>Ga0137796_10000499_pt1 | contig 24238 bp, 26 predicted proteins | sample OV2TP3_FD_97704 | JGI IMG/M metagenome (GOLD analysis project Ga0137796, IMG submission 97704) | reverse complement strand
CCGTAGGCCTTGCGCGTAATCACCGTAATCTTCGGCACCGTCGCCTCGGCGAAGGCGTAAAGCAGCTTGGCGCCGTGCCGGATGATGCCGCCGAACTCCTGCTGCGTCCCCGGCAGGAAACCCGGCACGTCCTCGAACGTAACCAGCGGGATGTTGAAGCAGTCGCAGAAGCGCACAAAGCGCGCCGCCTTGTCCGAGGCGTTGATGTCCAGCACGCCCGCCAGCACCGCCGGCTGGTTCGCCACCACGCCCACCGGCCGCCCCCCCAGCCGCGCGAACCCCACCACAATGTTGCGGGCAAAATGCTCCTGCACTTCGAAGAAGTAACCGTCGTCCACCACCAGCCGGATGACCTCCTTGATGTCGTAGGGCTGCATGGGGTCGGCCGGCACCAGGTGGTTGAGCTTCTCCTCGGTCCGCTCCGCCGGGTCGGAGGTCTCCCGCCGCGGCGGGTCGTCGAGGTTGTTCGAGGGCACGAACGACAGCAGCTCGCGGACCATCGCCAGGCATTCCTGGTCGTCCGCGGCCATGAAGTGCGCCACCCCGCTGGTCTGATTGTGCGTCTGCGCCCCGCCCAGCGCCTCCTTGGTCACCTCTTCATGCGTCACCGTCTTGATGACCTCTGGCCCGGTGACGAACATGTAGCTGGTCGCCTGGGTCATGAAGATGAAGTCGGTGATGGCGGGCGAGTAGACCGCGCCGCCGGCGCACGGCCCCATGACGGCGGAAATCTGCGGGATCACCCCGCTCGCCAGCGTGTTGCGCAGGAACACGTCGGCGTAGCCCTTGAGCGACATCACGCCTTCCTGGATGCGCGCCCCGCCGGAGTCGTTCAGGCCCACCACGGGCGCGCCGTTCTTCACCGCCAGGTCCATCACCTTGCAGATCTTTTCCGCGTTGGCTTCGCTCAGCGACCCGCCGAAAACAGTGAAGTCCTGCGCGAAGACGTAGACCAGCCGGCCGTCCACCCGCCCGTAGCCGGAGACGATGCCGTCGCCCGCCAACCGCTGCTTCTCCATCCCGAACTCGTCGCAACGGTGCAGGACGAACTTGTCCAGCTCCTCGAAGGTGCCCGGGTCGAGCAGGAGCTCGATGCGCTCCCGCGCCGAGAGCTTTCCGGCGGCGTGCTCCTTTTCGCGCCGCTCGCTCCCGCCGCCCTCTTCGGCCTCGCGCTCGCGCCGCCGCAGCTCCTCCGCGCGCGCATCCGCCTGGTTCTCCGTTGCCGGCTTCCGCGGAGCCATTCGCGTCTCCGGGCTAGATGCCCGACCACTCCTCGCACAGCACAATCGAATTCGTCGGGTTCTGCGGGTCGTACTTCACGCTGGCCGGCTGCCCCGCCGCCAGCCGCCGGAAATCCAGCCGGTGCCGGAAGAAGCTGATGTCCTGCGCCGCCTGGTACTCCACCCCGCGCACATTGTAGTTGTAGAGCAAGAGCTGTTCGGTCGGGCCGTCCTGGTCGTGCAGCTCGAGGATGCTGCCGTTGGTGATGCGGCCGACGCGGTTCACCTGCAGCCGCCGCCGGCGCTCCAGCTCGCCGGGCGTCGGCTCCTCGGCCCGCCACCACAGCACCACGCCCAGCAGCAGCAGCACGCCTGCGGTGAACGCCAGCGCATAGGCCAGGTAGGTCACGAGCCAGTTCACTTCTTCGCCTTGGCCGCCTCCGGGAGGATATCGCCCAGCACCGCCCGCGCCTTCTCCCAGTCCGCCAGGAACGCGGCCAACCCCTTATCGGTGAGCGGGTGCTTGAAGAGCTGCTCGAAGACCTTGTAGGGCATGGTGGCGATGTCGGCGCCGAGCTTGGCCGCTTCAATCACGTGCATGGGATGGCGCAGGCTGGCCGCCAGCACCTGGGTCTCGAAGCTGTACTGCCGGTAGACCTCGATGATGTCCCGCAGCAGCTCCATGCCGTCGCTCGCGATGTCGTCCAGCCGCCCCAGAAACGGGCTGACGAAATAGCCGCCCGCCTTCGCCACCAGCAGCGCCTGCGCGGCGCTGAACACCAGCGTCACGTTGATGCGGATGCCCTCTTGCCGCAGCACGCGGATGGCCTTGAAGCCTTCCGTCGTCATCGGGATCTTGACCACGATGTTCGGGTGCAACGCGGCGATCTCGCGGCCCTCGGCCATCATCCCTTCGGCGTCGGTGGCCACCACCTCGCCGTTGACGATGTCCACCAGCGCGCACATCTCCAGCAGCGCCTCGCGGAAGGCCTTGCCTTCCTTCGCCATCAGCGTGGGGTTGGTCGTCACCCCATCCAGCACGCCCAGCCCCGCCGCCCGCCGCACTTCCTCCACGTTGCCCGTGTCGAGGAAAAACTTCATCGCGCCCTCCCTACGTGGTCATCTCTTTTCCCGCCACGACCGGATTCCTGAGTCGTCCGACACCTTCCACCGCCACTTCCACCACGTCGCCCGGCTGCAGTGAGCCTACTCCCGGCGGCGTCCCGGTGGCAATCACGTCGCCCGGCTCCAGCGTCATCACCTCGGCGATGAAGCGTATTATAACATCGAGCCCGAAAATCATTTCGCCCGTCCGCCCCGCCTGGCGTCGCTCGCCGTTGACGTAGGTTTCGACCGAAATGTTCGTTGGGTTCAGTCCAGCGGCGATGAGCGGGCCCATCGGGCAAAAGGTGTCGAAGCCTTTGCCGCGCGTGAACTGCCCGTCGGCCTTCTGGAGGTCTCGCGCGGTCACGTCGTTCAGGCACGTATACCCGAAGACGAAGTCAAACGGGTTCTCTTCCGGCTTCAGGCGGCGGCATCGCTTTCCCATCACCAGCGCCAGTTCGCCTTCGTAATCCACTCGTTGCGAAACGGCCGGATAGACAATTGCCTCCTCCGGCCCGATCACGGCCGACGGCGGCTTCAGGAAGATGAGCGGTTCCTTGGGCAAGGGGTTGCCCAGCTCGGCCGCGTGCTCGCGGTAGTTCCGCCCGATACACACAATCTTCGTCGGCTCGCACGGCGCCAGCAACTTCACCCGCGCCAGCTCATGCCGCTTCCCGGTCGGTTGCCCCCCCGCCCACGGCGCCGCCGACAACTCCTCAACGTCTTCGCCGCGCAACACACCGTAGCGCGCCTGCCCCTCGACTTGGAAACGGCAAAACTTACCCATTGTCTACTACTCTCATCTCAGGTTCCTCTGGGCTCGCCGCTTCAGCGGCCACATCAAACATCGGCGCCAAGTCGAAGCGCAGCGGAGATCCCGCGCCTTTTGCGGGACCCCTACCGCACTGCCGTAGGCCGTTGCGGAGCCCGAAGGGCGCAGCAAAATTCTTGCCTACTCCGGCGGCAGCGGTGTGGCCGAGACCTCCTCCGAGAACTGGCTCTCGTTCCCTTCGGCGTCGACCGCCGTAACCACATAGTAGTAGCGCGTTCCTGCCGTTGCCGTCGTATCCGCGAAGCTCAGCACCCGCAACGCCTGCGGCGTTAAGCGTTCATAGCCTTTGCCGGACTCAAGACTGCGGTAGACAAAGTATCCCGCCAGGTCCGGCGCCACGCTGGCGTCCCAGGTCAGGTCGATTCGCCCTGCCCCCGCCACCACAATCAGGTTCGCGGGCACAGGCGGCGGAAACAGGTCTTTCGCCGCCACCTCGACTGCCACCGAGCTCTCGCTCTCCACCGTGTCGGTGCCGTACTGGGCCAGCGTGCGCACCGCATAGAAATAGTTCTGCCCGAACCGGAATTGCGTGTCCTCATAGTGGGTCGTTCCCGCCGTCCCGTGCAGGGCAAAGCTCCCCGGCGCGCCGGTTTCGCTGCGGTAAATCTGGTAGCCGGCAATGGCCTCCACGGGCGTGCCGCTGGTGGTGCGCGTGGGCGCATCCCAGCGCAGCTCGATGGCCCGCTCGGTCACCCGGGTGGCGATGACCGCCACCGGCGTCGGGACCGGATACACCCGAACACCGACAAGGTTCGAAAGCCCCACTGACTGCCCTTTCTCATTCACGGCCCGCACAGCGTAGACCGCCGTGCGCCCGGCCTGCTCGCGCAGCAGGCTCGGCCCCAGCAGGTCGGGAAAAGCGACGATGTCGGTGTGGAGGAAGCTTCCCACGACGCGCGGCGGCAGCGCGTAGGCAACTTTGGCCTCCGCGGAGAAGGCTTCTTCGTTCGGGATGCCGTCAGCCACAAAGAGGCGCAGCACTTCCATCTTCGGCGGGCCGTCCAGCCGCGTCCCGTCGGTGTGCAGCCGCAGCAGGGTCCAACGCAGCAGCACCCGCTCGCCCGCCTGCCGGGCGGTCAGCTCGCTCGGCGCCGGGGGAATCTTGGGCGTCGGCGGCACGGGCGCCCCGGGCACACCACAACCAGTCAGCGAAACCAAAAGGACAAGCAGGAGTGGGCAGCGCCAGTGCGTCGGCAAGGGCAGAAGGGACACGCTCTAAAGAATATAGCGGCTCAGGTCCTGGTCTTTGGCAATGTCGGCCAACATCTTGCGCACGTAGTCGGCGTCAATTTCGATCTGCTTGCGGCGCAGGTCGGGCGCCTCGAAGGAAATCTCGTCCAGCAGCTTCTCCATCACGGTGAACAGCCGCCGCGCCCCGATGTTCTCCGTCTGGGTGTTGACCAGGAAGGCGAAGCGGGCGATCTCGCCGATGGCTTCGTCGGTGAAGGTCAGCGTCAGCCCTTCGGTCTCGAGCAGCGCCGCGTACTGCCGCAGCAGCGCGTTCTTGGGCTCCTTGAGAATGCGCACGAAATCATCCGAGGTCAGCGGCTTCAACTCCACCCGGATGGGGAAGCGGCCCTGCAGCTCCGGAATCAGGTCCGAAGGCTTGGAGACGTGGAACGCCCCCGCGGCGATGAACAGGATGTGGTCGGTGCGCACCATCCCATGGCGCGTGTTCACCGTCGTGCCTTCGACGATGGGCAGGATGTCCCGCTGCACGCCCTCGCGGCTCACGTCCGGCCCGTGCCCGCCCTCGCGCCCGGAAATCTTGTCCACCTCGTCGATGAAGATGATGCCGCCCTGCTCCACCCGCTCCACCGCCGTGCGCGTCACCAGTTCCATGTCAATCAGCCGGCTCTCTTCTTCCTGGATCAAGTAGTCCCACGCTTCCGCCACCTTCATCTTGCGCTTCTTTTTCTGCTGGCCGAACAGGCCCGAGAGCATGTCCTTGACGTGGATGTCCATCTCCTCCACCCCGGTGGAGGACACGATCTCGAAGGCCGGAAAGCTGCGCTCGCGCACTTCGAGCTCGACCATCTTGTCGTCCAGCCGCCCCTCCCGGAGCTGCACGCGCAGTTTCTCGCGCGTCTTCTGGAACTGCTCTTCGCGCGCCCGCGCTTCCTCGGTCGCGCCGGGGGGCGCCGGGGGAGGCGGGGGCAGGAGCAGGTCGAGCAGGCGCTCTTCCGCGTTCATCTCGGCGCGCTCGGCCACCTCTTCCATCTTTTCTTCGCGCACCATGTCGATGGAGACGTCGAGCAGGTCGCGGATCATCGACTCCACGTCGCGGCCCACGTAGCCCACTTCCGTGTACTTGGAAGCTTCCACCTTGAGGAAGGGCGCGTGCGCCAGGCGCGCCAGCCGCCGCGCGATTTCGGTCTTGCCCACTCCGGTGGGCCCGATCATCAGGATGTTCTTGGGAAGAACTTCTTCGGCCATCTCCGGCGCCAGCTTCTGCCGCCGGATGCGGTTGCGCAGGGCGATGGCGACCGCGCGCTTGGCGGCGTGCTGCCCAACGATGTACTTGTCGAGCGCGGCCACAATCTGCCGCGGTGTGAGCTCGTCGAACGGCGCCGGCGCGCCCTCGGCCGGCTTTTCCTCTTTGACCGCCCCGGGAAGGTAGATGGCCATCCGTGTGCCCCAAACAAATTGCGGCCGCCGTTCGGCGACCCGATTGATTATAGCTGCGCCGTCCGGCTCACGCCAGTGCCGTACTAGTAGCGCGCCTGGAAGCCCAGTTTTTCGACCGCGGCTACGAAGTCGGTCGGCTGCGCGCGCTGCGGATTGTAGGCCACCTGCGCCTTCCCGCTGGCGAAGTCGGTCTCCACGCTGGCCACGCCGTTCACCCGCCGGATGGCCTCGCTCACCTGCAGGGCGTCGGTCTCCGAGCTCATCCCTTCGATGGTCAGCTCGACCCGCTCCATCACCGCGCGCGCCGGATGCCCGCCGACCCCCGGCACCGGAGGCGGCGCCGAGCTCCGGAACATCTTGAGCGCCATCAGGGTCACCGCCAGGATGACCACCACCACGATGATTAGAGTGATGAAGCTCCCGCCGCGCTGGCGCATGCGGACTCCTCAGAGCTCTTCAAAGATGAAGTTGCTGTTGGTGAAGACGCAGATGTCGGCGGCGATCTGCATGGCTTCCTGGGCGACTTCTCTCGGCGTCAGCTTGGTGTGCTTCAGCAGCGCCCGCGCCGCCGCCAGGGCGAACTGTCCGCCGGAGCCGATGGCGGTGACGCCATCGTCGGGCTCGATGATGTCGCCGTTGCCGCTCAGCAGGAAGGTGTTCTTCTCGTCCGCCACCAGCAACAACGCGTCCAGATGCCGCAGGATGCGGTCGGTGCGCCACTCCTTGGCCAGCTCGACCGCGGCGCGGCTCAGGTTGCCCGCGTGCTCCTGCAGCTTGCCCTCGAAGCGCCCGAACAGCGAGAGCGCGTCCGCGGTCGACCCCGCGAACCCGGCCAGCACCTTGTCGTTGAACAACCGCCGGATCTTCCGCGCCGTCTGCTTGACCACGGTGTTGCCCATGCTCACCTGGCCGTCGCCGGCGAACACCACCTTGTTGCCGCGGCGCACGCAGAGCACGGTCGTCGCGCGCACCCGCTCGCTTTTCCGCTTTCGGATCAAAGGACTGTCTCCGAGGGGGATTCTACCACCGCGCCGCCTGCCTGCGGCAGGCAGGCCTACTTGACCTTCTGCCAGCGCTCCTCCAGCGACGCCCGCGTGAACAGCGCATCGTCCACGCCGACGTTGTACTTCACCTCGGTGAAGTAGGCCTCGAAGTACCGTCGGCCCGCGCGCTCGCGGCTCACCGCCATCGGCGTCTGGACGCCCTGGACGGAAATCCACTTGCCGTAATACTCGACTACTTCGACGAACTCTCCGCTCAGCACGTCGCGGTGGCGGTAGCGCACTTGCACGGGGAGAAAGGTGCGCGCATCGATGTAGAGCACCAGGCTCTCCTGCCCCTCGTCCACCATCTCGATGGCGTGGGCGCGCCGGTTGTCCACGAACTCGGTGCCCAGGTAGTAGAGCTGGACCGGCTCCTCCTGCAGGCGGAAGCGCAGGACGTAATCGAGGTCGCGCCGCAGCCCTTCCCGGAAGGTCTCGATGGACTCCGGGGTCTGGTCGCGGACGCCCTGCTTGTCGAGCTCCCAGCCCTCCTCGTTGTTGTTCAGATAGACGATCTGACCCTTCTTGCCGAACTCGACCCGCTCCTTGCCCCTGAACTTGACGTAGTTGAGGAACTTGTCGCCCGGGCTGGACAGCTCGCCGCGGTCGAAGCCGTAAATCCGGCCCTCGCGAACCATGTCCCGCACGTTGAGGAACTGCTGGCCGCCCAGCGCCTGGATAGTCTGCTCCAGGATCTGCCTGGGCTTGTCTTCAATCGCGGCCGCGGAGCCCGACCCCTGCGCCCACGCCGGAGTCGCCGCCACCAAGACCCACACTGCCCATGCCAGTCGTCTCATCATCCTTTTACCCTACCAGAACTGCGCCCCCATTTACATTGACGATCTCACCGGTCATAAAAGTTGCCAGGTCGGAGGCCAGAAACAGGATCGGCCCCGCGATTTCCTCCGGCGTGGCCACCCGTCCGAGCGGAATCTGTCCGTACACCCACTTGCGCAGCCGCGGCACGCGCAGGATCGGCTGCGACATCTCCGTGTCCACCCAGCCCGGCGCCACGCAGTTGACCAGGATGTTGTGCGGCGCCAGCTCGGTGGAAAGTCCTTTGACCAGGCTGATGATGGCGCCCTTGCTGGCCGCGTAGTGCGCGTGGAAGGCCTCTCCGCGCTGGCCCGCCGTGGAGGAGAGGGCAATGACGCGGCCGCTTTTCTGCCGCTTCATCACGGGCACGGCATGGTGGATCACCGAATAGACCGACTTGAGGTTGGTCGCCAGCATCTCGTCCCACTCCCGCTCGCTCAGCTTTTCGATGGGAGTGTCCTCTTCTTTCCAGATGCCCGCGTTGGCCACCAGAACATCCAGCCGCCCAAAGCGCCGCACCGCATGCCCGATGAGGTTCCTGGCGTCGCTCATCTTTCGCAAGTCAGCCCGCACGGCAAGGACTTCGGCGCCCAGCTGCCGCGCGGCTTCCGCCACTCTTTCCGCCGCCGGGCGATTGCGGAAGTAGTTGAACACCACGTTGGCGCCGGCTTCGGCGAACAGTTTCACCGCCGCCGCGCCGATGCCGCGGGACCCGCCGGTAATGACCGCCACCTGCCCATCCAGCCGAATCATGCCTCTGCCCTCACCGTGGCCCGATTCGCCTCGGCCAGCGCGCGCCGGCAGTCGCCCACCAGGAACAACGAGCCGGCCACGAAGACAACGTCCTCGCGCGCAGCGGCCTCCGCGACCAGCTCCAACGCGCGCGCCGGGCTGCGCTCCACCCGGACGTTGGAGTTGAGCGAGCGCGCCAGGCGCAGCAGCGATTCCGCGCTGGCGGCCCGGGGCGTCGCCGGCTCGGTGAGTGTCACGCTGGCGGCGGGCGGGAACAGCAACTCGGCGATTTCGCTCACCGCCTTCTCCCGTACCGTCCCGTAAATCAGATGAATCCGCCGCCCTGCCAGATGCTCATCCCAGAACTGCAGCACCTGTCGCGCGCCAGCCGGGTTGTGGGCGCCGTCGAGGATGACCAGCGGCTGGCGCTTGACCAACTCCAGTCGTCCCGGCCAGTTGGCCGCCGCAATACCCGTCGCCACGGCTTCCGCCGGGATCGGCAAGCCGCGCCGCGAGAGTTCCCGCGCCGCAGCTACCGCCGTCACCGCGTTGCGCACCTGAAAAACTCCGCGCAGAGAGCAAACCAGCGGCAGCCGGAAGCCATCGGTGGCGGACGCAACGAATTCGTAACAGCCAAAGTCGCTGGGTTTCATGTCTTCGGCCCAATAGTCGGTGTCCACGTCGACAACCGGCGCGCCCAGCTCTGCGGCCCTGGCCGCCACCACCGGCCGCGCCCGCGGGTGCTCGGCGGCGTTCACGACTGGAACACCTGGCTTAATAATGCCGGCTTTCTCGCCGGCAATCTGCTCGATGGAATGCCCCAGGTAGCGCTCGTGGTCAAAGTCAATCGAGGTGATGACCGCGACCTCCGGCGTGACCACGTTGGTGGCGTCCAGCCGCCCGCCCATCCCCACTTCCAGCACCGCCAACTCAACCCCAGCCTGCGCGAAGTGCCAGAACGCCATCGCCGTCAGCGTCTCAAAGAAGCTGGGGTGATTCGGAAGCGCGCCATCAGCCAGCAGCGCCTCGATGGCCTCGGTTACGGCGGTGAAAGCGGCGGCGAACTCGGCGTCGTCCACCGGCTGGCCGCCGACGGCGATGCGCTCGTTGATGCGCTCCAGGTGCGGCGAAGTGTAGAGCCCGGTACGATGCCCGGCGGCCCGCAAGATCGATTCCACCATCGCCGCCACCGAGCCCTTGCCGTTGGTGCCGGCGATGTGCACGCTGGCGAAGCGCCGCTCAGGATGCCTGAGCCGCTCCAGCACCGCGCGGACGTTGTTCAGATCCCACTTCAGGCTGCGGCCTTCGTGGCCCAGCCACTCCAGCCGCTGCACCGCTTGCGCGTAGGTCAATGGCACCGGGTGCGACCTTAAGGAGTCATAAACCCGAGCGCGTTGGCGAGGTAGCCCTTCAGGTCCTTGCGATGGACGATGGCGTCGAGGAAACCCTTTTCCAGCAGGAACTCGCTGCGCTGGAACCCCTCGGGAAGTTTCTGGCGGATGGTCTGCTCGATGACGCGCGGGCCGGCAAAGCCAATGAGCGCGCCGGGCTCGGCGACGTTGAGGTCGCCCAGCATGGCGTAGCAGGCGGTCACGCCGCCGGTGGTGGGGTCGGTGAGCACGCTGAGGTAGGGAATGCCGGCGTCGTCCAGGCGCGCCAGTGCGGCGCTGATCTTGGCCATCTGCATCAGGCTGATGACCCCCTCCATCATGCGCGCCCCGCCGGAGCAGGAGACGATGACCAGCGGCGTGCGCGACTCGAGCGAGCGCTCGATGGCCCGCGTCACCTTCTCGCCTACCACCGCGCCCATCGAGCCGCCGATGAACCCGAACTCCATGGCGCCGATTTGCACCGGCCGGCCGGCGAGCTTGCCCTCGGCGAACACGATGGCGTCCTTCATTCCCGTGCTCTTCACCGCCGCCTGCAGCCGGTCGTTGTAGGGCTTGGTGTCGGTGAAGCGCAGCGGGTCGGTGGAGAATAGGTTGGCGTCGTGCTCGGTGTAGCGCGCGTCGTCGAGCAACAGCTCCAGGCGCTTGAGCGCGCCGATGCGGTAGTGGAAATGGCAGCGAGGGCAGACGTTGAGATTGGCTTCGAGGTCTTTCTTCCAGACGATGTTGCGGCAGCCGTCGCACTTGAGCCACAGGCCTTCGGTGCGCACCTTGCGGTCCTCCGGCGCCGGCGTCTCAATCTTCGTCTTTTCGCGGCGGAACCAGGCCATGGGTGTCGTGAATCGTTATTCGTTGATTCGTTAAACGGCCTGGACGGCCTTTCCGGTTCGACGATTCAACGAATCAACGATTCAACCTTGTCAGTACTCGATGCCTCTCTGCGCTTCAATCCCCTTTTGATAGGCGTGCTTCACTTCCCGCATCTCCGTCACCGTGTCGGCCGCTTCCACAATCTCCGCCGGGGCGCTCCGCCCGGTCAGCACCACGTGCACCCTCTCGGGCTTGTGCTTCAGGGCTTCGACGATCGGGCCGACGGAGAGCAGCCCGTAGTTGAGGGCGTAATTGATCTCGTCGAGGATAATCATATCGTACTCGCCGGAAAAAAGCTTCTCGCGGGCGAAGGCCCAGGCTTCCTCCGCCGCCTTCTGGTCCTCGGGGTCGATTTCGCCACCGAGCTTGACGAAGCCGCGCCCCATCGGACGGATGGTGAGCGTGTCCGGGCCCAGCATCTCGGCGGCGTCGAGCTCGCCGTAGTGCCACGAGCCCTTGATGAACTGCACCATCAGCACACGCAGGCCGCTGCCCACGGCGCGCATCGCCAGCCCCAGCGCCGCCGTGGTCTTCCCTTTCCCCGGCCCGGTGTGGACGATGATAAGTCCTCTGCGCTTGGCGTCACTCATGGGAAGGCTGCGAGTCTACTTGGGGTACGGGTGGTCGCGCAAGAAGGCGAAGGCGCGGTAGAGCTGCTCCAGCAGCACCACGCGCGCCAGCTCATGCGGCAGCGTCATGGGCCCCAGCGAAAGCAGCTCGTCGGCTTTCTTCTTGGTTTCGTCGGCGAAGCCTTCCGCGCCGCCGAGCAGAAACACCAGCTTGCGCGCGCCGCTGCGCTCTCTCTTCGCCAGCCAGCGGGCGAACTCCTCCGAGGTGAACGCCTGGCCGCCCGCATCGAGCAGCACCACCGGCCCCGGGTCGCCCTTGCCTCTGGCTTCCGCCACCGACCACGGCCCGCCGTCGGTGGTTTTCCACTCGACGATTTCGATGGGCGAGAAGCGCGCGATGCGCCGCCGGTAGTCGTCCAGCAGAGCTTTAAGGTGCGGATTCCGAGTCTTGCCGAGGAAGACGAGGTGGAGCTTCACAACTACATCACTCCGGCACCGGCAGGCGCGCCGCCGGCCGCCACAGACGCTCGAGGTCGTAGAAGGCACGCGCCTTGGGCGAAAAGATGTGCACGATGAAGTCCACATAGTCGAGCAGCACCCACTCGCCCAACCGGTAGCCCTCGACGTGGTGCAGCGTCACTCCTTCGTCGTTCAGCCTCTCCTGAATCGAGTCGGCGATGGCCTGCACCTGGCGTGCGGACTCGCCGGTGCAAATCAAGAAATGCCCGGCGAAGGTGGCCACGCCGTTGAGGTCGAGCAGTGCCAAGTCGCGGGCCTTCTTGTCGAGCGCCGCCTGCGCCGCCCTTTCGAGGGTTTTCGGTGTGGGCTTCTTCATCCGTTTTCCACGACCATGTCCTCCTGAGCGAAGCGAAGGATCTCCGGCGAGCCGAGGCCGGTGCGTACGTTGAGATGCTTCGCCTTGCTCAGCATGACACGAGGGTCACGCCCGTCTGGAGTTGCGATAGAGCTTCATTTTGCGGATATAGCCCTCGACCGACGCGGGAACCAAGCCGCGCAGCGAGCGCCCGGCGCGCGCGCGGCGGCGAATCTCGCTCGCAGACACATCCACGTGCACGCCGCGCAGCCAGCTGAAGACAGTGCCTACACCAGGAGCCTCACGCCACTTGGTCATGTCGGTTCCCGGGCGCGTGGCGACGATGAAGCGGCACAGCCAGACGAGGCGGCAAGCATCCTTCCACTTCGAAAGGTAGATAAAGGCGTCGGCACCCAGGATGAAGTGAAGCTCGGCGCGCGGTGCCAGCCGCCGCAGCCGCCGAACGGTGTCAATCGAATAGCTGCGCTGCTTCCCTTGCAAGTCGGGACCGGCCTCGAGCAGCGACGGAATGAACGCCGGCTCTCCGGCGCACGCCAGCGCCACCATCACGAACCGGTGCAGAAAAGAGCTGAGGCCGGGGCGGTCTTTGTGCGGCGGGCGGCCGCAGGGAATGAAGTAGACGAGGTCGAGCCGGAAGCGGCGCCGGGCCGCGCGCGCCACCGCCAGGTGGCCGTTGTGAACAGGTTCGAAGGTTCCGCCAAAGATCCCGATGCGCAACCGCTTGCGCCGCATTCTCTCATCGACGGCCATCTGCGCCGCCCGCTTTATCGCCTTGAGTGTGAGCTTTGTTATCCGCATCCCGCCACTATGTCGTCGTCAGCCCGCCGTGGCGGGCGTCGCGGCGCGGAGCCGCGCGCCCAGCTCATAGCGCAGGGCATCGAGGGCGTCGCCGCGGAGTGCGGAGATGGCCAGCAGCGGCAACGACTCCGCGCGGCAGAAAGCCCGCAGCAACTCGAGCCGCTCTTCGCTGCCGGGCAGATCCACTTTGTTCGCTACCACCACCACGGGCTTCTCCAGCAGCGTTGCGCTGAACTGCGCCAGCTCGTTGCGCACCACGCGGAAATCGTCCACCGGGTCGCGCTCCGTTTCCGACACGTCCACCAGGTGCACCAGGAGCCGCGTGCGCTCGATGTGGCGCAGGAAGCGCGTTCCCAGGCCGTGCCCCTGATGCGCGCCTTCGATCAAGCCCGGGATATCCGCCATCACGAAGCTGTCGCCGTCGCCCGCAGCCACCACGCCCAGGCACGGCTCCGTGGTGCTGAAGGGATAGTCGGCGATCTTGGGATGCGCGGCGGAGAGCTTGGAGAGCAGCGTGGACTTGCCGGCGTTGGGGAACCCGACCAGGCCGACGTCGGCCAGCAGCTTGAGCTCCAGCCGCAGCCGGCGCTCCTCGCCCGGCTGGCCCGGCTCGGTGCGCCGCGGGGCGCGGTTGGTGGAGCTGGCGAAGCGGGCGTTGCCGCGCCCGCCCTTGCCCCCGCGCGCTGCCAGGAACTGCTGCCCCGGCGCGGTGAAATCGAAGAGCGGCTCGCTGCTCTCTTCGTCGAAGACCACGGTACCCACGGGAACGCGGATGAGGGTGTCCTCCCCGGAGGCGCCGTGGCAGTTCGAGCCTTCGCCGTGACGGCCGCGCTTGGCGCGGAACTCGCGGTTGTAACGGAAGGCCAGCAGGGTGTTGACGTGGCCGCTGCTTTCAAGAATCACGCTGCCGCCGTCGCCGCCGTCCCCGCCCGACGGGCCGCCCTTGGGCACGTACTTCTCCCGGCGAAAGGCCATGCAGCCCTTGCCGCCGTCGCCGGCCTTTACGAGGATCTTTGCTTCGTCAATGAACATAAACGTCAGGAGGCATAAGAAGCAGAAGAGGCACAGGAAGCAGAGGAAAGAGACGCATCCTCAAGGCAGCTTCCGCCAACCTTTCCAGAGCCGTTGCAGCATCAACCCAATCCTAGAGTACTCCGCCTGAAACGACTCCGTCACTCTTTCGTTCATGTGGCCTTCGTCGCGACTGAAATCGAGCCAAACCTTCATTTCCTCGCACGAGCCGATAGCCATCTGCAAGAAGCGGCGAAACTCAGCCGGCGATTCCCGACGCGCCCAGCCCTCGGCAATGTTGGCCGGGATGGAGCGCGCTGCCCGGCGCATTTGGCGGGCCAACTCAAACTGCTCCTGTTGTGGAAACCCGCGGGTAGCTTTGGAGATCTCCAACGCGACACGATATGCCTGCTGGTACACAAGGAGATCTTTGTAGTGACGAACGGTTTTTCTCGCCCCCTCCGCTCTCGCTTCAACCGCCACTGCTTTCTCCTCTGCCTCTTATGCTTCCTATGCCTCCCTCCGACAGAAGGAGAATAGCGGAATCAGCGGAATAGAGGAAATAGGGAGTGAGTGAGGACTAATCAGCGGAGACGGCCGCGGGTCCGGCCGGCTGCGACTGGCGCGCGACCGCCGCCTTCGCCGCGTCGGGCGTGACGCTGACGAAACGGCCCAGGCGGCCTTTGTTGTGGAAATCCACGGTGCCGTTGACCAGCGCGAACAAGGTGTCGTCTTTGCCACGGCCCACGTTCCGCCCCGCCTTCAGCGGCGTGCCGCGCTGCCGCACCAGGATGGAGCCGGCGTGCACCCACTGGCCTTCGAAGCGCTTCACGCCCAGGCGTTGGCCGTGGCTGTCGCGTCCGTTGGTTGAGCTGCCCTGGCCTTTCTTGTGTGCCATAACCTACTCCGATTCCTTTTCCTTGGCGCTGATCTCGGTGATCTTCACCGCCGTGAACGGCTGCCGGTGGCCGCGCATGATCTTGTACTGGCTGTTCTTCTTGAACTTGAAGACGCGGACCTTGGCGCCCTTGCCCTGCTCGACGATGGCGCCGGTGACCTTGGCCTTGAGGGCCGGCGTGCCGACTTGGAGGTCACCGTTCTCGCCGAGCGCCAGCACTTCGAAGCTGACCTTCTTGCCGACCTTGCCTTCGAGATGTTCCAGGCGGACCACGTCGCTCTCGCTGACGCGGTACTGCTTCCCGCCGGTGCGGATGACTGCGTACATAAGCTCTCCTTGGAACCCGTGCGAAAAACTATTATAGGGGCAACCCGCTCAGACCGTCAACGGCTGCCCTCATGTCACGGGTGCTCTTCTCTGTTCAGCCCAGCGGCCCCTGCCGCTGGGCTCCCCGTGGCAGGGGCCACGGGGCTGAACGTAGGATGGTTCAACCACCGACCTAGCCGCGGAGGAAGCGGCGGAACTTGTCGGGCCGGGCGTCGTAGCGCGGGAAGATGCTCTTCAAGTCTGCGGCGCCCAGGTGGTGAACCAAAACCTCGCCGAGCACGTCGCGGAAATCGGTCGTCAGCGCCAGGTCGCGCCCCTCAAACAACTGCCCGCGGTCGAGCCCCGGCCACTGGCCGTACATCCGCCCGCCGGCCACCGGCCCGCCGAGGACAAAGAGCGCGTTGGCGTGGCCGTGGTCGGTGCCGCGGTTACCGTTCTCGACGGCGGTGCGGCCGAACTCGCTGAGGGTGACGATGACCGTGTCGGCCATGCGGTCGCCGAGGTCGCGCACCAGCGCGGCGACACCGCCGCCAAACTGCCGCAGGAGGTTCGCGAGCTGACCCTGCGCGCCGCCTTCGTTCACGTGGTGGTCCCAGCCGCCCACCTCGACGAAAACAATCTCGACCCCGATGTTCGACTTGATGAGCTGCGCTACCTGCAGCATCGTCTGCCCGAACGGCCCCGGCGGGTAGTTGGCGCCGTTGGCCGGGCTGTACTGCGCCGGGTTGACGCGCTTGAGCAGCTCGACCGCTTCGAAGGTTTCCTTCGCCGTGGGCGCCAGCAGGTTGTCGCCGGAGGCCGCGTAGAGCGATTCGAGCCCGCCCTGTACTGTCTCCGTGTAGCGCCCGGCCTCGATGCCGAAGCGGCTGACGTTGGGAATCGCCAGCGCCGGCGCGCTGCCCTGCAGGATGCGCGGCAACTGCGAAGTCAGCGACACGCCGCGGAAGGCCGAGGGCTTCTCCACCGGCGCCGACTGCAGGTAGCGGTTGAGCCAGCCGTCGGCGGTGCTCTTCAGGCCCGGCGTGCCCGACTCCATGAAGTCCTGGGCGTCGAAGTGCGAGCGGGTCGAGTCGGGCGAGCCGGCGGCGTGCACGACCGCCAGCAGCTTCTCGTCGTAGAGCTGCTTGAACGGTTGCAGCACGGGGTGGAAGCCAAAAGTGCCGTCGAGGTCGAGCGCCGCCTGCTCGTCACCCTTCTTTGGTCGCGGGATGGCGATAGTCGGCCGCAGCGAGTAGTAGCCCTTCTCGCCGTGCGGAACCACGATGTTCAAGCCGTCGGCGGCGCCGCGCTGGAAGATGACGATGAGCGTCTTGCCGCGGCTGGCCACCGCCGCCGCCGCGCGCGTCAGGAAGCTCGGCACCGCGCCCAGCCCTACCAGCGCGATCCCGCTCGACTTCAAGAAGAATCTCCGCGTCAGTCTCACCGCCGCCTCCGTCTTTCTCTGCGTCCTCTGCGCCCTCTCTGTGCTCTCTGCGTTTCAGCTTTTTCTATTCTTGTCTTTTAATCTGTGTTCATCCATGTTCATCCGTGGTTTCAAATCAGCGCCGCTGGAAGTCCGGCGAAGCCAGCAGCCAACCCACCGCCAGCCGCGTCCGCCCCTCCGCCCCCGCCGATTGAGTTTCGGCTGTCGCTTTCGCTAGCTCAGCCTCGATGGCGGTGCGCGTCGTCTCCGGCAGCGGCCGGCCCAGCAGGCGCTGGCCCAGCTCCGCCACCAGTTGCTCGTTCGAAGTCCGGCTCAGGCCGCGCGGCAGTTCCATCTGCACGCCCGGCAGGCGGTTCGCCGTCAGCCCCAGCGCCACTTTCATGCGGTTGAGCAGCGCGCCGGTCGAGACCCAGGCGTCGGCGGTGTCCTTGTAGCCCGTGGGTGGCTGCGCCCCGTAGAGCGGCTGCCCCAGCTCGCGCATCGCCAGCACCAGCCCCGGCGGCAGCGCGGCGATGTCGGCGTCGGTGGCGCGCACGGCGCTGACCACGAACTCGAACGGCGTTTTCACCTTGGCGCTCACCGCTTCCGGCGCCCAGAACTCCTCCGAGCTGAACAGGGTGCGCAGCACGGAGCGGATGTCGCCGTCGGTCTGCGTGAAGGTCTTGGCCATCTTGTCCACCAGCGAGGCGGGCGGGTTGTCGCTCACGAAGCGGCGCGCCAGCTTGGTAGAAACGAAACGCGCGGTGGAGGGATGCCGAGCCACCAGGTCGAGCACGCGCTCGCCGTCTTTCTGGCCGCCGTTCTTGAGGGTCTGCCCCAGCACGGTCTTGGCGCCCTTGTCGTGCAGCTCGTCCACGTAGATGAACTGCTGGCCCATCGCCAGCGGCGTCATGGTCCAGCCGGTGAAGCAGCGCGCCACCTCGATGATGTCCTGCTGGGTGTAGCCGCCATCGACGCCCAGCGTGTGCAGCTCCATCAGCTCGCGGGCGTAGTTCTCGTTCAGACCGCGGCGACGCCCCTGTTGCTGCTGCGGCCGGCGCTGCTGCTGGCCCGAGCGCTGCTGACTGCCGAAGCGGCGGCGCTGGAACGGGCTGTCGGAGTCCATCGCCCGCATCTGCCGCTCGAGCATCTGGTCGACCCGGGCGGGGTTCATCCCGCGGCGCACCAGCAGGTCGCGCAACACGCCGCCGGGCTGAATGCCCTGCTGCTGGAGCTGGCCGGCATAGCGGCGGCGCAAGTCGCGCTCGTCGAAGTCGGCGTCGGGGTCGGCGCTCAGCCAGTTGTCGAGATAGAAAAGCATCGCCGGGTGCTCGGCCGTGGCGCCCAGGAGCTCGCGGAAGTTCCCCAGCGCGTGCGGGCGGATGGCCTGCTGCTCGTAGCTCGTGGTCAGCCAGCGGTCGGCGCCCTTGCCGATGAAGACGTTGAAGTGGTTGAACCAGAAGTCGGTCATCACTTCCTGGAGCTGGCGCTCGCTGTAGGCGGCGCGGATGAGCTTTGCCTGGGAAAGCTCGAGCACGATGCGCTGCGGCCCGTTCATCGCCTGCTGCATGCGTTCTTCCCGGCTCATGCCTTCTTGACGCCGCATTTCCCGGGTGACCGGATCGTCGTCGTTTTTCGGCGCGGCCGCGCTGCCGGCGCTGCGCTGTTCTCGCCGCTGCTGGCGCTCGCGTTGACGCTCGAGCTCGGGGAACATGTCGTTGGTGGCTTCGGGATCCATCCCCAGCCGCGCGCTCAGCCGCTGGTCGATGGCGCGGAGCAACTGCGGCGGCGGGTAAGCGGCCAGCAACTGCTGCGGCGACATCTTGAGGGTCTCGAAGCCCGCGAGGCGGATGTCCACGTCTTCGTCCACAATGCCCTCCGGGTTGAGCTGCCGCTCGATGTAGGCGGCGATGCCGATTTTCTTCACGCGCTCGATGTCGCCGGGCCGCGGCCCGTAGCCCAGGCGGTTGAGCAGGTGGACGATCTTCTCGTCTTCGCTCAGCCCCGTGTCAGGAATAGCAATCTTGCCCGCGGCCCCGGTCTTCCCGGCGGAGGAGGGCCCGTCCTCCGTAGCTCGAAGAGCGTAGGAGGGAGCCAGCAGAAGCGCTGCCAGCCACACCGAAAGGACCGTCCGTGCCCAGGTGCTCTTCATCGCCGACTCCCTCCTGAAATCAAATCCTGCGCCCTCGTACCCTGTTCAACCCAGTGGCGGAAGGAAAGTTGCACTAGGCGCGGGGGTGGGCCTTGTCGTACACCTCCATCAACTGCTTGATGGAGACCGAGGTGTACTTCTGCGTGGTGGAGAGCGAGCGGTGGCCGAGCAGCTCCTGGATGGCGCGCAGGTCGGCGCCCTCGCTCAGCAGATGGGTAGCGAAGGCATGGCGCAGGGCGTGCGGATGCAGGTCCCAGTTGGGGTCGAACAAGCGCCCATACTTCTTGACGATGTTGCCCACCGAGCGCGTCGTGAGGCGCCGGCCGAGATGGTTGAGCAGCAGCGCGTCGCTCTCTTCCCTGCCCCCTTGCCCGCCGAACCTCGAAGAGCGAAGGCGGGTTCCGCGCACTTGCTCCCGCACTTCCAGCCATCTCTCCAGCGCCGCCTCCGCCTTGGAGCCGTAGGGCACCAGGCGCTCCTTGCGGCCCTTGCCGCGCACGCGCAGCATCAGCTCGCGCCGGTTGATGTCGGCCAGGTTCAGCCCCACCAGCTCGCTGGCGCGCAGGCCGGAAGCGTAGAGGAGCTCGAGCAGCGCCCGGTCGCGGCGGATGAGCCGTCGCGCCCGCGCATCCCGCTCCTTGGTTGCGCCCTTGCCCGCAAGACGAGGTTTCGCCTCCGCACAGGTGTCAAGGAAACGGTTGACCTGCTCGGCGCTCGGCACGCTCGGCAGGCGCTGCGGCAGCCGCGGCGTGCGCACCAGCCGCGCCGGGTTTTCCTTGAGCAGGGCGTCGCGCACGCAGAACTTGAAGAACGAGCGCAGCGCCGCCAGCGCGCGGGCGATGGAGGTCTTCTGTTTCTCGCGGCTGTAGAGGTCACCGAGGTACTCGCGGATGACCAGGTGGTCAATGGCGTCGAGCCGCGGCTCCTGCACCCGGCCCTTGCGGTCGGGGATGGTCAGGTAGGCGCGGAAGCGCCCCAGGTCGCCGCGGTAGTTGCGCAGGGTGTGGGGCGAGGCGTTGCGCTCGTCGCGCAGGTAGGTGAGGAACCTCTCGATGGCGGGCTGCATCACGGGCTATGTTTTTGCGGTTGCACTTTCCCCGGAATTATACAGAATGCAGGCGTACGCAGCCTGCGGAATATGCGGTAAGGAGCGCGAATGAATATCAAGAAATACCTGTTGGCCTCGTTGGCCGTGTTCGCGGCCTACTCCGCCCTGGCCTACGCCAGCCACGAAGTCCTGCTCGAAAGCGACTACCGCGCCCTGGGCGAAGGCGTGCGCAGCGTGGAAGAGTTCGCCGCGCGCATCCCGCTGCTCTATCTCGGCAACCTGATCTTTGCGCTGGCCTTCTGCTTGATCTACACCCAGGGCTACGAGGCCGGGAAGAACTGGATCGGGCAGGGGCTGCGGTTCGGCCTGTTGATGGGCACGCTGCTGGCGCCGGTGGCCGTCGCCGTCTACGTCGCCTTCCCCCTGCCGGGCGCGCTGGCGCTGAAGTGGATCGGCCTGGGCTACCTGCAGATGGTCATCACCGCCTGGGTGGTGGCGGGCATCTACCGGCCCGAATAACCGTCACGAATCATTGAAGGAGTCGCCATGCCTCGCATCCGCCCCATTCCTCGAGACCGCTCCGCCATGATCCTCCGCAGCCTCTACGACGCGCTGGCGCACCGCTTCGGCGCCACGCCGAACCTCTTCCAGACCATGGCGCACCGGCCGGAGCTGCTGCTGACCTTTTCCAACGTCCACAAGGAGCTGTGGACCGGCGGCGTGCTCGACCCGCGCACCAAGGCGCTGGTGGCGCTTCGCGCCGCGGCGGTGAACGGCTGCCAGTATTCGTTGAAGCTGAACGCCGCCGCCGCGCGCAGTGCCGGCGTGAGCGAGAAGCAGAGCTCCGCGCTCTCCGGAGACGACTGGGAGGCTTCCGGCCTCTTCGATGAGCGCGACACCGCCGTGCTGCGCCTGGCGGAAAAACTGACGCGCGCGCCCGGCAGCGTGACCGACGAAGAAATCTCGCACCTGCACAAATGGTTCGGTGACGCCCACCTGGTGGAGCTGCACATCCTGATTGGCGCCGAAAACCTGCTGCATCGCGTGGCGCTCGGGCTGGGGGTGGAGCCAGAGGCAGCTTAGGGTTAGCGGTCCTCGGTATCGCGCTTGGCCTCGGCGTCAGCATCGAGATCGTCCCGCCGCGCCTGTTCGTCCTCTTTTTCCTGCTCCTCGACCTCCTCGCTGTAGCGGCGCGCCTCCCACACCGAGTAACCGAGGCTCCCCGCCAGCACCACCGCCACGACCACCAGCGAAATCCAAACGGGAATGTCCAGGACATCGTGCAGCAGCATCTTGACGCCGACGAAGGCCAGGATGATCCCCAGCCCGAAGCCGAGGTAGCGGAACATGGGCATGATGTTGGCCAGCAGGAAGTACATGGCACGCAGACCGAGAATGGCGAAGACGTTGGAAGTAAAAACGATGAAGGGGTCGCGGGTGATGCCGAAGATGGCCGGGATGGAATCCACAGCGAAGAGGACGTCGCTGGTCTCCACCAGCACCAGCACCACGAACAACGGCGTGGCCGCCCAGCGCGCGCCCTCGCGCACGAAGAAGTGCTGCTCGTGGAAATCCTTGGTGACCGGAATCAGCCGGCGCAGCCACTTGAGCACCGGGTTTTTCTCCGGGTGGACGGAGACGCCGCTTTGGCGGGCAAACTTGATGCCGGTGTAGACCAGGAAGCCGCCGAAGATGTAGATGACCCAGTCGAACCGGGCGATGAGGGCGGCGCCGGCGGCGATCATGGCGCCACGCATGAGGAGCGCGCCCAGGATGCCCCAGTAGAGCACGCGGTGCTGATACTTCTCCGGCACCCCGAAGTACATGAAGATCATGAGAAAGACAAAGAGGTTGTCGAGGCTGAGAGATTTCTCGACGAGGTAACCGGTGAAAAACTCCAGCGCCTTCTGCTTCCCCTGCCAGCTCCACACGTAGGCGTTGAACAGGAGGGAGACGACCACCCAGACAATGCTCCACGCCAGCGCTTCCCGGCGGCTCACCGCATGGGCGCGGCGGTGGAACAAGCCCAGGTCGATGGCGAGCATGACCAGGACGAACAAGATGAAAAGAGCGTAGTGCCACCACGCGTGGGGGATCGCGGGGGACATCAGCGGCTGTGCTGGCTGGCCGCCGAGGGGGCGGCGGGAGCCAGGCCCTCACGGGATTCGAGCGGGGCTTCGAAATCGCAGTCTTTGTTGCGGCAGACGCGGCTGGAGCCGGCCTTGCCGCGCTTCTCGTAGGTCAGCGCAGTGCCGCAGCGCGGGCAGGGTTCGGCGATGGGGCGTTGCCCGGAGGTGAAGGTGCACTCGGGGTACCGCGAGCAGCCGTAGAAGACGCGCCGGCCCCGGCGCGCGCGCCGCTCGGCCAGCTCGCCCTGGCCGCACTCGGGGCACTTGATGCCGAGCGTCTTCTGCCGAGTGTAGCGGCACTCGGGGAAGTTCGAGCAGGCGATGAAGGCGCCGAAGCGGCCGTGCTTCTCCACCAGTTGCCCGCCGCACTCGGGGCAGTTCTCGTTGAGCGGGACCGGCTGGGCGGCGCGGCCGCGCGCCGTGAGCGGCTTGGTGGTCTTGCAGTCGGGGTAGCCGGAACAGGCATAGAAAGGACCGAAGCGCCCGCGCTTGATGACCATCTCGCGGCCGCAGTTGTCGCAGACCTGCGTCTCGCTCTCGGGCGCGGTGTCGTCGGACTCGATGCCGCGCACGTCGAATTCGGGCTCGCGGGTGTTGGTGCAGTCGGGGTAGCCGGAGCAGGCGAGGAAGAGCCCGTGGCGGCCCATGCGCAGCAGCATGGGCTTGCCGCAACGGTCGCAGGTCTCCTCGGTGGGCCGCCCGGCCTTCAGGTTTTCCATCTCCTCGCCGGCGCGCTCGAGGTCGCGGGAAAACTTTTCGTAGAACTCCTGCAACGCGTCGCGCCAGTCGAGCTTGCCCTCCTCGATTTCGTCCAGCTCCTCCTCCATTCGGGCGGTGTAGCGGACGTCGAAGATGTCGTCGAAGCTCTTGATGAGCAGGTCGGCGATGATTTCGCCAAGCTGCGTGGTGAAGAAGCGCCCGCGCTCCTTGCGCACGTAGTCGCGCTCGAGGATGGTGGACAGGATGGCGGCGTAGGTCGAGGGTCGCCCGATGCCCTTCTGCTCCAGCTCCTTCACCAGCGTAGCTTCGGTGTAGCGCGGCGGCGGCTGGGTGGTGTGCGCCTCGGGCTTGACTTCGTTGCGCGCCAGCGTCTCGCCGTCCTTCGCCGGCGGCAGGCGGGCCGCCTCGGCCTCGGCTTCTTCTTCGGCGCGCTGGGCTTCGTCCTTCCCTTCCTCGTAGACCGCCAGGAAGCCGTCGAACTTGGGCACCGAGCCGGTGGCGCGCAGCAGATAGTCGTCGGCCCCGCCTTCGACGGGGCGGGCGCGGATGTCGATGGTGGTCTGGTCGAAGATGGCCTCCATCATCTGCGAGGCGACGAAGCGCTGCCAGATGAGGGTGTAGAGCTTGAACTCGTCCTCCTGCAGGTAGCGTCGCACGGCTTCCGGCGGGTGGCGCGGGTCGGTGGGGCGGACGGCCTCGTGCGCGTCCTGCGCGCCCTTCTTGGAGCGGTAGAAGCGCGGCTCGTCGGGCATATAGTTGCGCCCGAAGCGATGGGCGATCACCTCGCGCACCGCCGCCAGCGCATCCTGGCTCACGCGGGTGGAATCGGTGCGCATGTAGGTAATCAGGCCGACGCTGCCCTGCTCGCCCACCTCGACGCCTTCGTAGAGCCGCTGCGCGAGCTGCATGGTGCGCTTGACGCTGAAGCCCAGCTTGCGCGCCGCCTCCTGCTGCAGCGTGCTGGTGATGAAGGGCGGCACCGGATAGCGGCGGCGTTCTTTCTGCTGCACCGACTCAACGGTGAAGCTCGCTGCGTTGAGCGCCGCAGCGTGTTTGCTGGCCTCGTCCTCGTTCGGGATAAAGAACTGCTTGGCGCGCTTGGCCTCGTCCTGGTCGGGGACTTCGAGCTTGCGGCCCTGCCACTCGATGAGCCTGGCGTCGAAGGCGGGCGGCTCGCCGGCGCTCAGGTTCACGTCGAGGGTCCAGTACTCAATGGGGGTGAAGGCGCGGATTTCGCGCTCGCGCTCCACCACCAGCCGCAAGGCCACCGTTTGCACCCGTCCCGCGGAAAGCCCGCGCTTCACCTTGTCCCACAGCAGCGGGCTCACTTCGTAGCCCACCAGCCGGTCGAGGATGCGCCTCGCCTGCTGCGCGTTCACCAGGTTCTCGTCCACCTGGCCGGGCTTCGAGAAGGCTTCTTTGACGCCGCGCGAAGTAATCTCGTTCATGGTGACGCGGAAGAACTTGGTCTTTGCGCCCACGGGCGGGCCGACCTCGAGCGGCACCACGTTGCCGTTCTTTTCCGAGGCGGCAGTGGCCTTCGTCTTCTTGCCTTTCCTCGCAGGCTTCGCCTTCTTTCTGCGGCCGCGGCCGTCGGCCTGCTCGGCTTCGGCGTAAAGCGATTTGTCGGTGAGGATTTCGCGCAGATGCGCGCAGATGGCCTCGCCTTCGCGGTCCGGGTCGGCGGCGAGGTAGACGGCCTCGGCACTGCCGGCG
>Ga0137796_10000492_pt1 | contig 24361 bp, 24 predicted proteins | sample OV2TP3_FD_97704 | JGI IMG/M metagenome (GOLD analysis project Ga0137796, IMG submission 97704) | reverse complement strand
CATTTCGCCTATCCAGTCCTGCACCGAGACGAAAGCCCCTCCGGGAAGCTGCTGGAAGGCATCATCGAGGTCATCGATGAGTTCTACTCCGCGAACCTGGCCCAGGATACGCGGCGTGGCATGCGGGAGAACGTCGCCAGAGGATACTTGAATGGCGGGCGGATGCCGTACGGCTATCAGGCCGCCACCGTCCAGGTCAACGGGACGGCGAAGCACAAGCTGGCGATCAACGAGCTGGAGGCTCCGATTGTCCGTCAGGTGTTCCAGTGGTGCCTCGAAGGAGAGGGGGCAAAGGAGATCGCCAAGCGCTTAAACGCCGACGCCAAACGGACGCGCATCGGCAATCCGTGGAGTCGCACCACGATCTACTATATGCTCACCAATCCGGTGTATACCGGCACGCTGATCTGGAACTGGTTCCGCTTGGGCCGGGACCTCCGCAATGGGCGCGCAAAGGAAGAAGTCCTGAAGGTCCCGAACGCCCATCCCGCCCTGATTCCAACGGAGGACTTTGAGCGGATCCAATACCTGCTGGCGCAGCGCAGCCCCAAGGTCATCCACCCCCGTTCCGTCGCCAGCCCACACCTGCTCAGCGGGTTGCTCTTTTGCGTCCGCTGCGGCTCCAAGATGATCGCCATTGGAGCCAAGTCAGGCCGCTTCACCTACTACACCTGCCTGAAATACTGGCGGCAGGGCCGGATGGTCTGCGAGGCCAAGATGCTGAACACGCGCAAGCTGGAAGCCCTGATCGTGCAGGTCATCAAGGAGCGCATCCTGACGGACGAGCATTTGACCAAGCTGGTGAGGTTGATCGCCCAAGAGCTCACGGCGTACCAGGCTGGGGCGACAGAGAAGTTAGCCCTGCTGGACAAGCAGATGGCGGATACGGAGCGGAGGCTTGGGAGACTGTATCAGTTGATTGAAGGCGAGCGGGTCAGCTTTGACCAGCTCGCCCCTCGTTTGCGTGAGCTGACCAGCCTGAAGGAACAGCAGCGTACGGAGCGGGAGACGCTCCAACAGGGCATGCACCAGGAGGCGATTCCCTGCCCTTCACGGGAAGAGGTGCAGCGCTACGTTGAAGACTTGCGGCAGACCCTTGAGCAGGGCAGCCTGGTGGAGCGGAAGGGCTTCCTGCGCTCCTTCATCAAGCGGATCGAGGTCAATCACCCCGACGCTGAGATTGAGTACACCGTGCCCCTGGTGCCGCCCAACGGAAAGGAAGCTGTGAAGCGGGAGGTTCTATCTATTGGACGAAATGGCTGGCGAGCTAGGATTCGAACCTAGACAAGCAGATCCAGAATCTGCTGTGCTACCGTTACACCACTCGCCAACATCAGTGGCAAAGAGTGCCGGCAGTCTCTCACGAGCCACTTTGCCACTTAGCCACTACTATATCATGGGGGCTGGGGAAAGGTGGCGCCGAGATGCTGCGCGAGCTGCTGGCGGTCCGGGTCATCGATCCACTGGAACCGCACCCCGACCTCGTACTGGGCAGCGCCGTGCCGGGCGATCTCCCGCAGCCAGATGACCTCGCCCATCGTCCGCAGCGTGGCCGGGCGTCCGGTGAGCGTCAGCGACAGCGGCAGCCCCTGCCCAATCTGGAGCTTCACCCGCGTCGGAAACCGCATGCCGGCCTCGGTGATGTCCTGGGTGAAGCTGCGCTGGCGCTGCGCGGTCTCCGGGTGTGGAAACTCGATCAAGAGCGGTGTCGCCACGCGGGGAAGCTTTCGGCGCTCCGAACGCTCCCTCATCTCGCCAGCGTTGTGGCGGCGTGCGTCAGCCGCGCCACCACGCGCTCCTTCCCCAGGATCGACATGGATTCAAACAGCGGCGGGCTGACCGCCCGTCCGGTCACCGCCACGCGCGCCGGGTGGATAAGGTCTTTCGGCGCAAGGCGCTGCTCGGCGGCCAGCGCCCGGGTCCGCTCTTCCACCTGGGCCGTCTCAAACGCCTGAAGCCGGCTCAGCCGGTCGCGCAGCTCCAGCAGCCGCGTGGCGATCCCCTCCTGTTGCAGAAACTGCGCCACCGCCTTGGGGTCATAGTCCGGCATCTCCCGGAAAAAGAAGCTGTGCTCTTCCTCGATGTCCTCCAGCACCCGCAGCCGCTCCCGCACCAGCGCCGCAATGCGCTCCAGCTGCGCCCGATCGTACTCCGCCGGGAGGAGGCCCTTGGCGATGAGCCGCTGGGCCAACAGCTGCGCGAGCTGCGGCACAGGCGTCTGCCTGAGGTACTGGCCGTTGAGCCAGTCCAGCTTGCGCTGGTCGAACTGCGCGGCGGTCTTGCGCACCTTCGCGAGATCGAAGAGCCGGATGATCTCGTCGCGCGAGATGAGCTCGCGGTTGCCGCCGGGCGCCCAGCCGAGCAGGACGAGGTAGTTCAGGAACGCCTCCGGCAGGTAGCCGACCTGCCGGTACTCGTCGACCGAGGTGGCCCCGAACCGCTTGGACAGCCGCGCGCGGTCGGCGCCGACGATGAGCGGGATGTGCGCGAAGACGGGCAGGGCGAAGCCCAGCGCCTCGTAGAGCACCACCTGCTTGGGGGTGTTGGCGATATGGTCGTCGCCCCGGATGACGTGCGTGATCTGCATGAGCGCGTCGTCCACCACGCACGCGAAGTTGTAGGTCGGCGTGCCGTCGGACTTCCTCAAGACGAGCGACTCGAACAGCGCTGTATCCACCGAGATGTCGCCGTGCAGCACATCATGGAAGGTCACCTGGCGTGGCGCAACCGGTAGGACGACCGCGCCTTCCTGCTCCTTCGCTCGGCCGGCCGACAGCAGCCGCTGGACCTGCTCCTGGTAGAGACGCATGCGCTGGCTTTGGAAGAGCGGGCCTTCGTCCGCGCGGATGCCGAGAAACGCCAGGCTCGCGTAGATGTCGTCGAGGAACTCCGGCTTGGAGCGTGTCTGGTCGGTGTCTTCGATACGGAGGACGAACACCCCGCCGTGGTGCTTGGCGAAGAGCCAGTTGAAGAGCGCGGTGCGCACGGAGCCGACGTGGAGTTTGCCCGTCGGGCTTGGGGCGAAGCGAACCCGAACCATCAAAACGTGTCAGACACTTTTCCCGCTTTGAAAAGTGTCTGACACCTGTTCATGTGGATTCGGTCAGCAGGCGCAGGTCGGCGGAGGTCTTGGCGGACTGATGCCAGCGACTGATCCGCTGGACTAACTGGTCAGGCTCAAGCTGGCACAGGCGCAGCAGTTCCGCGCGCTTGCCGTGCTCCACAAACTGATCCTCGAGGCCGATCCGCAGGTGCGGCACGGAGAGCTCGAGGCGGCTCAACGACTCCGAGACCGCGCTCCCGAACCCGCCGGCCACCTGCGCCTCCTCGAGGGTCACCAGGTAGCCGGTCTGGGCCGCCTGTTTGACCATCGCCTCGTCGAGCGGCTTGACGAACCGGGCGTTGGCGACCATCGCCTCGACGCCCTCCTTGGCCAGCTCCTCGGCGACCTTCAGGGCCGGAGCGACCATGGACCCCAGGGCCACCAGCGCGAGATCCTTGCCGGCGCGCAAGAGTTCGGCTTTGCCCGCGGTGAGCTTGGCCGGCCGGCCGAACGGCTCGCCACAGGTGATCCCACCACCTGCTGCGGGTCGGCTGCGCCGACCCGGATCGCGAAGCGATCCGGCCTCCGGCCAGGCAGCGGGTGGTGGGATGATGCCGCCGCGCGCGTAGCGGATCGCCACCGGCCGGTCCTGCTCCAGCGCCCACTGCAGCATCGCGCGCAGCTCCGCGGGGTCCTTGGGGGAGGCGACGAGCAGATTGGGCAGCACGCGCAGGTACGCGAGATCGAAGACGCCGTGATGGGTCGGGCCGTCCTCCCCGACGAGGCTGGCCCGGTCGATCGCCAGCACGACCGGCAGCGACTGCAGGCACAGCTCGTGCATGATCTGGTCGTACGCTCGCTGGAGGAAGGTGGAGTAGATCGCCACCACCGGGCGCAGCCCGCCGCGCGCCAGCCCCGCGGCCAACCCAAGGGCGTGCTGCTCGGCCATGCCGACATCGAGGCACCGCGCCGGGAACCGCTTGGCGAAGGCGGCCACGCCCGTGCCCTCCGGCATCGCGGCGGTGATCGCCACGAGCCGCCTGTTCGCCTCGCCGAGGCGGATGAGCTCGTCGCTGAACGCCTCGGTGAACGTCAGGCCGGCTCTGGGCTGGGGGCTCTGGGCTGGGGGCTTGCTCTTGCCCTGAGCCCTGAGCCCTGAGCCCTGAGCGGCTTTGCGTTGGCCGGTGGCGGCGTCGAAGGGCTCGATCTTGTGGAACCGCTCGGGGTCCTGCTCGGCGAACCGGTAGCCCTTGCCCTTCACCGTGACGACGTGCAGCAGGATCGGCCCCGCGAGCGGCTTGACGTTCTTGAGCGTCGCGATGAGCTCGCGCAGGTTGTGCCCGTCGATCGGCCCGAGGTAGCGCAAGCCGATCTCTTCGAACACCAGGCCCGGCACCAGCATCCCCTTCACGGACTCCTCGAGCTTGCGGGCCAGGCGGATGAGCTGCGAGCCGTGGGGCAGCTTCCCCGCCAATTGCTCGAGGTCCGACCGGATCCGGTTGTAGGTGGGGTTCGTGATGATGCGGTTCAGGTAGCGGCTGAGGCCCCCGACCGGCTGGGCGATCGACATCTTGTTGTCGTTGAGGATGACGAGGAGGTTCGGCTTGACGTGCCCGATGTGGTTCAGCGCCTCCAGGGCCATCCCCTCGCCGAGGCTTGCGTCGCCGATGATCGCCACGACGCGGCGCTGCCGTTTGAGCGGCTCGTCCGCCATCGCCAGCCCGAGCGCCGTGGAGAGGACGGTGCCGCCGTGGCCGGTCGTGAACACGTCATAGGGGCTTTCCTCTTTATGGCTGAAGCCGGAGAGCCCGCCCAGCTGTTTCAACGTGTGGAACCGATCGCGCCGGCCAGTGACCAGCTTGTGCGCGAAGGCCTGGTAGCCCATGTCCCACACCAGCGCGTCGTCCGGCGCGTCGAACACCGCGTGGAGCGCCAGGCACAGCTCCACCGCGCCGAGGCTGGAGGCCAGGTGGCCGCCGAGCGCGGACACCGTGCGGATGAGCTCCTCGCGGATCTCCTGCGCGAGCCGCTCGAGCTCGTTGAGCGACAGCGCCTTCAGATCGGCCGGGTCGTTGATGCGATCCAAGAGGGCCATGGGGTGCGTCACGCCCGGAACGAGGTCTCGCTCAGCCAATCCGCCAGCCGACGCAACGCGTCCGCGCGGCGGCCGCAGGGCTCCAGCGCGCCCGCCGCGCGCGCGATGAGCCGCCTGGCCTCGATGCGCGCCGCGTCGGTGCCGAGGGTGAGGGCGAGGCCATCGCCGTCGTGCGCGTCGTCAATGAGTTGAAAGGCGAGCCCGATCCACTGCCCGTAACGCGACAGCAGCCGGAGCTGCTCGGCCCGCGCGCCGCCGGTGAGGCCGCCGGCCAGGACGCTGGCGGTGATGAGGGCCGCGGTCTTGCGCTGGGCGACGTCGCGCAGCACCCGCTCGGTCGCCAGCCGCGGCTGGCTGATCGCCTGCAGGTCCAGCACCTGGCCGCCGATCAGGCCGGCGGTGCCGCACGCGCGGCTGATCGCCTGGATGACCGCCAGCGTCTGGGGCGTGCCGTTATGGCCGGCGCCGAGCGGCGTCGAGGCGCTGAGCCACTCGAACGCCAGCGTCAACAGCGCATCGCCAACGAGGATGGCGTTGCCCTCGCCGAACTTGCGGTGGCAGGTGGGCTGGCCCCGGCGCTGGTCCGCGTTGTCCATCGCCGGCAGATCGTCGTGCACCAGCGAGTAGGTGTGCAACAGCTCCAGCGCGCAGGCGACGGTGAGCGCCTGCCGGGCCGGTGCCCCCACCGCCTCGCAGGCGCCCAGGCACAGCAGGGGCCGGAACCGCTTGCCGCCGGAGAGCACGCAGTAGCGCATGGCTTCGTGCACCACCTGCGGCGGCTCGGTGGCCTTGGGCAGCATCCGCGCCAGGGCCGACTCGACCAGCGCCGTGAGCCGCTCAAGCGTCGGCGGATTCGCCTTCGTCTGACTCCTCAAGGTTGCGCTCATCGAATGGCACGAGGGAGGCGTCGCCTCCCTGCGTCTTCACCAGCAGCTCCACTTTCTTCTTCGCCTGATCGAGTTTCTTTACCAACAGCCGCGCGAGCTTGGTGCCCTCTTCAAATTTCTTCAATCGGCTGTCCAGATCCAGCTCGGCGCGGTCCAGCTCCGCCACCAGCTTCTCAAGGCGCTTGAGCGCCTCCTCGTATTTGAGGTCAGGCGGCGCCATCGGCCCCCTGCCTGGGGTGCGCCTCGATGCCCGTCACCGCGCTCGTCACGCGGCCCTTCGCCAAGAGCGTTTCCAGCCGATCGCCGAGGATGAGCCGCGACGCCTCGGTCACGACATGGCCCTCGGGCAGCTTCAGCGTGATGCTGTAGCCGCGCGCGAGCACCGCGAGCGGGCTGAGCGCCTGAAGCCGCCCCGCCAGCCCCTGCAGGTGCCGCTCGGCGCCGTCCAGCGCGTGCCGGCTCAGCTGCACCAGCTGCCCCCGCAGCTCTTCCGTCCGGGCGGCGAGGCGCTCCAAGTGCCTGAGCGGATGCAGCAGCCGCAGCCGCTCCCGCAACACCCCCACCTCGCCCGCCTGCTCGTCGAGAAACGCCTGGATGCCGTCGAGCAGCCGCTGGATGGCCTCGCGGGACTGCTGGGCGAACAGCTCCTGCTCGTGCACGAGCCGCTTGGCCGCGTCGGTCGGCGTGGAGGCCCGCAGGTCGGCGACGTAGTCGGCGATGGTCCAGTGGTCCTCGTGGCCGATGGCGGAGATCACCGGGATGCGCGAGCGCGCGATCGCCCGCGCCACCGGCTCTTCGTTGAACGCCCACAAATCCTCGACGCTGCCGCCGCCACGGCCCACGATCAGCACATCCGCGATCGCCAGCCGGTTGGCGAGGTCCAGCGCTTGGGCGACCTCCGCCGCCGCGCCCTCGCCCTGCACCTTGGCCGGGAGGATGATGACGCGGAACCAGCCGCGCAGCTTGCTCACCATGTCGTGGATGGCCGAACCGGCCGGGGAGGTGATGAGGCCGACCCGCTCGGGCATGCGCGGGATCGGCCGCTTGCGCGCCTCGCTGAAGAGCCCCTCGGCCGCCAGCCGCTTCTTGAGCTGCTCGAACGCCAGCTGCAGCGCTCCGACGCCCTGCGGCTCGACGCGCAGCACCTTGAGCTGGTACTGCCCCTTGCCTTCATAGACGGTCACCTCGCCGAGGCAGAAGACCTTGAGCCCGTCCTCCAGCGTGAACTGCAGGTGTTGGTTCATGCCGCGGAAAAACGCGCACGGCAGCACGAGGCGCTGGCCGAGGCGATCGGTCGCCTTCGCGTCGACGAGGGAGAAGTAGATGTGGCCGGAGGCGGGAAAGCTGCAGTTGGAGAGCTCCCCTTCAACCCAGACCGGCTGCGGAAACTGCCGCTCGATGGCGCCCCGGACGCGCGCAATGACTTGCCCGACGGTCAGCGCGCTGATGCGAGCCTGGCTCAGGGCTCGGGGCTGGGGGCTCGGGGTGATGTCAGTCAGTGTCGCGGATGGTTCCATTCATGGTCCTGGTCAGGCGCTCGACCGCGGTGGCCTTGCCGGTGGCGGGGTCGACCTCCACCAGCAGCCCCCGCAGCTGGACGTTCCCATCGGCCACCTCGGACCTGACCGGCAGGTTGGAGAGGAAGCGCTGCAGGATCTGGTCCACCCGCCGGCCGATGACCGAGTCGTACGGCCCGGTCATGCCGACGTCGGTGATGAACCCCGTCCCCTGCGGCAGGATGCGCTCATCCGCGGTGGGGATGTGCGTGTGGGTGCCGAAGACGCAGGAGACTTTCCCATCGAGGAACCAGCCCATGGCGACCTTCTCGCTGGTCGCCTCCGCGTGCATGTCCACGATGATGACCGAGGTGACCAGCTTCAGCCGCACCAGCTCCCGCTCGGCGGTGCGGAACGGGCAGTCGAGCGGTTCCATGAACACGCGGCCCATCACGTTGAGGATGCCGACCTTCTCTCCCTTGAGCGTCTCCACGATGGTTGACCCCGCCCCCGGTGCGCCATCGGGGTAGTTGGCGGGGCGCAGGACGCGCGGATCAAGCTTCAACAGCTCGAAGGCTTCCTTCTTGCGCCAGACGTGGTTGCCGGAGGTCAGGACGTCCACCCCGGCCCGGAACAGCTCCTCGGCGAGGTTCGGCGTGATGCCGGCGCCAGCGGCGGCGTTCTCGCAGTTGGCGACGACGAGGTCAAGGCCGCGCTCCTCGCGCAGCCGGCGCACCTCGCGCTCGACAATCACCCGCCCCGGCCGCCCCACAATGTCCCCGATCAAGAGAATCTTCATCTCAATCTCAAAGTGCCAGGCACTTCCCCGGTTCAATTCTCTGTGTAGCTGTGGAAAACTCCGTCTGGGCCGAGGTTTTCCACAGGATTCGCCGCATTCGCCGCTTCAAAGTGCCTGGCACTTTTTCAGCGGGCATATTCGATGGAGCGGGTCTCGCGGATGACGGTGATCTTGATCTGCCCCGGAAACTCGATGGAGTTCTCCACCTTCTTCTTGATCTCGCGGGAGAGCGCGATCGCCTCGAGGTCCGTCACCCGCTCCGGCTGCACAATGACCCGCACCTCGCGGCCGGCCTGGATGGCGTACGCCTTCTCGACCCCGCTGAAGGAGTCGCAGATGGCCTCCAGCGCCTGCAGCCGCTTGACGTAGTTCTCCAGCGTGTCGCCCCGCGCGCCGGGCCGGGAGCCGCTGATGGAATCCGCGATGATCGTCAGCACCGCGCACAGGGTCTTGGGCTGCACGTCCTCGTGGTGGGCCTCGATCGCGTGGACCACCTCCGGCGTCTCGCCGTACTTCTTCGCCAGCTCCGCGCCGATGATCGCGTGCGGCCCTTCCACCTCGTGGCTGACCGCCTTGCCGACGTCGTGCAGCAGGCCGCAGCGGCGCGCCAGCCGCTGATCCAGCCCGAGCTCGGCCGCGATCATGCCGGCCAGGTAGCCGGTCTCCTTGCAGTGGACGAGGACGTTCTGGCCGTAGCTCGTGCGGTAGCGCAGCCGGCCCATGAGCTTGACGAGCTCGTGGTTCACGCCGTGGGCGCCGAGCTCGCTGATCGTCTTCTCGCCCTCCTGGACGAGGTGCTGCTGGAACTCCTTCTTGACCTTCTCGACAACCTCCTCGATCCGGGCCGGGTGGATGCGGCCGTCGCCCATCAGCCGCTCCAGCGACTGCCGCGCGATCTCGCGCCGCACCGTGTCGAAGGAGGAGAGCGTGACGACATCCGGCGTGTCATCCACGATGAGGTCCACGCCCGTCGCCACCTCGAAGGCCTTGATGTTGCGCCCCTCGCGGCCGATGATGCGCCCCTTCATGTCCTCGTTGGGCAGCTGCACGACCGACGTCGTGGACTCGACGGTGAACTCCGCCGCGCAGCGCTGCATCGTCTCGACCAGGATGCGCTTGGCGAGCGTTTGCGCATCGCGCCTGGTGTCCTCCTCGATGCGCTTGATGACCATGCCGGCTTCGCTGCGGCAGTCCTGCTCCAGGCGCGACAGCAAGAGCTGCTTGGCCTCCTCGGCGCTCAGCGCCGAGAGGGTCTTCAGCTTTTCCTTCTCTTCCGCGATGAGCTGCGCGAGCTGGTCGTCCTTCGCCTTGACCACCTGGTCCCGCGCCGCCTGCTGCCGGTCCCGCTCGTTCAAGTCTTTTTCTTTGCGATCGAGCAGGTCCAGCTTGCGGTCGAGGAGCTCCTCCCGCTGGTGCAGCCGCTTCTCGAGCTGGGCGAGCTCGTTCCGGCGCTCCCGCGTCTTCTCCTCAAACTCCTGCCGCACGGCGTGGAGCTGCTCTTTGCCCTCGAGCTGCGCCTGCTTGGTGATGGCCGCCGCCTGGCGCTGCGCCTCGTCCACCAGCGCCTTGGCCTTCTGCTCGGCGCCGGTCAAGGCCTTGCGGCTGCGCGCCGCCCGCAGGCCGTAGCCGGCCAGGGCCCCCACCGCGCCGCCCACGAACACACTGAGTAGCATCCATCCCATCGCAATTCACCTCGTGAAGGTCTGTTGACTCCGAACGAGGGATCAGGCGGTCAGGACGGTCGTCACGGCGTGGTCGTGCGAGGAGACAGGCAGACGATCCAGCAACTGAAAGGCGTAGGCCAGCCCCACCGTCGGGGTCGCGTCGGGCACGCGCGCGAGCAAGCGATCGAAGTAGCCGTGCCCATGCCCCAACCGGTGGCCGCGCCGGTCGAACGCCAATCCAGGGACCACCACGAGGTCCAGCGCCGTCACGGGCACGGGCCGCACCGCCGATGGCCTCGGCTCCCAGACGCCGAAGCGCCCGGGGCACAGCTCCTCGGCCGGATCCCGCACCTCGGAGAGCGCCAATTCCTTGCTGCGCGCTCGCATGAGCGGCACGACCACCCGCTTGTCCCTGGAGAGCATCGCCTCAATCATCCGCCACGTCTGCACCTCATACGGTAACGCCACATAGCAACAGACCGTCCTGGCACGTCGAAACGCCGTCAGGCGACGGAGCTTCCGCCAGATCGCCTCGCTTCGTCGACGTCGTTCCTCCTCCTTCTGCTGTTTCAACTGACGTAATACCGCACTCCGCAATTGCGCCTTCGTCATGCCCCACGGCCGGTGCCCACGGCCGGTGTCAGACACCTAAAGGTGTCAGACACCGGCGCCGAGGCCGGCGCCTGTCAAATGTGGAACACGTACCGGTGGTCCAGCGGCTCGCCGGCTTCGGCGCGCGCCGCCTCGCACAGGTCCTGGAGCGTCACCTCGCCCAGCGATTGGACGATCCGCTCGTGCACGCACCGGTTGACCGCCTGGGCGACGTGCTGGGCGCGCCGATGGCCCTCCCCCGACGCGACGCGCCGGCCGGCCCGGGCCCTCCCGTTCGACCGCCCCTTGCCGTTGGACCCGTCAAGGACGTGGACCACTTCCGCCATGGTGATGCGGGCGGGATCCTTCGCCAACACGTACCCGCCTCGCGGCCCGCGAATGCTGGTGACCACGCCTTGCTGCTTGAGCCGGTGGAGCAGCTGTTCCAGGTAGGCGACGGACAGATCCTGGCGGGTCGCAATTAGAGTGGCCGAGACCGGCCCATGGCCCGAGGCGAGGGCGAGCTCCACCAGCGCTCGCATGCCATAGGTCGATCGCGTCGACAGCTTCATACTCACAGTTTACGATATCCTACTATTTCTGTCAAGAATTGTCTAACCCGCAAGACTGGCAAGAATCGTACATGATTCGGAAAGAGCGGACCATTTCTCTTTTCCTACCTGCCTGCCTGCCGGCAGGCCGGCCGGCCGGTCGATCAACTGAAGGAAAAGAGAAGTGGTCCGGCTTCTCCGAGCGGTCCAGCTGTTCCGCGAAGGGGTCCGGCTGTTGCGCGAGCGGTTCGGCTGTTGCGCTAGGTCGTGAGCGACGCGCCGCCATCGATGATGATCGTCTGGCCGGTGAGGTGGTCCGACGCGCCCGACGCGAGGAAGACCGCCAGGCCGGCCAGATCCTCCGGCTCCCCGACGCGCCTCAGGGGAATCTCCGCCCGGCGGCGCGACAGCCATGCCCGGTCCGCGAAGAGCTCGCGCGTCATGTCGGTGCGGAACAGCCCCGGCGCGATCCCGACGACGCGGATGCCGTACGGTCCCCACTCGAGCGCGAGGATGCGCGTCAGGTGCATCAAGCCGGCTTTCACCGGGCCGTAGACCGCATTGTGCGCCAGCGCCCTCACACCGGAGGTCGAGGCGATGTTGATGATCTTGCCGTAGCGGCGCCGCCGCATCGCCGGCGCGACCGCCTGGCTGACAAAAAACGCGGCGGTCAGGTCCGTCTCGACCACCGCATCCCACTGCCGGCGTGTCAGCCGCAGCGCCTCGTCCCCGTCCCAGATGCCGGCGTTATTGATGAGGAGATCCAGGCGCGTGAAGCGGGTCAACGCCTGCCGGAGGGCGCGACGCACCTGGGCGTGATCCGTGACATCGACCGGCTGGATAAGGACGCGCGCTGACGACGGCAGGCTGGCGGCCACCCGGCGCAGGCGGGTGGCATCGCGCGCCCAGAGGATGAGGGACGCTCCGGCCTCGGCCAACGCCCGGGCCATCGCCGCGCCCAGGCCGCGACTGGCCCCGGTGATGAGGGCGACCCGGCCGCTCAAAGAAAATAGCGATGCGGGACCGAGCCCCCTCGTCGCAACGTGCGCTCGGCTCCGGGCTCCGGGGTCTGGGCTCTGGGCCAACGCCATCTGTGCCGTCACACGCAACTCGGTCCGCCCCGAGCCCTCAGCCCTGAGCCAACGGGGATGGGGGGATGAATGCTATCGGCGAGATGCGACCTTCGCGGGACGCCTGCGCCCATCGCCGCGTGCCTGCTCCTCCAGGGCCTCGAGGATCGTGCGCATGAACGCGGGCAGGTCATCCGGCTTGCGGGACGTCACGAGGTTGCCGTCCCGGACCACCTCCCGGTCGACGAAGGTGGCGCCGGCGTTGACCACGTCGTCTTTGATCGCGGCAAAACACGTCGCCGTCCTGCCCCGGAGCACGCCGGCCGACGCCAGCACCCAGCCCGCGTGGCAGATCGCGCCGATCAGCTTGCCCTGCTGGAACGCCTCCTTCACCAGCCGCACAACGGCGGGAACCCGCCGCAGGAGATCCGGCGCCCAGCCGCCCGGCACGATCACCGCGTCCACCTCGCTCGCCGAGACGCGGTCGACGGTGGCGGAGGCGACCGCCGGATAGCCGTGCTTGCCCTGGTACTGCGGCTTGCCGGTGCCGACAAGCACCACTTCCGCGCCGGCTTCCTTGAGGCGGTAGTAGGGGTACCAGACTTCAAGCTCCTGGTAGAGGTCTTCGATGAGGATGGCCACGCGCGTGCCCTGCAGCGACATGCTCTTAGCTTAGCAGAAAACGAGGAAAACCTGGTACCGGAAAAATGGTCCCAGGTGCTCTGTCGAACAGCCGCTGGGACGACCGCAACAGGTGTCAGACACCTTTCGACCTGCCGTCTCGCAGCGGGAAACGTGTCTGACACTTTTTGCTCTGGAACCGCGGCTTTTCGACAGAGCAACCGGTACCAATTTTTACAGCTCGCGCCAGGCGATGCGGGTGGTCTTGAAGGTGTTCGACACCTGGGTCAGGTCGGCCATCGCCTCGTCGTAATGGATGGCGGCGCTGCCGGAGACGTTGATCGACTGGGCGATCACGGAGCCGAAGATCGTGGCGTTGCCGGTGATCTGCAGCGTGGACTGGGGCCCGTACAACGCGCCGTAGAACTCGGTCGAGCCGGTGAGCGTGCCCTGCTCCAGCGTGGCATCGCCGCTGGCGCTCATCAGGACCACCAGCTGCGTCGGGTCCGACGCCAGCCCCATGACGGAATTGCCTCTGGCGATGAACTGCCCGGTAATGTAGACGGTGACCGGCCCGCTGGGCGACAGCGTCCCCCCGCCCTGGAGGGTGAGATCGCGGTAGCAGTAGACGCCGTCCCCCTTCGGGCCGCCGGCCGGGGAGAGCGTCTCAACGGTGTCGCTGCTGACCGTGAAATCCGCGCAGGGCAGGCCGGCGGGGACGGTCACCGGCGGCATCGGGAACACGCTGGACTGCGAGACGACGTCCTGCGTGTCGCTGGGCGGGCTGGTGCCGCCGGTAATGAAGAGGGGATCGTAGCCGACCACGACCGACAGGGGATCCGGGACGTCGTAGCCGACCGCCACCTGCCCGTCGATGAAGAGGCTGCCGCTCACGGCGACGCCGCCGGGCGCGACGGCGTTGGTGCCGATGTCCCCGTTGTGCCCCGCGTTGGACCCGGGGCCGGGGGCGGGATCGTAGGGGCCGACCGAAGAACGGTAGCTGTCGGTGAGGACGTTGCCGCCGATGTTCAGGAACTGATCGCCGAACAGCGCGAACTGGAACAGCGATTCCGGCGTCAGGCGGAACACCGCCTCGAGCCGGCGCTGCTCCTGCTGGCTGGCCCCGCGCGCGGTGACCTGCACGAGCTGGCTGCCCAGCCCCTGCGGCGGGTCGATCTGAAAGCCGCCCGTCGCGAGCGTGGCCGCCATGACGTCATCCACGGCGGTGGCGGTCCGCAGGTTGCGGGCGGCCTGGTTGAGGGCGGCCTCCGCCAGGTGGAGCGCGTTGGAGCGGTGGTAGGTCCGCTGGCTGGCGCCGGCTTCCCACAGCCCGCGGATGAACAGGGCGCTTCCGGCGACCGTGAAAAACGCGAGGACCCCGACCGTCGTCACCAGCACAAATCCCCGGCTGCCCCTCATGAGGCTCACCTCAATTCCGCAGCTTGACGATCGCGCCGTCGGTGGCGGCGATCACTCGCCCGCGCGGCGTCACCCGCCGGAGCGTGAGCTGGATCCGCACCTCGTCGGCTCCGAGCGAGGCGTCGAGCGTCTGATCCCGGAACTCGACGAGCTCCACGTCGTTGGCCAGGACCCGCGTGGCCGCCCCGCTCACCCGGCGCAGTTGCCGCGCCGCGGGCACGTACTGGTACTGCACCGGCGCGAGCGCGTCCCACTCCAGGGCGCCGGCGGCGTTGATGATCAGGCCGTTGCCGTCCAGATCCGCCGGCAGGTAGAACGTGACCGAGGTATTGGACGGCGCCGCGGGGATGCTCACGTTCGGCGGGCTGCCTCCCCCGGCCCGGGTGGCGTGCCGCAGCTCGGTCATCATCGCCTCAAGCGCCAGATGCGCCCGCGACCGCACGTCGCTCTGCGTCTCAGCCATGTGGAGCAGGTCCGACTGCCGGATCAAGAACTCGAGGAGGAGGGATCCGGCGACGGCGAGCAGCGTCCCCGCCACCGCGTACTCGAAGAAGGTCAACCCGGCTTGCCGGCGCGCGCGCCAGGACATGGACTCACCCGCTCGTTCTGACCGTGGAGAGGCTCGTCGTGCGGGGACGGTTCCGATGGACCCATTGGACCGTCGCGAGCAGCTCGAGCCGCCCGGTCGCAGCGCTGGGATACGTCACCACGATCTGCTCCCCCTCCAACGTGTAGCCCCCCACCAGGGCCGCGTAGTCGCTGGCCCCGCCGCCGTTGACGACCCCGTCCGGGAAGTGGGTGGGCAGGGTGGCGAACGGTGTGGCGTAGATGTGTTCCATGAGGGCCTCGAGATGGCTGATCGCCTGCAGGGTATCCGTCGCGTGATCGGCAAGCCCTTGGCTGTTGAGGTGCGCGGCCACGATGCCGCCGCCCGCGATGACGAACATCGCCACGGCCATCAGGACTTCAACCAACCCCACGCCTCGCTGGTGCGCCATCGGCCCCCCTGCTCGTGCCGTTTCCAGAACGGTTGGATCGCATGCTCCGGTGATCGGTCCAGCTCCCTGGCCTGCGGGAGCTGGCCGCGTGGCTCAGCAGCGTTTGCCCGGGAGCGGTCGAGGCGGGTGGCCAGGCGCTCCGCGAGCCGCGGATGCCGAATGTTGCGAGCCGCGGATGGGCCACAGCGCAGCAACATTCGCTGAGCGGCGCGCGGAGGCCTGGCCAGGCCCCGCCCCGAGAACATTGTCAACGAACGCGCTAGTCCTGCCACCAGGCGCCCTTCGTGATCTCCACGGCCCACGGGGTGAAGGGCGGCATGGCCGTCCCGCTGGCGAACGAGGCGTCGTACGCCCAGTTGCGGGTGGGCGCGGTGTACTGCGACCTGGCGGCCTGCTGCCCGTACCGCCAGGCGCCGGTGGCGACCTGGCTGTTCCACAGCGACACGAACGAGCCGGTGATGGACAGCGTCCGGCCGGACCAGTGCTCGTGCAGGCGGGGGTAGTTTTCCAGGCCGCCGTTGTAGCGGCCCGCGGACGTCGTGTCGATCCCGGCGATGAAGGCGGCGTTGTAGGTCGTGTTGGAGGCGGTGCGGGGGCCGCCGCTGTTGACGTTGTTGGCGGCGCTGTTCGCGTCGTTCCAATTGGTCGAGAGCAGGTTCAGCGCGTCGGCGATCACCGCCACCGGCTTCTTGCTCACCGTGTTGAAGTGGCCCTGGAGGTACATCGGGGTGTTAGACACCACGGTCAAGCCGCCGGCGCGCCGGATCTCCGACCCGTTCAGCAGCCGGATCCCCGGCTGCTCGGTGGACAGGGCGTCGTTGCGCGTCGCGAAAATCAAGCCGTTGGCCGGCAGCTTGTTCGTGTAGGGGTTGCCGGGGGTGCCGGGCGGATCGAGCACGCCGTCGCCATCGACGTCATGGTAGCCGGCCAGCCGCCTGAGGTCGATGTTGGTCATCCGCACCCGCTTGCCTTCCCGGTTGTTGTAAAACGTGGTGGAAGTCGTGACGGTGTTCGGCGGGATGTCCACGCCGGGCGTGAGCACGGTCCCGCCGACCGAGACGGTGCCGTTGACCACCTTCATGCCCGCATTCGTGTCGTAGAAGCCGCCGGGCGCAATGGAGCCGACGACCGGCACCGCCCGCCGCGTCACTCCGTGCACGTCGGTTTTGACCGTCCCGGCCCAGCGGGTTTGCGATTCGGTCGCCCAGGCGGGGCTGCTGCTGTCGAGCCCGGCCATCGCCGCGTAGTGCGGCGGGCTGGTGCCGGCTTTCTTCACCTGCACGATCCCGCCCATTGGCGTGCCGGGGCTGTCCTTCCGCTTGTTGAAGAGCTTGCCGACCGCCCGCAGGTAGTCGCAGTTGACGGTCAACAGGCCGTGCGTGCCCAGGTAGACGTCGCTGTTGCTGTGGACGCGTCCGGAGAGCGTCATGTCCGGCCCGGGCAGCCACTCCAGATCGCCGTCGTAGAACACCGCGTGCTGGAACGCGTAGATGATCCGCCGGGAGACGATCTGGTGCAGGGTGACGGCGACTGCGGGATACGCCGGATGGGTCACCGTCGTGGCGACATGGTAGTTCTTCACGAAGACCGAGATGCCGTCCGGATCCGGCACGGTGCGGGGACTCGGCTCCGCCTCGGTGATCACCGTGGCGGCGCTCCGGCCGGAGGAAAACGTCGTCACGAGCGACCCGCTCACCGGATAGCGGGACACGTTCGCCTCGACCTGGAAGTTGGCGATCGCCTGCGCGAAACGGCCGATCACATCCTCCAGCCCGCCCTCCGCGAGATAGAACACGTCATCCTGGAGCTGCTGCCGCTGCTGGTGGCGGTGCGTCGTGAGGCTCTGGCTGAGCAGCGAGCCGCCCAACACGGTGAAGACGACCACCGCCAGGTACGCCAGCACCACGGTCTGTCCCCGTCTGTTACCCATGCGCGTACCCTTAGTTGCGCAGCTTCACGATCTCCGACGAGCTGGCCGACACCGTGCGGCCGTTCGGCGTCCGGGCCTGGAGCGTCAGGCTGACGCGCACCTCGTTCGTCCGCAGCGTGCCGTCGATGCCGCGGTCGGCAAACGCCGCCGCCGTGACCCCGCTCGCCAGCACGACGGTCTGCCCGCCCTGCCGGCGCTGCAGCTGGCGGCTTCCGGCGTCGTAGACATACTGCACCCGGGTCGGGTTCAGCAGGGGGGCGGCCAAGTTCCACTCGGTGTTGCCGACGGCGTCGATGATCAGGCCGTTGCCATCCAGGTCGGTCGGCAGGTAGAAGTCCATCGTCGTGTTCCCGGGCGCAGCGGGGATCGTCGCGTTCGGGGGGCTGGCCGCGGCGGTGCGCGTCGCCGACCGCAGCTCCGACACCATCCGCGTCGCGGCCTGTTGGGCGGCCTCGCGGACGTAGCTCTGGCTCGTCGAGGTCCACCAGAGGTCCATCGTGCTGCTGAGCCACAGGGCGGCCATCAGGCTCATCGACACGAGGATGCCGCCGGCCACCACCGTCTCAATTAACGTGAATCCTACAATGGAGGGACCGCTCCTATTTTTGCGTCCGCTCTCGCGGGCAAAAATAGGAGCGGTCCCGGGACAGCCGCAGCGTTCGGTGGTTTGTCTCATCGTTAGCTCGCTTGGCTCGTCCGGATCGTCGACAGGCGCCGCTGGTACGTGCGGTCGCGGTGGGTCCAGGTGACCTGGACGATGAGCTCGCGCGGGTCCGCGAGAGGGCTGGGCTGGTGCGTCACCGTGATCTGCTCGTTGCTCAACGTATAGCCGCCGACGATGGCGCCGTAACGGTCCGGCCCGCCGCCGACGACGCCGTTCGCCGCGCCGTCCGGAAAGTCCGTCGCAAGCTGCGTGAACGGCGTGGTCTTGACCCGCTCCAGGATGTCGTTCAGATCGCCCAGCGCCACGGCCGCCTGCCGCGCGACGTCGTTCAGGTGGAGGGAGGAATGGTAGGCGCTCAACAGCCAGACCCCTGCCACCATCATCACGACGATCGCCAGCAACAGCTCCACCAGCGTCAACCCGCTTCGCATCGGCCCCCCAAAAGTAAAAAAAGACCCGAGCTGAGAGACTCGCCCGCGTCTTCGACGCGACTGCTGCGCACTCAGGGCCGGGGTCTTGGGCCGGCCCGCGACCATGCGCGTGTCACGGCGTACCTACCTTAAGTATGCCTGATACCTAGAGACTCTTAGCGCTCGCGCCACGCCCGTCGAGCCACCGTGTAGGTATTCGTCACGTTCGTAGTGTCCGACAGCGCTAGATCGCGGTGGATCGCCGCGCTGCCGCTGACGTTGATCGACTTCGCGATGACGGACCCGAACACCTCGGCGTTGCCCGAGATGGTCAGCGTGGCCTTGGGCCCGTACAGGGATCCGTAGAACTTGTTCGAGCCGGTGATCTGCCCCTCCTCGAGGATCGCCTCGGAGGTTGACGCCATGAGGACGGTCATCGTTCTCGGATTGTCCACGGCCCCCACGACGGAGTTGCCGCTCGCCGTGAGGGAACCGGTCAGGTAGATCGTGACGCTCCCGCTCGCCGTCAGGGTGGCGTTTCCCTGAATGGCCAAGTCGTGGTAGCAATAGGTGCCGGGGGAGAGCGTGGTCGTCGTGTTCCCGGCCACGGTGTAATCCGGGCACGCCAGCCCCTCAGGCACCGAGACGCTGGGCATGGAAAACAGCGTCTCCTGGGAGACGACGTCCTGTGTATCGGAGGGCGGCGTGGTGCCGCCGGTGATGAACGCCGGATCATAGCCGGTGACGACGGAGGCCGGGTCGGGCACCTCGGGCCCCACGGCGAGCTGGCCGTCCACAAAGATGCTCCCGCTGACCGTGATGCCCCCGGCCGACACCCCATTTGTCCCGACATCCCCGTCGGGGCCGGCGTTGTACGCGGGCGACTCCGGATCCTCGTCGTGGTACGGCCCCTTGCGAGAATCGTAGCTGTCCGTGATCGCATTGCCGCTGACGGTGACGTTCTGGCTGCCGAAGAGGGCAAACTGAAACGCAGATTGCGGCGTGAGCAGGAGGATGACCTCGAGCCGGCGCTGCTGCTGCTGGCTGACGCCGCGCGCCGTCACCCGGTACCGCAGCGATGCCACCGGGGTTTGCTCCTCGATCTGAAACGTCCCGGTGCCCAGGGCGGCCGTCAGGATGTCATCCGATGTCTCCGGGGTGCGCAGGTTGCGGGCCGCCTGATCCACGGCGGCCTCCGCCAGATACAGCGCGGAGGAGCGGTGCTCCGTGCGGAACCCGGCATCGGCCTGCCACAGCCCACGGGTCAGGAGGGCGACGCCGCTCAGCATCAGGAAGGTCATCACGCCAAGCGCCGCGATCAACGCAAACCCTCGGGACGACGACATGCTTCCCCCTCAGTTTCGCAGTTGCACGATGCCGCTCGAGGCCGCCGTAATGGTCCTGCCGCGGGACGTCCGCTGCAGGGTCACCTGGGCCCTCACCTCGTTGGCGCCGAGCGAGCCATCCATCGTTTGATCCTGGAAGGTGACACTGGCCACATCCTGCGCGAGCACCCGGCTCGTCGCCCCGGCCACCCGCGTCAGCTGCCGGGAGGCCGCGACGTACTGGTACCGGATCGGGTTCGCGACGTCCCATTCGACCGCGCCCAGGGCGTCGACGATCATCCCGTTGCCGTCGAGGTCCGCCGGCAGGGAGAACGCGATCTGCGTGTTCCCGGGCGGCGCCGGGATGCTGGCATTCGGCGGGCTGCCGGCCCCCACCCGCGTGGCGTGCCGCAGCTCCTTGAGCATCTCCTCCACGGCCATCTGCGCGTGGGTGCGCAGGTCGGCCTGGTGCGTCGAGTAGTCCAGCAGGTCCGCGTGGCGCATGAGGAACTCCATGAACACCGAGGTGCCGACCGCCACGAGGGAGGTCAGCACGACTAACTCCATCAGCGTCAACCCGCGCGGCCGGCGCGGCATCAACTCCGGGGAGGGAATCATCCGCTCGTCCTCACCGTGGAGAGGCTGGCGGTGCGCATCCGGCCCCGGGAGGTCCACGTCAACGTCACCAGGACTTCCAGGCGGCCGGCCGCCTGCGTCGGATACGTGACGGTGATCTGCTGGTCGTCGAGGGTATAGCCGCCGACGAGGGCGGCGTAATCCGTCACCCCGCCACCGTCGACCGCGCCGGCCGGGAACCGCGTCGCGAGCGCGGCGAAGGGCGTGGCCCGGATGCGCTCCATGATGTCCTCCAGGTCATCCGTCGCGCGGATCCGTTCGGTCCCGCTCTCGACCAGCTGGTGGGAGAACAGGTAGGCGCCGACGATGCCGCCGCCCGCGAGGGCAAAGATGCCCAGCGCCATCAGCAGCTCCACGAGGGTAAGTCCTGCTCGTGGCTGATTCGCCTGCCGCGTGACGCCCATGCGTCGCCTCTAGTTCCGAAGCTTGACCTGCGTGGTGAGCGACCCGGACGAGCTGGCCACCCCGCCGCCGGGGATCTTCGACGAGACGACGGCGGTCCGCAGCTTCACAGTGACGGTCCGGGCCGCCTGGTCGTAGGTGAAGGCGGTATCCGCCACGTCAGGATCCATCGCATTGGCCAGCACCCGGCAGCCGGCGAACCCGGCCGGCATCGGATCGAGCCGATTCGCCGTGACGCAGCGCAGCAGCCGCGTGTTCTGGGCCGCGGTGGTCTCGAGGGCGTAGTGGACCCACCCGGTCGGCCACCCGGCGTCGTCGGTGCCCCAGCAGATGCCGCCGCAGAGGGTGGCATCGTAGCTGCGGGCGACCTGGAAGTCGAGCCGTTGCACGCCGGGCGCCGGGATGCTCACGTTGTTGTTGACCTGGCCCGCCTCCCGGAGCTCCTTGGTGATCGCATCGAAGGCGCGGCGCGCCTCCTGCTGCGCCTGCACCGACGCCTCGGCCGAGTAGTACGAGGAGCGGCCGACCAGCAGGATCATCATCAGCGCGCCCAGCACGCCCAGGGACACCCCGGTGACCACCGCCACTTCGATGAGCGTGAAGCCCCGCTGGGTCATGGATCACCGTCGACAGGTGAGGGCGGTGGAGAGCATGGCGGGCGACTCGGTGACATTGAGGTTGCCGCCGAGGCCAGGCGCCGCGCTCAGCACCGCCCCGTTCCAGGCGCACTCGCCGATCGTGCGGCCCCGCTGGCGCCAGCAGACGGCGACCGTCACCGCGAGCGGATCGGTCCCCACAGAGGAGACGACCACGAGCTCATTGACCCCGGGGTTGAGCGACAGACTCTTGCCGCCCCCGCCGACGGCGGAGGTGTCGGCCAGCCAGGCATCCCAGGCGGCAAAGCCGGCCGGCGGCAGCACGCTAGGGCTGAGGCACCCCGCGCCGGTGTTCTGCCGCCGCACCTGCTCCATGACGCGGTTGACGTCGTTCGTGGCCAAGGCCAGGTTGCGGGCATGTTCGTTCATCGTCACCTGTCCCAGGAACACCCCCATGAGCGCCAGGAGGGTCACGACGAGAACGGAGGAGCCGATCAGCAGGTCGACGAACGTCATGCCGGCCTTCGTGCGGTTCCCTGGAACGCGCATCGCGGCGGCCATGTTGCCTACAGCTCGCGCCAGCTTTTGAGCCGGGGCTGCGTCCCGCCCCCACCCCCCTCACCGTCCTGAAGCGCCCGATCGTAGTGGACCACGGCGTTGCTCTTGATCTCGATGGTGCGCCCGATCGCCGCCCCGTAGAGCTTCGCGTTGCTGTCCAGCTTGATGTCGGACAGCGGGGCGTACACCGCCCCGTGGACGACGGCGTTGGATTTCAGCTCGACGGAACCCGCGCCGGTCAAGGCGTCGTCGCCAACCACAAGCTTCAGCCGCGTCGGGATGGACCCGGCCGCCAGGTAGCTGTTGGACTTCAGCTCCACCGCAGGCCCCGCATGCGCCGGATCCCCCTTGACGTAGATCACGATCGTGCAGTCGGCGCAGGTGGTCAGGAAGGTCGCGTTGCTGTCCATCTTGAACTGCTCATTGACGTACAGGGTCACGCTGCCGCTGACCAAGACCGAGGAATTGCTCTTCAGCTCCACATGGGTGTACTGGTACGTGCCCCCGGGGAGCGTCAGGCTCTCGTTGCTGTCCAGCTCGAGCGGGGTGGTGCAGGTCCCTGAGAAGTCCGGGGTCGTCAGCGTTTTCGTCTGCGTGAGCGTGCCTTTGATCCCGGTGATCTGCGCCTGGGAGCCGAGCACGATCCCGGTGCTGACGTTGCCGCCGGGCCCAATGATCGCGTCGCCCTTGATCTTGGCGTTGCTCTCCAACGTGATCGTGCCGGCGTTGATCGCGTTCGAGCCGACATCGCCGTCGCTCGACCGGTTCGCCCCGCCGTAGAAGCCCAGCCGCGAATCGAAGCTGTCGATCGCGGCGTTGCTCTTCAGCGAGATGTCCCCGTTCGCGAACAGCCCGTAGTCGAAGTTCGATCCCGCAAGCTGGACGATGGCCTCGATCTGGCGCGGCGGGTTGCCCGCGGCGTTCGACGGGTAGTAGCCGCTGGCGGTGACGCGCCGCAGCGTCGCGTCCGCCAAGGTGCTGTCGCCGGCCTCGTACGGGGGATCGACATCCACGGCATAGCCGCCTTTGTCCGCGTCGACAGTATCGAGGAGGGTGTAGGCCGCTCCGGTCCAACCGGGGCTGGCGCGCAAGCTGAGGAGGGCTTGGTCCAGGCCGGCCTCGGCCAGGAAAAACGCGCGCTGCCATCCGGCCGACCGTCGGCCGACCTCGCCTTCGTTCAGGCTCAGCGTCAGCACGGTCGCGCCCAACGTCCCCAACAGGAGCACGATCCCGAGCGAGAACAACAGCGCGGAGCCGCGCGGTCGAGTGCGCCGCCCTGGTCCGGCCATCGTCACCAGCCTCCTCCTGAGGTTGCTTGACCGAAACAAAAAACACGAGCCCGCGAACGAGAGGCTCGTGTCTTCAACCGGCAACCCAGCTGTCGCCGGGGTCTTCCTCGACCGGGGTCAGACACCTGACCAACGTTCCGATCCCGTCAGGTGTCAGACCCCGGCTTGCCCCGGGACCTGTGGCTTTGCCTGCCCGCCCGGTTCGGACGAGCAGTCCCGCCTGTCACGACCGCTGGCAGGCGGGCGCCTCCGCCTTACGGCGGATTTGCCCACTCACCCTGTTCGCAGGGTGTCTCTACGGCTTCACTCAAGTATGCCTAACAACAGGAGGTTATCGCAAGGTTACCGATCTGATTCCCGCCAGCTCAGGAGGGTGATCTCAAGCGGATCGCCTCTTCTGGAGGGATTCAAGGCCTCGTCATAGAGGCTCAGGGCTTCGTCGTAATGGATATCCACCTGTCCCCGGACGAGGATGTCCCGGCCCTCGACCGCCCCGTAGAGATCGCCGTTGCCGGACAGTTCCACGGACGCGTAGGGGGCGTTGACTTTTGCGAAGATGGCGTCATCCGCGTTGATCGAGACCTGAGACCCTGTCACATACAACGCGAGGTTGGGGGGGAGATTGTCGAAGGTGCTGATGCGGCCCCCCGCGATCTGAATCTCGTGGTCCACGTAGACCTGGGCTGGACCCGTGAAGACCAGGTGGCTCTTTCCCGTCATGCGAATGTCGCGAAAGCGATACAGGCCCCCTGGCAACGCCACGACGTCATAGCCTGAGAGGGAGAGGGATCCCCGATCAGGGAGCAGTGGAATCTCGACGGGCTCCAGCGCCGCCTTCGCCTGAGCGACGCTCACGGATCCATGAATCGACGTCCACCGCTTCGGCGATCGCCAGAGGGTCTCGTCCGGATCGCTCTGAGGACCTAAGACCACGTCCCCCCTAATCGCGACTCTCCCGAGGAGCGCGATCGCCCGCGCCTGATGCGCATTGGTGCAGAGACGGGTATTGGCCCGGCCCCCGGTCGAGGGGCCTTGGCGGGAATCGTAGCTGTCAAGGCTCGCCTCGTCAGCGCCCCCGCTCTCGAACTGGACCGAACGGTCGCCTAAGATCCCATAGCCGGGGCCGGGCCGCTTCCCAGCCTGGACAACGGCCTCAATGGTGGTCGCGGCATAGCCGAAGGCCGCGGGGTCACTCGACGGGTAGAAGCCGGTGGCGCGAATCAGCCATCGGGAAGGGCCATCGCGGGTCACGTGGACGGCATACCCGCCCGAGCCGCTTCCAAGATCCGTGTACTCGGTGCCGGCGTACCGGGGGTT
>Ga0137796_10000487_pt1 | contig 24611 bp, 37 predicted proteins | sample OV2TP3_FD_97704 | JGI IMG/M metagenome (GOLD analysis project Ga0137796, IMG submission 97704) | reverse complement strand
TCGGCGCTGCGCGCGCATCCCGAGCTGGCGCGGGCCCGCTCGACCAGGGTCACGTGCTTCGACCCGCCCGTGCATCGCGCCACGCTGCTCCACTACGTGGTGGCGAACGGCGTCGAAAACTACCGGCAGAAGACTCCGCCCAATGCCGTCGAAGTCGCCCGCCTGCTGCTCGAAGCTGGCGTCGAGGTGGACGCGCTGGCCGACCTGTACGGCGGGCAGTGTACGACGATGAGCCTGTTGGTGTCGAGCGAGCACCCGGCCAAGGCGGGAGTGCAGGTCGCACTGGTCGACCTGCTGGTGGATTTCGGCGCCTCGGTCGAGCCGCGCCGGTCGGGCCAGTGGACCTCGCCGCTGATGACGGCGCTTGCGTTCGGCTTCGCCGACGCGGCGGAAGCGCTGGTGCGGCGCGGCGCGCGCGTGGAGACCCTGGCCGCCGCGGCTGGATTGGGGCGCATGGCGGATGCCCGCGGTTTGCTCGCAACCTCCGGCGCCGAAGATCGGCACCGCGCGCTGGCGCTAGCCGCCCAGCAGGGCCACGTGGAGGTTGTGCACTTGCTCCTCGACGCCGGCGAAGACCCGAACCGCTACAACCCTAAGGGGAACCACGACCACTCGACGCCCCTGCACCAGGCCGTCTGGTCCGGCCGCGACGCGGTGGTGCGGCTGCTGGTGGAACGCGGAGCCAGACTCGACATCCAAGACACTCTCTACGACGGCACGCCGCTGGGCTGGGCTGAATACGGCGGGCAAGCCAAGATTGCAGAGTACCTCCGCGCACAAGGCGCGAACCGCTAGCCGGCGCTAGTACAAGTACGGGATGAGCCGCCAGGTGCGGCGGCGATAGGCGTCGAACTCGGCGCCGAACTGCTCAGCCAGCAGCTTCTCCTCCGCGCGAATCCGGTAGGTCACAATCCCAACGACGACCAGCAGGAAGGGGATCCACAACCAACTGCGGAAGAGGAGCGGCACGCTGACGCCGACCAGCAGCATGCGCAGGTAGATGGGATGACGGATAAGGCCATAGATGCCATGCTGGACGAGCTTGTGGTCGTCCTGGAGCGTGACGTAGCCGCTGTACTGCTTATCGAGGGTCTTGACGGCAGCAAAGGCCAGCGCGTTGCCGGCGGCGTAGAGCGCCAAGCCGAGGTAGCGCAGCGCGTCGGGCCCGTCGTGAGCCAGCCAGCCGCGACGGTCGCCGTAGGGCAGCAGGAACATTACGGTCAGCCCCAGCAGCATCAACCCGGCAAGCACGAAGCGTTGCGCGCCCACCGGCTTGCTGCCCTTGCGCAACATGTCGAGGGGAATGCGCAAGACAACCACAACCACCAAGTTGAGCAATCCGACGATGACCAGACCGGCGCGGGCGGGATGAGCGAAGAAACCGCCGAGGTCGTCCCAGCCCCAGCCGGTGAAGCAGATGGCGAAGGCCACCGCGGCCTGAAGCAGCAACCTCAGCCAGCCTTTCCCATCCATGCGCGCCTCTCTGAATTAATCAGAGTTAATACATTATGTTAATCTAAGTTAATCCGTCAAGCCGCCTTGCTTACCTCCCGGCGCCTGATTATAGTCCCGCCGTGCTCCCCGCCGACCCGGCTGCGCTGGCGCTGCTGCTGGGGCTGGTGTTCCTGGTCGCCGTGGCCTACTCCTCGGTGGGCCACGGCGGCGCCTCGGGCTATCTGGCGGTGCTGTCGTTCTTCGGGCTGGCCCCGGCGGCGATGGCGCCCAGCGCGCTGTGTCTGAACCTGCTGGTGGCGGGAACGTCGTTCGCGTCGTACCGGCGCGCGGGCCATTTTGTTTTCCAGCTGCTGTGGCCGTTTCTGCTGACGTCGATTCCCTTCGCGTTCCTGGGCGGCCTGGTGGGTGTAACCACGGGCGTGTACGCGGTGTTGCTGGGCGCCGCCCTGCTCGTCGCTGCTCTGCGACTTCTTGTAGTAGCCGCGCCGAAGCAGGAAGAGTCGTTCGTCCGCGCGCCGTCGCTCTGGGTGGCGCTGCCGGTGGGCGCCGCTATTGGTTTTCTTTCCGGCGTCGTCGGCGTGGGCGGCGGGATTTTTCTGAGCCCGCTCATCCTCCTGCTGAAGTGGGCCGACGCCAAGCGCACCGCGGCGGCCTCGGCGGCGTTCATCTGGATCAACTCGGCCGCGGGCCTCTACGGCCATCTGCTGCGCAAAGAAGTGGACTGGTCGGCGCTGGCATGGCTGGTGGCCGCGGCAGCGCTGGGCGGGTTGCTCGGCTCCTACCTTGGCGCGCGGCGCTTCCAGGGCCTATGGCTGCGGCGCATCTTGGGCGTGGTGCTGATCGTGGCCAGCATCAAGCTGCTGCGCTCGGCGATGTGAAGCACGGGCGGGCACAAAGGCCCGCCCTTCCCCAAACAGTACCCACTCATTCCGAATAGGGTTCGAGGAGGAGGACGTACTGGTAAGGGAGGACGTCGAGCGAGGCGACCAGGCGGTAGCCGGCCTGCTTGAACTCGCTCAGCACTTCTTCCTCGGACATTTTCATCTCGGGCGGCGGGCCGATGGGCAGCTCGCGCTTGTGGAAGTCGACGATGACCACGCGCCCGCCGGGCGCCAGGTCGTTCTTCAGACGCCGGGCGTACTCGACGCGGTTCGCGATGTGGTGCCAGGTGTCGCAGATAAAGATGATGTCGGAGAGCCCGTCGGGCAGCCGCGGGTCGTCGGCGGAGGACAGGATGGGGACGAGGTTGACCAGGCCGTCGGCGTCGGCGCGGTTGCGCAGCTCCACCACCATGTTGGGCTCGAGGTCGGAGGCGAAGACCACGCCCTCGCGGCCCACCGTAACCGCAAAGCGCCGCGAGAAGTAGCCCGTGCCGGCGCCGATGTCCGCGACCATCATCCCGGGCTGGATGCCGAGGGCCCGGATGAGCTGGTCGGGCTTCTGCCAGGCGTCGCGCTCACTCGACTCGAAGATGTTGCGGTAGCGGTCCACGTCGGCGAAGGAGTGCTCGGCGTGCTGGCCCGCCTCGGCGGGCGGCTTGTGCTGCTCGTGCTGGTGCTGCTGCGCCGCCAGCGGCACGGCGGCGAACAGAAGTACGGCCAGAGCCAAGCGGAGTTGTTTCATCGTCTCACCCTCTCGCCGCAGACTACCGCCTCCGCCGCCGCGCGTCAATTCGCCTGCCCTGCTACAATGGCCAGCCCCGGAGGACTTGCCATGCCAAAGCGATCGCTCCTGCTGCTGCTTTCTATGCTGCTGTGCGCCGCGAGCGCATCGGCTCACGTGGACGGCGCGCGGTCTGAACGGGAGCGCGCGGCGCTGCACGACCGCATCGTGCTGAAGAAGCTTGACACCGTGCTGGGGCCGGCGATGAAGGCCAACGACATCCAGATGTGGATCGTGCTGACGCGGGAGTACAATGTCGATCCGGTGTTCCCCTTCGTCACGCCGGACGGCACCTACCCCGGCGGGCGCAACACCTACGTCTTCATCGAAACCGGAGGCTCGAGGCCGGAGCGTATCGCCATCGGCAGCCACCAGTGGAAGCAAGGCGCGCCGTTCTTCGACCGGGTGATTGCGGCGCGCGGCGACGACGTGGCCAAGGAAATCCGCAAGCTCGCCGAGCAGCACCAGCCCAAGCGCATCGGCATCAACATGGCCGACCAAACCTCGGCCGCCGACGGCCTCACCGCCACGATGCGCGACTGGCTGCAGCGCGCGCTGGGGCCGGACTTCTCCGGGCGCCTGGTGAGCTCCGAGCGGCTGGTGATTGACTACCTCGATACGCGCCTGCCGGAGGAGGAGGCGTTCTTCCGCGAAGCCGCCGAGCTCACGCGCAGAATCTGGGAGGAAGCCTTCACCCGCAAAGTCATCACGCCGGGCAAGACCACCGTGGGCGACGTGCTCTGGTTCATCCGCCAGCGCTGCGCCGACCACAACGTCGGCATCTGGTTCCGGCCCGACATTCGCGTGCAGCGGCGCGGGGTGAAGTTCGACCCCTCGGAAGTGGCGCCGGACGATTTCGTCATCGAGCGCGGCGACGTCCTGCACCTCGACTTCGGCATCATTTATCTGGACTTCCATACGGACTACCAGAAACATTTTTATGTAGCGCGCGATGACGAGAAAGACGTCCCCGCGGGCTTGAAGCGCGCGTTGGCCAACAGCAACCGGCTGCAGGACATCCTGCTGAGCGAGATGAAGCCCGGGCGGACGGGCGAAGAGGTCTACACCGCTTCGATGGAGCGCGCCCAGGCCGACGGCCTGCAGGCGATGATTTATTCGCACTCCATTGGCAACTTCGGCCATTTCGTCGGCGCCGCCATCGGCTCGTTCACCACCGGGCCGACGCGCGGGCTGCGCGGGCAGTTGCCGCTGCGCCTCGGCTCCTACACTTCGATTGAACTCAACACCAAGACCGCGGTGGCGGAGTGGGACGGCCAGGAAGTGTTCATCATGCTGGAGGACGACGCCGCCCTCACGCCGACCGGCATGAAGTGGTTCGTCCCCCGCCAAACCGAGTGGTACATGGTCCGCTAGCCGCGGCGGGCGAAGAGGTAAGCCTCTTTCAGATAGGGCAGGACGGCGCGCAGATCGGCCGCGGTGCGCAGCTTGGCGACGTGGCCAATCCGGTGGGTGGACAATCGGCCAATCTTGAAAAAGAGCGGGGCGCGCACCTCACGGTCGAGCAAGAGGGCGAGCCGGAGCGCATCGCGCATGAAAACCAGGTCGGCGAAGACGCGCGTCGTGCGGAAGAGCGCGTAGCGGCCACGCGCCCCGATCTCAACCGGCCCCCAGGATTTCAAGCTCTTCTCTAGCGAGAGATAGAGCTTCACCAGCGGCTCGGGCTTCCCTGCCAGCATGTCCTTGCGACTGCCTACGCCGCAGGAATGAGGTAGGTTGGGCCGCCGGAAAACGCGGCGGCAGCGCGGGCATCGCCACAGCGCAGCCATGCGCCGATGCTAGCACACCAGTCCGATCTCGAAAATCTAAGCTCGGAAGACTACAATCTGGGAATAACCATGCAGACCCTGGAAGAGTACATCGAGCAGGCGGCCGTGGCCCACGGGCATACGTGCGCGGGACAGATTCTGGGCCTGCGCCTCGCGATGCTGGGCCTCAAGGAGCTAGGGATTGACGACCCCATCACGGAGCGCAAGCGGCTGGTAACCATCGTCGAGATTGACCGCTGCGCGACCGACGCGGTGCAGCTCGTTACCGGCTGCCGCCTCGGCAAGCGCGCGCTGAAGTTCAAAGACTTCGGCAAGGTGGCGGCAACGTTTGTGGACTTGAAGACGGGCCGCGCGGTGCGCATCGTGGCGCGCGAGGAATCAAAGCAGCGCGCGAGAGAGCTTTACCCCGAGATGGACAAAGAGCAGGGCCAGCGGCGCGCCTACCGCGAGCTGCCCGACGACGAACTCTTCAGCAAACAGTGGGTGCGGGTCGAGCTGCCGCCGGAGGAGCTGCCCGGCTACAAGGCGCCGCGCGTCGTGTGCGCCCAGTGCGGCGAAGGCATCAACTTCAAGCGCGAAGTCCTGCGCGACGGCCGCACCCTCTGCCGCGCCTGCGCGGGCGACTCCTACTACAAACTCGTTGAATAGTCGAATCGTTGATTCGTTGAATCGGACTCCCACCGGTTCAACGATTCAACGAATAACGATTAACCCTCCCGGCGAAAGTGGTCCCAGCCTTGGGGCTTCAGGCGCATCCTCAAACCCTCTGCATCGACCATAACCACTCCACGCGCTCGGGTAATTTCGCCGATGGGCGTGAGCTTTGAGCCGGCGAGGGTGGGCGACAGGCGAGCGGCGCGGGACTTGGGCAGGGTGAAAAGCAGCTCGTAGTCTTCGCCACCGTGGAGGGCGAGGTCGAGCACCGAGGTGCGGAAGCGCCGGGCGACGGGCGGCGGGAGATTGACGGTGGGGATGCGCGCGGCCTCGAGCCGGGCGCCGACACCGCTGGCTTCGCACAGGCGGTGGAGGTCAGTCGAGAGCCCGTCGCTCAAGTCCATCAAGGCCGTGGGGCGGTAGCGGCGCAAGGCGCGCGCGAGCTTGAGGCGCGGCTTGGGATAGAAGTGCCGGCGAACAGCGCGCTTGAGCAGCGGACGCACGGACGCGACTCGGTGGCGCAGGCAAAGCAGGCCGAGCTGCGCAAGTCCAAGCGCGCCGCTGACCAAGAGGAGGTCGCCGGGGCGGGCGCCGCGGCGCAGCAGGGCGTGGCCGTGCCCGACTTCGCCCAGCACTTGGACGTCGGCGACGACTTGCGCGGCGGAGGAGAGGTCGCCGCCGATGACGCGGACGTTGAAGCGGCGGGAGAGCAGGGCGAGCCCGTCGAAGAAATCCTTGACCCAAGCCTCGGGCGTGCCGGCGGGCACGGCCAGGGCGACCAGCGCGGCGACCGGCTGCGCGCCCATCGCAGCGATGTCGGAGAGCGAGCGCGCCAGCGCCTTCCAGCCCACCGCGCGCGCCGGCTGCCAGTGGCGGACGAAGTGGACCCCTTCGACCAGCAGGTCGGTGGTGACCACCCAGTCGCGGCCGGCGTCGCCGGCCAGCACGGCGGCGTCGTCCCCGATGCCGACCCGCACCCGCCCGCCGGCGGGAAACCGCCGCCGCAGATGACGAATGATTTCGTCTTCCCCGCGCATGGATCAATCACCGTTTGGGTGGCAAGTCAATGACTAGCGGCCCGTCGGTTGGGACGTCAATCGGCCGGATGTCCAGAATCTGTTTCCCCGACCAGACTATTAAGAGGCCTCTGTCCTGCCGGAGCCCAGTGATTACGAAATTGCCCGAGCCATCCACCTTGGCATCTCCCACGAGAGTCGAATGCGCACCCACATACCGCACCCATACTGATTGGTCACTTGAGGGAATGTTTCGCACAGCGCCGGAAAGCCTGCCAGACCATGGATCGCCACCTATTGTTCCGGGATGCAACCCCACTACCACCCAGACTTCCGGCTCTCTGACGACGACTTCCCTCTCCCCACTAGCGAATCCAGTCTGGTACACCCGGAGCTGATAGACACCATATGGAATGTCTGAGAACACATTGCCTCGGAAACGCCGTGCGTAATCGCGCCCGTCAATCTTCGACTTGAAAAACGTGATCTTTGCAGGTTCGAAGTCGTCGAGGTCCTCCCCGTTGGGGGCAACCACAAGCTTCAGGTAGACCCTTGCAGCGCGTTCGGGCTCTTGGGCAAGGCTGGCGGCAGAAAAGAACAAATACAACCCTACGACGAGCGCAAGTAGTGCACGGCGGCTCATGGTTACCTCCTTACGAGAGCAGTTTCTCAGAAGTTCGTCCGTGCCGGTGCCAACGCCATTTTACTCCGCATCAGACGAAGGCTGCCGGAATGTCGCTGCGCCCCGCCCTTTCCGCGGGAGCATCGAGCCACAGTCATGGTGCGGCAGCGGGAAAGGGCGGGGCTCCGCGACGGCCTACGGCAGTGCGGAAGGCGCTGGCGCGCCCATAGAATGTCAGGGCTGAAGCCCTGCCCCCCCAAGGCTCGAGGCACGGTAGGACTCTGGTAGGAAATTGCGGTGAGAGGAGATTTGTGCTTGACACCCCTTTGTGGGGTGGGTTACAAGTTCTTGGCCGCAGCGGTTTGCCCTTGCCTTGTAAACGTGAAGTGTGGGCGCGTCGGGTTCCGCGTCCGGAGCACGTGAGCTAAAACTAGAGACGATGCACAAGCGCTTTTACACGCTGGTGTTCGCGCACGGCGCGGACGGACGCCTCCGCAAGGTGAAGGTGCCGGGCTGGGCGATCCCGCTGGTGCTGGTCGCGGCGCTGGTGGGCGCGGGAACGATTCTCGCCGGCGTGGCCTCCTACGCACACCTGCTGCTGAAAGTCACCGACTACAACCAACTGCACGCGGAGTGGCAGCGGCTGCAGGTGCAGAACTCGCACCTGCGCGCCAACTTCGCCGAGTCGAGCGAGCGGCTGGCGACACTGGAAGGGCTGGCCAACGAAGTCGCGGCCACCTACGGGCTGATGCGGCTGCGGCAGACTCCCTTCGGCACCATCGAGGCCGTGGGGGCGCGCCCGGCGGAGTACGAGTTCAGCGAGACCCTGGCGCGCTTCCGCTACCTGCAGAATAACGCCACCGCCGTGGGGCTCTACGCCAGCGGGGCGCGGCCGCTGCCGGGGCAGGACTTGTCGCGGCTGACGCACACGCCCTCGCTCTGGCCCGTGCGCGGGCGGCTGGTGGGCGGGTTCGGCGACCGCATTGATCCCTTCAGCGGCGAAGGTGCGTTCCACGCCGGGGTCGACATCTCCGCCGACTACGGCGCGCCGGTGCAGGCCACTGCCGACGGGTTTGTGATTTGGGTGGGGCCGAAGTCGGGCTCGGGGCGGCTGGTGGTGGTGGACCACGGCGCCGGCATCACGACGTGGTACGCGCACCTCTCCGCCTTCCGCGTGCGCCGCGGGCAGTCGGTGGCGCGCGGCGACGTCGTCGGCTACGTCGGCACCTCGGGCCGCTCGACCGGTCCGCACCTGCACTACGAAGTCCGGCTCTACGACGCGCCGGTCAACCCCTGGCGCTTCCTGCGCCAGGAGCGCACCATCACCGCCGGCACGGCCGGGCTGATGCGCACCGGCGGCGGCTAGCTCCGCTCCTTCCTCTACTTTTTCCCAGCAGGTTGGTTTGCGGCGGGGGTTTGTGTCGGTGGCGGGCGCAGGAGGACGTCCAGCGCCTGTGGCGACACGGCCAAGCGCGCTGTGACGGTGGTGTCGTTGCGGTCGAGCTCGAGCGTACCGAGAACCTCGGCGAGCGCCTGCGATTGCGGCTCCGGATCGCGCGCCAGCGCCATGCGGCCGAGCTGCGAGAGCACGGTCAGGTTCGAGTGCAGGCGCTCGGCGTGCGCGGCTTCGCGGCAGCGGCCTTCGGCGGAAATGCGCAAGCCGCGCTCGGTCGCGCCGAGGCCGAAGGCCGCTTGCGTGATGAGCTCCGACAGTCCCGGGTCGCCCGCCTGCCCGGCGAGCCGCGCCGGGTTGAGCTTAGCGGGCTCGATGACCGCCCACGCCTGCTGGCCCGCAGCGACGCGCTCGAACTCGGCCCGCCGCCCAACGTCAGCGAGGGTCGTGGGCGCCCGGCCCTGCCAGCAATCGATGGCGCGGCGGAGCGCACCCGGGTCGGGCCCGAAAGCAAAGACCAGGTGCGTATCGTCGAGAAACGCAAAGGCGGAGCGGCGCTCCGGCTGCGGCGGCGCGCCCGCGGCCGGCGGGGGCGGCGGCGTGCGGAACTCGTAGAGCTCCAACCCTTCGTAGGTGCTGGCGGCCGCGCCCTGCTGCCGCGCGTAGTTCTGGATGCGGTCGCGCGCAAACCGCCCCTCGGCGACAAAGACAAAGACGGGCGTTTCGGCCGCGCCCACCGCCCCGAACCAGAGCCGGTCGAGGTCGCGGGTGTAATCGAAGCCGGTGGCCTCAACGAAGGCACGGTAGTCGGCCGCTTCTTCGACTTCCCCCGAGGCCCGCTTGACAATCTCCACCAGCCATTGCTGGCGTCCGAGCGAGGCCACCTCGACGCCTCCGGCCAAGCCGGCCTCGGCCGGAACGGCCGCGAGACCTGCGAGCTGCGGCGGGGCCGCCGGCTTGCGCTCGTACACATAGGCCCAGTAGAGCGCCCCGCCGATAGCTCCCAAGGCCAGCACGAGCAGGGCCACTTGTCGTGTGCGAGACATCCTGCCTCCACCTCCGGGCATCGAAACCGCGGAGTATAGGTCAGGCGAGGTCTAGGGGAAACTTTTTCTAGACCCCCCATTGCAATCGGAATGCCATTATGCTACTTTTTATTGTTTGTGAGCCTGCCGGAAGGCAGGCCGGGCTGGCGTAGCTCAGCTGGTAGAGCATCTGATTTGTAATCAGAGGGTCGGGGGTTCAAATCCCTTCGCCAGCTCCAGAAGACTGCGTGCGGGAAAAGTAGGGATTTCGGTTGTTGTAGAAGCGGATTGTGGAATCATTCGGCGGAGCCTCGTCGCTCTACCTCAGAGGCTCTGTCACTTCTTCCACGAAACCGGCAACCCGAGTCCGATCCCGCCCGCCCGTCTTGTTCAGCGCAGGTGCGTGAACCGAACAGTTCACCTTGGCGGACGGGTGGCCGAGTGGCTAAAGGCAGCAGACTGTAAATCTGCCGCCCCTTGCGGGCTACGGAGGTTCGAATCCTCCCCCGTCCACCACCGGCCGCGTGCGCATCGGAGGCCGGAGCCAGCGTGAGGATTCGAGGCGGGAGTAACTCAGGGGTAGAGTCTCGGCCTTCCAAGCCGATGGTCGCGGGTTCGAATCCCGTCTCCCGCTCCAGGGTTTGCGGGGCGCAGGACGGAGGAGACATTCGGGCCCACGTAGCTCAGTCGGTAGAGCACGTCCTTGGTAAGGACGGGGTCACCGGTTCAAGTCCGGTCGTGGGCTCCACCGATAGGGAAACTTCGAACCTGAATCTCAACTAGAGAGGGCGAGGAGCGATGGCGAAGGAGAAATTCGAGCGGTCGAAGCCGCACGTGAACATCGGGACCATCGGGCACATTGACCACGGCAAGACCACCTTGACCAGCGCCATCACCAAGGTGCTGGCCAAGAACAACCCCAAGATCCAGTTCCGGGCCTTCGAGTCGATTGACAACGCCCCGGAAGAAAAGGCCCGCGGCATCACCATCAACGTGGCCCACGTCGAGTACGAGACCCCCAACCGGCACTACGCCCACATCGACTGCCCGGGGCACGCCGACTACATCAAGAACATGATCACCGGAGCGGCGCAGATGGACGGGGCCATCCTGGTGGTGTCGGCGCCCGACGGCCCCATGCCGCAGACGCGCGAGCACATTCTGCTGGCGCGCCAGGTGGGGGTGCCGTTCATCATCGTGGCGCTGAACAAGTGCGACATGGTGGACGATGCGGAATTGCTCGACCTGGTCGAGCTTGAAGTGCGCGACCTCTTGAAGACCTACGGCTTCCCGGGCGACCAGATCCCGGTGGTGCGCGTCTCGGCGCTCAAAGCGCTCGACGGCGACGCCAAGTGGGAGCCGACCATCGACGCCCTGATGGCCGAGGTGGACAAGTACATCCCCCAGCCGCAGCGGGAGATCGACAAGCCCTTCCTGATGCCGATTGAGGACATCTTCACCATCACCGGGCGCGGCACGGTGGTGACCGGCCGCGTCGAGCGCGGCAAACTGAAGGTGGGCGACGAGATGGAGATTGTCGGCTTCCGCGACACCCGCAAGACGGTGGTCACCGGAGTGGAGATGTTCCGCAAGCTGCTGGACGAAGGCATGGCCGGCGACAACGTGGGGTTGCTCTTGCGGGGCATCGACAAGGACGACGTCGAGCGCGGCCAGGTGATTGCCAAGCCCGGCTCCATCACCCCGCACAAGAAGTTCAAGGCTGAGGTCTACGTGCTGAAGAAGGAGGAAGGCGGGCGGCACACGCCGTTTTTCAACGGCTACCGGCCGCAGTTCTACTTCCGCACCACGGACGTGACCGGGTCGGTGACGCTGCCCGCGGGGGTGGAGATGGTGATGCCGGGCGACAACGTCAACATGGCGGTCGAGCTCATCACCCCGGTGGCCATCGAGAAAGGGCTGCGCTTCGCCATCCGCGAGGGCGGCCACACCGTCGGCGCCGGCGCCGTAACGGACATCACGGAATAACATGCAGACACAGGAAAAAATCCGCATCCGCTTGAAGGGCTACGACCACCGCGTGCTCGACCAGTCCACCTGGGAAATCGTCCAGACGGCCAAGCGCACCGGAGCGCTGGTCGCCGGGCCCATTCCTCTGCCCACCGACATCAACCGCTACACCGTGCTGCGCTCGCCCCACGTGGACAAGAAGTCGCGCGAGCAGTTTGAAATCCGCACCCACAAGCGGCTCATCGACATCCTCGAGCCGACCACGCAGACCGTCGACGCCCTGATGAAGCTCGACCTGCCTGCGGGCGTCGACGTCGAAATCAAAGCCTTCGGCAAGGAGCACGGCAAATGACGCGAGCGGTCACATCGCGAGTGTCATCCCGAGCGCAGCGAGGGATCTGCTTTTTCACCGAACACCGGTCACCGGACACTGAATCATGAGCGTACAAGGCATACTTGGAAAAAAACTGGGAATGACGCAAGTGTTTGCTGACGACGGTTCCGTCGTCCCGGTCACGGTGCTGAAGGCCGGCCCTTGTGTAGTCGTTCAGCGCAAGACCGCCGCCACCGACGGCTATGAAGCCGTGCAGCTCGGCCTGGTCGAGTTCATCAAGCCCAAGCGTGTCAACCGGCCCCGCATGGGTCACTTGAAGAAGAGCAGCATCCCGCCGCTGCGCTTTCTGCGCGAAATCCGTCTCGAGGACGCCAAGAGCGAGGCCAAGGCCGGCGACAAAGTTCTGGTCGAGGAAATCTACAAGCCCGGCGACACCGTGGACGTCATCGGCGTCAGCAAGGGCAGGGGCTACGCCGGCTTCATCAAACGCCACCATTTCCGCGGCGGCGCCAAGACTCACGGCTCCATGTTCCACCGCGCTCCCGGCTCCATTGGTGCCAGCTCGTTTCCCTCGCGCCTCTGGCCGGGCCAGCGCATGGCCGGGCAGATGGGCAATGAGCGCGTTACGGCCCGCAACCTGCGCGTGGTCAACATTGATTCCGAAGACCACCTGCTGCTGGTGCGCGGTGCCGTGCCCGGCGCCAATGGCGGCTACGTCATCATCCGCCGCGCCCAGGCCCGCGCCAAGCGGGGAGGGAAATAGGTTTGGGAAGGGCGGGGCTTAGCCCCGCGGTTAGGAAGGCTGATCTTATAGAAGGGGCTTTTCGGAGCGATGTCGCTCCGACGAAGTCGGGGCGGCTGAGCGGAGACCCCGAGCGAAGTCGAGGGGAGCCCCCGAGGTCAAAGAAAGCAATGCCGACGGTTGAAGTGAAAAACTTGGCCAACAAGAAAGTGGGCGAGGTCGAGCTGCGCGACGACGTCTTCGCCGCCCGCGTCAACGAAGCCCTGCTCTGGGAATCGGTGAAGCACTACCTCGCCGGGCTGCGCCGCGGCACCCATCAGACCAAGACCCGCGGCGAAGTCTCCGGCGGCGGCAAGAAGCCCTGGCGGCAGAAGGGCACCGGCCGCGCCCGGGTCGGCTCCACCCGCTCCCCGCTCTGGCGCCACGGCGGCACCGTCCACGGCCCGCAGCCGCGGGACTACAGCTACGATTTCCCGCGCAAGAAGCTGCTGGGGGCGCTGCGCAGCGCGCTGAGCGCCAAGCTGCTGGCGGAAAAAGTTCTGGTCGTCGACTCGCTCGCGCTCGAGAACCACAAGACCAAAGAGTTCCGCGGCGCGCTCGACAACCTGGGTGCCGAACGCTCCTTGCTCATCGTCGAGGCCGGCGCCGGCGCCAACCTGGAGCGCGCCAGCCGCAACCTGCGCGGCGTCAAGCTGGTCGCCACCCACGAAGTTCATCCCTACCACCTGCTGGCGCATGACCGGGTGCTCTTCTCCCGCGCCGCGGTGGAAAAACTTCAGCAGGCCATCGCGCCCAAAGCCAAAGCCCGGGAGGCGGCATGAGGAACCTGCACGAAGTCATCCGCCGGCCCATCATCACCGAGAAGGGCCTGCAGATTAAGGAGCTCCAGCGCACGCTGGTCTTCGAGGTGGCGCAGCAGGCCACCAAGCCCGAGATCAAGCGCGCGGTGGAAACCATTTTCAACGTCAAGGTCGCCGAAGTCCGCACCACGACTTTGCCGGGCAAGTTTCGTCGCCGCGGACTGCGCGGAGGCTACCGCTCCGACTGGAAGAAAGCCTACGTGCGGCTGAAGGCGGGCGAAAAGATGGTCGAATACACGGAGCCTGCGTGATATGCCGGTAAAAACGTTCCGTCCCACAACCCCCGGCTTGCGCGGCCGCGTCCAGGTGGTCTCGACCGAGATCACCCGCGGCAAACCGGAGAAGTCTCTGCTCGAGCCGCTGAACGGCAACGGCGGCCGCAACAGCCTCGGCCGGGTCACCTCCTGGCACCGCGGCGGCGGCCACAAGCGCATGTACCGCCGCGTCGACTTCCGCCGCGACAAGGCCGGGGTGCCCGCGCGTGTCGCCGCCATCGAGTACGACCCCAACCGCTCCGCCAACATCGCTCTGCTGCACTACGCCGACGGCGAGAAGCGCTACATCCTCCACCCCGTCGGCCTGAGCGTGGGCGACACCGTGGTCTCTTCGGCTGAGGCCGATATCCTCCCCGGCAACGCCCTGCCGCTCAAGAACATCCCCGCCGGCACGCTCATCCACAACCTGGAGCTGCGTCCGGGCAAGGGCGGGCAGCTCGTGCGCTCCGCCGGCGCCGCCGCGCAACTGGTTTCGAAGGAAGGCGACTACGTGCTGGTCAAGCTCCCCTCGGGGGAAGTGCGCAAGGTTCTGCCCGATTGCCACGCCACCATCGGCCAGGTCGGCAATCTCGAGCACGAGAACGAAAAGGTCGGCAAGGCTGGCCGCAACCGCTGGCGCGGCATCCGCCCGACCAACCGCGGCGTGGCCATGAACCCGGTCGACCACCCGCACGGCGGCGGCGAAGGCAAGACCGGCGAGGGCGGCACCCCCCGCACCCCGTGGGGCAAGCCCACCCGCGGCTACCGCACTCGCAACAACCCGCGCACCGATCGCTTTATCGTCCAGCGGAGGAGCTCCTGATGCCGCGTTCGCTCAAGAAAGGCCCGTTCGTCGACGCCCACCTCTCGGAAAAGATTGCGGCCATGAACCGCCGCAGCGAGAAGAAGGTCTTCCGCACCTGGTCGCGCCGCTCCACCGTCATCCCCGAGATGGTCGGCCACACCATCGCCGTGCACAACGGCAAGAAGTTCGTGCCCGTCTACATCACCGAGAACATGGTCGGGCACAAGCTGGGCGAGTTCGCCCCCACCCGCATCTTCAAGGCCCACGGCGTCAAGGGCGCCGCGGAAGCCGCCGCGCGGCCCACCGGCATGCCGGGCGGTATGGCGCCGGCGGGCGCTGCGGCTCCGGCTGCGGGCGCGCCGGCCGCGGCCCCGCCCAGCGGGGCGCCGGCGAAGAAAGAAGGCTAAGAGATGGTACGAAAGAAAAAATCCGACGCGCGCAAGCCGGCCAAGAAGGAAGTCCGCCGGCCCAAGCTCTTCCGCCGCAAGAAGGAGGAGCCGGTGGCCGCGGCCCCGGTCGAGGCCCGCGCCATCGCCCGCTACGTGCGGCTGTCGCCGCAGAAGGCGCGCCTGGTCGTCGACCTCATTCGCGGCAAAGAAGTGGGCCCGGCGCTGGCGCTGCTGCGCTTCACCAAGAAGCGCGCCGCCTTCGAAATCGAAAAAGTTCTGCGCTCGGCCATCGCCAACGCCGAGCAGAAGTCGGAGCACGTGGACGTGGACCGGCTGTTCGTCCACCGCGCTGTCATCAACGAGGGCCCGCGGCTCAAGCGCATCAAGCCCGCGCCCTACGGTCGCGCCTACACCTTCCAGCGCCGCATGTGCCACATCGAAATCGGAGTCGGGGAGCGACGCGTACTCCCGCAAAGCGGGACGGCGCCCGCCCCCGAGGCTACGGCCTAGAGGAGGAGACACTTGGGTCAGAAAACACATCCCTTCGGCTTCCGCCTGGGTTTCAACAAGACCTGGCGATCGCGCTGGTTCGCCCGCAAAGGCTACGCCGACCTCCTCTACGAAGACGTGCAGCTCCGCAACCAGCTCAAGGATAAGCTGCGCGGCGCCGGGGTGAGCTCCATCGAAATCGAGCGCGCCGCCAACAAGCTCATGATCCGCATCTACACCGCCCGGCCGGGCATTGTCATCGGCCGCAAGGGCGCGGAAATCGATAAGCTGCGCCAGGAAATCCAGGGCCGCACCGGGCGCGAAGTGCACATTGACATCAGCGAAGTGCACCGGCCGGAGCTCGACGCCCAGCTCGTCGCCGAAACCATCGCCCTGCAGCTCGAGAAGCGCGTCGCCTTCCGGCGCGCTATGCGCAAGGCGGTCGACTCCGCGCTGCGCTTCGGCTGCCTCGGTATCAAGGTCCGCTGCGCCGGGCGCCTGAACGGCGCCGAAATCGCCCGCAAGGAGTGGTATCTCCAAGGGCGGCTGCCGCTGCAGACCCTGCGCGCCGACATCGAGTTCGGTTTCGCCCAGGCCTACACCACCTACGGCGTCATCGGGATCAAGTGCTGGGTCTTCAAGGGCGAGGTGCCCAAGACCAAAGTCCGCCGGGAAGAGGTCGAAGTCCCGGCCTTTGCGACGGCGTAAAGGGTTGACGTCATGTTGATGCCGAAAAAAGTCAAATACCGCAAGCAGCAGCGCGGCCGCATGAAGGGCAAGGCCTGGCGCGGCTCCTCGCTCGCCTTCGGCGAGTACGGGCTCAAGTCGCTCGACCCGGCCTGGCTCACGCAGCGGCAGATCGAGGCCGCCCGCGTCGCCATCTCGCGCTTCATGAAGAAGAGCGGCAAGCTCTGGATCCGCGTCTTCCCCGACAAGCCCTACACCAAGAAGCCCGCCGAGACCCGGCAGGGCAAGGGCAAGGGCCCGGTGGAGGGTTGGGTGTGCGTCATCAAGCCGGGCCGCATCCTCTTCGAGCTCGAAGGCCTGACGGCGGCGGAAGCCACCGAGGCGCTGGAGCTGGCGGCGAGCAAGATGCCGGTGCGCTGCGCGGTGGTCAAGCGCCACGCCCAGGCCGCTTAATGCCGTTCCAACTTTGTGAAGGGAGATTGGGCGTGCATGCCGGCGACAGGGTTGGGCAGGATAAGCTGGAACGGCACTAGCGAGGAGCAACGATGACCGCCGACGAGTTGCGCGAGAAAAGCGACGCCGAGCTGGGGGTGCTGGAAAAGGAGATGCGGGAGCAGCTCTTCCGCCTCCGCTTCCAGCTCGCCGCCGGCCAGACCGAGAGCGTGAAGAAGATCCGCGAGCTGCGCAAGGACATCGCGCGCCTGCTGACCGTGCGGCGCGCCAAGGAGCCGGCGAAGAAATGACCGAGACGTCCCAGCAGGAAGGCCGCGCCGAAGGGCTGCGGCAGCGCCGCGTCGGCGAGGTGGTGAGCGCCAAGATGCAGAAGACCGTGGTGGTCGAGGTGCGCCGCCGCGTCCAGCACCCCGTCTACAAGCGCGTGCTCACCCGCCGCAAGAAGTTCTACGTGCACGACGAGCAGGGCCAGTGCCGCGAGGGCGACCGGGTGGAGATTGAAGAGACCCGCCCGCTCTCCAAGCTCAAGCGCTGGCGCCTGGTGCGCGTGCTGGATAAGGCGCGGACGTAGCGAGAGACGACCATGATCATGATGCGCACACGATTGGTGGTGGCCGACAACTCCGGCGCCAAACGCCTGTCGGCCATCCTGCCGCTGGGCGGCGACGTGGGCCTCAAGGCCGGCCTGGGCGACGTTGTCACCGCCGCGGTCAAGGAAGCCGCGCCCGACAGCCAGGTCAAGAAGGGCACGGTGGTGAAATGCGTCATCGTGCGCATGCGCAAGGAGCACCGGCGCCGCGACGGCAGCTACATCCGCTTCGACGACAACGCCGCCGTGCTCATCAACGACGCCAACGAGCCGGTCGGCACGCGCGTCTTCGGCCCGGTGGCGCGCGAGCTGCGCGAGAAAAAGTTTCTCAAGATTGTCTCGCTGGCCCCGGAGGTGTGGTGATGGGCTGGAACCTGAGCGTGCGCAAGGGCGACACCGTCAAGGTGGTCGCCGGGCGCGACAAAGGCAAGCAGGGCCGTGTGCTCTCCGTCAACCCGGAGAAGGCCACCTGCACAGTCGAGCACGCCCAGACCATCAAGCGCCACACCCGCCCCAACCCGTCCAAGCAGGTCAAGGGCGGCATCGTGGAGCGCGAGGGGCCCATCCACGTTTCGAACGTCATGGTGGTTTGCCCGGGCTGCCAGAAGACCACGCGCGTGCGGCACCAGCGCCTGGCCGACGGCTCCCGCGCCCGCGCCTGCCATCGCTGCGGCGCCACGCTGGATCGATAGGAGACGAGAGGGATATGGCTGCCAGCCGCTTGCACGAACGCTACCAGCAGGAGGTCCGTCCCTGGCTGCGCAAGGAGATGGGCTACGCGAACGACATGGCCGTGCCACGCCTGAAGAAGATTGTCGTCAACATGGGCCTGGGTGAGGCCAAGGACAACGTCAAGCTCCTGGACGCGGGCGCGGCCGAGCTGGGCGCCATCACCGGCCAGAAGGCGGTCATCACCCGGGCGCGCAAGTCGGTGGCCAATTTCAAGCTGCGCAAGAACATGCCCATCGGCTGCGCCGTCACCTTGCGCGGCGAGCGCATGTACGAGTTTCTCGACCGGCTGGTGAACATCGTTTTCCCCCGGGTACGCGACTTCAAAGGCCTCTCCAGCAAGGCCTTCGACGGCCGCGGCAACTACACCCTGGGGCTGCGCGACCAGCTGGTCTTCCCGGAAGTGGACTACGCCCGCGTCGACAAAGTGCGGGGGATGAACATCACCGTCGTCACCACCGCCCGCACCGACGAGGAAGCGCGCGCGCTGCTCAAGCAACTGGGCATGCCGCTCAAGGACTAGGACAGGAGAAAAAAGTGGCCACCATCTCTCAAGAGTTCAAGTCGCGCCGGAAGAAGCAGAAGTTCGGCATCCGCCACCGCAACCGCTGCCGGCTCTGCGGGCGGCCGCGCGGCTACCTCCGCAAGTTCCAGCTCTGCCGCATCTGCTTCCGGTTGCGGGCGCTGGTGGGAGAAATCCCCGGCGTCACCAAGGCGAGCTGGTAAGGAGACTCATGGGCGCACCCACCGATCCGCTGGCCGACATGCTGACCTGCATCCGCAACGCGCTTCAGGCGCGCCACGCCAAGGTGGACGTGCCCGCCTCGCGCCTCAAGGCCGAGGTGGCGCGCATCCTCAAGGAAGAGGGCTTCCTGGCCGCCTTCAAGCTCATCGAGGAGAACAAGCGCAAGGTGCTGCGGCTCTACCTCAAGTACGGCCCTGACAAGCAGAGCGTCATCAGCGGCCTGCGCCGCGTCTCCAAGCCCGGCCGCCGGGTTTACCGCGGCCGCCGCGAGATCAGGCCCGTCATCGGCGGGCTCGGCATCTCCATCCTCACCACGCCCCGCGGCCTCAAGACCGGCCGCGCCGCCCGCAAAGACGGTGTAGGCGGGGAAGTCTTGTGCGAGGTGTGGTAGCCATGAGCTTTTCGTCAGGGCACGGCTTCAGCCGTGCCGAAAAGGAGCTAATAACTCCGGGGCTTTAGCCCCTGAGGTAAAAAGAAAATGTCGCGCATTGGACGCAAACCGATCGACCTGCCGAGCGGCGTGAACGTCAAGATCACCCCGCAGGCGGTGGAGTTCCAGGGGCCCAAGGGCAAAACCTCGACGCCCGTGCCCCGCGGCGTGCTTTTCCGCCAGGACGGCAACAAGCTGCTGGTCCGCCCCCAGGCGGTGCCGGAAGGCCCGGTGAGCAAGGACGTCATCGACCGGCTCACCAAGTCGGAGCGGGCGCTCTGGGGCCTGGCGCGGGCGCTGGCCGCCAACGCCGTCACCGGCGTCACCAAAGGGTTTTCCAAGGAGCTCGAGATCGTCGGCGTCGGCTACAAGGCCGAAGTGCAGGGCCGCAAGGTGCTCTTCAGCCTGGGCTATTCGAGGCCGGTGGAGTTCCCGCTGCCCGACGGCATCGACGTCGCCGTGGACAAGAACACCCGCGTCAAGGTCAGCGGCATCGACAAGCGTCTCGTGGGACAGGTGGCCGCGGAAATCCGCGCCTTGCGGCCGCCCGACTCCTACAAGCAGAAAGGAATCCGGATGGTGGGCGAGGTCCTGCGCAAGAAAGCCGGCAAGGCCGCCGCCACCGCCACCAAGTAGCCATGCGATTCGGACGCGCACGCAAGCCCATCGTCAAGATCAGCCGCGGCGAGCACCGCCACATCCTCCAGCGCCGCGTGCGCAAGACCGTGCAGGGCACCACCGAGCGGCCGCGCCTGAGCGTCTTCCGCTCGCTCAAGCACATCTACGCCCAGGTGATCGACGACGCCGCCGGGCGCACTCTGGCCGCCGCCTCCACCGCCGACAAGCAGGTGCGCGCCCAGGTGAGCTACGGCGGCAACATCGCCGCCGCCAAGGCGGTGGGCAAGGCCATTGCCGAGCGCGCGCTCCAGGCCGGGGTGGACAAGGTGGTGTTCGACCGCGCCGGCTACCAGTACCACGGCCGGGTCAAGGCCCTGGCCGAGGCGGCCCGCGCCGCCGGGCTCAAGTTCTAGCGCCATGAGCAAAACCACCTTCGAGGGACGCGTGAAACATCAGAAACCAATCGAAGCCGGCAGCATGCAGCTCAAGGAGTTCGTGGTGGCCATCAACCGCGTCACCAAGGTGGTCAAGGGCGGCAAGAACCTGAGCTTCTCCGCCCTGGTCATCGTCGGCGACGGCGCCGGCGTCATCGGCTACGGCCTGGGCAAGGCCCGCGAAGTCCCCATGGCCATCCGCAAGGGGATCGAGCTGGCCAAGAAGAACCTGCTCAAGATCAACGTCACCCTGCCCACCATCCCGCACCAGGTGCAGGGCCGCTACTCGGCCAGCCGGGTGCTGCTCAAGCCGGCGCCGGAAGGCACCGGCGTCATCGCCGGCGGCCCGGTGCGCCCGGTGATGGAAGCCGCCGGGATCCAGAACGTCTTGACCAAGGCCATCGGCAACACCAACCCGCACAACGTGGTCAAGGCCACGCTGGACGCCCTGCTGCAGCTCAAGGACAAGGCGGCGGTGGCGCAGTTGCGCGGCAAGGAAGCCCAGGAGCTGTAGCGATGGCGAAGAAGAAGAGCGGGACGATCCGAATCAAGTGGGTGCGGAGCTGGATCTGCTGCACCGAAAAGCAGCGCGCCTGCGTGCGCGGGCTGGGCCTGCGGCGCCTGAACCACGTGGTCGAGCGGCAGGATACGCCCGCGGTGCGCGGCCTGGTGAAGGCGGTGCCGCACCTGGTCGAGATTGTGGAGGACTGACGAGATGGCTGACCTGAGCAACCTGCGTCCGGCGCGCGGCGCCACCAAGAAACCCATGCGCGTGGGCCGCGGCATCGGCGCGCGCAAGTCCAAAACCGCCGGGCGCGGCGACAAGGGCCAGCTCTCCCGCACCGGCCGCCGCCGCCGTCCCGGCTTTGAGGGCGGCCAGATGCCGCTCCACCGCCGCCTGCCCAAGCGCGGCTTCACCAACATCTTTCGCCAGGAGTACGCCATCGTGAACGTGGAGGCGCTCAACGCCTTCGCCGCCGGCGAGCGCGTGACGCCCGAAGCGCTGCGCGCCCGCGGCCTGGTGCACCGGCCGCTGCCGGTCAAGGTTCTCGGCGACGGCGAGCTCAAGACCAGGCTGGCGGTCTCCGCCCACGCCTTCAGCGCCTCGGCGAAGCAGAAGATCGAGAAAGCCGGCGGGAGCGTCGAACAGCTCTCCCTGGCCACCCCCAAGGCGGAGGCCGCAGGCGCATAACGGGCTATGAAGTTCCTCGAGGCCATCCGCAACATCTTCCGCATCCCCGACCTGCGCCGGCGCGTGCTGTTCACGCTGGCGCTGCTGGGGGTCTACCGCCTGGGCGCGCACATCCCCACTCCCGGCATCAACACCGAGGCGCTGCAACAGATTTTCCAGCAGTACGCCGGCACCTGGCTGGGCCTGGTGGACCTCTTCTCGGGCGGCAACTTCCGCCAGATGTCCATCTTCGCGCTCGGCATCATGCCCTACATCACCGCCAGCATCATCCTGCAGTTGATGACGGTGGTGTGGCCGTATCTCGAGCGGCTCCAGAAAGAAGGGGAGCTCGGGCGGCGCAAGATCACCCAGTACACGCGCTACCTGACGGTCTTCCTCTCCGCCTTCCAGGCGCTGATGATTGCTTTTACGTTGATGCGCACCACCGCCGCCGGCCAGGCCGCGCTCGTGCTCAACCCGGGCATGGGCTTCATCCTCATGACCGTCCTCACGCTCACCACCGGAACCATCTTCATCATGTGGCTGGGCGAGCAGATTTCCGACCGCGGCATCGGCAACGGGATGTCGCTGCTGATCTTCGCCGGCATCGTGGTCGGCCTGCCGCGCGCCATCATGGAGCTCTACAGCACCCGGTACCTCACCGGCCAGTGGGGGCTGCTGCACTTTCTGCTGTTGGGCGCGATGATGCTGGTGGTGGTGGCCGTCATCGTCTACGTCGAAGGCGGCCAGCGCCGCATCCCGGTGCAGTACGCCAAGCGCATCGTCGGCCGCCGCATGATGGGCGGAGCCATGAGCTACCTGCCCATCCGGGTCAACACCGGCGGCGTCATCCCGGTCATCTTCGCCAGCTCCATCCTCACCTTCCCGCAGACGGTGGCCGCCGTCTGGCCGGACAATCCCATCCTGAAGGGCGTCAGCGACCAGCTCGCCTGGGGGATGCCGCTCTACACCGTGCTCTACATCGTCGGCATCATCTTCTTCTGCTACTTCTACGTCTCCATCATCTTCAACCCCGACGAAGTCGCCGACAACATGCGCAAGTGGGGCGGGTTCATCCCCGGCATCCGGCCCGGCCGCCACACCTCCGAGTACCTGAACACGGTGCTGACGCGGCTGACCTTTGTCGGCGGGCTCTACCTGGCGATGATTTCCATCATCCCCGAGTGGATGATTGCCGGCATCCACCTGAACCGTCTGCCGAGCTGGCTGGGCGGGGCGTTCTTCGAGAACTACTTCCCGAACTGGATCCTCGACGGCCTGGGCGTGCAGTTCTACTTCGGCGGCACCTCGCTGCTCATCGTTGTCGGCGTGGCCATGGACACGGTGAACCAGATCGAGGCCCAGCTCACCATGCGCCACTACGAGGGCTTCACCACCCACGGGCGCATCCGCGGGCGGCGGACCTAAGCCATGGCCGCCAACACAGCCCGCATCCGCCCGCTTGTCTTCCTCGGCGCCCCCGGCGCCGGCAAAGGCACGCAGGCCCGCGCCGTGGCCGAGCGCCTCGGCGTCCCGCAGATTTCGACCGGCGACATGTTCCGCGACCACGCCGCCCGCGGCACCGACCTGGGCCGGCAGGCCAAGGCGGTGATGGAGCGCGGCGAGCTGGTGAGCGACGACATCGTGGTCGGCATGGTGGCCGAGCGCATCGCCCGGCCCGACTGCGCCGGCGGGTTCATCCTCGACGGCTTCCCGCGCACCGTGCCCCAGGCCGAGCGCCTGGAAACGCTGCTGGCGGAGGCCGGCCGCGCGGGCGTCCTTGCCGTGAATTTCCGCATCAGTTATACTGATTTGGTCAGGCGGCTCACCGGACGACGCACCTGCGTTCTCTGCGGCGAGATCTACAACATCCACTTCCGGCCTCCGAAGGTTGAGGGCCGGTGTGACCGCGACGGCGGGGAGCTGAAGCAGCGCGCCGACGACCGCGAGGAGGTCATCCGCGAGCGCCTGACCGCGTACGAACGCCAGACGCAGCCCCTGGTCGACTTCTACCGGGAGCGCGGCGCCCTGCTGGAGGTGGACGCCGAAGCGGCTCCCGAGGAGCTGACCCGGCGGCTGCTTGAGCTTTTAGAGGCGGCGGTGGCGCTATGATCGTCTGCAAGTCGGGCGTGGAGCTGGAAAAGATGCGCGCCGCCGGCCGCGTGGTGGCTCAGGTCCTGGACGAAGTGGCGGCGCGGGTGAAGCCCGGCGTGACCACGCTTGAGCTGGAAGCGGTGGCCGAAGACGCCATCGCGCGGCTGGGCGGCCAGCCGGCCTTCAAGGGCTACCACGGCTACCCGTGCGTGCTGTGCACCTCGGTGAACGAGGAGATCGTTCACGGCATTCCCTCGGAGCGCAAGCTCCAGGCGGGCGACATTGTTTCGGTGGACGTGGGCGTGAAGCTCGACGGTTACTACGCCGACAGCGCCGTTACGGTGGCGCTCGAGCCCGTCGCCCCGGAGGCGAAGCGCTTGCTGGACGTGACCCAGTCGGCGCTGGAGATCGGCATCGAGCAGGCCCGCGCCGGGAACTACCTGGCCGACGTCTCCGGCGCCATCCAGCAGCACGTGGAGGCGGCCGGCTTCAACGTGGTGCGCGAGTTTGTGGGGCACGGTATCGGCACGGCGTTGCACGAAGAGCCGCAGGTGCCGAACTATTTGACGCCGGGGCGCGGCCGCGGGCCCAAGCTCACGGCCGGCATGGTGCTGGCCATCGAGCCCATGGTGACGACCGGCTCGCCGGCGGTAAGGATGCAGCCGAACCGCTGGACGGCCCAGACCGCCGACGGCGGTTTCGCCGCCCATTTCGAGCACTCGGTGGCGATAACCGAGAACGGCCCTTGGATTCTGACGGTGAAGTAAGAGCCCGCCCCGCACCCAAGCACCGGGGCTTGCCGGGTGCTTGCGGGTTTAGGCAGCAGGTGCTTGGGTGCGGGGCGGACGAGGAGGTTATGCCGAAGGAAGACGCGATCGAGGTGGTGGGCACGGTGCTGGAAACGCTGCCGAACGCGATGTTCCGCGTCGAGCTGGAAAACAAGCACCAGGTCCTGGCCCACATCTCGGGGCGGATGCGGAAGCACTTCATCCGCATCCTGCCCGGTGACCGCGTGCAGGTGGAGCTGTCGCCCTACGACCTGACCCGCGGTCGCATCACCTATCGCTTCCGCGGAGGAGAGAGATGAAGGTCCGAGCATCGGTGAAAAGAATTTGCGCCAAGTGCAAGATCATCCGCCGCCGCGGCACGGTGCGGGTGATTTGTCCCAACCCCAAGCACAAGCAGCGCCAGGGGTAAGGAGGAGAG
>Ga0137796_10000484_pt1 | contig 24682 bp, 31 predicted proteins | sample OV2TP3_FD_97704 | JGI IMG/M metagenome (GOLD analysis project Ga0137796, IMG submission 97704) | reverse complement strand
TCGGTTAGGGAACTCATTCATTCCCCTTTTACCGCTTAGGAGGGCTTTTTATTAACCTTTTATAAGAAAAACTCGCACACGGCGTTAGACCTTACAATAATCTCACCACCAAATCGCCAACTTCCGATGTCGAATACCCCATCCGCCCGGCGGATAGATCTTTTAATTTGGTCCGCACAACCGTTTTCACGGCCTCCTCGACTCGGAGGGCCGCTTCGAGCTCCCCCAGCTCCTCCAGCATCATCCCCAGGGCACAAATCGCGGCCAAAGGGTTGATCACATTTTGACCCGTGTATTTCGGCGCGGATCCGCCGATCGGTTCAAACATCGAGACCCCTTGGGGGTTGATGTTTCCTCCCGCGGCAATCCCCATGCCGCCTTGAATCATCGCGCCCAAATCCGTGATGATATCCCCAAACATATTATCGGTCACAACGACATCGAACCATTCCGGATTCTTGACCATCCACATGGTGGTGGCATCGACGTGCGCGTAGTCGGTTGTAACCCCCGGATATTCCTTGGCCACAGCCTGAAAAGTCCTTTCCCACAAATCGAAGGCGTACGTCAAGACATTGGTCTTTCCGCAAAGGGTGAGCTTTTTGCGTTTCCTTTTCTTTTGCGCATACTCGAAGGCATACCGCACGCAGCGCTCCACCCCCCGATGGGTATTATAAGAGATTTGGGTGGCCACCTCCTGGGGCGTATTCTTGTCTTTGAACTCACCCATTCCTTTATAAAGGCCTTCCGAATTTTCCCGGATGACCACAAAGTCGATATCCTCGGGCTTTTTATCCTTTAAAGGACAAAAACGCTCATCATACAATTGGACCGGCCGTAGATTGATATATTGATCAAGGTCAAAACGGATTTTAAGAAGGATTCCTGTTTCCAGAATGCCGGGTTTGACATCGGGATGGCCGATGGCGCCCAGATAAATGGCATCGAACGTTCGCAGTTCCTTGATCGCCGAGGGAGGAAGAACTTCTTGGGTGCGCAGATACCGCTCCCCTCCAAAATCAAAGGAGACGCTTTCGTAGGGGAAGCCGAATTTTTGCGCTGCGGCTTGGAGGACCTTTAATCCTTCCCGCACCACCTCCGGCCCGGTCCCGTCGCCGGGGATCACGGCGATCTTGTATTTTTTCATGGAATTATTCCCTGAATTTCTTGACGATGAGGCTCGCGTTGTGCCCCCCGAACCCTAAGGAATTCGACATGGCGGCCTCGACAGGAATCTTCCTGGCTTGATTGGGGACGTAGTCCAGATCGCAATCCGGATCCGGCCTCTCATAATTGATGGTGGGTGGAACGATGTCATCTCTCAAGGCAAGAATGCAGGCCGCAAACTCTACCCCTCCCGCCGCTCCCAAAAGGTGACCCGTCATGGATTTGGTGGAGCTGATCGGGACTTTATAGGCGTATTCTTTGAATGCCTTTTTCATGGCCAATGTTTCGACTTTGTCATTGAGGAAAGTGGATGTACCGTGGGCATTGATATAAGAGATCTCTTGGGGTCTAAGATTAGCATCCACCATGGCTAACTCCATCGCCTTGGCTGCCCCGCGTCCCGTGGCCTCCGGGGCGGTCACATGATAGGCATCGGATGTCCTCCCATAGCCGGCCACCTCCGCCAAAATCTTGGCCCCCCGGGCCTGGGCATGATCGAGAGATTCCAAGATCGCGACCCCCGCCCCTTCGGCCATCACGAAACCGTCACGATCTCGCTCGAACGGACGGCTGGCTTTCTCGGGCTCGCTGTTGCGCTGCGAAAGGGCCTTGAGAGCGCAAAAACCGCCAATACCCAGTCTGGTTGTGGCGCTCTCGGTTCCTCCCGCGATCATCACATCCGCATCTCCATATTGAATGGTGCGAAAAGAATCACCGATGGCATTCGAGGCGGTGGCGCAGGCGGTCACCACACAGGTACAAGGACCTCGGGCGCCGGTAAAGATAGAAACCTGGCCTGCGGCTTCATTAATAATAATGCGAGGGATGAAAAAAGGAGACATCTTTCCCGGACCCTTTTGCTGATACTTCTCGTGCTCTTTTTCCATTGTCCTGATGCTCCCAATCCCAGAGCCAACCATGACCCCCATGCGGTCCAGATCCACCTTCTTTAAATCAAGGTTGGCTTGGGCTATGGCCTCTTGGGCCGCCACCACCCCAAATTGGATAAACCGGGCCAGATGCCTTGCGTCTTTGGTTGAGAAGTGATCCAATTCGTTGTAGTCAGTGACGTCCCCGCAGATCTGACTGTCAAACGGGCTCGGATCAAAGTAGAAGATCTTCCGGATGCCGCTTTTCCCGGCCAAAAGAGACTGCCAGAATTTCTCGGTTCCGGTCCCAACCGGCGAAAGGACGCCTAATCCTGTGACAACAACTCGTTTTTTTTCCATGGCCTCTTAAACAATTGCCCCGGTGAAAACCGGGGCAATATATCGGGTTATCAAAAAATCATCAAAATCTTTGTGTTACGATTTACTGGCAGCCTTGGCTTCAATATAGCGAATGGCATCAGCAACCGTTGTCATTTTTTCGGCATCTTCATCGGGAATCTCCACGTTAAATTCCTCTTCCAGAGCCATGATCAGCTCAACGGTATCAAGAGAATCCGCCCCCAAATCATCGATGAAAGATGCCTGGGGCGTGACTTCCTCCACCTTGACCCCTAATTGTTCTGCAATAATGGACTTGATTTTGTCTTCTACGGCCATTGAACGAGCCTCCTTTTCCCTTACTTTCCGATGTGATCAAATAGAAAAGATTAGATCCCCATCCCTCCATCCACAAGGATCGTTTGCCCAGTGATATAATCCGCATCCTTTGAGGCCAGAAACAAGCACACCCCCGCCACATCTTGGGGAGTTCCCAGTCTTCTTAAGGGGATATTTTTCAAGATTTCTTCGCGGGTCTTTTCGGGTAATTGCGCTGTCATATCCGTTTGGATATAGCCGGGTGCGATGACATTCACGGTGATTCCGCGCGAGGCGACTTCGCGGGCAATCGACTTTGAGAAACCGATGATACCGGCTTTGCTTGCGGCATAATTGGCCTGTCCACTATTCCCGGTTACCCCTATGATGGAGGCCACACTGATGATTTTTCCAGCACTGGCTTTCAGCATAGGTTTCAAGACAACCTTGGTGCAATGAAAAACCCCTCTTAAATTGGTATTGATGACCTCATCCCAGTCGGCTTCACTCATTCTAAGAAGGAGATTGTCTCTCGTCACGCCAGCATTGTTAACTAATATATCAACCGTCTTATATTTGTCAAGAATTTTATTGCCCATTTCTTCGACACTTTTCCAATTTGTCACATCACAGCCCAAACCACAAGCGGAAAATCCTTCCTGAACCAATTCCTGAGCCGCGCTAACGGCCGCCTGGCTCTGGCGGCCAGTAATGATGACGTCGGCCCCCTCCTCGGCAAAGGCCTTAGCGATTTCTTTCCCGATGCCGCGGGTGGAACCGGTGACCAAAACGACTTTCCCTTTAAAGGACATTTTTAGAGTCCTCCTTGGGATGCTTCACATCCATAGACAATTCCAGCACAGATTTGCGGATAAAGTCTCTTTTGTAAAAATCCTCATCCACAACTTTCCCATTCCACACAAGGATATCGAGATCAATGGTGCGGGGGCCGTATTTGAACGATCCCGGAGGCCTTCCCAGATCCTGTTCGATTCTTTTCAATCGGGAGCGGAGTTGGTCCAGCTTAAGCTCGGTCGAGATCAAAAGCGCGCCATTCACGAAGTCCGCCTGATCGGCCAGTCCCACGGGTTTTGTGGAAACAAATTTGGATTCCCTTAAAATTTTGAACCTTTCGTAAAGAATCTCTTTAGCCTGCTGGATATTTTTCTTAGGGCTGATATTGGATCCCAAGCCAACAATCGCGGTGTTCATGCTATCGTTTGGACTCAAGCGTAACGGAAACGGATTTGGCGAATCTCAAGGCCTGAGGTTTATCAATGCGGACAGCGGCTCGTTTTATTCTCTTTTCTTCCATAATGATCTTCAAAACAAAACCGGCCAAGGCCTCCAGTAGAAAGAATCGGGAGTTTTCGACATCCCGGATGATGCGTTTGGTGAGCTTTTTATAGTCAATGGCGTCCTTCAGGTTGTCGCTTCGCCGCGACTTGGAAGAATCGTATTCCAAAGTCACATTGATCAGAATATCCTGCTTGGTTTTTCTCTCCCAATCATTGGTCCCGATGATGGTTCTGAGGGTTAAATCCGTGATTTGAACCTTGGCCATGTCGTCTTTTCAAGATAGGCCTCACTTCGTTCGGCACTATCTTCCTTTCAGGCCCCGTAGTCCGCCAAGATGTGTGGCGGACTAGACACGGGGGTCCCATCGGAATTTTCTACCTGCCTGGTGCAGGCCTCCGCCACGAATCATGGCGGAGGCCTATCTTGTCCCCCGCGCTTTGTTTTCGCAAGAAAACAGCGGGGAATCGGAATTTCGTTTTTGAAATTCCGATGTGAGGGCAATAGGGTTTCTAGGAGATCAAATGCTCGCCGCCATCACAAAAAATCACTTGTCCGGTCACATAATCATTCTCCAAAAGGAATTGAACCGAGCGGGTGATGTTCGAGACGCTCCCCCTTTTTCTTAAGAGGACTTTTTGGGCCTGCGTTTCAAGATATTCGTTGCTTTTTCCTTTGGGGGGAAGAATGCATCCGGGAGCGATGCCATTGACACGGATATCCGGTGCAAATTCCACCGCCGCCATTTTTGTCAGCTCTGCCAGGGCTTTTTTAGCCAGCAGATACGCCGCGTGGTTTGTCTTATTCTTGACAATATGGGTATCGAGAATATTGATGATAAGCCCTTTTTTGCAGACAGCTTTAAATTCAGCGCATAAGATAAAAGGGGCCCTCAGATTGACGGCGAAATGCTCATTCCAAAGCCTCAAATCAGAGCTTAAGAATCTTGATTGTTCAAAAAGGGAGGCGTTGTTGATCAACACACAAAGAGCAGGAAATCTTTTATGAACCTCTTTAATAAGGGTGGAGGTCTCTTGCTGATCGGCGAGGTCACAGGGAAAGAGCTCACAGACACCTCTCTTTTTTCTGATTTCCGAGGCGGTGTGTTCGGCCATTTCTTGAGAATGGTGGTAGTGCAACGCAACCGAATAGCCCAGCGAGGAAAGCATAAGCGCGATTGCCCGGCCGATTCTTTGAGCGCCTCCGGTAATCAGGGCCGTGCCTCTATGGGGGCTTCTGGGCATCGTGTTGAAAATTTTCACTGGGGGCCCCCGCCAAGATTCGTGGCGGGGGCCCCCTTCCTTAATTATGAATCAAACTCAGAAACTCGGAGCGCGTGGAGATTTCTTTCCGAAATGAACCCAGCATACAAGAGGTCTTAAGGACCGAGTTTTGTTTTTCCACCCCCCGCATCATCATGCATAGATGCTTGGCCTCAATCACAACACCGACACCTTTTGCTTGGGTGTATTTGAGCAGGGTTTCCGCGATCTGTTTGGTGAGATTCTCCTGAACCTGCAGGCGTCTGGCAAAGACATCCACGATCCGCGCGACCTTGGAGAGCCCTATGATCTTACCATCAGGGATATAACCCACATGGCATTTTCCAAAGAAAGGCAGGAGGTGATGTTCGCACAGCGAATACAGCTCAATGTCTTTAACGATGATCATCTCATCGTCGTCCGAGTCGAAGACGGCGTTATTGACGATTTCGTCCAGGTCTTTGGTGTAGCCATGGGTCAAATACTGAAAGGCCTCAGCGGCCCGTTTGGGCGTGGCGCGCAGACCCTTACGGTTGACGTCCTCTCCAATGTCTTTTAATAGCTTCTTAAAAAATTTTTCCATCCCCTATCCTTTCTTAAGGATTCGATTTTAAGGTTAGCGCATATTAACACAGGCCCTGATTTATGTCAAACATCGGAAAACAATTACAATTTATTTGACGTTACCCCCAAATTCTTACATAACTTAAACTGCTTACAAATAATCAGGTTTCAGCGAAAAATAACATTTCGTAGGCCGTTAACAAAAGGAAGGTCTTTAAGGAAGGTCTTTTCGGGATTTTGAAAAGATAATTGAATTTTATTCTTGATAATAAGCATTGTGGCCTATCACCAAAGCCAGCTCTGCCTTTTTCAATTCCTTACCCAAATAGGCGATATGCGTCTTTTCCTTAAACCATTGCTTTTTATTCTTTTTTTCATAATCAAAAATCGCATGGTATATGTCCTGGGCGTTTCTGCCGATGAAAATTGTTTCGATCCGATGTTCCTTATCACAAATCGCGGCTTCGATTTTCAAACTGTCAAAATTGACCTTTAGCAAAATGTAATAACCCGTTACGTCTCTTATAAAATCTTTGTAAGGATCACGCTCACGGCAATGAATAACTTCGCAATCCTTATTCCTTTTTTGCGTTGCCCATTGATAGGGGGAAGGTTTGGCGTCCATGGATCAATCCTCCTTAATGGCCTTTGCCTATAATCGCTTCACCAATCTTAATTTCTTTTCTTCCTGGATAACCAAAAGATACAGATAAACCGACAAGCGATTAAGCCAGGACAAAATATTGACGTTCGTCATTTGCTTGAGCTCATAAAGCCTGACCACGCGCCGTTCACAGCGCCGGGCCACGGTTCTCGCTAAATGAAGGTAAGCCGCTGAGAGCGAATCACCTGGGATGATAAATCCTGGCGGGATAGACGTGTTTTGATACAGGGCTTCGATTGTCTTTTCAAAAAGAACGAGAAATGGCTTATCCACACCTTGCGACGATATCTTTTTCCTATTGTCTGTGGTGGCCAGCTCTGTACCGAGTACAAATAAATCCTGTTGAATGTTGAGAATTCGCTTCTTTGTCGATGGGTGACGGGCATGATGCCGGGCAACAGCCAAAACACTACCTAATTCGTCCAAATCGCCTAAGGCTTCTAAACGGGCGGAATTTTTCGATATTCTCTCTCCAGAGAAAAGATCACTATACCCCCGGTCACCGCTTTTTCGAAGCATGCTCATTGATCCGGCCCCTTAAAGATACGGTTATTTGAAGTTATCTCATAAATATGCTAAACGTGTCATTGCGAGCGAAACGAAGTGGAGCGAAGCAATCTTTCTCGAATAGGATTGCTTCGTCGCTTCACTCCTCGCAATGACAATTGGATTTATGAGATGGCTTCTTGATATTAGGTGATGCAATCGCTGATAAGACGGTTATCCCAAAAACACATTTTCATTATAAAGATAAACCTCTTTCCTGTCTATTATTAAGTGAAACTCCCTGGCCGTTAGGGGATGGAGTTTCACACTTCTGGCTCTTATGTTATAATACTTTCTTCATAGACACTGGAAAGAACCATGCTCCCAATAGTCGACTACCATATGCACACGCTCCTGTGCGGCCATGCCGTAGGGGCCCCGACCGAGTACGCGGATCAAGCGCGGCGAGTGGGTTTAGCGGAGATCGGTTTCTCGGATCATGCGCCTTTGGTCTCGCACGATGATCCTAAAATTACCATGAATATTCGTCAACTGCCGGAATATCACAGAATGATCGAAGAGGTGCGCGCGAAATCTCGTCCTTTAAGAATCAAAATCGCCCTGGAGGCGGATTTTATCCCGGGCTTTGAGGACAAAACCAAAGCTATTCTCAAAGGATATCCGTACGATTACGTGATTGGCTCGGTCCACTTCATCAACCGCTGGGGATTTGACAACCCCGACGAACGCGAGCGCTGGAGCGAAAAAGACGTCAACGCCGTCTACCGCGAATACTACGATCTCTTAAGAAAAAGCGCCCAATCCGGTTTATTCGACATCATGGGCCATGTGGATCTGGTCAAAAAATTCGGCCATCGGCCGGGCGAGGACTTGACGGACGAAGTGGAAGCGACCGCCGAAGTCTTTAAAAAAACCGGGGTGGCAATTGAAATCAACACCTCGGGGCTGCGCAAACCCGTCCAAGAAATGTATCCTTCGCCGGCGGCCCTGAAGATCTACCAAAAAGCCGGAGTTCCTTTGACCTTTGGATCTGACGCCCACGATCCCAAGGATGTGGGGAAGGACTTTGATAAGGCAATGGTGTTGGCCAAATCCGTTGGTTACAAGGAATATCTGATATTTAAACAGAGAAAAGTTGAGCGGAAAATTAAATTATGATTCCCATCCGAGGCATCGACCACGTGGCGATCAATGTTCAAGACCTCAACAATGCCCTGGAATTTTATACCAAGATCCTCGGGCTTAAGATCACCGACCGCGAACCATCGAAACCCAGCGTTGAGTATTTCTTAGACTGCGGGCCTTCCTTAATCGGACTCATCCAAGCCCAAGACCGAAGCTCTCATCATCCTTTTCAAAACGAGGGCCTCGGCGCCAACCACTTCTCTTTTCGCATCCCTGCCAAAGATTTCGACAGCATGATCAAGCATCTGGAAACCAACAACGTCAAAATCGAATTTGCCAAAAAACGCGAAAAATCCTGGTCGCTTTATTTCTATGATATGGATGGAAACAAGCTCGAGATGACCGCCTGGCCGGTGGAGGATGGTTTGCCAACGGAACAACGGAAACGGGAAATTTATGATCCCCTATTGAGGAGATGGAACCCTTATTAGTCGACAGTCAACAGTCCATAGTCCACAGATAAAAATTTCAATTTCATGCTAAACTGTGGACTGTCGACTATGGACTATAAAAACAAACGACCCATGCCCAAACCCATAGTGGGCGAGAGCGCCCCAGATTTCACTTTACCCGCCACGAACGGCAAAAATGTTTTCTTGAAAGATTACCGCGGGAAAAAGCATGTAATCCTCTATTTCTATCCTAAAGATGATACTCCAGGATGTACGGTCGAGGCTTGCGGATTTAGGGATTCGATTCAAAACCTTGGGAATCAGGAGGCAGTCGTGCTCGGCGTGAGTCCCGATGGGCTAGCCTCCCATGACAGATTCATCAAAAAGTTCAATCTTCCTTTTCTTCTCTTGAGTGATGAAGGTCACAAAATGGCCGAGGCCTACGGCGTATGGGTTGAGAAAAGCATGTACGGACGAAAGTACATGGGGATCGAACGCACGACCTTCGTGATCGACAAAAGCGGCAAGATCGCGGCAACCTTCGAGAAGGTCAAACCGCAAGGACATCCCGAGGAAGTTCTGGAGACGTTACGAACACTTCTCCCGAATGTATCTTTCTAAAATCCCGATAAATTCTTCTTTGATCTTTTCCCCTGTAAGCGTTGTCAATCGCTTTCCGTCCGCATAAACCGGCGCAACGGGTTTCTCTGATGCGCCGGGGAGACTAATGCCGATATCGGCGTGGCGGCTCTCGCCGGGGCCGTTGACCACACAGCCCATCACGGCAACTTTTATTTTCTCTACTCCTGGATATTCCTTTTTCCAAGAAGGCATTTTCCGTTCAACATAGGCGTTGATTTCTTGAGCGAGATTCTGAAAGTAATCGCTTGCGGTCCGTCCGCATCCCGGACAACTGGTGACACTTGGTTTAAAATAACGCAATCCCAAAGCCTGCAAAATGTGCCTGCAGACCTCGACTTCCCGGGAGCGTTTGACGCCGGGCTGGGGGGTCAAAGATACGCGGATCGTATCGCCGATCCCCTGCTGCAGCAAAATGGCCAAAGCGGCCGCGCTTGCTGAGATCCCCTGCACATCGCTTCCCGCCTCTGTTAAACCCAAATGAAGGGCATAGCCGCAGCGTCTGGCGAGCCGCGAATAAACCGTCACCATATCCTGCAGACCCGACATCTTAACGCTCAAAATGATTTTGTTTGCGCCCAGCCCAAGTTTCTCGGCGTATTCAGCGCTGCGCAGCGCGCTTTGGATCATGGCCTCATAGGTGACTTCTTCCGAATCTTTGGGGTTTTTCAATTTAGCGTTTTGATCCATCAACTCCGTCAACAGCTCTTGATCTAAGGACCCCCAATTGACTCCGATGCGAACGGGTTTATTGTTGTCGATGGCGATCTTGACAATCGCGGCAAAATTTTCATCATGCAGCTTCCCCCGGCCCACATTGCCGGGATTAATCCGATATTTATCGAGAAGCTTGGCGCATCGAGGGTGTTTGCGAAGAAGCGTATGCCCGTTGAAATGAAAATCTCCGATAATGGGGGTGGCGTGGCCTTTGTCCCTTAAGATGTTGATAGCCTCCGGCACAGCCCGAGCCGCATCGTCATCGTTGACGGTCCAGCGCACCAGCTCCGCGCCGGCTTCGATCAGCTCGATGGTTTGAGCCAACGTGGCGTTGACATCGGCAGTCGGTGTATCCGTCATGGATTGGATGGCAATCGGATGATCGCCTCCAATCAAAACGGAACCAACCTTCACGATTAGAGTTTTTCGTCTCATTTCGCCTGTTTCTGTTGATAATCAATGACCGGTTTAGTCCACGGCGTCTGCTGATTGATGACCGCCAACTCGAGGGGACAGGCATTCGCCGGCACCGACAACGCAAACATCACCATATCCGCCACGGTCTCAGCGGACATCAAACGCGATTTCTCCTCTTGGGTGATATTTTGGAGATGGTCGGTTAATTCCGTGTCCACGACACCCGGCAAAATCGAAGTCACCTTGACCCCATGATCGCGCATCTCCCAAAAAAGCCCTTTACAAAATGCCCTGAGGCCGACCTTCAGGGAACTGTACGTTAGAAAAGTCCTCGGCACGGGATCGACTAACGTCGAACCAGAGACCATGTTGATGATCGCGCCATTCTTTCTCTCGATCATGTGGGGGATAACGAGCCGAATCAAACGCACATACCCAAGATAATTGGTGTGGACGAGCCTCTCCAAATCTTCGAGAGGCTGTTTTTCAAAAGGGTATTGGCTGGAGACACCGGCGTTGTTGATCAAGATATCAATCGTCTTAAACTCTCGAAGAGCGGTCTCGGCTAAATTCTTGAGGTCTTCCAATTGGGCCACATCCGTGGGAACCCCGATCACGGCCACGCCGGTTTTTTCTTTGATCTCCTGGACCGTCTGATCCAAGGCCTCTTTTGTCCTGGCCGCTAAGATAAGGTTGATACCCTCTTTCGCCAGACGCACGGCAACCGCTCTTCCTATCCCGCGGCTTGCTCCGGTAATAACGGCGTTTTTGCCTCTTAGACTGGACATCCGTACCCCCTCTTTTAAAAGATCATTGTTCTATTTTGTTTGCGGTTACTAATACAAATGCTTTAAATCCTGTGTCATTGCGAGTCCCGACGCTTCCAGTTGGGACGAAGCAATCTTTTAAAAGATTGCTTCGTCGGCAAAGCTTAAAATTTAAACCTCCTCGCAATGACACGGCTTATTTAACACGTTTGTATTATGTGGCATCTTTTGCTGTTTCCGGAATGATTTTCTTTAGGAATAACGACAGGGTAAACATTAAAATGCTTATCCCCAAAAACGTGAGGGCAAAGCTTTTCTCGACAAAAATACCGCTTACCAAGAATCCCAAACCCCCGCCTAAAAATCGAAGCGAGGAATTGAGGCTGGCCATCTCCGAGCGGTTTTCATCCGGAAAATCCGTCAAGACCGTCGAGACCCCATTGTGGCCTATCGTCCACCCAACGGCCAGCAAAATAAGAATAAAAGCCAGCAGGGCGGTATTAGATTTTACGCTTAAAAGCATAACGCCAACGGCCAGCACCAAAATCCCTACACGGCAGGAAACGAGCCTTCCCTTCTGGTCGGTCAGATGACCTCCGATATTCTGACCGCAGGCAGAGCTCACGGCCATTAAACCAAATAAAAGGCTGATCGTCAATTGTTGCAATTGATAAACACGATCCATATAAACCCCTAGCCAGCGGTCTACCCCGTGATACAAAGTGCTCATGAGGGTAATAAAAATAAAGATGTTGCGCATCTTGGCATCGCGAAAAACATTCCCATAATCTGTGCGGCCCTCAATCCTTTGGAGTGAATCCCCTGAAGAAGTAAAAAAAAGAAAGATTGCGGTCAAAAGCCCTAATCCCGCGGGAATAAAAAATTGCCATCGCCAGTGGGCAACGCCGCTTAAAATGATTCCGGAGACAGAGGCTACAAAGCTGCAGCTAAAAAAAAGCCCGACAAGCCGGCCGCGGACACCCTTCTCGAATATCCGCCCGATCAAAATCAAACCCAAAGGGACAACGCCGGCGGAGAAAACCCCCATCAAAACCCGAAAGAACAGTATTAAATGAATCGAATCCGATACACCGCAAAGAAAATTGGTTACGGCAAACAGAGACATCGTCCCCAGCATGATTGTTCTGACGGCGACTTTTCTGGCCAAGGGGGCGTACCCCAAGGCCGCGATGCCGTAGGAAATCATGTAATAAGGAATGATTTTCGCCACGAGGAGATCGGGAATCGCCAGATCTCGGCTGATGGCGGGAATAACGGCAGAAAGGGCCGCGACATTCAAAGAGATCGCGGCTTGCTGCAGGCACAAAAGACCAAGGAGGATGTGGCTGGGATTGATGGGGACCTCATTTTTTTGCCGCCACGTCAATGGCTTCTTTCTCGATCACGTCCTTAAAAATCTTCATATTATGCCGTGAATGCTCGTTTAAGAACCCTTCAATTTGCTCGGCGGTGAATTTCGTGAATTTGAGATCCAGATCAAAATCTTGAATCCAAACCATCTCAACGCCGTTGGGCGTTTCGTTATAAAGCCAGATGATTTTCATGTAGCGGAAAGGAAAGAGCGGCTCCCAGCGCGAGGCGTAGGCGAATTTCAAATCCTTGTACAGCCAGCGCTTTGAGACCCACGATTTATTTTCGTCATCGGTAAGGCGGAAAGTAATCTCATTCCCTTTCCTCTCCAACACCTCCGCCTTGACGTATTCCCTTCCGAATAACTCCGTCCAGCGCTCGATATGATTGGAAGTGTCAAAAACCTGCTCGTAGGGGGCGTTAATAACAATTGAATTTCGTGTGTGGCCCATAAGTGTTCTCCTTTTTATCGTTTAGTTCTAGAAAATGTTAGGAACTTCGCTACCAAAGCGGCTGGGATAAAAATAACAGCCATAGTTTTCATAATATGCCAAACTCTCTTCCATGAAAATTTCTGTGATTCCAGAAACATTTGCTGACAAACCTCCTTGGAATGTTTACAATTTATCAGACCTTTAGGAGAAAAGATTTCAAAAAGTATGCTCCCAATAATCAAAAAACATAGAAATAAACTCCCTATGCGAAGAATAGAAATTGAGTTTCGCGTATGGCCCATTGTTTTCTCCCCTTTAGAAAATTCTTTCCCTGTCATCTCAAACTCTCCTCCGTATACAACGACAACTCGATCATCCGCTCCAGGAGCTGGGAATGGTCGACGTTTAGAAAATTGGCCAGAATGAGTTCTTTCACAAACAGCCGGCAGATGTAGCGCAGCTTCCGGCTTTTTTCTCTGGAGGCATAGACAAAATCACGGTGAGCGTTATGGATGATCGTAATCGCGCTCCAGTTATCGCCGATGCGCAGGCGGCCGGATTCATCGTGTTTAGATTTTTGGGGGTGTCGTTTCGTTGGCATATTTATATTTATGGCTGAATGACAATATAGTTTCTAGCGATGATATCCCGAAATTCGGGAGATATCCGGTTCCAGTCCACTACATCCACCCGAAAAGGAAGATCGGATTCCTGAAACGCGTCTTTTAATTGAATCAAAACGGATTTGGCGATTCTGTCTTTTCCCACAATCGCCAAGTCAAGATCAGAATACAATTTGGCGCGGCCTTCTACCCTTGAACCAAAGACGCGCACCTCAAAACCAGGCACATATTCTTTTAAGATTTCCTTAACTGTGTTTAAATCCTTTTCCTTAACATCAATCATTTTTGGCTTCCAAATTTTTTAACAGCTCCTTGGCATCGCTCAAAAATTTTTTAGCTGCTTCAAAAATTTCTTGGGCCGTATTTTTATCATACGTATGGGCTGTTTCATTACGAGCCTCATGATACTCCATCCAACAGTTAACTTCAGTGATTAACTGATTTTCTGCCGCTATTCTAAATAATTCTTTGCGTGGAATTCCATCCACGTAGGTGGCCCCAAGATTATTCTCTAACCAGCGCTTCATAAATTTCCAACATAATTCATAGGTGAACTCAAAATTCTGTATAACGCCGGCCCGGATAACGTCTTTCTGGTTTTCAGTGAATCCAGCGAGTTTATCCTGGGAACAGGCAAAATCTAAAGCCATTTCCAAAGAACGAACCGCTTTCTTCAAACTAGTTAAATCCAATGTCATGTTTTGACTCCTCCACTTTTTTTCAATCAACAATCGCCACGGCTCGGCACCAGCCCGCGCCGGCGTTTCTTATTTTCACCGGCAGACACGACACCGTAAACCCAAACGGCCTGGGGATCGCGCCCAAATTCCCTAACCGCTCCATATGCGCATACTCTCTGCGGCGGCCCAGGAAATGGCACGGCCAAATCTTGGATTTGTCTTTGGTGGTTAGGAATTCTTTAAACATCACAAAGCACGGACGGTCCAGACCGATTGTGTCGATCCCCATCATCTTGATCCCTTGGTCCAAAAGATATTCAACCGCCTCGGGAACAAGGCCCACGTATTGATTGACATAATCTTCTGTCCCTACCCGTCGATCGCCCCCGGTATAAAACAAGACAATATCCAGGGGCTTGAGTTTGTAGTGGATCTTTTGGAGGGCTTGAGCGACATGGTCCTTCGTGATGTATTCGGGAAATTTAAGGGAGGTAAAATCCAGCCGCACGCCGGCCCCGTAACACCACTCCAAGGGAACGTCCATGATCTGCTTGGCGGGTTTCCCCTCGCAGGTCGTCCCATAATGATAAGGGGCATCCACATGAGTGCCCATATGAACGGAGGAATGAACGGTTTCTAAGGAAAGCATTTCCCCATCCGGGATTTCATCGGCGGTCGCCACGCGCTCACCCCGGTCAAACCTCTCTCGACCGCCGGGCTCTTTCGTCATCACCACCCAATTGAAATGCTCCACACCATCTTTGGGGCTGAGGCGGTCGATCGTCGCGGAGTGGGTCTCGACAAGAGTGTCGTCAATGGGAAGGCTTAAATCGATGATCTGCATTTTGGTTTATGGTCTTTGGGACAAATCACGCAGGGATACCTTTCGATTTTAAAATCTGGACAATTTGATGCAAGGTGTGTGTTTTCTTAAATTCATTGCCTGCACCAACGGCAGCACCAAATTCTTTTTTTATCGCTACCGAAAGCTCGACCATCTCGGTGGAATCAATGCCTAAGGACTGATCCAGTTGGGCTTCGGGTTTAATGTCCTCGGGCTTAATGTCGAGGACTCTTTGAAAAAGGCCCTTGATTCTTTCTTCCAGACCCACTCCCACCGTCATACGATCCCCCCTCCTTTTTATTCGTCACGCCTTCTGCAGAATCAACGCGCAATTGATTCCCCCGCGCCCACGGGAAATAACCAGGGCATTTTTGATGTCTTTAGCCTGCGCCTTATTGGGACAGTAATCCAAATCGCACTCCGGATCAGGCTCTAGATAATTGATCGTCGGAGGAACGGTATGATTCTCCATAGCCAAGACGGTTGTGATGACGTCCATGACGCCGGAGGCGCCCAGCATATTCCCAAACATGGATTTGGGCGCCGAGACCGGAATCTTCTTGGCATAACCATCGAAAGCGCTCTTGATCCCCCGCGTCTCACTGAGATCGCCTAAAAGAGTTCCCGCGCCATCGGCGCAGATATAATCGAGTTGAGAGGGCTCAAGCTGGGCGTCTTTCATGGCCATCCGAATGGCACGGGCAAGCTGAACCCCATCACCATCGGGATGGATTCGATCAACCCCGTCGGTCGTTGTCCCATAACCAATAATATACGCGTACGTATGGGCCTTTCTTTCTTGGCCCCTTGAGGGTGATTCGAGAATCACGACCCCCGATCCTTCCGCAATCGCAAACCCATCGCGCGTCTTATCAAACGGCCGGTACGCTGTTTTGGGATAATCGTTTCTTTGGGTCAGCATCCCCGAGGTATTGCAGCACAAAAGGGCATAGGGGGTCACCGGCGCTTCCATCCCTCCCGCCAAAATAAAATCGTCCTTACCCCTCGTAAGGGTCTTGGCCGCATAGGCAATGGCCATGAGCGAGCTTGCGCGATCCGCCACAACGGTCTTGCTGTATCCTTTCAGGCCGTATTGAATCGAGATCTGGCCTTGAGGCGCTGCCGGAAACCACGCGGAGGCAAGAAAAGGGCTGACCCCCTCCCTTCCTTCGAGATACAAATCCCGCAACTCTGTCTCTCCATACAGCCAGCCGCCGATGGCGTTTCCCATAAAGATACCGCCGCGCCTTAAATCTTCCTTCGACAAGTCGAGCTGAGCATCCCCAGTGGCCATCTCCGAGGCCACCAGCGCCATATGAGAAAAAAGATCGATTTTTTTCAAGAGGCGTGAAGAGACATTGCTATATCCATCTAATTCATGCACCTGACCGGCGATGTGCGAGGGATACCGTGAGGCATCGAAGCGTTCGATCCGGTCGACCATCGAACGGCCAGCTCTTATGTTGGCCCAGAAGGCGCGCTTGTCGAGTCCGCTGGGGCTGACGATGCCGAGTCCAGTGATGGCGATTTTATCCATTTACTCAAACCTCCTCAACACCATCGCCGAATGAATCCCCGAGAAACCGCTGCTTGTTTTCAGCATACAATGGACCTTCTTAGATCGGGCTTCGTTTGGGATATAATCCAGATCACACAAGGGATCCGGCTCTTCTTGGTTGATCGTCGGAGGTAAGATATTTCTTTCAAAAATGAGCGCCCCCATCGCCAGCTCAATCCCATTGGCTCCGGCCAATGGATGTCCAATCATGGATTTCAAAGAGCTGGTGGGAATTTTATAGGCATAATCACCCAAGGCCATTTTGTAGGCGCTGGTTTCAAAAACGTCATTTTGCCGGGTGGAAGATCCATGGGCGTTGATGTAGTCCAGATCCCTGGGCTTGATCCCCGCATCGTTCAGGGCCGCGATGATGCATTCGCTCATCGCGTCGCCTTCGGGAGGGAGGTCGGTCATATGAAAGGCATTGCAGGTGGTGCCAAAGCCAACCACCTCACAATAGATCCGTGCCCCTCGTCTTTTGGCGTGCTCCAGTTCCTCAAGGATCAGGAGTCCGCTTCCCTCCGAGATCACAAATCCATCCCGTTGGGCATCAAAAGGCCGAGAGGCCTTGTGCGGATCGTCGTTGTGCACAGAAAGCACGTTGACGGTATCAAAAGCGCCAAAGGTGATCGGGGTGATCGGCGCCTCACTGGCGCCGGTGATCATAAGATCCTCTTCGTCATCGCCAATGGCCTCGAACGAAAACCCCACGGAATCCGTCCCAGCGGTGCAGCCGGTAGAAATGGTGTTGCAGATTCCCTTGAGACCATATCGGGCGGCGATCTCGCTGGAGGGGGTATTGAACATCGAGGCGTCGTAGAGGTCCGGCCGGACAATGGTGGGATCAATGGGTTTCTTTCCGCTGTCCGTGACCAGGGCAAATTCTTCTTCCATATACTTTGTGCCGCAAATGGCGTTGGCCAGCGAAACCCCCATCCGCTCCTTGTCCACTTTGCTCAAATCCAAACGGGCATCCTCTAAAGCCATCTTGGAAGCAACCATGGCAAACTGCACATAACGGTCCATGCGGATCGCTTCTTCCCATGTCAGCCCCAATTTCAAGGGATCGAAATCTCTGACCTGCGCCGCAATCTTCGTATTAAAAAGGGAAACGTCAAATTCCGTGACCCGTTCGACCGCAGAGACCCCCCGGATCATGCCCTGCCAGCAGGCCTCTTTGCCAAGCCCGTTAGGCGAAATGATCCCCACTCCCGTCACCACCACTCGTCTTCGTTTATTCATCTTGAGAAAACTCCCCCTTAATCTCCTCTGGCGAAAAGAAGTGTCCCTCTCTTTCCACTTGATGAACCAGTTCCACGACTTTGCGATTTAACGGAGCCGGCAGATTTATTTCCTCCGCCACGCGGACCACCTCGCCGTTGATATAGTCAATCTCACTGGTTTTCTGTCGCATGATACTCTGGAGAATAGAACCGTACAAAGGCTCCCGACTCAATTTTGTGAGGGTCTGTTGGATGATCCCGGCGGCCTGATCCAAAGGCATGGCCGCTAAACCCAAAATGCGTTCCACCGGAAACCGTGGCAAAGACACCATCCGTATCCCGGCCTTCTGGACGATGTCCAGCCCTTCTTTTAAGAGCAGGACGCTCAGCCGACAGAAATCCAAATCCGCAAACGTCTCCTGCATTGGGGTCCCCACCAAGGCCGGGAGGCAATTGTTGAAATTCACAAAAAGCTTCAGCCATTTCATCCCGGTGATATCCTCGGAGACAACCACCGGAAACGCCTTCTTGAGAACCTCTGCCACGCCTTCGAGCCGCGCATCGTTCGCTGCCTGAGGCCGGCCCATAATCCAGTCTCCTTCAAAATTAAACACCACCTCTGCTGGTCGGATGTAGGTCGCCCCAAACATCACAATGCTGGAAATCATTTGATCCTCTTCGAAGTGTCGGGATAAAATGCGATCCGCTTGGACACCATTTTGGGTGGTCATAATCAACGTTTTTTTATCTAAGAAAGATTGATTTTCTTTAACCGCGTTCTCCAGATCCTGGGTCTTCACGGTAAAAATCGCCAGATCGCATTTCCCATCGATCTGAGGGGCCGATCGAAGAGGAAGGCATTCCTGACCACGGACTCCTTGGATCCTCAAGCCGTTTGTGTTAAGGGCTTGCACTTGGAGGGGTCGGCCCACGAGAAGAATGTCTTCCTTAGCTTTGGCAAGATAACCAGCAACCAGGGAGCCAATCGCTCCTGCCCCAATGACCGCAATCTTCATTCTTTAGAATTTTGCTGACTCTCAACATGATTTTTTAAAGAGGCCAAGGCCAGCTCAACAGCTTTGTCGAACAATCGTTGGAACCGGACCTGCCATAAAATCCGATGGAATAATCCCTGGATGCGATACGTAAGCCAATAGTTGACCTTGGTGCCGTTATAACGCTCTTCGAGGTTGAGGTTTTCTTCAAGAATAAACCGACGATGAGAAAATGTGCGTCGGATCTGGTAGCCATCCATTAACTTTGTCACCTCAACTTCCCAACGGGGTCCCCAAAAGGTCAGAAGCCTTGCCTGATATCGGGTCCCCATTGGGATGCCGCCAGAGGTTATGCGCACAAATTGCAGTCGAGACTTCTTAGGCCACCAGAGGGCCTCACCCCACAAAATGATTTCTCGCTCAACCGTATGTAAGGGAGACTCAATTAAAATAAAATGGTATCGATTTCGTTGTTGGAGTTGTAACCTTTTCTTAAGCTGAGCAATCAGCGCCATCTGCGGTCCCTCTTTTAGAAACAATTCCTCGTATTCAGCGGGGCTCGTCTACTTTGTAATCAAACCCCACCTCATCCAAGAGTCTGATCATGAGGCTGTAAAAGGCAAGGGGGACCTCTGAGAAAAAGGCCCGAACAATATCGGATTCTTCCACCTGAAGAGAACCGCGCTCCCGGGCATTCATCTGTGCCTTTTTGTGAACCACCTGCTGGGCGATTGTCCGATGGAAAAGCGGAATGCGTTCAATCATACTATTGAACTTTGCGAGGGCCTGTTTTTCCCATTCCAGCTTGGCTTGCATTTGAATATTGGACATAGCGATTATCCTTTTATGAGATGTTTCTTTCCCTCATTCATCTAATACAAACGTAGTAAATAAAGTGACGTACACTTAACAGTGTCATTGCGCCTGCCCTGGCCGGGCAGGCCAGGGAGGAGGCCTGGCAATTTATAAATTGGCCGATGGAGCAATCTTTTAAAAGATTGCTTCCCCCGCCGAACTGCGGCGGGGTCGCAATGACACAAGACTTAATGCGTTTGTATTAGACGGTGACGTTCTCAATCCTGGAATTTTTTTCAAATTTCGCGATATTGTTCATGAAGTCCTTAACGCAGAGCTTGACTTTGATGTCATAATTGCTTTCCATAATCCGATGGATGCGTTCCGGTTTTGAGTAATACTCCCGCATGCACCAGGCACCCAGACGCCCCACATCCTCGACACTGAGATGATCGGTGGGAATGACCGGATGCTGAAAATCCCAAGTCTTAAGATTGATCGTATCCGGATCAAACCAGCCTTTGTTGATCCCGTATCTCCAGTCCGGTGAGTTGGGAACCGGGGTCAGATAATCGAGGGCAAAAATATCGGGATCGATCTCATCGGCGACACGCAGTCGTTCTTTGATTTTTGCCTCGGTGTCCTCCCGCAATCCAATGAGAACGGTTCCGACAGTCCCCACGTCTTGTTCCCTTAAGATCCGGATGGTCTTTCTAATCTGATCGATGGTGACTCCCTTGCCGGTCTTGGCCAAAGTCATGTCATCTTCCACCTCAACGCCGGTCAAAGCCATAAAAAGCCCCGCCTTTCGCATCAAGGGCAAGATATCATGCTGAATAATCCATTGATCGGCCCGGCCCAGGCAGACCCATCCGATTTTATTGCCTCTTTTGATTTTTTCCTCACAAAATTCGACCATCGCTTTCGTATCGGTATTAAAGGCGTCGTCCTGAAAGACCACGGTCGTTACACCATACTCTTTCTCTAAAACCTCCAGCTCGTCAACGATCCTTTTGCCGCTTAAACCCCGCCATGTGGTAAAGTCTTTCGCGGCCGAACGGGTATCGTACAAAGCCCATTCGTAGCAAAAATGACATTTCCCCGGACAGCCTCGAGAAGTCATCAACTCCGCGAAGGGTTTCCAATAGGTGTGTCCGACGTATTTGTCCATGGGGAATAAATCATAGGCGGGCATGGGAAGACTATTGAGATCCGGGATAAGGTCGCGGTGAGAACCTATCATGATCGTGCCATTTTTTCTGGATACCAACCCCGCAATCAAGCGCTCCTCCTTCTTGGAAACGGATTGAAGATTCGCTAAGAGCTCTTCCATCGTTAACTCCGCCTCACCGATCATGATATAGTCAAGCCAGGGATTCAAACGCATCTGCCTCTCGTAATCGCCGGCGTACCACAAACCGCCGGCCACTGTCTTGACATGAGGCATCTGTTCCTTAACGAGCCGCAAGGCCTCGTTAAAATACCAAATGACGGCTGCCCCGCAGGTGGAATGGAGCAGCTCGCCAACGAAAACCACATCGGGATTGATTTCCTTAACGGCCTTCAGCATATCCTGCCAATCCATATCAAAGGCCCGGCAATCAAGGGCCGCGACCTCGGCCGCCTTTTTCGTCCGTAGGTACGCCGCGGCCTGGGCGTGCATCTGATTGGCGGCCTTGTGCAGACCATGGGAATCCCAGGCTTTGATGGGTGGGGTTAGGAAAAGGACTTTCATGTTTTTTTCTCCTTTTTGATTTTCCAAATCTAAATTTTCTCAAACTAAAACCACGAGGCGGCCAACGAACGCCCCTCCGGCGTCATATCGGTAGAGATATGCTTTGTTTGGGTGTATTCTAAAAGGCCTTCCCGCCCCAATTCCCGTCCGAATCCGCTTTGCTTGTATCCGCCGAAGGGGACTTCGTTATAAAATCCGCCGTAGGTGTTGATCCAGACCGTACCGCAGCGAAGTCGCCGGGCCGCGAGATTCGCTTTCTTTAAATCCTTGGTCCACACACAAGCCGCCAGACCGTAGGGAGAATCGTTCGCGATAGAGATGGCTTCATTCAACTGCGAGAAACGAATCACCGAGAGGACAGGCCCAAAGATTTCCTCCCGGGCAATGGTCATGGAATTTTTGACCTCGGATAAAATCGTCGGCTCCACATAAAATCCTTTTTGCAATTCCTTATCTTTCGGGATCCCACCGCCACAAAGAAGGACAGCCCCTTCTTTTTTCCCGGTTTGAATCATGCGGAGGATCTTTTCCTGATTCTCCTTTGAGATCACCGGCCCGATGTCGGTTTCATAGCTTAAGCTGTTTCCAATTTTCAGGCTTTTTGTTTTAGCAACCAAACGGCTCAAGAACTCATCATAAATCTTGTCTTCCAGAATGAGACGGGACCCCGCCGTGCACATCTGGCCTTGGTTCATAAAGATCGCGGACAATGTCCCGCCGACGGCAGAATCCCAATCGCAGTCCGCAAAGACAATGTTCGGGGATTTGCCGCCTAACTCCAGACAAATCTTTTTGGTTGTGGATGACGCCAGACGCATGATCTCCCGACCGGTCGTGGTGCTGCCTGAAAAACTCACCATATCCACAGCAGGGTGCTGCACCAAAAGCGCGCTGGTTGCGGGTTGACTGATCGTCACAAAATTCAGAACCCCTGGCGGAAGCCCCACCTCTTCCATCAGCTGCGCCAGTTTCATAATCGAGACACTGGCCAAAGGCGATGGTTTAAATAAAACGGTGTTGCCCGCGATCAAGGCCGGGGCAATCTTCCAAGCCGCCATGATCAACGGATAATTAAAAGGAATAATGCCGGCGACGACCCCCACCGGTTCCCGCTCCACGATGCTTAAAACCGGATCTGGAACCGGGATCTGGTCCCCTTTCCATTGTCCTCCACGACCGGCGAAATATTCAAAGCAATCCGCGGCAGTGGGCACATCAATGAAGGTGGCCTGCTTGATCGTTTTGCCGGTGTCCAAAGATTCCAACTCCGCCAAAATCTTGGCGTGTTCCCGGACAAGACCGGCGATTTTCAAAAGATACGCGCCTCTCTCCTTTGCTGAGAGCTGCGGCCAAGGGCCTTTGTCAAAGGCCCGGCGGCAAGAGGCGATTGCGGCCTCCATATCGGATTCGGTTGCCTCGGCGACTCTGGCAAGAGGCTCCCCCAGGGAAGGATTCATGGTCTCAAAATAATTCTGGTCAGAGGAGGGACACCATTTCCCATCGATCCATAAATCGTATTGATCCATATTTAAGATCGTCGTATTCATATTAACCTGTCTTATTCCACCGGCACGCGCTGCCACAGCTCAAAGATGCGGCTGCAAGGCGCGTACCATCTCGATATCTTGGCAAAATCCCCTTTAAGATTCATCTTTTTCTGTGTCGTCGCCACAAAGGGATCGATCTCCCGATTAAAAACCGCCCTCCAGATGCTGGTGGGGGCCGAGATGAGAAATTCAGCGTTCTCATCACGCCCCACCTCAACAATCCGCCCATTTTTAAAGCTGAAACGATAGCTTTCCCCGGTTTCGCTGATCCTCACGGCCAAATCCATCGTCATCTGGGTCTTCTGGCCTAATTCCTTAAGCTGGGGATCTCCGTTAACCAAACGGACGATTTCCTTCATCTGTTCTTCAGAGAACAATTTGTATTTTGGAGTTATATTGGGGAGTCGGGCCGGTGGTTTGGAGGCGCGAATTTTGGCCCGGGGGAATGATTTTCCATCGGTCTCATACAGACGGCTTAAGGCATCGACCTTCACGGCGTCTTCCAGCCCTTGAATCAAAAGAAAACAATCAAAAAGATTCTTGCCCATGGCGACAACGCCATGATTTTTTAAAACCGTGATATTGTTCTGCACGAGGGATTTGATCACCGGTTTGACCTCCGTCACGGAAGGTGTCTTTTGTTCGATGGCTCTGACCTCCCCCAGATGAAACTTCGCCTCAAACGTGGAAGGACTAAAACTTTGATTTTTCAGATAATAGGCGTTGGTGAAGGTTGTGTGGGTATGGATGACCGCCATGATATCGGCAAAATTCCGGTAGATTTCGGTGTGAAGCAAGTTTTCCGTTGAGACACTGCCTTCTTCTAATAATTTTCCATCGAGCTTCATGGCTAAAACATCTTTTTCTTGAAGAAGTCCAAGACAAGTATCATGGGCTGTTAGCAAAATGGTCTCGGTATCCACACGCGCGCTGATATTACCGTTCAAGCCGCTCACCAAATTTTTTTCCCATAAAAGGCGGCCGATCGCAATGATATCAATCTTCAATTGTTTGACGGTTATCTCAGTCATGGTCGTTTCCCCTCGTAGAGACAGGTTTGAAACCTGTCTCTACGACATTTAAACAGATGCGATTTTGGTGATATATTTTCTCGGCAGCCATTCAACCAGAGGGGCATATCCTCTCATCCCCAAAGGAGCCACTCTCTTTCCCTGAAAATATAAAATCTCTTTAGCGTCTCCTATAAATTTATTCCCGGGCTTTCCCGGAAAAAGATAAAGAGGAACCCTGTGCCTTTTTCCCAAAATCCCCAGAATCAAAGCCCCGACATTACATAAAGCACCGTCTTGGGCAACCTCTTGATACGAAACCCAGATTTCCTTGACCCAATCTTGAAAGAAAAGAAAGCCGGCCATGTTATCGGAGATCAAAGTCGGCATAATTTTTCTTTTTCGAAGCTGTTGGCAAGAATTTCGCGCCGCCTCTAGATGAGGTCTGCCCTCCAAAACAAAAACATTCTGTCTTTTTTCTTTTAAATGGTCAAAAACCCTTGGCTCAAATACGCCCTGTAAAAGAACGATCGACCTCTTCGGGAAGGAATCTCGCCGGATATCTGTTGGGACATGAACGGTCCTCATCGTCCCGCCAATTCCAAAGGAATCTCTTGTTCAATCAACTGATGCGGGACCACGTCAAATCCAGGATAAAAGGCTTTAAGATTTCCGGGTACAATTCTTTTTCGCTCGTACAACAATAATTCCCGAGGGTCGCGCAGTTCCAGGGGGATATCCGCACCTCTTTTGATCTTAAAAGA
>Ga0137796_10000481_pt1 | contig 24780 bp, 29 predicted proteins | sample OV2TP3_FD_97704 | JGI IMG/M metagenome (GOLD analysis project Ga0137796, IMG submission 97704) | reverse complement strand
GGAAGCGACGAAGCCCGCCACACGAAGTGGGGCGGGCCCGCCCGCGAAGCGGAGCGGGCAGATGAGCCCTCGCCGCCGCCATCCCCGAAGGGGACGGGCCGGTGAGGATTCAAGCCCGGATGGCCGATGATACTCTTGGCGGTCGGAGAGCCGCCGAGAGGGGGCATCTCGTGGGTCTTCTGGTTCGGGACGATCCCTGGCGTATTCCCGACGAAGTCTGGCAGCGAATGGAGCCGCTGATTCCGCCGGGAAAACCGCATCCGTTGGGCTGTTACAATCCGCGAGAGCCAGACCGCAGCGCGATGGACGCGATTCTCTTCGTTCTTCGCACCGGGTGCCAGTGGAACGCACTGGCGGCTACGGGGATCTGTTCAAGCACGTCAGCCCATCGGCGCTTCCAGGAATGGCGGGGGGCGGGGATGTTCCTGAAGTTCTGGGAACAGGGTCTTCTCGCCTACGACCAGTGCGAAGGCATCGACTGGAGTTGGTTGTCGATGGACGGAGCCATGACGAAGGCCACCCTGGGCGGGGAAAAAAACCGGTCCCAATCCGACGGATCGCGCCAAAGAAGGCGCCAAGCGTAGTCTGCTGACCGAGGGCACCGGCATCCCGATCGGATTGGCCATCGACGGAGCCAACCGCAACGACTTCAAACTCGCTCGGGAAACGATTCAGAGCATCCCGATCCTTCGCCCCGAACCCACGCCTCAAGAGCCCCAAGGAATGTGCTTGGATAAAGGGTACGACTACAACGAGGTTCGCGAACTCCTCCACGAGTTCCGCTTCACCGCGCACATCCGCTGTCGGGGAGAAGAAGCCAAGGCCCTCAAGGAGGAGGCGGGATTCAAGGCTCGACGCTGGGTCGTGGAGCGAACTCATAGTTGGATGAACCGCTTCCGCGGGATCCTCATTCGTTGGGCCAAGAAGGCGGAGAATTTCCTCCGACAACTTCATCTCGTCTGTGGCCTCATTACGTGGAGAGCGGCGGGGGTATTCGGATCATGATCTGACGTCGTCCGGAGGGTCGTCCAAGGACCCGCTCGCCGGGTCCCATCACCCACGTCAGGGGAACGGGCCGATAAGCGTCGCATCGCGGAGTCGCTTCGTCGTCGGCAACCCGATCGGGTTGGCCTCCTCCTCGCTCCTTGCGCTGCTCGCTTCTCGGCCCGCCGCGGCTCACGAGCCTACCGGGATGTGCTCTTATGGGGGGACGACGAAGATTCTCTGTGCTGCGGCGAGCGAACATTTCTGATACTGGGCGTAGGCCGAAGCCGCCGCCTGCCGGAGTCTCTCCCCGTTCCCGCCATCCGCCCATGCGCGAAGGACCGCGTCCAGCGTGTACGCCTCGGGCGCCATGAAGCCTGACGTCATGAGCAGGGGCTCACAACCGAGTCTCCGCAACGGAGCGGAGAAGTGAGAGTCGCTCTTGCACGAAAGCACCATGGCTCGACGCCGCCCCGCCTTCGGATTCGGCCATTTCTCGAGCCGAAGATCCATGAGTCCGTTGTGCCCCACGAAACAGGAGAGGTCTCCCGTTCGAAATTCACCTTCGGAGGTCTGTACAGTCGTCGTAGCCCCGGCGGCCGATGCGAAGAAATCCACGAGCGCGTCGCGCATCCTCGCACCATCGTAGGCATCCGCGATCACGACCATTTTCGACGGGCCCAAGAACACCGCGCGCTCCAGAACCGCCCCGGAGTCGGGACGCGTGGAGCATTCCAGGATGCGCCACCGGCCGGTTCGCTTGAAGTAGGCCTTTAGGCCGTACCGTGCGCCCCAGTACAGATTGTTCCCCGGATCGCGCCCATTTCCGAGCGTCGCCGGAACGCGAACGATACCTTGGTTCTCATTGTCGCAGAGCGGAACGAACACATGGACGACCTTGGTGCCGGAAAGCCACGCGAGCAGAATGGCGGCGAGATGTGACATGGCCCCTCCTCCGGAAGATCAGATCGGCACGAACCCGCAGCGGAGTCCAGTGGATTGATCATTGCGCGAACAAAACTCCCCTCTCGTTCGTCTAAGACGGAAACTGGGAGGGACGCAGGCATGAGATCTCGGCTCGCGTGGATTCTCGCACTTCCCCTTCTCGCCGGCCGCCAGGACGATTCGAAGCTGGCGCCGAAACCGCTCGACTCGCCCGAAGTGTGGGGCATCGGAGCGCGAGTCGAGGATTTCGACTTCCGCGATCTCGAAGGGCGGCGCGGATCCCTGAGCGAGCTCGGCCGAGGAGCGAAGGCCGTCGTCATCGCGTTCACCTCCGTCGACTGCCCCGTCTCCAAACTCTATCGGCCCAAGCTCGACCGTCTCGCCCAAGAGCTCGCCGGCAAGGGCGTCCGACTCCTTTTCGTCTACCCCAATCCCGCCGAGAAGCCGGAACCTTCCGCGGCGGTTCACGACAAGGACGGCAAGATTGCCGGTCGCCTTCGAGCCACGCGCACTACGGACGTCTTCCTCGTGGACTCCTCGGGCGTGCTCCGATATCGGGGAGCCCTCGACGATCAGTACGGGATCGGGTATCGGAGAGACTCCGCCAGAAAGAACTACCTCCTCGACGCAATCGAAGCAGTCCTCTCCGGGCGGAAGGTCTCGGTGGCAGCGACCGAAGCACCGGGATGTCCGATCGAGTCTTCGAAGCGTCCGTCACGCGAAAGTGGAATCGCCTTTCACCGAGACATCCGCCCGATTCTTCAGCGGAGCTGCATGGAGTGCCACCGTCAGGGCGAGATCGGTCCGTTCCCGCTGACGACGTATGACGAGGTCTTCTCCGTGGGAGCCCGAATCCGCGAAGCCGTGAACGGCCGGAGAATGCCGCCCTGGTACGCCGATCCCGATCATGGTTCGTGGGCCAACGACCGGCGGCTCACCACCGCGGAGAGGGAGACGCTCCTGAAGTGGGTGGACGACGGAATGGCGGAGGGAAACCCGAAGGACGCGCCGACCCCGCGCCGCTTCACGGAGGGTTGGAAGATCGGGACGCCCGACCTCGTACTCAAGTTCCCTCGACCGATCAAGGTCAAGGCGGAGGGCGTGATGCCCTACAAGTACGCCATTACGCGGACCCAACTCACCGAGGACAAGTGGGTGCAGGGAATCGAGGTTCGACCCGGCAACCGAGCCGTCGTCCATCATATCCTGGTATTCGTCTTGGCGAAGGGGCGCGCGCTTCGCGATCTCGAGGAAAGCGGATCGGGTCTGGAATCCTATTTCGGGATCATGGTTCCCGGCGAAGAGCCTACCGTGTACCGCGAGGGGGAGGGCAAGCTCCTCCCGGCGGGTTCGAGCATCGCTTTCCAAATCCATTACACGCCGAATGGGGAGGCCACCGAGGACCAATCCATGGTCGGATTCCGGTTCGCGAAGAAACCCGTGCAGCGTCCCGTCCTCACCAAAGGGATTTACAATCTCGAGATCGAGATCCCTGCGGGTGCGGCCAATCACCGGGAGACGGCGTCGTTCGAATTCGAGGAGGACGCGGAGCTTCGAAGTCTCCTGCCGCACCTCCACGTTCGGGGCAAGTCGTTCCGATTCGAGGCGGTCTATCCTGACGATCGTCGCGAGATTCTGCTCGACGTGCCGAAATACGACTTCAATTGGCAGTTCCAGTATCGTCCGAGAGAGGCGAAGAGGATGCCCAAGGGAACGCGAATCGAGATTACGGGAGTCTACGACAATTCCGCCGGAAACCCCGCGAATCCGGACCCCACGAAGGTCGTCCGCTTCGGCGAGCAGACGGACGAGGAGATGCTCATCGGTTACATCGACTATGTTCGCGTGAAATAGCCTGCGCCGACTCCCTCGTTTCGGGAAGGCGATGCTCGCCCTGAGCGGAGCGAAGCGGAGTCGAAGGGCTGATCGGCTGCATCGACTACGTGCGCGTACAATGATCCCGGCCCGGCGCACAGAGAAGAATATCGTGCTCGTCTCCATGAGGGAACACGACTTGGAGGCCGGCAGGTCGCCCAGACCCGCGGCACCTCTCCGCGCCCGCCCCAACGCCTCAGGCTGGCGAGAATCGGGCCGGAGGCCCGATTGCTTTACACCCTCTCACTGTGCCGGAGGGTAGCCTAAAGGCATTGGTCGATCAAGCCGACGTTGCGTGATCAATCAGAATGATCGAGTCCCACTGCTTCCGTATGGAATACCGACTGGTATGAGGATTGCTTTTCCTGGAATCGTAGAACGGAGGTAGAAATGACGAATAGGACTCTTCTGGGCATGCTGTGGGCAATTCCGTTGATCGCCGGTTTGGGATCTTCAACCAGGGTCGCTTTCGGAGCGGAATCTCCGATTGCGGCGGCAACGGATGGGAACCACTACCTGAACCTGCGAAACACCTTGGGCGAGAACATCCTGTTCATGAACACCCGGGACTCCATGGGCAGGGCCGGCACCTGGACTCGCGTGCCGCCGGGCCAGACCGTCAGCTTCGAAGTGCGCACGGGCAACTATCTGTTCGTGATGCGGGAGCGCGATTTCAATTCGCGTCTGCGGGTGCAGACTCCGACGACCCGCACGGTGTACCCGTACCACCCGCAGTATCAGTGGTGGTGGAGAGTGGAGCCGGGGAGCAGTGGAAGTCTCAGAGTCGTGGGGGACTTTGAGCGGGTGCCGCCCCGGTACCGCCGGCTGAGGTAGTCCAAGACGTGATTCGGCCGTCCTGCGCCCGGGCGCAGGACGGCCGCTTCCCAAGAACGTCGTTCGGTCAAGCGTCCGCCCCGGGGAAATCCGGTCCCTTCGTGCAGGCGATGTTGATCCGCGACAGTCGTGTCGACGGGAACGCAGTCCGGATCGTCCATTCCCGTTGGCGACAGCGGTGGACCATCGGGCATCTTCGTTACGAGGGAGACTCTTCTCCGATTCGCCGCCCCTCCCTTTTTCCTCGTCGCACGCATTTTCCGCGTCGACAGAGCGCACCCTTGCGACACGGTAGGGGTGGAGGTGCGAAATGGTTCGGAAGTCGTGCGCGCGAACGCTGGACCGGCCGATCCTGATCTTCGGACTCGAGCCGGATGAGCTGGTTCTCGTGGGCGCGGTTTCCGGCGTCCTTCTCTTCGTGTGGGACGCGTTCCCGGCCTTGGGGGCTGGGGCGCTCCTGTGGATCGGCCTGTCGCGCGTCAAGGAGGGGCGGCCGCCCGGATATCTCTTCTCTCTCCTCCTTCGGTCCGGCACCCTGCGATTCCTCCCCCTCCGCGTCCCCCATCTGGTCCGGCCGCCCCTTCCCGGCGCGCGACGCACGATCCGTCTCTCGGCATTCGGAGGCAACGATGAACTCGTCCCCTCCTATTGGGCGGGAAAGCCCAGACTCTGATCTTCCCTTCCTTCGAGAGCGCGTCCGGTCTTTCCGGACACGCCGGTCGGAAGCCGCGATCCTTCTCGCGCTCTCGATGGTGGGCCTGGGATCGGCCTTACTCCTTGCTCACCTCCTCCTGAGCCCCGGACCGAACGTGTACGTCGCGGTGAAGCGATGAAGTTCGCCCTTCCCGCCCTGGCCGCGGCGGATCTCATTCTCGCCCTCGCTCTGGTGTGGAAGTGTTTGGAACGGAAACCGGTCGTGGTCGTGCCTTGGGCGCGTGCTCGAGAGGAACTCCTTCCGGGCGCAGTCCCCGACGGCGCCGCTCGGGAGTTCGCCCTTCGATACGTTCTTCTCTTCGACAACTTCACTCCGGCCACGATCGACGCCTCCACGGATCTGCTTCGTCCTCTCATCGCTCCCCGCTTCTTCGCCCAGGCGGCGGAAGCGCTCGAGAAACGGCGGGGAGTCGTGCGGGAGGGAAGGATGTCCACCCAAGTGGCCGTGGATCGCCTCCCGAGCGAGATCGAAAGGTTTCCGGACGGCACGACCGAGGTCCGGTTCACCGCCCTGCGGCGGACGTTCATCGCGGACCGCCTTTCGAGCGAGACCAGGACGCGGTACGTGGTGGCGCTCGAGCCCGCGGCGCCGACGTCTCTCAACCCGTGGGGGCTGCTCGTCATCGGGCAGTCGATTCGTGAGAATCCTTAGCTTCGGATTCGCCCTCCTCCTCTTCGCGCAAGATCGCGGAGGACGATGCGAACACTCCTCCCGCGGCACGACCCGGCCTATGGATCTCGCGTCGATGGAGCGGAGCTATGCGGAGTTGGCTCGAACTCCCGCGAAGTGGAGTGAACGCATCGATCCCAAGGTCGCTTTGGAGGAGCCCTTCGAGAGCGGACTCCCCGCATGCCGCGCCCGGCGAGTTCGAAGGATCGACCGAGCAATTCCGCCGGCGGCGGTGGGTCAACGACTTACCTTCGCCCCCTCCGGCGAGGGAATCGTCTTCGTCACACGGGCGCGTCGCCGGAAAGACCTTTGGGGAAAGCTGGTCGCCACCCCCCAAGCGATAGCGGCGTTCGAAGTGAGATGTGTCCCTACGACGGTGGTCCTCGAGAAGGGGGGGGTGACCCTCCAAGAAGGGACACACCGATGACACAGAAGTACTCCGAGGAGAAGTATCCGCTTCTGGAGCTGGCTTCCGCAGGCGTGGTCTTCGAACGGCAACGCTCGGTGCCGGTCCTGTACAAAGGGAGTCGGCTGAGCAAGAGTTTCCGGTCGGACTACATCTTCGAGAATCAGGTTGTCGTCGAGCTCAAGTCGGCGGTGGGATTGACTCGGTACGATCAGCGTCAGATCCTGAACTATCTCAAGGCCTCGGGTTGCCGCCTTGGGCTTCTCTCGAACTTCGGTACCTCTCGCCTGACCATCCGCCGCTACATCCTGTAAGGAACCGCCGCATGAAACCCTCTGTGCCCTCTGTGTTCTTCTCTCTGTGTTTTCTGTGCCTCCCCGAGGGGGCTTCGTCCGGGGACCCCCTTCCTTCCCTGATCGCCAGGACCGACGTTCCCTGTATCCTCAAGACGTGGCGGATCAGGGGCGTCCGCGTTTGCATCCGGGACGGCCGTCCCCATGCCTGTCTCGTGGTCGAAAACGCCTACCCGTGCGGCATTCTCGAGGTCGTCCGCCGGCCGGGTCGGAGTTCGATCGACGAACTCGCCTCCGTTCTCTCCGTGCTCCCGTCCCCCGCCTCGTCGAGCCACACCGGATCCCTTCAGTTTGCGGAAGCTCGCGTCTACACCTACGTCCCGCCTCTCCCGTTCGCCCTCGCTCTTCCTCTTGCGGTTCCCATCGGGCCGATCTTCGAGATCGACTACTTCTCGGAAGTCGACCCCCTCGGATGGCGGGTCGATTGGCTCGATTTCTTCCTCCAACCCCGCTGCGTCGATCGGGCCGGCGCATGGGGGCCGTTTTGTCCGCGGACGGGCTTCGTTGACGGCACTCACGAGGTCGTGGCCTCCTATCTCGCAGCCCTTCGCGCGGGGCGTGCCGCGAACGAACCCACGGGGCGAGTGGTGTTCGCGCCGTATCCTTTCGAGCCGAGGTCGGGTCACTTCGTGCAACCCGTGCTGCCGACATGGAAGTCGTGTCTTCCGATCGGAGCGCCTCCTCGCCTCTTCGAACAAGGCGCCCTTTCGCCGCGAGGGGAGTATCTGCTGGTTCACTTCGGGATCTTCGAGGTCTGCGTCGGATGCGACCCGGTGACGCTGGCTCCTTCTCGATGATGATTGCGGCCGCCGTCTCATCCGCACTGGCCGCCTTCCTCTTTTGGAATGCCGCTTCCGAGCTCCCGCACTCGGCGCTGATCCGCATGTCGGCCGGCGGAGCCGCGATTCTCGCGTGCGCTCTAGCCACCGCGGTCACGCGCGGTCTCCTGCGCGATTCCGCTTCCCCTCGCATGCTCCTCTCCAGACTTCCCCGGAAGTCGGACAGCCTGTTCGTCGGAAACGGCCGAGAGTGGACGACGGTCGATGCGGAAGAGGCTCTCGGTTCTTCGCCTTCTTCGAGCCGAGTCGCTCTTTCTCCGCTCTTTCTCTCGAACGCGACGCTCCAACAACACGCGTTGATTCTCGGCACCACCGGCGCGGGCAAGACGCGTCTCCTGGAACTTCTGATCCTCCAGGCGATCGGCCGAGGCGAGCCCGTGGCGGTCATCGATCCGAAGGGAGATGAACGCCTTCTCGACATCGTTCGTCGGACGGCCGGGCGTGAGGGTCGGAGGTTTCGCTATTTCTCCCTTCCCGTTCCCGGGGAATCCCTCCGGTACAACCCGATCGGTTCCTATCTCGATCCCCGGGAAGTCGCCGATCGAGTCGCAGCGACCCTCCCGTCGGCGGGAGAGGCGCAGGCGTTTCGCAACTTCGCGTGGGAGATCGTCCATACGGTCGCGCGAGCTCTTCACGCCGCCGGGGAACCTGTCACGTTTGCGGCACTCCAGCGGTACGCCCTCGAGGATCCCGGCGCGCTGGGCCGTCGCGGAAAGGGACCGGAGTTCGCCGCCGTGGCCTCCTTGGCCCGACGTCCACGGGACCACTATCTCAAGATGGCGAGCGCCCTGATGCCGGTTCTGGCGCGGCTGGCTTCCTGCGAGGTGTTGGCTCCCGGCTGGTCCTGGGAGCGGGGAGCCTCGGAGCGCGAGGTGGCCTACTTCCTTCTCGGGAGCCTTCTGGGCGCGGAGACGGCGGGGGCGGTGGCCAAGATGGCCCTACTCGACTTCCAGTCCTGGGTCGGACGGCGCTACGTCGAGCGATGTGCGGCTCCCTTTTGGCTCTTCGTCGACGAGCTGGCGGACGTATTGACGCCCGAATTCGTCCACGTCCTCAACAAGGCGCGGGGCGCCGGGGTTCGCGTGGTGTCGTGCGCCCAAACGATGGCGGATCTCGAGGCCGCGCTCGGTTCCCGCGCTCGAGCTTTGCAGGTGATCGGAAACGTGAGCACGGTGTTCCAGTTCCGCCCCCAGTCCGTCGAGGATGCGGAGGCCTTCGGCAATTTGGCGGGACTTCGTCTCCTGCGGATCCCTACCGAAGGAACCGTGTACGAACCGGCGCTCTTCGGATCGGGCCATCGGGGCATCGACGACTATCGCGCCGCCTTCTCGCGCCAACTCGTGCCCTCCGACCGCCCCGTGGTTCCGCCCTCTGCCTTGCTTTCTCTGCCGACGTTTCACTATTTCGCCCGTTGGGGAGGGCGGATCTTTCGCGGCCGCGTGCCGCTGGTGACGGATGACGACGACGGTAAGATGGATCCTCGTGATGGGATTCGCGACGGCCGCGGCCAGGGTGGCGTTCGGCGCGCCTGAAGCCGAACGGATGCGTTGGGCGCGGTCGTTCGCTCCCGGCGCGGGTGCCGTTGCGGCGACGGCGCTTTTCCTCGGACTCCACCGGCGCCGTCGAGGCGGTCCGGCTTCCCCGACCTTGGCGTGGATCGCCAAGCGGCTGGCCTTGGCCGCGGCGGGCTTCGGCGCCGCGTGGACCCTCACTCCCCTCTCCCTCCCTGCGTGGTCCCTATACGCCGCAGGCGGAATCGCCGCCGTAGCGATGGGAACATGGCTCGCCCATCTTCCCGCGAGGATTTGAGCCCAGCTACAAGCGTGGGACTTGGACAACGCGTACGAACAGCGCGAGGCGTCGTAGGAATCGCTCGCCCACCCATATGGGTATTGACTCCCTTTCGCCTTCCCCTATAATTCTGCGAACGCACTACGGGGGGGCATATGCGGGTTGGGTCGGGGACGCTCTTTCTCCTCTTCGTGTCGACGTCCGCGTTCGCGGACGACTCGCTCGTTTCCATCGGCGACCAGAAGTATCTCACCGAGAGTTTCGCCGGCGGAAAGATCTCGTACCTTCGGTATCCGACGCTCGGATGTCCGTCGATCGTGCAGGCGGGATCCACCGGAACGGCGTGGATCAAGCTCGGAGACGGCGGGTCCACCTCGACCTGCGTCCTGGCCGTATCCCCGAATTCTGGCGTCGGCGCCGCCTACACCCTTCCGGTGCTCGGCGTCGCCTACGATTCGTCCGTGGGGATCACCAAGGTGACCTATCAGGTTCCGGCGGAGGTGCCCGAGGACACCTACGACCTCAAACTCTCCGTCCCCGCACTTTCCGTCACGGATCTTCAATACAACTGCTTCAAGGTCGTGAATCAGGAATCCTCGAGCTATCGTTTCCTCGTCATCTCGGACACGCACTTCAACACTCCCACGGGATTTTGGTCTCCCGGAAACTACAACACCGGGAACTACAACGCCTACTCCATCATCCAGCAGATGAAGAAGGAGATCCGCTCTCTCAATCCGACGTTCGTCCTTCTCTCCGGCGACCTGATGTTCGGCCTGGACTACACCTACGAATACAACAACGTCTGGGACATCTGGAAAGACGCGGGATTCCCCATCTTCATGGCGCCCGGGAATCACGACGCCTATTCCTGCATCAAGGATCGCTGGCTCCTCGGGATCCACTCTCCCAAGCGCGACGGTCTCGACTACTGGCGCAAATACCTCGGCCCCTGCTACTACTCGTTCGAGTTCGGCGGCGTCCATTTCCAAGCCGTGAATTCCGCCGACGGGACGCCCGAGCGCCGCGACGGGTTTCTCATCGTCATCGAGAATTACGGCGGAGACCTCCTGCCGGAGCAGATGGCGTGGATCACGGCCGACCTCGCGGGAGTGAACGGACAGATCGTCCCCTACATGCACCATAATCCGATGGGCGGCTATCGTGAGAACAAGTCCTTCGGGATGACGGACTGGGTCATCAGCCGCATCGTGGAGTGGATCACCACCGGCAACTTCGACGACTACAGCCAACAGTGGAATTCCGAGTCGACGGGGAAGTTCCTCCTGGAGAAGTACGCGGGGCAGCCGCTCGTCTTCATCGGCCACTCGCACGTCGACGCGATCAAGACCCACAACGCGACGACCTACAAGCATGTAACTTCGGCGGGCGCTTCGACGGGCGACTACTGGGGATACGCCCCTGTCCGCGTCGAGAATTCGCAGATCGTCGAATACCTCTACACGAGCGACGACAAGTACCAGTCGATCCCGACGGGAAATCTCCACGTCAAGATCACCGACAAGGAGGGCGAGGAGCAGGCGGCCGAGATCAAGAGCGGCCTTTCGAAATCGTACGACGTCACGATCGAGTTCGTGATGCCGATCGCGCCGTCGTACGTAGCGACGAACGGCACCGTCACCCAGTTCTCCCCGATCGACGCGCAGACGGCGAAGGTCTGGGTCAAGACCGCCACCCCGGTGGCTCCCAGCATCCAGGAGCCGCAAACCTCGACGGTAAGCGTCAAGACCTCCGAGGTCGCGCCCGTCGCGGTGGCCGGAAACGTCGAGAACTCCACAGGCTCGTCGGGCGGCGGGAGCGGATCGTGCGGGCTTCTCGGCCTGGATGCGCTTCTGGCTCTTGGGGTGCTCTTCCTGCGTCGACGTCGGGAGAGATGATTCTGGAAACAATCTCGGGCGCAGGGAGTCAGTACTTCCGTGCACGAATGGTTGACGCCTCTTTTCGGCACCGCGTATAATTCTCTGTCCTTCGAGGGGAGCGCCTGAAAGCATGTCGAACTACGAGGGTCGCAATCTTTTTGAAGTCGTCGGGTCTCTCATTCCCGGCTATCGCGGCTATCGCGAAAAGGAGATGCGCCGCGACAGCGACCGGATCCTTCGCGACGCGATCGTGAAGTGGCTCACGGATCGCCTCCCGGCCGTCGACCAGGCGACCGCGCGCTGCGCCCGGGAAGCCCGGATGGACCTCCTCCAGCCTCTGGAAGAGATCCGCCGATCCGTCGACGCCCTGGCCCAGTCGGTGAAACACGCCGCGAGAGGCTACTCGGGCTTCTTCGACACCCTCCAGGTGAAGGAAGAGGATCTCGACCGCCTCTACCGATACGACCTCGGGTTGCGGAACAAGGCGGAGCAGTTCGCCCTCATGCTCGGCGCCCTTCCCCTGGCCAAGGACGTCGCGGGTGTGATCCCCGAGATCCTGCAAGCGCTCCAGGAAGTGGGCGAGATGATCCGCCATCGGGACAGCGCTCTCACGGAGGTACGCTAACCATGGGAATTCTCAACGTCCTCCGATACGACAATCTTCCGGACGACGTGATGGCCGTGCGCTGGCAGGGCCGCGAGGACAACGTCATCCATTCGGGCTCCCAGCTGATCGTGCAGCAGGGACAGGCCGCCGTCTTTTATCGGGACGGCACCACGATGACCGTCTTTCCGCAGGGGCGGTACGTGCTCACGACCCAGAGCATTCCCCTTTTGACGAAGTTCGCCACCGGTCTGGTCTACGGCTTCAAGGACAAGGACGACGTCTTCACCGCGGCCGTCTACTTCGTGAACACTCAACCCTTCCGCGAGTTGCGGTGGGGAACGAACCAACCCGTGTACATGCAGGACGCCGGTCTCAACACTCGAATCCCCGTCCGCGCGAACGGCCGGTTTACCGTCGAGATCTCGGACCCCACCGTCTTCTGCGCGCGGCTCGTCGGCACGAAGCCGATGTTCCGCACGCCGGACGTCGAGAGCTGGATCCGGGAGCAACATCTGATCCCGACCCTGAACCAGCTGCTCGCCCAGATCATGGGTCGGAAGAAGCCCGAAGAGCAGCGGTTCGAGACCTTGATTCAGAATCAGGCGGACGTGGGCACGGGCGCGAAGGCCCTCCTCTCCCAGGCGCTCGCTTCCTACGGCCTGAACCTGGTCGAGCTCTCCGTCGTCTCGATCTCGACGACAGAGGAGATCGATCAAGCGCTGCGAGAGCTGGCGATGTCCAACGCCAAGGCGCGCGCCCGGCGGGAGCAGCTCGCCGCCGAGGGCGTCTACACCGCGGAACAGCTCGCCAATCTCGAACTGATGCGCGGCATCGGCGCCGGTCAGGCGAAGGGCGGCGGAGGGGGAGCGGCCGGCACGGGCGGCTCGATGGCCGACGCGGGGATGGCGATGATGATGCCCGCGATGATGATGCAGATGATGAACCAGATGAAGATGATGCAGGGGCAAGCGGGCGCCGCTCCGGCCCCGAGTCCGGTTGCGGCGACGACGGCGACGGCGCCTGCCCAGGATCCGATCGAACGGCTCAAGAGGCTCAAGGGCCTTCTCGACCAGGGCCTCATTTCGCAGCAGGAGTTCGACTCCCAGAAGGCGGAGATCCTGAAGCAGATATGAAACAGTTCTCCCCCCGCACCGTCTTCGCGATCCTGATGGCGGCGGTGCTCTTTTTCTGCTTCATCCTCGTCGTAGAGCTCAAGAAAGATTTGGACATCCGTCTGGGGTGGATGATTGCGGGCTTCGGAGTCACGTTTCTGGCCGGGTTCATTCTTCTCTACATCCGGCTTACGCCCGTCGTCATTCTCGGCACGCTGGGAGTCTTCGCTCTGGCCTACGTCGTCTACAAGTTCTTCAACAAGGGGATCGGGCTGAGTTCCGGCGTCGGCGCCGTGGTTGCGGTTCTCTTCCTCCTCCTCTTCCAGTTCGGCTGGATGAAGGGGACGGGTCATTCGGATTACGTGAAGGAACAGAAAGCGATCTTCGAAAAGGAGCAAGGGGGGAGCCAGAACTATGCCCAGCAGCAGCAAACGCGCTACGAGCAAGAAAAAGACCGCCAAGGCCAAGGCCCCGACCAAATCTAAGCCGGCCTCCACCGACGCGGTCAAGGCGTTCACCGAAGCGGTGGCGCTTTTCCAGGGCGGCTTCGTCTTCGACGCCGTCAAGAAATTCCAGGAGCTCGCCAAGAACGACCGGAACAACGAGCTGGCCGACGACGCTCTCGTCAACGCGGGGCTGTGCTTCATGCACATGGCCCTCTACCGCGACGCGATCGCCCAATTCACCCGCGTCGTTCAGGGGTACCCGGACTCGACCATCGCCGGCGTCTTCGGCGGACAGGAGGTCGGGCGGACGGCGGCGAAGGCGCTCCTCAACCGGCTTCGCTGCTATCTCCTCCTCGGTGAGGTCGATTCGGCCAAGAAGGACCTGGAGGCGCTCAAGAAGTACGGCGACTCGTACGTCTTGAACGGGGGCGACGGCCGGAAGTCCTTCTACCAACTCGCTCAAGAAACCTTTGCCGGCAAGCACGGATAGCGATGCCCGACGAGGGAGAGCGGCGCCGCGAGTTCGTCTGCCCCCAGTGCGGACGCGATGCGGAATTCGCCCCCGGGGTGGGGCTCCGCTGCCCTTCCTGCGGCCACACGAGCGCGGTTCCCGGAACCACGACGGGCGTCCGAGAACATTCGTTCGAGGAGTTTCTCCGTACCCGGCCACTGGCGTCCGTTCCCCCAAGCCAGAAGTCCGTCCGCTGCAAGCAGTGCGGGGCCGAGACGAACATCCCTTCCGATTCCGCCACGGTGGCCTGCGCTTTTTGCGGGCACACCATGGTTTTGGAAGCCGTCGCCCTCCCCCCGCAGCTTCAGCCCGAAGCCGTCGTCCCGTTCTCGATCGACAAGACTCAGTGCCGAGAGAAGGTCGACCGTTGGATCAAGTCGCGATGGTTCGCCCCGACCGCGCTCAAGTCCCTGGCCGCTCAGGACCGCATCGTCGGCGTCTACCGCCCGTACTGGACGTTCGACAGCGATACCCGATCCTCCTACCGCGGCGAACGCGGCGACTACTACACGGAAACGGAGTGGTACACCGACGCCAACGGGCAACGTCAATCCCGGGAGGTGCGAAAGACCCGCTGGACTTCGGTGAGCGGCGAGGTGGCGCGCGATTTCGACGACGTCCTCGTCGAGGCGGGACGAAGCCTCGAGTGGAAAACGAACTATGATCTTGGTCAGGCGCGATCGTATTCCCCCGAATTCCTAGCCGGATGGACCGCCGAGCGCTACACCCTTCCCCCCGAGTCCGCCTGGCAGAGGGCGCAGGGAATCATGGCGCGGACGATCGAGGGAGACGTGCGCTCCGATATCGGCGGAGACGAGCAGCGGGTCCACGATATCCGGACGCATCACGGCAACGTCCGCTTCAAGCACGTGCTCCTGCCGCTCTATCTCGGAACCTATCTCTATGCCGGAAAGTCGTTCCGTCTGCAGGTGAACGGCCAGAACGGCCACGTCGAGGGCCAGCGTCCGTACTCCTTCTGGAAGATCTTCTTCTTCGTGCTGGTTTTGGCCGGGGCGATCGCGGGAGTGATTCTCCTGGTGTCGCTCCTGAACAAGGACAAGACCAGCAGCCATCGAAGGAGCGAGCCGGCGATCGTTCAGAACTTCACGCCGGCGCTTACGAAAAAGCCGCCCATCGAGAGGTCTACGTCGAATTCGTCGTTCGCCGTGTCCTCGACGTTGAAGAGCACCAACTTATATCCGACGCCGACCAGGATTTGCTTGATCGGTTGGAAGGCGACCTCGGCGACCAACTCCGCGTAGTATCCCCGGATGCCCGCATAGGCCACATAGATCCCCGTCACTTCCGCTTCCGCGCGAAGCCACTTCGTGATCTGCGCGATGAGGTGCCCGCCCACGATCGGGAGCGGTCCCTTGAGCGTCCGCTCTTCGTCGAGGCTGAGGGCATCGGACGACACCGCGGCCGTCAAGTCGAAGTACTTCACACCCAGCTCGACGCCGAGCGCCACCCCGAGTTCGTCCGTCCCCGGAGCCAGCAGGAATTTCTCCAAAGTCGCCGTGAAGACCTTCATGTCGAGTTTCGCCAGGAGATCCGCTCCGACGGTGAACTGATCGTCGCCGAATCGGAAGGTCTCGCTCACGGTTTCCGTTTCCCGGTATCCTCCGAACCAGTATCCCGCGCTTATTCGGTCGATGACGAGAAGCGGTACGTTGACCCAGGCGATGAGATCGTTGAAAAGCTCGGGCTTGCCGAAGTTGAAGGTCTCATCGACGTCGATCGTCGTACCCTCGAAAACGTCTCCGCTGGCTCGAACGTCCCCGCTCATCGCGGGAAACCAAAGCCGGTCCTTCACCCCGACGATCTCGGCGCCCTCTTGGGCCCAGGCGCAGGAGGGAACCAGCGAGAGCGCCACGGCCGCCAGTGTCTTCATCGACGACTCCTTAAGATCCTTTACTCTATACCGCAATCCGAGGGGAGTGTCGGCGGAATGTGGTCCGATCCTGCAGAAAAGTCTACCCGCCGTCGGGAGGACGATATCGCGTTTGGGTGATGGCGTCGGTCACCCGGGCGGCGTCTTGGGCCGCATGGCGGAAGGCGAGGAAGCAGACGATTCCGGAGAACAGCATCGAGACCGAGAAGAACATGAACGCCAGACGACGTCCGTATCCCGGCCGCCCGATGATCACGCTGGCGGTGTGGCGTTTGTCGGAATCCGAACTCGCCCAGCCGGGCTCCGCGCGCGAGCCGTCGATGAGCCGCGCCGCATCGGGACCGGAATCCACCTCCACCCGCACGGGTCGGCGCAGCCGACCGTCGTGGAGCGCCTCCAGTTCGAGGAGTCGCGCTTGATTCGGGTGCGCCGGAGGTCCCTTCCCCGGTTCCTGGACGAAGCGAATCCGCGTCGTCCGAATGGGCTCGATTCGAACGATCCGGTCGGCTCCTTGGGTCCGGGTTTCGGCCGTCACCACGTCCGCCCAGTTTTCCGCGGCTTCTCCGTCATGGTGATTGCCCTTTCCCACCTCGTACGATTTGTACTGGAGCGCGAACGACCCCGCGTTCTCGGGGGAGGCGACGCGGACTTGATCGACCTCGACCGGATCGTGTTTCCGTGTCAGGGAACCGCTGACGACCCCGAAGATCGGCGGCGTGAGCATGTCGCCGAGGAAGTGCAGCGTGAAGACGGCCAAGGCGTACGCCATCGCCCGCTGGTTCGGATGGGTGACGTTGGCGATCTGCGTGTTCACCGCCGGCATGCACATGAAATAGAAGAAGCACCCGATCATGAGCAGCGCGAGGAAGAGCCCCGTCGGTCCGGCAAAGAAGCTCGCGATGATGAACGGCATCCCGAGAAGATAGCAGACCCCCGCGATGAGCGCGTAGGAGCCGGGGAGACGGCGGGAGAGTTTGTCCCCGAGCCATCCGGAGAGGAGGTTGCCGAAGATCCCGGCGAAGATCGCGGTCGCTCCCAGAGTCAGGGAAGCCTCCAGAGGCGTGAGCCCCCTGGACTCCTGGAAGTAGGCCTTCCCGAAATGGAGGAGGGGCACCAAGATCATGACCGCGAACGCTTCGGCGAAGATGATGTACATCAGGGTCCGCGTCTTGAGGAGGTCGAGATAGGGACGGAATCCGCGGATCTTGGGCGGGGCGTCCTGACCCTCCACCGACCCGCGGGGCGGATCCCGGAGCGTCCAGATCACGGCCGAGAGGAGAAGTCCCGGAAGGCCCGCGCAGAGGAAGGCCCCGCGCCAACTCCAGAAGTTCTCGAAGAGTCCGCCCACGACGTATCCGGCCATTCCCCCCAGCGGCAGTCCGAGGTAAAAGGTGGAAAGGGCTCGTCCGCGCACCCGGCGTTCGAAGAACTCGCTGATGAGGGACGGGCCGATGATGAGGCAACCGGCCTCCCCGATGCCGATGAGGACGCGCGAAACATAGAGCACGGGCTTCGTCGCCGCGAAGCCCGAGCTGATGGTGGCGAGGCTCCAGATGGCGATGCAGACCGCGAAGATGCGCGGTCGGCGGTACCGGTCGGTGAAGAAGCCGACGAACGGAGCGGAGGCGATGTAGCCCACGGTGAAGAGGGTCCAGAGGAGGCCGAACTCCGCCTCGCTGAGCCGGAGCGCCTGGGTGACCGGTTTCTCGAGGGCACTGACGAGCTGCCGGTCCAGATAATTGAGGAAGTTGGCCAGGAAGATGACGCCCAGGGCATAGAGTGCGTACTTCCGGCCGGTCTGCATCGCGGCGGGGATTATGCTCGGGGGGCGCAGAAAAGGCCACCCATAACTTGAGCCGCCCGTAGGCGGGCGGCTCAAGGGGAAGGGGCTGCCTAGTTCCCGAGCAGACGGCCGAGCCGCTTGGCCCGCCCATCTTCGAGTCCGGCGAAGGCGATTCCGTACGCCATGCCCGACTCGACATCCATCCTCACGACCCGGCCGGAGAGCACGAGCTCTTCGAACGACCTCTCGAGGGGGCGCAAGCTCACCGCGAACGCTCCTACCGGGAGAGTCCCGGTCGGAAGTTCGAGGCCGTCGACCTTCGCGCCCGAGAGGGAGAGATCGCGGATCGTGGCCCGACCCTGATCGTGGAGGGATCCGTCGGCCTTGAAGACCCGGAACTCCGCTCCGATGGCCACTTCCTTGCGGCCGTGCCTCCGCCGATGATGGAACTTGATCCGGTTGAAGTCGTACCCCAGATCCCGAGCCACCTTAAAGACCTTCCGAATCGTCTCCTTGCGGAACACCGGTCCGCTGCGGCGATTGAGGATCTTGTTCACCGAGGAGACGTCGAGGCCGACCCTTCGCGCGATTTCCACCTGCGTAACCATTCCACCTCCGATCCGTTTCGTCCCTCCTTCCGAAGGCGCAATATATAGGTTCCATTGTGAACCAAGTCAAGAGGAATCGTGACGCAGCGCATCAAAAAAATTGCCTCCTCAAACGCTGGAAGACCGGGGTTTGGGGTGCTACCGTGAACGCCCATGCCCGCCGCCAAGATCGCCCGCGTCCTCTCCCTGGACGGGTGCGCCGTCGATCCGCTGCTCGTGGGTGTCGACCGAGAGTTTCTGGAGAGTTTTCCGAAAGAGCTCCTCCGGGATACCGGATCCCTTCCGCTCCGCCGCTATCGGGGGGTGAGTCTCGTCGTTCCGCCGGCCGGTCCCCGATCCGACCGGGCACTCCGAAAGCTCCAGCGTGCCTCGGACACGCGGATCGTCTCCGTCCCCGCGATCCATCGATACGGGATCGACCTGCTCCTGCGCTACTGGGAAGGGGGGGACGGCCGCCACGTACCGCCGATTTGGGTTCCCGCCGAACGGAGGCCCTTCCTCCACCGCTTCGGAGACGCGCTCACGACGACCGGTCGAGTCCAGCCTGCGGCGGTGCTCGTGTCCCTCCTCCTGACCTCGCCCCTAACCTCCCTCTCCCCCGTCCTCGTGGCGGGCGTGGGACGCGAGGCGCATGCCCTCTTCCTCCATGGCCCGGCCGGGCTCAAGCTCGGAGCGCGCTTTCCCGTCAAGCTCCTGCCGGCCGTCCTGAATCGCCTGCGCGCGGAGTTCGAGCTGGAGGAGATCGCCGACCGAGTCACGGAGGGACAAGGCCGATCGGAACGCGGCTTCGACGATCTGACCGGACTCCTCCTTCCGCCCCTGCGAGCGCACTCCTTCATCCTCGAGCCGCGGACGCGTCGCTGAGAAGGGAATCTCGAAGCGATCGCACCCGGAGATAGAATCCTCGGGTGTGAAACGAGGGCGCGAGCCGGAGCGCGCGCGCGTCGAAGTGGTGCATGAACTCGTGCACGACGGTGTCGAAGAAGGTGAGGAAGGCAAAGACCTTCCGGCGTACCGCGGTCTTGTAGGCCACGGTGATCGTCCCGTCGGGGGCGCAGGTCCCGTAGAGCTTCCACACCGCGCGACCTCCTCGGAACTTGGCGTAGGCCGTGTCCTGGAGGCGAAAAGTGGGCGGCTCGATTTCCGCCGCGTCGGCCAGGAGGCGGAGAAGTTCCTGACAGGACTCCCGCACCTTTTCTCGGTCGCCTCGCTCCAGCCCCTCTTCGATGGACAGAGCCTGAAATCGCATCAACTCGTCCACCGCAATCCCGGCTTCGAGTAGGGAGTTGGAACGTTCGTAGGCGCGATGTTCGGCGCGGGTGAACCGACGTCGGAGCACCATCTACCTCTCTCTATCGTCCCAAGTGCGCGAAAGGCCCCAAGGCGAAAGGCGTATAGACGCTTGAATCATGCGACCGCGCCTTCTCCCTCTTTTCTGTGTCCTCTGTGCCTCCCCTTCTGTGCCCTCTGTGTCATGGCCGAGGAGGGACTCGAACCCTCATGGACCTTGCGGTCCAGAGGTTTTTAAAACCTCAGCGTCTGCCGGTTCCGCCACTCGGCCTTCGCGCGACGAGTGTATCCTACTTCGCTCTTGGAATTCCTCCCAAGTTCTGATATTCCTTCCCCCTCCCTTTCTCGGGGATCTTCATGCGTAACGGAGCCGGACTCTCCTGGGCCGTCGTTTTCGCTCTCTCGGCCGTCGCCGACGCCCACCCGTACGAGAAATACCTTCCCCTGCAGGAAGGCAATCGGTGGTCTTTCGAAGGGGCGACGCCGGTGCACCTCCTTCCCCTCACGACGGCCGGTGTCGACGCGAGGCTCTGGACCAACGTGTACCATCTGAGCGGTTTCCCCGGCTTTCCGGACGGCCTTTGGGTGGCGTTCGTGGGGAACGATCTGTACGCTTGGAGCCCCGCTCGCGGACGGTGGGTCCGATTCCTGCGATTCGGCGCCGCGGCGGGCACGTCGTACTCTCTGGACCTCGGCATGGCCGGCTGGAATGGGGTGACGGTCCGCGTCGCGAGCAAATCGGCGAGCGTCGCCGACCCCTACCTCAATCGCACCTTCGCCGACGGCGTGCGCTTCACGTTTGCGGGGGGCGCCGTCGGCGAATACGTCTTCGCGCGGAACGTGGGTCTCGTCCGCTGGAGCGCCCGCAGCGCCGCCGCTCTCCTCCGATCGGCGCGCGTAGGAACGGCCCAGTGGGGCCTCCCCATCCTCGGCCCCTCGTCGAGCGGACGTTTTCTCCTCGGGGTGAACTATCCCTGGCTCCACTACGGAAACGACTTCGGCGGAAACGCGTGGGGATCGTACGGCGTGCATGCGGGAGGTGACTACGCGACGGACTTCGCGGAGATGAAGTCGAAGGGAGTGCACGTCGTTCGATGGTTCGTCTTCACCGACTTGCGCGGCGGGATCCGCTTCGACGCCTCGGGTCGTCCCACCGGGATCGACGGATGGGTGATTCCGGACCTCCAGGCGGCGCTCTCGCTCGCCGAGACGAACGGGCTCCATCTCCTACCGGTGTTGTTCGACTTCCACGCATTCAAGAACAAGCATATCTCCTCGGGCGTGCAGACCGGTGGGCGGTCCGCCATCTTCGCCGATCGCCTCGGTCGACAGGCGCTCCTGAAGACCGTGGTCGAACCTGTCCTCGCCGCTTTCGCCGGCCATCGCCGCATCGTGGCTTGGGAGATCATGAACGAGCCGGAGTGGGGGATCTGGGACCTGCCGGCCGCTTCTCCGGGCAGCGACATGAGTCCCATCGCGATGGCGCAGTTCTGGGATTTCGCGGCGCGCGTCTCCCGCTCGATCCACGCCCTGGCGCGGTCGCGGTCCACGATGGGCTCGGCCTCTCTCAAATGGCATCGCGTCTGGACGAACGCGTTCGCCGCCGCTCGGGGGCTGCCTCCCCTGAACCTGGATCTCTACCAGACGCACTACTACCCCTGGATGGACGGCGGGGGATGGAACGGTCATCCGGATCTGGGTACGGTGAAGTGGTCTCCGCTCGCCCAATCGACCGCATCGCTCGGACTCGACCGCCCGATCTTCGTCGGCGAGCTCCAGCTTCCGGCCGGAACCGCGTCCGCGCGACTCGACCTGCTCCTCTCCCGAGGATACGCGGGCGCGATGCCGTGGAGTTTCCGAGCGGACTACGCGGTCGATTGGCCCGGGTACGGGCTCTGGAACGGAAACCACGCGGCGACTATCGCAATCCCGTAACCCGTTTCTTCGGCAGTCGAGTCGGCAGGAGAATCGACACGCGGGTGCCGCCGCCCTGGCCTTCCACCTCGAGCGACCCGCCGTACGCCTCCACGATCGTCCGCGCGATATCCCCCTCGACGCCGGCCAGATCGTCGGGAAGGCGAACGGTGAAGTAGCCGCGTTCGACCGCTCGGAGTATTCGAAGGAGGTAACGGGAATCGAGAGTTTCGTCGGCGGTTGCGGCCATGATGGCTCCCCCAGAACAAAGAGAGAGGCGAGAATCGTGGTGCGAGGGTTCGGAGGTGCGCCTCAGGTCTATCTGATCGATGGTGTAATGGAATTCGGCCGGGGAGCCAATCACAAACTCGACGCGCCGGCCTCTCTTGGCCTACAATCCTCTCATGAATCGCGCGCTCCTCCTGCTTCTTGTGGTCGGATGCGAGCCGAGTCGACAAAACCGCGCCGAGGACTTCGCCCGCGGACTGGCCGACGTCCATCGGTGGGATCCGCTCCGGCAAGCTCAGGGCTTTTACGCCTACGACGAGCTCATGCGCCTGGGCGACGAGGCGATTCCCGCCTTGCTCGCGCGATTGACGGACGACACCCAGACGCGCATCATGGACCACGCGCATATCGCGGTTCCCGTGGTGGGGGACGTGTGCTTCCAGATGCTCCTCAAACTCACCGGGATGAGGGCCGAGGAGTTCGCCTCCGATGGCGTGGTCGTGCTGCGCGAAATCGAAAACCCCATCTTCGCGGTACGCTTCGATCCGGGAGCACGCTTGCGGGTGCAGAAGAGGTTTCGGAAGCTGGTGGAGCGTTGAGAGGTGGCGGGATTCCGAAGACGCGCTCACGCTGCGCGAGTGGCTCCATTCAGACGCCGATGCTCCGCGCCTTGGAGTTAACCGCGAGATCCTCGTCGGCGAGCGGATTCCATTCCCGCTCGTCCTTCGCTGTGCGTCCGCTTTGCGCGGCACGCGAGCGAGGCGCGCAGGGCGCTGGCGGAGCTGATGGAAGTGGCGAGCGCGGGAGCCCGCCGCATCGTCTTGACCCGCTATGGGGACGGCGTGGCCGCGCTCATTTCGGCCGGCGACCTCAAGCTCCTGGAGGCGATCGAGGACGCCATCGACCTGGAGATGGCGCGTCGCGCGCTGGCCGAGAAGGGACCCCGCGTTTCGCACGCCGACTTGAAGAAAGAGCTGGGCTTGTAGCGCCCATGCCCTACCGGATCGAGTACGGGCCGCAGGCCGCGCGAAAGATCCGGAAGCTCGACGGTCCAATTCAGCGCCGAATCCTATTCCGGATCGAGGAGCTGGCGACCGATCCCCGGCCGCACGGCTCGAGACGCTGACGGGACCGGAGCGGCTGTACCGCGTGCGCGTGGGCGACTACCGGATTGTGTACGCGATCGAGGACCGCGCGCTCGTGGTGTTGGTCGTGCGCGTCGGCCATCGTCGAGAGGTCTACCGCGGGAGGTAGCACTCTGGGTGCTTCGTCGCATTGGGGAAGCTCGCGGCTGATCACCGCCCGAGTGGGAGCAGCTCTTCGCGGCCGAGTACCTGAATTGGGAGAAGCCGTGCGCAACCCGCTGGCGCTCCCGGAAGGGAAGAAAGGTGGCGGCCGGATTTGAACCGGCGAATAGGAGTTTTGCAGACTCCCGCCTTAGGCCACTTGGCTACGCCACCGCGCGGAAGGAAAAGTAATGTATGGCTCCCCCGGAACGCGCGCAATAGAATTTGGCCCGCGCGCATGAAGGTGCTGCACCTCCTGGCGGATTGGAAATGGACGGGGCCGTCCGAGCCGGTTCTCGACCTTTGTCTGGAACTCCGCAAGCAGGGCCTGCCGGCCGATCTGGCATGCCAACCGGCTCCCCCGGGCGTCAATGTCAGCCTTCCGGCCAAGGCGCGCGAACGAGGGTTGGAACCGATTCACGACTTCGAGCTGCGGCGGGGAATTCGGTTCGTCAGCAATCTCCGGGACATCGCGCGGATCTCCGAAGCCTGTCGGGAGTACGATCTTCTTCACGTCCATTCTTCCCACGACCACGTCCTCGGCGGATTGGGTGCCCGTAGGTCCCGCTCGGCCCGAATCCTTCGCACCAACGAGAGAGCGGTCCCGATGCGCCGGAATCTCGCCTCCTCGTTCTTAATGCGAAAGCTCTCGGACGGATACGTCACCTACTCGAAGGCGGCGCTCGATTCCGACGTGGCCGCCTTCGGGGTGCGCGGCTGGCGGATCGATCCCGCCCTCCAGCTGGATAGATTCATCCCTCGTGAAGTCTCTCACGACGGGTTCGTCCTCGGGGTCGTCGCCCGGATGCAACGCCACCGGAGATTCGACGTGCTTCTCGAAGGGATTCGGCGGTGCCGAGCCTCCAATCTCCGGGTGCTCGTCGTCGGTCGAGGCACGCACAGCAACGAAGTCGCCGTGGAACCGGCGAAGAGACTCGGGCTCTCCAACGTGACCTTCACGGGATACTTGGGGCCCCAGTATCTGGAGACCCTAGCTCTGTTCGACGCCCTCCTCTTCCTCGTTCCCGGATCCGACGGCACCTGCCGGGCGATTCGCGAAGCCATGGCCATGGGCAAGCCCATCATCGGCGCGCGGCGCGGCATGATCCCCGAAATCGTCGAGGACGGGCAAACGGGGATCGCGATCGACGACACGCCGGAGAATATCGCCCGCGCCATCGAATCGCTGGCCGCGGATCCGAGAGGGGCGCGGGAGATGGGACGGCGCGGCCGGGAGAAGGCGGTGCGCCTGTACGACATTGCCCGACAAGCCGCTCGAATGAAGGAGATCTACGGGGAAGTGCTCCGTTAATCGTGGATCGTGGGCGGTTCCATGCGGCCGGCTCCTCCGAACTTCCGCTGGAGCAGGGTCAGACGCGCGCGAATCTCCGGCGCCCGATCGTGGTCCGGATGGGCCCCGAGGAATCGTTCCAGAACTTCCGCCGCTCCCGCGAGCTTCCTGAGATTGAACCGCGTCTGCGCCAGCTCGTTCACGTAATCGAAGTCGTTCGGATCCAGCACCACGGATCGTTCGAACGCCAGCTCCGCTTGCGGAAGCATCCCGATTTCGAAGTAGGTGATGCCGAGGTTGTAAAAATAGTGGGCGTGACCGGGGTCGATCTCCGTAGCCATCTTGAACACCATGGCCGCGTAATCGAGAAGCCCCTTTCTCCGATAGAGCTCCCCGATGTTGTTGTAGGCCTTGTGATAGGTCGGCTCGACCTCGATGCACTTCCGGTACGTCTCGATCGCCTCGTCGATCCGGCCGAGTTGCGCCTGGGCCATTCCGAGATACGCCCATCCTCGGTGGAAT
>Ga0137796_10000476_pt1 | contig 25088 bp, 18 predicted proteins | sample OV2TP3_FD_97704 | JGI IMG/M metagenome (GOLD analysis project Ga0137796, IMG submission 97704) | reverse complement strand
CCAGCAGCGGCCGGCCGGCCTGAACCACCTGCTCCAAGATCGGCAGCAACGGCTGCAGGCCCGAGAGCTTCTTCTCGTGGATCAGGATGTAGGGGTTCTCCATCTCGCAGTTCATCTTGTCGGCGTTGGTGATGAAATAGGGCGAGGTGTAGCCGCGGTCGAACATCATGCCCTCGACCACGTCGAGCTCGGTCTCCAGGCCCTTGGCCTCCTCGACCGTGATCACGCCCTCGTTGCCGACCTTCTCCATGGCGTTGGCGATCATCTTGCCGACCTCGGTGTCGCCGTTGGCGGCGATGGTGCCGACCTGGGCCACTTCGGCGCTGGTCGAGACCTTCTTCGAGGACTTCTTGATCGCATCGACGACCGCAGTCACGGCGAGGTCGATGCCGCGCTTGACGTCCATCGGGTTCATGCCGGCGGCGACGGCCTTGCCGCCCTCGCGGACGATGGCGTGGGCGAGAATCGTCGCGGTGGTGGTGCCGTCGCCGGCCTCGTCGTTGGTCTTTTGGGCGACTTCCTTGACCATTTGGGCGCCCATGTTCTCGAACTTGTCGGCGAGCTCGATCTCCTTGGCGACGGTGACGCCGTCCTTGGTGATGCGCGGCGAACCGAACGACTTCTCCAGCACCACGTTGCGGCCCTTGGGGCCGAGGGTAATCCTGACCGCGTCGGCCAGGACGTCGACGCCGGCAAGCAGGCGCGTGCGGGCGTCGGTCGAGAATTTGACTTCTTTGGCGGGCATTGTTTTGCTCCGTTACTTCTGAATGATGCCGAGGATGTCGGATTCCTTCATGATCAACAGCTCATCGCCGTTCATCTTGACCTCGGTTCCGGACCACTTGCCGAACAGGATGCGGTCGCCGGCTTTGACGTCGAGCGGCGTGATCTTGCCCTTCTCGTCCCGGGTGCCGGTGCCGACGGCGACGACTTTGCCTTCCATCGGCTTCTCCTGGGCGGTGTCGGGAATGATGATGCCGCCGGCGGTCTTTTCCTCCTGCTCGACGCGTTTGACCAACACGCGGTCATGCAGCGGTTTGAATTTCATCGGGGATCTCCAAAAACTCGTTTAATGGCAGGTAGTTAACTCTGGTTGTTAGCACTCACCGTCAGTGAGTGCCAACGATCTATGGCGTCCCGGCGGGGATGTCAAGGCCGCATATCCGGCTTTTCGGAGGAGACGGCGCGGGCAACGGCGGAAACGGCGGAACCGCCGCCGGTTTCAGCGGTGGGTAATGCCCGGGTTGGCGACCACGGTGGCGGCGTCCCACACGGCGATCAGCCGCGAGCGGAAGCGGAAGACGGCCACCGGCCTCGCCTCCGGCCGCTTCGGCAGGGCGTCGTGGTAGGCGACGATGCGGCCGGTGGGATGGGCGGCGAGGAACGCCTTCTCGTCGCCGGATTGGAGGCCGACGACGGCGATCGGCTTCGTCAACCGACCGAGGAAGTGGTACTGGCCGTGGTACTTGCCGAAGTTGGCCAGCGCAACGCCCTGGCGCTCCCATTCGGCGAGGCGCGCGGCCAGTGGCCTGAGATCGTAGAACGCCGCCAGCGCCGGCTTCAGCGCCAGGTGCAGGGCAACGACGGCGACGGCGGTCATCGCGGCGAGCGCCGACAGCCGCGCCGCCAAGTCGAGCCGCCGCGCCGCGACGACGGCGGCGCCGGCAACGATCGGCGCCGCCCCCCAGCCGGCGGCGACTTGGTCGAGCCACGGCGCCTCGCCCGCCAGCCCGGTCAGCCGAGGCACGACAGCCGGCAGGGCGACGACGGCGGCGCCCACGGCCGCCGCCAGCAGCGCCGGCGGAATCGCGTCGGCGGGGCGCGGCGGCGCCTGCGCCTCGGCGGCGAGCAGGCGCGCCAGCAGCAGGGCGAGGGCCGGCAGCTCAGGCAGAAGATAATGCAACTGCTTGCCGCTGATCGTCGAGAACGCCAGCAGCGCGGTTACGAACCAGATGGTGCACAAGCGCATCCCGCCGTCGCCCCCTTGTCCGCCGAGGCGCCGCGCCGCCCGCCACGCCGGCGGCCAGGCGGTCCACGGCAACAGCAACGCCGGCAGCACGACGACGTAGAGCCACCACGGTTCGGCGTGGGCGAAGGAGTCGACCAGCCGGCCCGCCGACTGGCCCCACAGGATGGCGTCCCGGTATTCGGGCCCGCCGACGATGCCAGCCGGCACCGCCCAGGCGAGGCCGATGGCGGCGCCGATCGCCACCGCGGCGGCGACGCCGGCCGCCCAGCGGACGCCGAGACGAGCCGGCGCCGTAACGCCGTCGAGGCGGCGCGCCCACCACGGCGCCGCCACGGCGACCGGCAGCACGTGCACCAGGATCGCCGGTCCCTTGGTCAACGCGCCGAGGCCGATGGCCAGCCCGGCCAGCGCGAAGCCGCCGAAGCCGCCTTGCCGCGCCGCCCGCACCAGGCCGAGCAGCGCCAGCAGCGCGAACAACGCCAGCAGCATGTCGAACATGGTCAGCGTCGTGAACAGCGCCCAGTAGGCGCCGCCGAACAGCAGAACCGGCGCGAAGCGCCGGGCGGCGCCGTCGCCGGGCCACAACGCGCCGGCCAGCCGCGCCGTCAGCAACAGGCTCGCCAACCCGGCCATGGGCGCGATCAGGCGCGGCCACCACTCGTTGACGCCGAACGCCCACCAGCCGAGGTTGATCAGCCAGAACAGCAGCGGCGGCTTGTGGCTGTAGGGCTCGCCGTTGAGATGCGGCACCAGGAAGTGGCCTTCGAGCCACATGTCCCAGGCGACGGCGAGATAGCGCGTCTCGTCCACCGGCAGCGGCGGCCGTGCGAACAACGCCGCGGCCATGACGAACAGCCACAGCCCGCTCGCCAGCGCCAACGGCCTGTGCCGGTCGGTCACCGGCCGCGCCTCACCGACGGCCCGCGTCGCCGCGGTCGTCGGCGCGGTCGACGGCAAGCTCGCGGTCGACCGCGGCGTCGAGGCTCTTGCCGTGGCGGTATTTGCGATACAGGTAGGCGCCGAGCGCGCCCGAGGCGATGAACAGCACGACGCTGACGCTGATGCGGAACGCCGGGTCCAGCGTGATGCCGCTGCCGACCAGCGCGAACACGATCATCTGCGGCAGATAGCCTATCGCCGAGCCGGCGATGAACGGTGCCGCGTGGACGCTGGAGACGCCGGCGGCAAGATTGGTGAGGAGGTTGCTGCCGAACGGCAGGAAGCGGATCAACAGCGTCATGGTGAACGGGTTGTCGTGGAGAAAATCGTCGATGTGCTTGATGCGATCCGGGAAGCGGTGCTGCACCAGGTCGCGGCCGAACAGGCGCGCGTAAAAGAAGGCGACCACGCAGCCGATCGCCGCCGCCGACGTCGCCAGCGCCGTGCCCCAAACGAAGCCGAAGCCGTAGCCGCCGAGGAAGGCGACCAGCTGCCGCGGCAGCCCGACCGCCGTCAGCAGCGCGCCGACGGCGAGGAAAATCAGGTCGCCCTCGATGCCGTGGCCGCGCACCACGTCGTCGATCCACTGCTCGGTGAAGAAGGTGCCGAGCGACGTCGCCCTGAAGACGACGCCCAGCAGCACCAGCGAGACGAACAGCACCAGGCCGCGGACCAGGACTCTGGTGCTCATGGGCCGCGGCCCCGGTCGTGTTCCTCGGTTTCGACCGCCGGCAGGGCGGGGCGCCGCATCAGCCACTTGACGCCGATCAGATCGACGATGCCGACGCCGAGCCGGTCGAGCACGCCGTATTTGGTGGTGCCGGCGGTGCGCGGCCGGTGGTTGACCGGCACCGACACCACCCGGCCGCCCTGGCGCACCATCAACGCCGGCAGGAAGCGGTGCATGTGGTCGAAGGCGGGCATGGCCAGGAACGCCCGGCGCGAGAACACCTTCAGCCCGCAGCCGGTGTCCGGCGTGGCGTCGCCGAGCAGCCAGGCGCGGACGCCGTTGGCGATCCGCGACGCCAGGCGCTTCGGCCACGAATCCATGCGTCGGACGCGCAGCCCGACGACCATCAGCCGGTCGCGGTCGGCGGCCTCGCCGAAGCGGGCGAGCAGCGCCGGGATGTCGGCGGGGTCGTTCTGGCCGTCGCCGTCGAGGGTGACGATCACCTCGCCGTTGGCGCGGCGGACGCCGTTGACGATGGCGGCGCTCTGCCCGGCGGGCTGGCGGTGACGAAGCACGCGCAGCTCCCGGCACTCGCCGGCGACGCGGCGCAGGATTTCCGGCGTCCGGTCGTCGCTGCCGTCGTCGACGAATACGATTTCGTAGGGCGCGTGGGCGGCCATGGCGATGCGGATCTCGGCGATCAGCGGCGCCACGTTTTCGGCCTCGTCGCGGACCGGCGCCACCACCGAGAACCGGGGGGCGCCGGACGGGACGGCAGAAGGGGCGGAAGTGGTCCGGGCCATCGGGGCAACCATGATTGTCGGGGATTTCCGGCGTTTCCGGTCCCGCTTATTACACGCTGGGCGCAAGCGAGGCAAAGACCTTGTCCCCGCCGCCGCGACGCAAGTCCGGGCGCCCGCGGGGCGCGGCGGGGCGGGCCGCGGCGTCAGGGTTGGGTCTTGCCGCCGAGCCGGTCGAGGCGGAGCCGATGGCGGGGGTCGGTGAGCCGGCGCGCGCCGGCCATCACCGCCGCCAGCAGGCCGAGCCCGGTCCCGCCGGCGATCAGGAACATGATCAGGATCTGGTACTTGACCGCCTCCACCGGCTCGACGCCGGCCAGGATCTGGCCGGTCATCATCCCCGGCAGGGACACCAGGCCGGCCGCCGCCATGCCGTTGACGGTCGGGATCAGGCCGGCGCGCATGGCGTCGCGGGTGACGCCGCGCAATGCCTCGGTGGCGGTGGCGCCGAGCGTCAGCCGCGCCTCGATGGCGGCGCGCTGAACGACGGCGCCGGAGACCAGCCGGTCGAGGCCGACGCTGACGCCGTTCATGGTGTTGCCGAGGATCATGCCGAGGATGGGGATGGCGTAGCGCGGGTCGTACCACGGCTCGGGCGAGATCTGGGTGGTCAGCCCGAACACGGTGACGATGGCGCCGGCGGCCATCATGCTGCCGGTGCCGATGCCGTAGGTCCAGAAGCCGGTGAAGCGCCGCTCCTGGCGGGCCATCGCCTCGTAGCCGGCGAACAGCACCATGACCAGGGCGGCGAGCGCGGTGAGGGCCGGCGAGGCGATCGCGAACAGCGCCTTCAGCACCAGGCCGACCAGAGTCAGCTGCACCACCATGCGGGCGCCGGCGATGATGAGCCGCCGCGCCAGACCGAGCCGCAACGCCAGCGACAGCGCGGCGTTGACGAACAGCAGCACCGCCGCGAGCGCGATGTCGAGATGGCTCAAGGTGACGAAACTCATGACCCGGCTCCGCCGCCGGCCGGCGACAGCTTGCCCTTGGCCATGCGATAGCGGCGCTTGGCGAGGCGCTCCGCCTGCTTGGCGTCGTGGGTGACGATCAGCACGGCGATGCCGTCGGCGACCCGCTCGTGCAGCATCGATTCGACGATTGCCGTGGTCTCCGGATCGAGTCCCGACGTCGGCTCGTCGAGCAGCAGCGCGTCCGGGCCAATCACCATGGCGCGGGCCAGCGCCAGGCGTTGTTTCTCGCCGGTCGACAGCCGCGCCACTTCCCACTCCATGGCCGCCGCCGGCAGCCCGAGCCGGGTCACCAGCGGCGCCGCGACCGCCGGGTCGGGGAAGTGGTCGGCCACCTGGTCGGCCCACCAGCCGGCCTCGGCCGGCACGTAGACGACGCGGCGCCGCCAATCGGGCGCCGCCAGGGCGGCGCGGGCGTTGCCGTCGAGGCTGACGTCGCCCTGGTTGGGGTCGAGATCGACGATGGCGCGCAGCAATAGCGACTTGCCGGCTCCGGACGGCCCGCTGACGGCGACGCATTCGCCGGCGGCGACGTCGAGGTCCGCCGGCTCGAGACCGGGCCGCGCCAGGCCGCGGATTTTTAACACGGGCGGTCGTCCATGCTTCATATTGGCGAACGCGATCGGGGGCGACAAGCGCCGCCGATGCAAGACGAGGCACAGGATGGCCGACCGTGCGACCGCGGGCTTGAAACCGCACCGGGAAACCGTGCGCCGGGAGTGGGTCGACTACAATGGCCACATGAACGTCGCCTATTACGTGCTGGTGTTCGACCACGGCACCGACATCGTGCTCGACCACTTGGGCGTAGGCCGCGGGTATTGCGAGACCGCCGGCCGCTCGCTGTTCGTGGTCGAATCGCACCTCACCTACGAAGCCGAGGCGGTGGCCGGCGATGCTCTCCGGGTAGACAGTCGGGTGCTCGGATGCGACGACAAGCGGCTGCATCTGTTCCACGCCATGCACCGCGACAAGGATGGCCGGCTCGCCGCCACCAACGAGCTGTTGCTGGTGCACGTCGATTTGGGCGCCCGGCGCGCGTCGCCGTTCCCCGACGACGTCCGGGCGCGAACCGAGGCCTTGTTGGCGGCGCAATCGGCCAAGCCGCCGCCGCAAGCCGGCCGCGCCATCGCGCTTTCGGCACGGCGGGTGGGCCGTCGCTGAGGTCGAGAAAAAATCCTTGGCCCCGTCGGTGAACTGCGTTACCCCCGCGGGCGCTGGGCATCGTCGCGCCGGGCGGCACGCATCCCAACCTGGGCCGGATCGAGCAAGCGAGAGCGGATGTACAAGGAAACACTCGTAAAAGACCTGGACAGGCTGGCCGGCCTCGAGTCCGCGACGCAGTCGCTGGCGCGGCGGCTGACCGGCGTCGGCATCGCGGTGGTGTTCCTGGCCATCGTCTGGATCGCCGCCGGCGTGATCACCGCCGGCCTCGACAACCAGGCGTTCATCGTCGCCGCCGGCGTCGTCGGCGGCTACATGGCGATCAACATCGGCGCCAACGACGTCGCCAACAACGTCGCCCCGGCGGTCGGCGCCAAGTCGCTGACCATGATGGGGGCGCTGATCATCGCCGGCATCTTCGAGTCGGCGGGCGCCGTCATCGCCGGTGGCGACGTGGTCGAGACCATCTCCAAGGACATCATCGACGCGTCGCTGATTTCGGAGCCGCGCTTGTTCATGTGGGCGATGCTGGCGGCGCTGCTGGCGGCGGCGTTGTGGATCAACCTCGCCACCTACGTCAACGCCCCGGTATCGACCACCCATTCCATCGTCGGCGCGGTGATGGGCGCCGGCGTCGCGGCCGCCGGCTTGGCCGTGGTGAATTGGAAGGTGATGGCGGCGATCGCCGCGAGCTGGGTCGTCTCGCCGCTGATGGGCGGGGTCATCGCCGCGCTTTTCCTGGCCTTGATCAAGGCGCGGATCATCTACCGGCCGGACAAGGTGGCGGGCGCCCGGCGCTGGGTGCCGGTGCTGGTGGCGCTGATGGCGGGCGTGTTCTCGTCGTACCTGGTGATGAAGGGGCTGAAGCACGTGTGGAAGGCCGGGCCGTGGACGGTCGCCGCCGTCGGCGTCGGCGTCTACGCGCTCACCTACGCCGTCGTCGGGCCGCTGATCCGGCGCCGCGCCAGGGGCATGGAGAACCGCAACAAGTCGATCCGGGCGCTGTTCCACCTGCCTTTGATCTGCGCCGCGGCGCTGTTGTCGTTCGCCCACGGCTCCAACGACGTCGCCAACGCCGTCGGCCCGCTGGCGGCGATCGTCGCCGCCGCCACAACCCACGACGTCAAGGCCGCGGTCGGCATCCCACCGTGGGTGATGTTCGTCGGCGCCGCCGGCATCACCATGGGGCTGCTGCTGTTCGGCCCGCGGCTGATCCGCGTCGTCGGCGACCAGATCACCCGCATGAACCCGATGCGCGCCTACTGCGTGGCGCTGTCGGCGGCGATCACCGTGATCGTCGCCTCGGCGCTGGGGTTGCCGATCAGCTCCACCCATACCGCCGTCGGCGCCGTGTTCGGCGTCGGCTTCCTGCGCGAGTACTACACCACGCGCCGCACCCACATCGTCCACGGCCGGGTGATGAAGGCGCCGAAACCGCCGTCGGACTGGGAGAGGCTGCCGCCGACGGAGAAAGCGAAGCGCCGCATGCTGGTCCGCCGCCAGCACCTGTGGACCATCGCTGCGGCGTGGCTGATCACGGTGCCGCTGTCGGCGGGCTTCGCCGCCGCCATCTTCCTGGCGCTCCGGGCGTTCCTCGGCTGACCGATGCGATGGGCGCCGCCGAGGCGGCATGAAAAGCCCCTCACCCGCGACTGCCGCGATGCGAAGGGCCTTTGCGGAAGTCCCCCTAAAATCCCTTGCTCAGCTTGAGCCAGTCGTAGCGGTCCTTGGACTGCACCTTGATCGTCTTGATCGTCAGCTCGCCGCCGTCGAGCGGCACCATGTCGATCGGCACCTCGACGCCGGCCTTGCCGGTGGCCCACACCTTGTGCAGGAAGTCGGCCATGCCGCTGACGCGCTTGCCGGCGACGCCCATGATCACGTCGCCGGACTTGATGCCGGCCGCTTCCGCCGGCCCGCCCTTGGCGACCCGGGTGACGAACAACCGCCCGGCATTCTCCTCGGTATAGATGCCGAGCCACGGGTGCGCGGGCTCGTGGGTGCGGCCGTTGCTGATCAGCTCCCGGAGGATCGGCTTCAGCATGTCGATCGGCACGAACATGTTGCCCGGGAACGGCTGCTCGCCCTTCATCGCGTCGGCGACCATCAACGAGCCGACGCCGACCAGTTGGCCGTCGATGGCGATCAGCGCGGCGCCGCCGAACTGCGGATGCGGCGGCGAGGTGAAGATGGCCTTGTCGAGCATGTACTCCCAATAGCCGGCGAACTCGCGGCGCGATACCACTTGCGCCGGCATCACCGGCACCGGTCCGCCCTTGCTGACGACGATCACCGGCGCGCCTTCGGCGAGCGCGTCGGAGGACCCGAGTCTCAAGGGCTTGATGCGCAGCGGCCGGGTCGCGCGCAGCAGCCCGAAGCCGGTATTGTGGTCGTAGGCGACGAGCGAGGCCGGCACCAGGTTGCCGTCGACGTCGGTGACGGCGGCGGCCGCGGCCTCGAGGATCAGGTAGCCGATGGTCAGCACCAGGTCCTTGTCGTCGATGACGACGCCGCTGCCGGCGCGCATGGTGCCGAGAGTCTGCGCGCTGCGCGCGTCGTCGGGCACCATCGAGGTCACGCCGACGACGGCGTTGACGATGTCCTGGCTGTTGAATTCCTTTTCGGCGCGGGCACCGACGACAACGGACGCCATCACCGCGAGCGCCACGACCGCGGTCACGCCGATCCGCCCGGGAATCCGCCAGGGGAACCGACCGAGCGACCGAGCGACCGATAGACCGACCGACACGACACGCATGAATCCACCTCCAAAAGGCAGGGCCGCCATCCTACCATATCGCGGCCTCTCGGTGCGCGGCCAAGCGTCGGCGGGCCCGCCGCGCGCCCCCGGCGGCGATGCCGAAAACCCCTGGCGTCCGGCGCCGGAGCGGCGGAATCAGCGGGCTAAAATGCGTCTGCCGGCGTGCTATATAAGGCCCATGGCCGATCCCTTCGATCTCAGCGCGCCGCCGCCGACCGCCGCGGCCACCGCTCGATTCCCCTATCTCGAAAGCCTCAACGATTCGCAGCTCGAGGCGGTGCGGACGCTCGACGGCCCGGTGCTGGTGCTGGCCGGCGCCGGCACCGGCAAGACGCGGGTGCTGACGACGCGGCTCGCCCATATCCTCGTCGAGGGCCGCGCCAACCCGTGGGAGGTGCTGGCGGTCACCTTCACCAACAAGGCGGCGACGGAGATGCGGGAGCGGGTGGCGGCGCTGCTGGAGCGGCCGATGGAAGGCTGGTGGGTCGGCACCTTCCACGCGCTCGGCGCCCGAATCTTAAGGGCGCATGCGGAGGCGGTCGGCCTGAAACCCAACTTCACCATCCTCGACGCCGACGACCAGGTGCGGCTGGTCAAGCAGCTCGGCGAATCCCACGACCTCGACGACAAGCGGTGGCCGGCGCGACTGATCGCCGCCCACATCCAGCGCTGGAAGGACCGCGGGCTCGGCCCCGACCGGGTGCCGGACGGCGACGCCGCCGCCGTCGCCGACGGCCGGGGGCTCAAGCTCTACGCCGAGTACCAGGCGCGCCTGACGGTGCTGAACGCCGCCGACTTCGGCGACCTGCTGCTGCATTGCCTGACCGTGTTCCAGGGCCAGCCGGAGGTGCTGAAGCGCTACCAGCGGCAGTTCCGCTACCTGCTGGTCGACGAGTACCAGGACACCAACGTCGCCCAGTACCTGTGGCTGAGGCTGCTGGCGCAACAGCACCGCAACATCTGCTGCGTCGGCGACGACGACCAGTCGATCTATTCGTGGCGCGGCGCCGAGGTCGAGAACATCCTGCGCTTCGAGAAGGACTTCCCCGGCGCCCGGGTGATCCGGCTGGAGCGCAACTACCGCTCGACGCCGCACATCCTGGCCGCCGCCTCGGGGCTGATCGCCCACAACCAGGGCCGGCTGGGCAAGACCTTGTGGACCGACGCCGGCGCCGGCGACAAGGTGCGCGTGGTCGGCGTCTGGGACGGCGAGGCGGAAGCGCGCATGACCGGCGACGAGATCGAGGCCCTGCAGGCGAAGAAGCAGCCTCTCAACGGCATCGCGGTGCTGGTGCGCGCCGGCTTCCAGACCCGCGAGTTCGAGGAAAGGCTGATCACGTTGGGCGTGCCCTATCGGGTGATCGGCGGGCCCAGGTTCTACGAGCGCCAGGAAATCCGCGACGCCATCGCCTACTTGCGGGTGATCGCGCAGCCCGACGACGACCTTGCCTTCGAGCGCATCGTCAACACCCCGAAGCGCGGCCTCGGGCCGGCCACCCTGCAGACCGTGCACAAGCTGGCGCGCGCCGAGCGCCTGTCGCTGACCGCCGCCGGCCGCCGCCTGACGGAGACCGACGACCTGAAGCCGCAGGCGCGGAGTGCGCTATCCCGGCTGCTCGACGACTTCGGGCGCTGGCGCAACCTGGCGCCGACCGTCCACCACCCGGAGCTGGCGGCGCAAGTGCTGGACGAGTCCGGGTACACGGCGATATGGCGCGACTCGAAGGCCGCCGACGCGCCCGGCCGGCTCGACAACCTGAAGGAGTTGATCGTCGCCCTCGAGGACTTCGACACCCTCGCCGCCTTCCTCGAGCACGTCAGCCTGGTCATGGAGAACGACGACCCGACGGTCAGCGACAAAGTCAATCTGATGACCCTCCACGGCGCCAAGGGCCTGGAATTCGACACCGTGTTCCTGGCCGGCTGGGAGGAAGGGCTGTTCCCGCACCCGCGCACTCTCGACGAGGGCGGCACGGCTGGGCTCGAGGAGGAGCGGCGCCTCGCCTACGTCGGCCTGACGCGGGCGAAGCGCGACGCCATCGTGTCGTTCGCCGCCAACCGGCGCATCCACGGCCAGTGGCAGTCGAGCGTGCCGAGCCGCTTCATCGACGAGCTGCCGGACGCCAACGTCGACGTGCGCTCCGAGCCGGGCCTTTACGGCAGCACGCCGCGCGGCTTCGGCGACGGAGCCGGAGGCGGGTTCGCGGCGTTCGCGCCGGCCGGCGGCAGCCGTCGGCGGCGGCGCGTCCCGGACACCGTCAACGACGCCACCTGTCAGGTGGTCGGGCGCGACGACGACGGCCGGTTCGAGGTCGGCGGGCGGGTGTTCCACCAGAAGTTCGGCTACGGCCGCATCGTCGCCGTCGACGGCGGCAAGCTGGAGATTGCCTTCGACAAGGCCGGCAGCAAGAAGGTGATGGCCAGCTTCGTGGAGGCGGTGTGACGGGATCGCCGGCGGCTCCGATGGCGGACGCGCCGACCCTGTGGCGGATCGAGGTGACGGCGCCGGCGGACGCGGCCGCCGCCGTCGAGGCGGCGCTGCAGCCGCAATGCATCGCGGTCTCTCGGTTCGTGGACGAGGCGCGTGGCCGCTGGCGGATCGAGGGCATCGCCGGCGCCGAGCCCGACGCCCGGGCGCTGGCCGCCGGGCTGGCCCAAGCGTTCGCCGGCGGCGGCCCGGCGCCGACGGCGACGGTCGAGCGGCTCGCCTATCGCGACTGGGTCGGCGAAACTCTCGCCGGCTTTCCGCCGCTCACGGTCGGCCGCTTCCATATCCGCGGCGCCCACGTCACGAGCCCGCCGCCGGCCGGCGCGGTCGTCTTGAGGCTCGACGCCGGCCGGGCGTTCGGCTCCGGCGAGCACGCCTCGACCAAGGGATGCCTGCTCGCCCTCGACCGGCTCGGCCGGGCGCGCCGATTCAGGCGCCCGCTCGATCTCGGCTGCGGCTCCGGCATCCTGGCCCTCGCCATGACCAAGGCGTGGCGGGTGCCGGTGGTGGCCGCCGACATCGACGCGGACGCGGTGCGGGTGGCCGAGGCGAACGCGCGCTTGAACGGCGTCGCCGGACGGGTGCGCTTCGGCTGCGGCCCCGGCTACCGGGTGCCCGCGATCGCCGCCGGCGCCCCCTACGACCTGATCGTCGCCAATATCCTGGCCCGCCCGCTCGCACGCCTCGCCGGCGACCTCGCCCGTCATCTCGTCCCGGACGGCGTCGCGGTGCTGGCCGGACTGCTCGCCAGCGACGCCAACCGGGTGATCGCGGCGCATCGGCCGTTCGGGCTCCGCCTCGGGCACATGCTCGTCCTCGACGGTTGGGCGACACTGGTGCTCACCGGCCGGCCGCGCTAAACATCCCCGATGGCCAGGCGCACCACCCGCAACCACCTCAGGCGCGCGCAAGCCGCCGGCAAAGGCCGGCGCGGCCGCGGCGGCGACCCGGTGCCGGCGCTCGACGAGGGGTTGGCGCTCGCCGGCCGGGGCCGGCTCGACGACGCGGTGGCCAGCTTCGAGCGGGCGCTCGCCGCCGATCCCGGTTCCGTCCTCGCCCGCTACAACATCGGCGTGCTGCGCCAGCGCCAGGGCCGGCTCGACGACGCCGCGCGCGCCTATGCCGACGCGCTCGCCAACAAGCCCGATCATCTCGAGTCCCTGGTCAACCTCGCCATCGTGCGCCAGGCGCAGGGGCGCCTCGACGACGCCGAGGCGGCATACCGGCGCGCCATCGCCGTCAACCCGAACTTGGCCGAACTCCACCACAACCTGGCCGGCGTGCTCGAGCGGCGCGGCGATTCGGCCGGCGCCGTCCGCAGCTATCGTCACGCGCTCGCCGTCAATCCGGAGTATGCGCCGGCGGTCAACGGCCTCGGCGTGGCGCTGCAGAAACAGGGCGACGACCAAGCGGCCAAGGCGGCGTTCGAGCGGGCCTTGAAGCTGAAGCCCGATTTCGCCGAGGCGCTCAGCAACCTCGGCCACCTGCATCACCGGAACGGCCGGCTGGATGCAGCGGCCGAATGCCTGCGGCGGGCGGTGGCAATGCGGCCCGACTACGCCGAGGCGCATCGCAACCTTGCCCACGTGCTGCTGCTCCAGGGCGACTTCGAGGACGGTTGGGCGGAGTACGAGTGGCGCTGGCGATGCCGCGATTTTCCGTCCGAGCGGCGGCAGTTTCCGGCGCCGATGTGGTCGGGCGGGCCGCTGAAGGGAAAGTCATTGCTAGTGTGGGGCGAGCAGGGCGTCGGCGACGAGGTGCATTTCGCCGAGATGGTGCCGGACTTGGTGGAGGCGGGCGCGCGGGTGGTGGTGGAGTGCGAGCGGCGCCTGGTACCGTTGTTCCGGCGTTCGTTCCCGGCGGCGACCTGCATCGCCCGCGCCACGCCGCCGGCGCCGGAGACCGCCCACGGCGTCGACTGGCAGATCCCCATCGGCAGCCTCGGCCGCTGGCTGCGCCCCGACCCGGCGCGGTTCCCGAAGCGGCGGTCGTACCTCACGGCCGACCCGGTGAAACGCCGGACGCTGCGCGACAAGTACAAGGCCGGCGGCGGCGACACGCTGGTCGGCATCGCCTGGATCAGCAGGAACCCCGAGGTCGGGGGCGACAAGTCGATGGCGCTCGCCGCGCTGGCGCCGCTGGCCGAGGTGCCCGGGGTGCGCCTCGTCGACCTGCAATACGGCGACACGGCGGACGAGCGTCGCGATTTCGAGCGCGACGCCGGCACGAAGATCATCCGCGACGACGCCGTCGACCAGCTCGCCAACATGGATGGCTTCGCCGCCCAGGTGGCGGCCATGGACCTCGTCGTCTCGGTGTCCAACACCACCGTCCACGTCGGCGGCGCCCTCGGCGTGCCGACGTGGGTGATGCTGAACGCGGTGCCGCTGGCGGTGTGGATGCAGGAAGGCGAGGCGAGCCCGTGGTATCCGTCGGTGCGACTTTATCGGCAGAACACCGCCGGCGCCTGGGCCGACGTCGTCAGGCGCGTAACGCGCGATCTCGGGAAACTTGCCCGCCGCTGACGGCGGCGGGACCTAACGCCGGCGCGACTTGTTCTTTCTCGGAGCGCCCCGCACGCGTTTCTTCTTCGACTTCGGCCTCGGCTTTGCCTTCTTCGCCTTCGTCTTCTTGCGGCTCTGGTCGATGCGCAGCATGCGCTCGCGCTCGTCGAACCATTGCCTGGCGTAGTCGGTGGTGCGGTATTCGCGGAAGTACGGCCCGCCGATGGTGTAGTGAAGGTTGGAAACGTCCTTCAGCGGCCGCCGCTTGTCGTAGCCGACCAGCCAGTTCCAGCGGTGCGGGATGTCGCCGATGAGATCGTCCGACTCCAGCCACTGGAAGCGGTGCAGCTGCAGACCGGTGGCGGTGTTGACGTAGTCCGGCGTCAGCGCCCGGCATTTGGCGTTGTTGAACAGCATCACGCTCGACCAGTTCTTCTTCTCATACTTGGTCTGCGTCTGGCCGAGGAACTTGGTCTGCTCCTTCGGCACGTGGTCGTGCTTGACCACCTGCACCGCGTAGCGGTCGTCCTTGAGCGCCCACAGCTTGGCGACGTCGTCGAGCATCAGCATGTCGCAGTCCATGAAGATCGCCCAGCCCTGGTAGTCGCACAGATACGGCACGATGAAGCGCGAGAACGAGAACTCGGTCGACTGCAGCGGATGGCGCTCGCGGGTGATCACGCTTTCGAGCTGCGACAGCATCAACGGCGCGATGGTCACCGGCTCCGAGGCGCGGGCGTGGATGCTCTGCGCCAGCACGTGGAAAGCGGCCGTTTCGGGCGGATCGAAACCGATGAAGACGCGGATCATGATGTTGTCAAATCCTCTTGCCTGCGGGCTCGCTCTCCGACCGCATCTCTCGAATTGGTCCGCGACGAGATGAAAATGGTGGGCGCGCCTGGGATTGAACCAGGGACCCCTGCCGTGTGAAGACAGTGCTCTCCCGCTGAGCTACGCGCCCGGTCTTGTCCCCGGAAACGCCCGGGAACCGGCCCATATAAGGCGGGGCCGGAAGACCTGTCAAGAAATCGGGGCCAGCGCCGTCCATGTCCGCAACCCCTTGACAAAAATCGAAACAAACTTTGACTTGGCGTGAATCGGTGCCTGTGGCAAGGTCGCCCGCCGTCGCCTGAACCCGGCTGATCGGATAATCGCCGGCCCATGACCGAGACGAAAACCGCCGCCGTCATCCTCGCCGCCGGCCTGGGAACGCGGATGAAGTCCGCGACCCCGAAGGTCCTGCACCCGCTCGCCGGGCGGCCGATGATCCTGCACCTGCTGGCGACGCTGAAGAAAGCGAAGCTCGGCCCGCGCGTCGTCGTCGTCGGCCCGCGCATGCAGGCGGTCGCCGACGCGGTCCGGCCGCACCCGACGGTCGTCCAGCACCCGGCGCGCGGCACCGGCCACGCGGCGATGGCGGCAAGATCGGCGCTCGCGAACTTCAAAGGCGACGTGCTGGTGGTGTTCGGCGCCGATCCGCTGATCCGCGTCGAAACGATCGAGAGGATGCTCGCCGCGCGCCGCAAGCGGCCGCGCCCGGCGATCGTGGTGCTCGGCTTCCGCGCCGCCGATCCCGGCGACTACGGCCGCCTGGTACTTGGCGGCGACGGCCGGCTTGAAGCCATCGTCGAGGCCGGCGACGCGACCGAGAAGCAGAAACGGATCGCGCTGTGCAACTCCGGCGTCATGCTGGTTGCGGGCGCGCATCTGTGGCGGCTGCTCGACCGCCTCGACACCAGGAACGCCAAGCGCGAGTACTACCTGACCGACATCGTCCGCCTGGCGCGCGCCGAGAAGCTTCCGTGCGCCGTGGTCGAAGGCGACGAGGCGGAGCTGATCGGCGTCAATTCGCGCGCCGATCTGGCGTGCGCCGAGGCCATCCTGCAGGACCGGCTGCGCCGCGCCGCCATGGCCGCCGGCGCCACCCTGATCGACCCGCGGACCGTCTACCTCAGCTTCGACACCAAGCTCGGCCGCGACGTCACCGTCGGCCCCAACGTCTGGTTCGGGCCCGCCGTGCGCGTCGGCAAGGGCGCCGAGATCCGGGCCTATTGCCACATCGAGGGCGCGCGCATCGCGCCGGGCGCCCGCATCGGGCCGTTCGCCCGGCTTCGCCCCGGCGCCGCCATCGCCGAGGACGCCCACATCGGCAACTTCGTCGAGATCAAGAATGCCGACATCGCCGCCGGCGCCAAGGTCAACCACCTGACCTATGTCGGCGACGCCCGGGTCGGCGCCAAGGCCAACGTCGGCGCCGGCACCATCACTTGCAACTACGACGGCTTCGGCAAGTACCGCACCGACATCGGCGCCGGCGCCTTCATCGGCTCCAACACCGCGCTGGTGGCGCCGGTGAAGATCGGCGCCAGGGCCGTGGTCGGCGCCGGCAGCGTGATTACCGAGGACGTGGCGGCCGACGCGCTGGCCGTCACCCGCGCCCGGCAGCGCGTGAAGAAGGGCGGCGCCAGGAAGCTCGCCAAGCGCGCCCGCGCCAAAGCCGCCAAGGCGAGGAATTAGGACATGGTCTCGTCCGCTTTGCTTTCTTCGTCATTCCCGCGAAAGCGGGAATCCAGTTTCATTGAAAAGAGCTGGACCCCCGCTTTCGCGGGGGTGACGAGTCATTGTGAACAGACTTCGGCGTAATCCCATGTGCGGCATCATCGGCATCATCGGCAAGGACGCCGTGGCGGAGAAGCTGCTGGCGGCGCTGAGACGACTCGAATACCGCGGCTACGATTCCGCCGGCATCGCGACGCTCGTCGACGGCGGCATCGACCGCCGCCGCGCCGAAGGCAAGCTCGACAATCTGGAGAGGCGCCTTGCCAAGGAGCCGATCGCCGGCCGCACCGGCATCGGCCACACCCGCTGGGCTACCCACGGGATGCCCAACGAGCGCAACGCCCATCCCCACGCCACCGACCGGGTGGCCATCGTCCACAACGGCATCATCGAGAACTACCAGGCGCTGCGCGACGAGCTCGTCGCCGCCGGCCGCCGGCTCGCCTCCGACACCGACACCGAGGTGGTGGCGCACCTGATCACGCGGTATCTGGAGGAAGGCGACGCGCCGGCCGAGGCCACCAAGCGGGCGCTTGCCCGGTTGGAAGGCGCATTCGCGCTCGGCATCGTGTTCGCCGGCGAGGACGACCTGATGATCGCCGCCCGCCGCGGCAGCCCGCTCGCCATCGGCATCGGTTCCGGCGAGATGTATCTCGGCTCCGACGCGCTGGCGCTGGCGCCGTTGACCGACAGCATCCTCTATCTGGAGGACGGCGACTGGGCGGTGATGACGGCCGATCGCGTCGCCGTCTACGAAGCCGACGGCCGGGCGACCAAGCGCAAGGTGCGCAAGACCGCGGTCACCGGCGCCGCCGTCGGCAAGGGCAACTACCGCCACTTCATGCTGAAGGAAATCTACGAGCAGCCGCAGGTGATCGGCGACACGCTGCATTCGTTCGTCAACCCGGCGACGCGGGCGGTGACGCTGCCCGACTTTCCGTTCGACCCGGCCAAGGCGACCAGGATCACGCTGATCGCCTGCGGCACCTCGTTCTATGCCTGTCTGGTCGCCAAGTACTGGCTGGAGCGGCTGGCCAGGGTGCCGGTCGAAGTCGACATCGCCTCCGAGTTCCGCTACCGCGGCGCCGACATGCCGAAAGGCGGCCTGGCGGTGTTCATCTCGCAATCGGGCGAGACGGCGGATACCCTCGCCGCGCTGCGCTACGCCAGAAAGCAGCGCCAGCACACGCTCAGCATCGTCAACGTGCCCGAGAGCACCATCGCCCGCGAATCGGAAGCGGTGCTGCCGACCACCGCCGGCCCCGAGGTCGGCGTGGCGTCGACCAAGGCGTTCACCACCCAGCTCACCGTGCTCGCCTGCCTGACCTTGGCGATCGGCCGGGCGCGCGGGTCGCTTACGGCCGGCGACGCGGCGCGGCTGGTCGGCGCCCTCACCGAGGTGCCGGCGCGGGCGGCGGAGGTGCTGAACCACGACGAGCGGCTGCGCGAGATCGCCGAAGAGGTAGCTAAGGCCCACGACGTGCTCTATCTCGGCCGCGGCACCAGCTACGCCATCGCCATGGAGGGCGCGCTGAAGCTGAAGGAGATCTCCTACATCCACGCCGAGGGCTACGCGGCGGGCGAGATGAAGCACGGGCCGATCGCGTTGATCGACGAGGGCGTGCCGGTGATCGTCATCGCGCCTTCCGATGATCTTTTCGCCAAGACCGCGTCCAACATCGCCGAGGTGATGGCCCGCGGCGGCCGCGTCATCTTCCTCTCCGACGCCAAGGGGGCGAAGCGACTCGGCTCGAAGACCGCGGCCACCGTCGCGCTACCCGAGGTGGACCCGTTCGTGGCGCCGATCCTCTACGCCATTCCGGTGCAGCTCCTCGCCTACCACGCGGCCGTCATCAAGGGCACCGACGTCGACCGGCCGCGCAATCTCGCCAAAAGCGTCACCGTGGAGTAATGATATCGGCCGTTCCCGCGCCGCAAGGATGTCACTGAGGTCGGAAGCACACCCGTGGCCTACAGTCGCGCTAATCCCAGTCCGCGTTATCTCGAGTTGTTGCAAGTCTATAAGGACATGCACGAGCACGGAGATAAATTGAATGACGCCCCCTCAAAGAAGACCTTCGACGGGCGGAGCTTGCTGCCCCATGTCCATCTTATACGGTCGGCGGTCATGCAGCACGGCCTCGGGACAATCCTCGATTACGGTTGCGGCAAGGCGATAGGTTATACCGAGGGCGTCATGACGCTGCCCGACGGCCGCAAGCTGCGCGGCCTGAAGGAAATCTGGGGCGTCAATGACATCCGCCTGTTCGACCCCGGATATGCGCCCCACAGCACACCGCCCACCGGCACCTACGACGGCGTCGTCTGCACCGACGTGCTCGAACACTGCCCGGAAGACGACATCGACTGGATCATCGGCGATTTGTTCGGGTTCGCGGAAAAGTTCCTGTTCCTGACCATTTCTTGCTATCCGGCGGAGAAAAACCTGCCGAGCGGCGAGAACGCCCACATCACTCTGAAGAACGCCGGCTGGTGGATCGACCGCATCACCACGGTGGCTGCCAGGCGGTCGCAGACAAAATACGTGGCCATTGTCGCTCTGCTCGACAAGCGGCAGATCATGGTAAAGGGCGGCGGCGAATAGCCGGTTTCGGATTCCCGACGGACGGGGCCGAGCGATGAATTCCAACAGCGCCCTGGCGACGCATCTGGCCGGCGTCGACGGGACCCGACGGACCGCCGTCGGGCGCGCATCGAATGCCGTACGGAGGGGCCGTCAGGTACGCGTTGGCGCTTGCGCGGCCGGTGTTACACGCTCAACGTTTCGTCGATGATTTCAAGAATATGCCGACAGCCGGTTTCGGCCATTCGTTCGTCGTTGGTCATGTAACGCCCGATGAACCGGCGGGCGGCGGCTCCCGCCCTCGAGCGATAACCCTCGTCCTCGCACAACCGGATCGAAAAGCTGCGATAGGCGTCGACGGATTCGGCGAACGGCAGCAGCGAACCGCCGTCGACGTCGGTGAACAGGTCGCGCACGTCCTGTTGGATTTCCGGAGTGCCGGCCTCCCCCCTGTAAACCGGCCACAGATGGCCCGGCATGCCCGTCCCGAGAGCCTCGCGGGTGATCATGGAAACGACCGGCCGCTCGGCCGCCATGGCCTCGAAGGCCGTCAGGCCCGACGCAAAAGGAAATGTATCGAGAAAAATATCCAGGACCTGGGCGTACAGGCGGGTATCGATCCAGCCGACATGACGACAGCGCTCGTGAATCCGGTGTTTCTCCAGCAACCGGACGACCTGCGGGTTTTTCGATTTCCCGGTCCACACGAAGACGGTTTCGGGAACCGCCTCCATGATGTCGGCGACGGCCGCGATGTAATCGTCGCTGATCATTTTCTCGGCCCGACCGATGCAGCCGAGAAGCAGCGTCCCGCGGTCTGCCAACAGCCGCTTGCGGATACGGCCCGCCTCCTCGGTCAAGCTTGGGTCGAACAGCGGCTCCATGGCGCGATGCACTGCGCGCCACCGGCGGCCGTCGATGGTCCGGTACCTGTCGAACGACCCCAGCGCCATGTAGCCGTCGATTTCCGGCGTCTCCAGGGAATGGTACTTCATCGACCACCATATCTGCACCGGCGCCAGACGCATGGAAAAGGCGAAAGGCATGTAAAGCGCAAGCGACACGAAGACGACGGCCGCCACCCCGCGTTTCCGGATGTCCTCGCGCAGGGCGGACATTTCCCTTGTTACCTTAGCAGCCTCGCCGGCGAGAGCCCGCAGATAGACCCGCTCGACGCCGTACGCCGTCAGATGTCGGTCCAGGGTCGGATTGATTTCCCCCGAGATATAGACGATCGCGTCTATGGGCCTGGGGGTCAGCTTGGCGAACCCGCGCAGGAAGGACAGGAAGGCCTCGGTGTGTCCCAATATCTCGGAATTATGCAGATAAAACGCGACCTTCGGCGTTTCTTGGCGACGCTCCGGCACGTGCATTCTCGGCAGGTCGGCGCCGAAATCCTTGCCGCAGCGCCGCATCAGGGGAATCCAGTGCCGGACCGTTTCCCGGAAATGTTCGGCGTCATCCTTGGCCTGGGTGTAATTGGCGTAGGCGGCCCGCTCGAATTTCAGGGCGGTTTCGTGCATGCGCGCCTCGACCGCGGCGGTGGCCGCGGGGAAGACCAGGGACTCGAAGAGAAAATCCAGCCAACGCAGCGGCGCCGAAACGGAAAAGCCGACGATGCCGCCCAGGGCCAGCAGTTTGAGAACGGTTTCGGGATCCGATGTCGTCTTCGCGGCTTTTTTTATGGCATCAGCGGTTTCCGGCAGGGGACCGTCCAGCCAATGGTTGACGATAAAAAAAAGGCCAAGCCTCTGGACATTCGAGGTCGACAGGGGACCGGAGGGGACCGTCATCAAATGGCCGACGAATTCCGCGAGGGCCTTATCGAGCCCGTCCAGGACGGCCCGCAACAACAACTCACTGAAATAGAAATCCAGGCGAGCTTCGGGCGACAGGGACCGCCCTTGGTACTCGACGCCCATGTCGTCGAGCGCGTTTTTGAACAGCGTCTCGTCCGGCAATCGTCGATCCAGGATTTCCAGCAGTCTCGGCAGGGCCGGGGGCGCGACGAGCTTTCGCTCCCGCTGGGATATACGGATCAACTGCCGATTGACCGATTGCACGATGGAATCGGCGTTCCCGGTCTCGCATGAAGCGGCGCACCATCGTTTGACCAGGGCCAAGATATTGTCGGTAAAGGCTTGCGACGTGGTGGCCCGGGTCAACGCCGTCACGATGTCGTCGATCTTGTCGTGACCCATGATGTTGGCCCCTGACCGCCCCAAGACCGCCGTCGCCACAATCGGATCTTCAAAATATCAGGTCGCCGGCGGCGGCGATAGCGCTCGGCGGCGGCTTGACGACCTCAGGCGATTGACGGACGGGGCCGGATCGTCGGGTCGCCGAGCGCGCGCGCGACGCGGCCGACGACGTCGCCCCACGCGCCGGCCCGTGTCTGGCGGAACAACCGCGCCGACGGATACCAGGGGCTGTCGTCGCGCCCGAGCAGCCAGCAGTTCAACGGCGCCACGTGCAGCATCACCCACACCGGCACGCCCAGCGCCCCGGCCATGTGGGCGGCGGTGTTGGAGACGGTGACCACCACGTCCATGGCCGCCACCTGGGCGGCGAAGGCGTCGAGGTCCGCCATCTGGTCGACGGTGCCGTCGTGGACGATGGTCGCCCCGGTCGCCTTCTCGAACGCTTGCCGCTCGGCGGCAGTGTCGCCGTACTGCAGGTCGACCAGCGTCACGCCCGGAACGGCAAGCGGCATGAGCTCGGCGAGCGTCATCGACTTCTGGCGGCCGACCCGGCGGTTCTTGCTCAGCCAGGAGACGCCGACCAGCAGATCGTCGCCGCCGGCCTTGTAGTCGTCGCGCAGCGCCGCCCGCTTCGCCGCATCGGCGACCAGGTACGACGGCCGGCGGGGGAAACTTTCGAGGTCGCGCCTCAGCCATTGACCGAGGCCGCCGGCGGAAACCTGGAAGTCGATGTCCGTGGATTGCGTCTCCGCCGCCGGCACGTCGAGCTTGCCGACGCACGTCACGCCCCGAAACGAGCGCCGGAACAGCGGCACCAGCCGCGGCGCGCATTCCAGCACCACCGTGGCGCCCCGCTCGACCAGGTCCGGAACCATGCCGGCGTAGAGAATTTCGTCGCCGACGCCCTGCTCGGCGGTGACCAGCATGGTCTTGCCGGCGACGTCCTCGCCCCGCCACGGCGGCTGCGGGAACGCGCGCCGCTTCTCGTCCAGTTCCGGCGTCCGCCAACGCCACTCGAATTCCCGCCAGCCCTCCTCCAGCCGGCCGGTGAGCAGCAGCGCCTCGCCGAGGTTGAAATGGGCGGCGGCGAGGTCGGGCTCGGCGGCGACGGCGCGGCGATGGCTGGCAATGGCTTCCCCGAGCTTGCCCATCTCCTGCAGCGCGTGGCCGAGGCTGGTCAAAACCTTGGCGCCGTCCGGCGCGATTTTCAGCGCCCGGCGGTAGCTGGCAACCGCCGCCTCGAGCTCGCCGAGCGCGGCCTCAGCGTTGCCGAGATTGCCGAGCGCGACGGCCATGTCCGGCCGGACCGCGAGGGCGGCGCGGAAATGCTCGGCGGCCTCGGCCGCGTCGCCGTAATTCACCAGTGCCTCGCCGAGGTTGTTGTGGGCTTCCGCCAGCGCCGGGTCGATGGCGAGCGCTTGGCGAAAACTCGCGATCGCGTCGTCGTGGCGGCCGGCCCGGCGCAGCAGGTTGCCGCGGTTGAAGTGGGCTTGGGCGAGGCCGGGCCCGAGTTCGATCGCCCGCTCGCAGGCGGCGAGTGCTCTCGCGCTGTCGCCGCCATCGGCCAGCGCGTTGGCGAGCGCGACGAAGGCCTCGGCGTCGCGGGGGCTGAGGCGGGTGGCTTCGGCGAGCGCGGCCGCCGCCTCGCCGGCGCGGCCCGCCTGGCGCAACAACAGGCCGAGGTTGAAGTGGGCGTCGGCGAAGTCCGGCTTCAGCTCGACGGCGCGGCGGTAATGCGCGATGGCCTCTCCGGCGCGCCCGTCGTCCTTCAGCGCGTTCGCCAGGTTGTAGTGCGCCTCGGCCATGGCCGGCGAAAGCGCGACCGAGCGCTCGAACGCGGCGACGGCATCGGCGGACCGCCCGGCCTTGCGCAAGGCGCCGCCGAGCAGGTGGTGCAGCTCCGCCGAGCCGGGAACGGCGGCCACGGCTTTCGTCAGATGCGCGATGGCGTCGGCCGCGCGCCCGGCCTTGAGCGCGATCAGCGCCAGCAGGTGCAGCACCTCCGGCAAATCCTTGCGGCGGCGCTGGATGGCGGCGAGCGCCCGCTCCGCCTCGGCCGGGCGCCCTTGCCGGTAGTGCGCGACCGCTTCGGCGAACGCCTGCTCGAGCGAGGCGGAGGCGGCCCCGCCCTCGCCGCCCGCCGTCTGACCGCCGCCGCGTCCGGAGGATTTGCGCTTCCTGGCCATTTCCTGTCTTCGTCGCCGGCGCGGATCAGCCGCGGCGGGCGAACTCCCTGAGCTCGGCGGCGACTCTCTCGACCACGTCCGTCCATTCGCCCAGCCGCGTCTGGCGGAACAGCCGCACCGACGGATACCACGGGCTGTCGTCGCGCCCGAGCAGCCACACCCTGAGCGGCACCAGATGCGGCATCACCCACGTCGGCACCCCGAGCGCGCCGGCCATGTGAACGGTGGTGTTGGAGACCGAGATCACCAGGTCCATGGCCGCCACCTGGGCGGCGAAGTCGTCGAGGCTCGCCATCTGGTCGACCGCGTCGTCGTGGACGATGGTCGCCCCGGTCGCCTTCTTGAACGCCTGGCGCTCGGCGGCCGTGTCGCCGTACTGCAGATCGACCAGGACGATGCCGGGAACGGCGGCCAGCGGCTTGAGCTCGGCCAGCTTCATCGACTTCTGGTGGCCGAAGCGCGGGTTTTTGCTGACCCAGGCGATGCCGACCACCAGGCCGCCGCGGCGCCGGTACTTGGCCCGGAGCGCGTCGCGGCGCCCGGCATCGGCGACCAAGTACGACGGCCGGCCGGGGAAATCGGCGAAGTCGGGCCTCAGCCAGCGCCCCAGGCTGCCGGCCGCCACCTGGTAGTCGATGTCCGTGGACTGCGTCGATGCCGCCGGCGGGTCCTTCTTGGCGACGCAGGCGACCCCCTCGAACGAGCGCTGGAACAGCGGCACCAGCCGCGCGCCGCATTCCAGCACCACGCGGGCGCCGGCCGCCGTCAGGTCCGGCACCATGCCGGCGAACAGCACCTCGTCGCCGACCCCCTGCTCGGCGGCGACCAGGATGGTCTTGCCCTTGAGCGGCTCGCCTTGCCACGGCGGCTGCGGGAAGGCGCGCTGCTTCTCCATGTCCTCGACCTGCCAGCGCCAATCATTTTCCCGCCAGCCTTCCGCCAGGTCGCCCGCCAGCAGCAGCGCGTTGCCGAGATTGTGATGGGCGGCGGCGTTGTCGGGGTCGAGGGCGACGGCGCGGCGATGGCAGGCGATGGCCTCCTCGAACTCCCCCATTTCCTGCACCGCGTTGCCGAGGTTGGTCAGCGCCGCCGCGTCGTTGGGGGCAAGCGCGACGGCCTGCCGGTAGGTGGCGACCGCGCCCGCGAGGTCGCCGCGCGCCGCCAGCACCGTGCCCAGCGCGCCGAGGGCGCCGGGGTGATCGGGCGCCAGCGCGACCGCCCGCCGGCAGGCGACTTCCGCCTCCGCCAGCCGGTTTAGGTCCTTCAACGCCCGGCCCAGGCTCACGTGCGCG
>Ga0137796_10000475_pt1 | contig 25096 bp, 19 predicted proteins | sample OV2TP3_FD_97704 | JGI IMG/M metagenome (GOLD analysis project Ga0137796, IMG submission 97704) | reverse complement strand
CTTGACCTCGCCCAGGTCGTAGACCTTGTGGATGTCTTCGAGACGGATGACGGGATGGTTCTGCACGGCGCTTCCTGGCCTAAAACCGCATCCTCATCCCGCCACCAGGGGGTTGCTGATTGGCGCGGCTGCCGCCGGTCTGCGCGATGACCAGCTTGTCGCCCGGCTTCAGGTCGCCGGCTTGCATGGCGGTGAAGGTGAAGTCGGTCAGCCCGGTCTTGACCCGTACCGGCTGGAGCGTGTTGTCCGGGTTGAGCTTCCAGACCACCTGCCAGGTGCCTGCGGCTTCGGGGCCGCTGCGCGGCACGTAGGGGCCGCTCGCCTGCTGCTGTTCCTGGGCCTGCCGCTGCTGCATGAACGTCTGCCGCATCTTGGCGCGCTCTTCGGGGCTCATGTTCTGGAAGCGCTCGCGCATCTTGGCTCGCTCTTCATCGCTCATGTTGCCCCAGCGCCCCTGGTCCTGCCCCTGGCCGCGGCCTTCCGCGCCTCCACCGCCGGCGCGCTCGCGCCCCGGCTGAGCTTTGGCTGGCCCGTCCTTGGATTCCTCCCCTTGCTGGCGCTCCTGGGCCTGCACGGTGCCCGGTCCCCCGCGCTCCTGGGCGGCTTCCGCTGGCGGCGGGCCAAGCAGGTTGTACTTCTGCAGCACGGCCTGGCGCTCCGCCTCGGCCATGTCGGGGACGTAGCGCAAGGCGCCGTTGGGGATCTTGACCACTTCCCGCGCGTGCGCCACCGGGATGGTGACGTAGGCGGTCATCCCCGGCAGCAGCTTGCGGTCGGGGTTGTCAAACTCGATGATGGTGTCGTAGGTCACCACGTTCTGCACCTGGTAGGCGTTCATGCGCACCTGGGTCACCCGCCCCCGGAAGGTCTCGTTGGGGAACGAGTCCACCTTGAAGTTCGCCGTGGCGCCGACCTGGATCTTGCCCACGTCGGATTCATCCGTCTTGGCGTAGACCAGCATCTGGGTCAGGTCCTGCGCGATGGTGAACAGCGTGGGTGCCTGCAGGCTGGCGGCCACCGTCTGGCCCACGTCTACGTTGCGCGCGATGACGGTGCCGTCGATGGGCGCTTTGATGATGGAGTGCGCGAGGTCGAGCTTGGCCTGCTCGAGCTGTGCCCGGCGCTGCTTGACCGTGGCCCGCGCCTGATCCAGCCGGGCGCGAATCTGGCTGATGTTGGCGGCGGCGGCGCGGTGGTTGGCCGCGGCTGTTTCCTGTGCCACCTCGGCGCTCTCCTTCTGCTGAACGGATGTGATGCCCTGCTCGAACAGCTCCCCCGTGCGCTTCAGGTTCAGCCCCGCCTCCCGCAACGCTGCCGCGGTGCGCTCTTGGTTGGCCTGGGCGGAAATCAGGTCGGCGTCCAAGCTCTTCACCCCGGCGTCGGCGCTGGCCAGGTCGGCTTCGGCCTGCAGCACGCGCGTCTGGAAGATGGAGGGGTCGATGCGGGCGATCACCTGCCCGCGATGCACCTGCGAGTTGAAGTCGACGTAGAGCTCCGAGATCATCCCTGACACCTGCGACCCCACCTGCACGGTGGTGACCGCGTTGATGGTGCCGGTGGCGTTGACGATGGCCTGGATGTCGCCTTGCTCCACGTCGGCGGTGAAGTACTGCACCGGGTTGCGCCGGGTCAGCCCGACGGTGAACACCGCCAGCGCCACCACGCCCCCCACTACCGCCAGCAGGGCCAGACGCCGGTGGTTGCGGTAGAAGCTGCCAATGAATGCCGCTCCGGGAATCCTCATGATGGTTCTTCGTGCCTCCTGATTACTTGCGCTGCTCGCGCTCGCGGCGGTGCCGGGCGCGTTCTTCGTCAATCTGCTGCACCAGCTCCTCGAAGCGAGCCTTCTGCTCTGGGGTCAGGATGGCGCGTATGCGGTCGCGCCCCTGCTGCCGCACCTGGTCATACTCCGGCCGCACGCGCTCGCGGATGCCTTCGTAGCCGGCGGCAGTTTCGTCGAGGATGGGGCCAAGCTGCTGCTGCTGCTCCGCGGAAAGTCTGAGCTCGTTGTTCAGCCACTCCAGCGCGCCCTGCTTGCTGAACTTCGAAGGCCCGCGGGTGGTGGCCGCCAGCCCCGTCTGGGTGGCCCACATGGTCCCCAGGATTCCCGCGGCGGCGCCCAGCACGAAAACCGCCACCAGAAAAACAATGGCCTTGCGGTTGGTCATCATCGGTTCACTCCTACCCCCGTTGGCACCCCCCACCCCCCTCCGTGCCATTCCGGGACAGTTTCCCCCGTAAACCCTTTCTTGGCAATGATTTGCGCCATTGACATATGTCCACTCCAGCCCAAGTTAAATCTTTTCATATCAGCAATATCCAGCCTTTGCCTCCGCGCCGCTTTCATCGTCCCTGCTCCGTCTTGGCTACCAGTGTCAGCACCACCTGGTCGCGGCTCAGCCGCCCGTTGACCGGCAGCGGCACCGAGCCGGGCGAGTCTTCCAGGTACACCTGCGGCCCGTCGAACTCCGCGACCGCCGTCTGGGACGACTGCTGTAGCAGCGCAGCCGCCAGCAACAGCACCAGCACCGCCAGCGCCACCGCCGTGCGCCCCGAGGCCCAGGCCAGCGCCGCCCAGAAATCGCTCTGAGATTCGCGCGCCTCTATGGCCTCCCGCAGGCGCGGCCAGAAGGCCGCGCTTGCCTCGGGGGCTTCGAGGCGCGCCTGCGCCAGCCAGGCCGGCATGCGCGCCAGCTCGTCGGCCAGCGCGCGGCACTCCGCGCACTGCCGGATGTGATGTTCGACCGCCGGCGGGGCGAACCCGCTCAGCCAGTCTTCCCAGTAAGGCTCCAGCTCTGAGCACTTCATCTCACTTCCCTCCCGGCCGGCGCGCAAAGAAGCGCCGGTGGACTTCCACCAGCCGGCGGCGAGCCCGGAACAGCCTCACCTTCACCGTGTTGGCCTTCAGCTTGGTCATCGCCGCAATCTCCTCGATCGAAAACCCTTCCAGCTCCCGCAGCGCCACCAGCACCCTATCCTCCGGCGACAGCCGCCGCAGCAGCGCTTCCACCAGTTGCCGCGCCTCGGCGCCGCGGACGATGCCGCTCCCGCGCGGCTCCGGCTCGGCCAGCCGTTCCAGCTCGGCCGGGTCGCCCAGCGCGACTTCGCTGTCGCCCGCCGCCTTCTGCGCCCGCTGCCGGCGCAGGTGGTCGTAGCATTCGTTCACCGCGATCCGATAGAGCCACGTCGAGAAGGCCGCCCGGAAGTCGAACCGCGGCAGCGCCAGGTACGCCTTCAAGAACACCTGTTGGGCGATGTCCTCCACGTCGGCCGGACGCCGCAGCAGATGGGCGATGACGGAAAAAACCCGCCGCTGATGCCGCTCTACCAACGCCCGAAAGGCCTCGTGGTCGCCCTTCTGGGCGCGCTCGATGAGCCGCCGCTCGATCGCTTGCGGCGACTCGGGAGCGGCCTCCGGGCCTCGGTTCTGGGCCGAGGTTTGCCATCCCAACTGAGTTCGACGCACTCCGTCCATGGCAGGGTACAGCGATTGTCTCACAACTCGGAGCGAGGCGGAGCCGAGCGGAGACCCTGAGCGGAGCCCGTACGGGCGCAGTCGAAGGGTGTGCCTCTGTGGTGAAAAGCCCTTGTCTATTCCCACTCAATGGTGCTGGGAGGCTTGGAGCTGATGTCGTAGACCACGCGGTTGACCCCGGCCACCTCGTTCACGATGCGCGCCGAGATCCGCTCCAGCAGGTCGGCCGGCAGCCGCGCCCAGTCGGCGGTCATGCCATCGTCCGACTCCACCGCCCGCAGCGCCACCGCGTAGCCGTAGCTGCGCGAGTCGCCCATCACCCCCACTGAGCGCACCGGCAGCAGCACGGCAAACGCCTGCCAGAGCTTGTCGTAGAGCCCGGCGCGGCGGATTTCTTCGATAACGATGGCGTCGGCCCCGCGCAGCATCTCCAGGCGCTCCGGCGTCACCTCGCCCACCACCCGCACCGCCAGCCCGGGCCCGGGGAATGGATGCCGCTGCAGCATCTCGGCCGGCAGCTCAAGCTCTCGGCCGATGCGCCGCACTTCATCCTTGAACAACTCCCGCAGCGGCTCGATGAGCTCGAATTTCATGTCGTCCGGCAGCCCGCCCACGTTGTGGTGGGTCTTGATGGTGGCCGAGGGCCCGCGCACCGAGACCGACTCGATGACGTCCGGGTAGAGAGTTCCCTGCACCAGGTATCGAACGTCGCCGAGCTTGCGCGCCTCCTCCTCGAACACGCGGATGAAGAGGTTGCCGATGCGGCGGCGCTTCTCTTCGGGGTCGGTCACGCCGCGAAGCTGTTCGAGAAAGCGCGCGCTTGCGTCTACCCCCACGACCTTCAACCCCAGCTTCTCGCGCAAGACTTTGAGCGTGCGCGGGAACTCATCCTGGCGCAGCACGCCGTTGTCGACGAAGACGCAGGTCAAGCGGTCGCCGAGGGCGCGGTGCACCAGCTCCGCCGCCACCGTCGAATCCACGCCGCCGCTCAGCGCACACACAGCCCACCCGCGCGTGCCTACGCGCGTGCGAATTTCTTCGATGGTTCGCTCGACAAAACTGTGCGGGTTCCAGTTGGGCTCGGCGCGGCAAATCTCCAGCACGAACCGGCGCAGCATGTCCGTACCGCGGTCGGTGTGCTTGACCTCGGGGTGGAACTGCACCGCGTAGAGCCGCCGCTCGGGGTTCTCGGCCGCCGAGATGGCGTTGGACGTCGTGCCGGCCACGCGGAACCCCGGCGGCAGCGCCGCGATGTGGTCGCCGTGGCTGTTCCAGATGCGCAGGCGCGGCGGCAGCCCGGCGAAAAACTCCGAGTCCGGCGCCACGTTCAACTCCGCCGGCCCGTACTCGCGCCGCTCGGCGCGCTCCACCTGCCCGCCCAGCTTCTGCGCCATCCACTGCAACCCGTAGCAAATCCCCAGAACGGGCTTCCCTGCTTCGAGCACTTTCGGGTCGCAGCGCGGTGCGTCGGTTTCGTAAACCGACGAGGGGCCGCCGGAGAGCACCACACCTGCGGGCTGCAGCGCCAGGATATCCTCCAGCGGCGTCCAGCACGGCAGGATGAGCGAATAGACGCCGAGCTCGCGGATGCGCCGGGCGATGAGCTGGGTGTACTGCCCCCCGAAGTCGAGCACCACGACTCTACCCTTCGTCGTGGGCGGCGCGGCGGTGGCGGTCTTGGCGTTCGGGCTCATCGGCTCAGCACGATGTTGATGAGTTTCTTCGGAACCACGACGGTGCGCGCGACTCGTTGCGTCTCGAGGAGGCCGGCCACGCGCGGGTCGGCCATCGCTTGCTCCAGCAGCTCCTGCTCGCCCAGGTCGTCGGTCACTCGCAGGCGGCTGCGCACGCGCCCGTTGACCTGGATGACGATTTCATACTCCTCCTCCTTGGCCAGCTCGGCGTCGTAGCCCGGCCAGGGCGTTTCCGCCACGCCGGGCGCGCGCCCGAGCCGCTCCCAGAGCTCCTCGGCGGCGTGGGGCGCGAAGGGCGAAATCAGGAGCACGGTCATCGCCAGCGTGTCGTCCAGCACCTTCGCGGAGACGTTCTGCTCCAGCGGCTCGAGCTGGTAGAGCAGATTGACCAGCTCCATCACTGCGGCAATCGAAGTGTTGAAGTGCCAGCGCGTCTCGAAGTCGTGCGTCACGCGCCGGCAGGTCTGGTGCGCCTTGCGCAGCAGTTGCCGGTCATTGGCGCTCGCATTGTCGGCAGCCGTCGCCGCGGCGCCCGCCGCGGCGGGCAGGCGCGGGGCGTGCTGGGCGACCAACCGGAACAGCCGCCGCAGGAAGCGCTCGCAGCCTTCCACGCCCGCCTGCGTCCACTCCATGTCTTTCGACGGCGGCGCGGCGAAGAGCGTGAACAGGCGCGCGGTGTCGGCCCCGTACTTCTCGATCATCTCATCGGTCGAGACCACGTTGCCGCGCGACTTCGACATCTTGGCCCCGTCCTTGACCACCATCCCCTGGTTGAAGAGGCGCGTGACCGGCTCGTCCAGCTCCACCAGGCCGAGGTCGCGCATCACCTTGGTCCAGAAGCGGCAGTAAATCAGGTGGAGCACGGCGTGCTCCGCCCCGCCGATGTAGATGTCAATCGGGAAAAAGCGCTTCACGACTTCAGCGTCGAAGGGCGCCTTGTCTTCGCGCGGCGAGAGGTAGCGGTAAAAGTACCAGGACGAATCGACGAACGTATCCATGGTGTCGGTCTCGCGCCGGCCCTGCTTCCCGCACCGGGGACAAGGCGCATGGACGAACGACGCCACGTTGCCCAGCGGTGAGCCCCCCTCGCCCGTGATTTCGACCTCGAGGGGCAACACGACCGGCAGATCCTTTTCCGGAACGGGAACCATTCCGCAGCGCTCGCAGTAGATGACGGGAATCGGGGTGCCCCAATACCGCTGCCGCGAGATGCCCCAGTCCTTGATGCGGTAGAAGACGGTGCGCTCCGCGCGGCCCTGCTCGGCCAGGTCGTCGGTCATCTTTTCAATCGCCTGCTCGGAGGTGAGGCCGGTGTAGGGGCCGGAGTCGACCAGCCGCCCGTAGCCGATGAAGGCCTGGCGCAGCGTGGCCGCGTGCAGCGGCTTGCCTTCGCGCGGCTGCACGACCACCTTGATGGGCAGGCGGTACTTCTTGCAGAAATCGAAGTCGCGCTCGTCGTGCGCCGGAACGGCCTGGACGGCGCCGGTGCCGTATTCCATCAGCACGAAGTTGCTCACCCAGATGGGCACCTGCTCGCCGGTGAACGAGTGCAGCGCGAAGCGCCCGGTGAAGATGCCTTCTTTCTCGGCCTCGGCCAGCGCTTGCGCGCGGTGGCTCTGCTGGCGCATCTTCTCGACTTTGCGGGTAATGGCGGCGCTGCCGGGCACGCCCTTCAGCAGCCCATCCACCAGTGGGTGCTCCGCCGCCAGCAGCAAGGCGGTGGCGCCGTAGACGGTGTCGAGCCGCGTGGTGAAGGTCTCGATGAACTTGTCGCTCTCGGGCAGCGGCCAGCGCACGCGCGCCCCCACCGATTTGCCAATCCAGTTGCGCTGCATGGTGAGGATGCGCTCGGGCCAGCGGCCGGCGAGCTCATCGAGGTCGGCCAGCAGCTCTTCCGCATAGTCGGTTGTTTTCAGAAACCACTGCTCCAGCTCGCGCTGCTCCACCGGCGTCTCCGGGTGGCGCCAGCAGCAGCCCTCCTCCACCTGCTCGTTGGCCAGCACCGTCTGGCACTGCGGGCACCAGTTCACCCGGCTTTTCTTGCGGTAGGCCAGGCCGCGCTCGAGCATCCGCAGGAAGAACCACTGGTTCCAGCGGTAGAACTCCGGCTCGCAGGTGCTGACTTCGCTCGACCAGTCGTAGCTGAAGCCGAAGCGGCGGAGCTGCTCTTTCATTCGCGCAATGTTGTTGAGGGTCCACTGCCGCGGGTGGACTTTGCGCTCAATGGCGGCGTTTTCCGCCGGCAGTCCGAAGGCGTCCCAGCCGATGGGATGGAAGACGTTCGCGCCGCGGGCGCGCCGGTAACGGGTCACGGCGTCGCCGATGGTGTAGTTGCGCATGTGGCCCATGTGGAGGTCGCCGGAAGGATACGGCAGCATCTCGAGCAGGTAGAGCTTGGGCATCGTCGAGCCCGAGCGCGGCGCGGTGAAGAGCCCCCGCTCCTCCCAGGTGCGCTGCCACTTGGGCTCGATCCTTTTTGGGTCGTAGTCCCCCATGAATCTTGGCGGGTCAACCCTTTAGGGTTGACATTCCCGTTGCCAACCTCCTTGGGCTTTAGCCCCTGAGGGCCTCAGCGGCTAAAGCCGACATAGAAACCAAACCTCAATTGGCAACCCTGAAGGGTCGCCCCGCCTTGCTCCTCGTTGCAGCCAAGCGGCGAACTGTTTGCAGGTTGCGCCGGTCGTCGCCGGGCTTGTCAATCGGAGTTTCGAGAATGAAAGTTTTGCCCCGCAGCGCGCGGTGCTGAAGCAGCCGCCGGAAGGCTTCGCGGCCGATCTTGCCGCGACCGATGTGCTCGTGGCGGTCGGCGCGCCCGCCGAGGCCGACTTTGGAGTCGTTGGTGTGGATGACCTTGACGTTGTCGAGGCCGATGACCTGATGAACCCGAGCCAGCGTTTCTTCCAGCCCGTCGGGTGTGCGCAGGTCGTAGCCGGCGGCGAAGAGGTGCGCGGTGTCCAGGCAGAAGCCCAGGTTGAGCTCGGGCACGGCGGCGCGCAGTTCGGCCAGTTCTTCGAGCTTCGCCCCCAGCGCGCTTCCCTGCCCAGCGGTGTTCTCGAGCAGAATCTGCAAACCATTGAGCTTGATTCCGCGCGCGCCCTGGCGCAGGCCGGCGGCGACGTTCGCCAGCGCCTGCCGTTTCGGCTGGTCGACGGCGTTGCCGGGGTGCATCACGAGAAAGTCGGCGCCCAGGGCCCGCGCGCGCAGCAGTTCGCCGCGAAAAGCGCGCAGCGAGCGGGCGCGGTTGATGCGGTCGGACGTGGCCAGGTTGATGAGGTAGTTGTCGTGGATGACCAGCGGCTCCAGTTGCAGCGCGTAGCGGCGCTGCCGGAACGATTTGGCTTCCACCGGATTGACGGCAGGGTTCGACCAGTTGCGGGGGCTGGCGGAAAAAATCTGAAAGGCGTCGCAGCCCAGCTCGTGGGCGCGCTCGGCCGCCTGCTCAAGCCGGCCGGCGATCGACGTATGGATCCCGATGCGGACAGGGATGCCCGGCGGAGAACTTCGCTCCCTTCGCTTCACAGACTCCTCGATGAGTAAGCATGAACACGCAATTCTACCCGACCCGCCCGCTTCGCGCAAGGCGCGGCCGGGCGCGGCGAGAGGTTGACAAAGCGGTCGTCCGGCGCTACGGTCGCCCAAGAAACAGGCACATGAAAGCCGGTCTCCATACGCTCCCTTCCGTTTCCCGCCCCGCCGCGCTACTCGCACTGCTGGTGGGCTGCCTGGGAGCTCTCCAGCCCCTGGCGGCGGCGGCCGGCTCCGACCCGTGGCCGCCGGTTTCTCAGGAGGAGCTTGATTTCAAGGAGGTCGCCGGGGACCCCAGCGCCCAGGCGGTCCTCCTCAACCGGGAGATGCACACCAATGACGCGGAGGGGTATGAGAAACACTACTTCCGGATCAAAGTTCTGAGCGACGCCGGGAGGAAATACGCCGACGTGGAAATCCCCTTCCTCAAGGACGTCATCGCGGTCGAAGACCTGGAGGCGCGCACCATCCGGCCCGACGGCACCGCGGTGGCGTTCACCGGGCAGGTGTTTGAGAAGGCGGTGATCAAGTACCGCCGGGTGAGCCTGCTGACCAAGACCTTTACGCTGCCCGAGGTGCAGGTCGGCAGCATCATCGAGTACCGCTACACCCTGCGCTGGACACCGGCCGCCTACCTGTTCGGCACCTGGTGGGACGTGCAGCACGAGCTCTTTACCCGCCGGGCGCATTTTACCATCCGGTATTCCCGCCTGCTGTCCTTCTCGTTCGTGAGCTATCTGCCGGTGGGCCGCAAAGTCGAGGACCTGCCCGACGGCGGCCTGGAGCTGCGGGTCGAGAATGTCCCGTCGTTCCCCACCGAGGAGTTCGCGCCGCCGGCCGAGAGCCTAAAGTTCCGGGTCAACTTCTTCTACAGCCTGCGAGGGCTGGACTCGCCGGAGGCGTTCTGGGTCAACTACGGAAAGAGATGGGGCGAGAGCGTGGAAAAGCACGTTACGCCGAGCAAGCGCATCAAGCAGGAGGCGGCGCGGGTCACCTCCCCGCAGGCGTCGCCGGAAGAGAACCTGCGCGCCCTCTACCGCCGCGCCCAACAGATCCGCAACCTGAGCTTCGAGAAACCGAAGACGGAGGAGGAAGAAAAGCGGGGAAAACGGAAACCCCGAGAAAAACTGGACGATGTGCTCCAGCTCGGCTACGGCACCACCGAAGAAATCACGCTGTTGTTCGTGGCGCTGGCGCGCGCGGCGGGGTTCTCCGCCTGGCACGTTGTCGTTCCCCCGCGCGACCAGGTGGTGTTCGAGCGCCGCTACCTGGACGCCCGGCAAATGAAGGCCGAGATGGCTCTGGTGGCCGTCGGCTCCGAGGAGCGTTTCTTCGACCCGGGCACTCCGTTCTGCCCGTTCGGGGAGCTGCCGTGGGAAAAGGTCGGGACCGAAGCCATGCGGCTGGAGAACGGCCTGGGGCGGTTCATCCTCGTCCCTCTGCCCAAGCCGGGCGAAGCGACCCTGCTGCGCCAGGGGCGGCTGCGCCTGGAGGCCGACGGCACGCTTCAGGGTCAGTTGGAGGTCGAGTACAGGGGACGCGAGGCGCTGGAGAAACGGCTGGAGAACCGCTGGGAGGATGATAACGGGCGGCGGAAGAACCTGGAGGACGAGGTGCGGCGGGGACTGCCGGCCGGCAGCGAAGTCCAACTGGCCGAGAGCAGTGGCTGGGAAGAAGGCGAGCAGCCGCTGCGGGCGAAGTTCGAGCTGCGCATCCCGGGCCTGGGAGAACTCACGGGCCGCCGGCTGCTCCTCCCTCTGGGGGTGCTGCACACAGAAGGAGCCAACCCGTTCGAGCCCGCCAAGCGGACCCACCCCATCTTGTTCCCCTACCCTTATGAGCACGTGGACGAGATCGTGGTCGAGCTGCCGGCCGGGTTCCAATTGGAGGGGCTGCCCGAGCCGCGGGAGCGCTCCTCCGTCTTCGGCAGCTACGGGATCCGGGTGGAGCACGGCGGCGGCCCCCTCCACATCACGCGGCGCGTGTCGGTCGCGGGCATCAAGTACCCAGCCACGTCCTATCCGGCCTTGCGGGACTTCTTCAGCGCCGTGCGCTCGGGCGACGGGGAGCAGGCCGTTCTGCTCTCCGATGCTCCGGCCGGCGAGCAGTAAGCCCTCGGCTTGATTTCCGGCGGAAGCTTCCTCTACACTGGCAGATTGCGGTTGGCGCGACCCGCGCGCCTGTAGAAACGTAGAACCAGTGAGACTCCGATGCTGATAGTGATGCAGCAGCAGGCGACCGACGAGCAGATTCAGGCCGTCTGCCGCAAAATCGAGGAGATGGGGTGGAAGGCGCATGCCATCCGCGGCGCCATGCGCACCGCCATCGGCATCACCGGCAACGCCGGCGCGGTGGACGCGGCGCCGTTCGAGGCGCTCTCGGGCGTCGTCGAGTGCGTCCCGGTCTCCAAACCCTATAAGCTGGTCGGGCGCGAATTCAAAGAGGAAGACACCGTCATAGATTTGGGCGATGGGGTGCGCATCGGCGGGCCCGAGTTGGCCATCATTGCCGGGCCGTGCGCGGTCGAAAGCCGCGAGCAGGTCTTTGCCATCGCGGAGCGCGTGCGGGCCGCCGGGGCGCGCCTGTTCCGCGGCGGCGCCTACAAGCCCCGCACCTCGCCTTACAGCTTCCAGGGCCTGGGCGAGCAGGGCTTGGAAATTCTGGCCGAAGCGCGCGGCGAGTTCGGGCTGAAGATTGTTACCGAGGCGGTGGACGCCGAAAGCCTCGACCTGGTCGAGCAGTACGGCGACGTCATCCAGATCGGCGCGCGCAACATGCAGAACTTTTCCCTTCTCAAGCGCGCCGGGCGCGCCCGCAAGCCGGTGCTCTTGAAGCGCGGGCTTTCCGCCACCCTGGACGAGTTCCTGATGGCGGCGGAGTACATCCTGGCCGAGGGCAACCCGCAGGTCATCCTGTGCGAGCGCGGCGTGCGCACCTTCGCCGACCACACCCGCAACACGCTCGACCTCAGCGTGGTGCCGGCGGTCGAGCGGCTGAGCCACCTGCCCATCCTCGTCGACCCCAGCCACGGCACGGGACGGCGCGAGAAGGTGCTGCCGCTCTCACGGGCGGCGGTGGCGGTAGGCGCGGACGGGTTGCTGATCGAGGTCCACCACCAGCCCGCGAAGGCGCTCTCCGACGGCTACCAGTCCATCCTGCCCGAGGACCTCGACCGGCTGATGGAGGAGGTGCGGGCCATCGCCGCCGTGCTCGGCCGGACTCTGGCCGCGCCGGCGGCGGGGCTGGCGGCGCCCCAGGCCGCCAAGGCCCTGTAGGGGCCGGTTCACCTTGAGCAGTCCACAGCGCCAGCCACATTCTCTGCTCCCGATTGGGTCTCTCCTCACCGGTCTGAGCCTTTTTGCCGCCATCGGCTGCAGCGAAGCTTCGCGCCCGCACGCGGCGGTGCTGGAGCGCCCGTTCGCCTTTATCAGCAATGGGCGCAGCAGCACGGTGAGCGTGCTGGACATCGTACGGCTCGAGGTGGTGGCCACGATTCCAGTGGGCGCGAGTCCCACCGACGCCCGGGTGCGGCCGGGCAGCACGGAAGTTTACGTGGTGGCGACGGAGGCGAACCGCGTCGAGGTGATTGATGCGGCGACGCGCGCCGTGGCGGCGACCATTCACGTCGGCCAGCGGCCCTTCTTCGTTGAATTCTCTCCCGACGGCCAACGCGCCTACGTGGCCAACTCCGGCTCGGACACCCTGAGCATCATTGACTGCGCCGGGCGCCGGCTCGAGGCCACCGTCCGCGTGGGGCGGCAGCCGGGGCTGGCGCGCGCGAGCTCCGATGGGCGCTGGGTGCTGGTGTCGAACCGAGGCGACTCCACCGTTTCGATGGTGTCCACCGAAACCCTGGAGGTCAGCGCCACGGTGGGAGTGGCCGAGCAGCCGGAGCAAATCGCCATCCTCCCCGACAGCTCCAAGGCCTTTGTGGCGGCCACCGGGAGCGGCCAGGTTTCCGCCGTTGACCTCAAACGGCATGTGCTGCTGGCGAACATCCCGGTGGGCGTGCTTCCGACGGACCTCAAACTCAAGCCCGATGGCGGCGAGCTGTTTGTGGCCAACTTCGGCTCCCACACCGTCACCATCATCAACACGTGGACGAACGACGTGACCGAGACATTGGACGCCGGGCGCAACCCTGTGCGGCTGGAGCTCAGCCGGGACGGCGCCCTGCTCTACGTCACCAACTTCGGCTCCAACCAGTTGTTCGCGGTCGAGATTGCCACCCGGCGGGTGCTGGGGATTGTGACGGTGGGCTACCAACCCGATGCCACGGCGCTGACGCCGGACGGGACCACGCTGCTGGTCGCGCACGCGGGGTCGAACGACCTGGCGGTGGTGCAGGCGCAGGAGGCAGCGCTGACCACGCTGGTGCCGCTGGGCTCCTCGCCCCGCGCCATCGCCGTGGTCCGAGTCCCGGTGGCCCGCGGTGAACGGCGATGAGAATCCTCGACCGCTACATCCTGCGGGAAATCCTGCGCTACGCCGGCGTGAGCCTGGGCGTGTTCCTGTTCATCCTGATGATTCCCGAGGTGCTGCGGCTGAGCGAGCTGCTGGCGCAGGAGAACGTGCCGCTGCCGCAGGTGGCGCTGCTGTTCGTCAGCGTGATCCCGGGGAAGCTCATCTGGGTGGTGCCGATGACCGTGCTGGCGAGCCTGCTGGTGGGGCTGAGCCGGGTGGCCTCGGACAGCGAAGTGGTGGCGCTGCAGGCCGCGGGCATTCACCCGGCGCGGCTGCTGCGGCCGGCCATTGTGTTCGGCCTGGCGGGCGGTCTGGTGACGCTGGCGGCCACGGCCTGGTGGAGTCCGATGGGGGCGCGGACGCTGCACCGGCTCCGGGACGAGTTGGCGGCCGGGCAGGCGTCCACCGAGGTGCGGGCGGGCGTGTTCGATGAGCGCTTCCCGAACTTCATTCTGTACATTCAGAACGTGGAGCCGGCCACCGGGAGGTGGAGCGGAGTCTTTCTGGCGCACCTGGCCGACCCGGCCAACCCACGGCTGACCCTGGCGGAGTCGGCGGTGGCGGTGCCGGAGCCGGAGCTCAACCGCTTGCGGCTGCACCTCTCCAACGGCAGCACGCACAGCTATTCCCTCGAGCAGGCGGACCGGTACTCGGTGTCCACGTTTGCCGAGAGCGTGGTCACGGTCCCGCTGCCGGCGAAGGCGGCCGGCGTGGAGCCGCGGCGCAACGCCCACTTGGGGCTGGGGGCCTTGTGGCGGGCCAGCCAGGACGGGCCGGCGTGGCGGGCGGCTCGGGCCGACTTCCACCGGCGGCTGGCCTTGCCGGTGGCGTGCGTGTTGTTTGCGCTGGCGTCGCTGCCGCTGGGGTTGCTGGCGCAGCGCTCCGGGAAGCCGGTCGGGTTTGTGGCCGCGGTCCTGGTGGCCATCGGCTACTACTTCGTGTTCCTGACCGGCGACCGGCTGGCGCGCGAGGGCAAGCTCCTGCCCATTATCGGCGTGTGGCTGGCCAACGCCGCCCTGCTGCTGCCTCCCCTTCTCTTCTTCCCCGGCCGGCGGGCGGGCGGCGCCAGGGGCTGGCTGCCGGCAGGCGAGGGTCTGGGCGAATGGCTGCAAGGCCTGCTGGTTTCCCGCAACGGAGGGTCGGCGTCGCAGGAGCCGGCGCCGGCTACGGTACGGCGCGCGGCCGGGTGGCGGCTGGCGCGGACGCTGGACCTTTATGTCGTGCGGGGAGTCCTGTTCTACAGCCTTGCGTTGCTGGCCGGGTTGGTGGTGCTCTTCTCGCTCTTCACCGTGCTGGAGATGGTGGACGACATTGCCGCCAACAAGGTCCCGTGGGCGGTGGTAGCGCGCTTCCTCTGGTATCTGCAGCCGCAGGCGGTCTACTGGATGGCGCCGCTGGCGTTTCTGCTGGGGCTGCTGGTGGAGCTGGCGTTGCTGGGCAAGCGCAACGAGCTGGTGGCGATGCGCGGCGCCGGCATCAGCCTCTACCGCGTGGCCCTGCCGGTGGTGCTGACCGGGCTGGCAGTCTCGACGGCGCTCTTTGCGCTCGACTACTACCACCTCCCCTACGCCAACCAGCGCCAGGAAATGCTGCGCAACCAGATCAAGGGACGGCCGCCGCAGACGTTCGTGCCCATCGCGCAGCGGTGGATCTTCGGCCAGCAGCTGCGCGTTTACCATTACGCGTTCTACGACCCGGTCGAGCCGCTGCTGGGGCGCGTCAGCGTGCTGGAGCTGGAGCCGGGCGGGTTTTCCATTAGGCGGCGCATCTTCGCGCAGCAGGCCCGCTGGTCGGCCCCCATCGAGGCCTGGGTTTTTGAGCAGGGGTGGGAGCGGGTCTTCCGGCAGGGGGAAACGGCCGGCTACCGGGCCTTCCAGGCCACCAGCTTCCCCGAGCTCAACGAGCCGCCGGCCTACTTCCAGAAGGAACTGCGCGAGTCTTCGCTGATGAACTTCCAGCAACTGGGCGACTACATGAGCGACCTGCGCCAGGCCGGGTTCGACACCACCCGCCTGGCGGTGCAGTGGCACAAGAAGTTCTCCTTCCCTCTGGTCGCCGCGGTGATTGTCCTGCTGGCGTTTCCGTTCGGGGTGGCGGGAGGCGGGCGCGGCGCCGTCGGCGGGCTGGCGGTAGGGATTGCGCTCGGCTTCGCGTACTGGGGCCTGATGGGTTTCTTCGAAGCCGTCGGAAACTTCGGCCTGCTGCCGCCGCTGCTGGCGGCCTGGGGACCGACGCTGGCCTTCGCCCTGACCGGCGTTTACCTCAGCTTGCAGGTTGAGACCTGAAGCGCGCGGAAAGCCCCGCCTTTCTAGCGCGCTCTGCGGAACAGCGAATCCAACAGTTCGCCTCCTCGAGCGGAACTGTTAGTTGCCCGTCTTTCCTCAAGCGCATTCAGCAGTTTGCGGACAGGCCGTGTGTACGGCCAGCGGGAGAGGTAATGCGTCCACCAGGTGTGAGAGTGAATTGTCGTGAGGATGCGGCGACAGTTTTCCGGGCCCGGGGAGCCGGTTTGGCTGGAGGAAGCGGCGCGGAAGACGGCGGTGATGTTTCCCCCGTCGCTCGAAAGCTCAACGGTTTCGGCGACGAAGCCGTTTTTGCGGCCGAGGGCGGCAAGAGTTTCGGTGTTGAAGTTGTAGAGGTGGGCGCGGTGGAAGCGGTGCGAAGGCGCCATGCAGACGGCCTCGACGTTGGGCACTTCGACGACGAGAACGCCTCCCGGCTTCAACCAGCGCCGTACGCGCGCAAAGACGGAGGCCGGGTCCTGCATGTGTTCCAGCACGTGCCACATCGCCGCAGCGTCGAATTCACCCTCGCCGAACTGCCAATCACTCACGAATCCCTCGCGCACATCAATGCCGTATTCGCGGATCGAATAGCGGGCATAGCCCCGGTTCGGTTCGATTCCGGTGGAGCGCAGCCCCAACTGCGTCGTCAGATACACAAACTCTCCGCCGCCGGAACCGATGTCGAGCAGCCGCGCTGTGCGGGGCACCCATTTTTCCATCCGGCGCCAGCGATCCAGCGCCACTCGCCCCGCCCGGTAGACGTGAACGGGGCGCGGGGCTTCGGCTCTTTTGTAGTCCTTGCGGTACTCCTCTTCGTAGTAGCGCCGGGGCTCGATGGGCGGCGGATCACTCCACACCAGCCCGCACCCACGGCAGATGACGGTTCGCAGCGGCTCGCCCTCGCGCCCCTTCCTCCCCAGCACCTCCACGTCCTTGGCGCCGCATAGATTGCAGGGAATCGTGCAGACATTGTCGGGGAGAGGATTCGGCGGCATACAGCCTCTATCTTACTGCCACCGGCGCCGGAACTAACACAACATGCCTTGGGACACCCGAGGCGGCATTAGGCCGTGCGCGCCACTCCCGGACCGGCGATCCCCCGCTTCTCTTTGACGGCCGCCTGGGCGGCAGCGAGGCGAGCCACGGGCACCCGGTAGGGGGAGCAGCTCACGTAGTTCAAGCCTACCTGGTGGCAGAACTCAACCGAGGCGGGGTCGCCGCCGTGCTCGCCGCAGATGCCCACCTTGAGCTTGGCATTGGCCTTGCGGCCGCGCTCCGTCCCCACGCGCACGAGCTGGCCGACACCCTCGACGTCAATGGTCTGGAAGGGGTCGTCGGCGAAGATGCCCAGGCGCCGGTAGGTCTCGATAACCTTCCCGGCATCGTCGCGGGAGAGGCCGAGCGTAGTCTGGGTCAGGTCGTTGGTGCCGAAGGAGAAGAACTGGGCCGACTGGGCGATGGCGTCGGCGGTCAGGGCAGCGCGCGGCAACTCGATCATGGTGCCCACCAGGTAGGCGACCTTGCGCTTCCTGGCGGCGAAGACCTCGCGCGCTGCCTTGTCGACGACCTCGCGCTGCAGCTCGAACTCTCGCAGCGTTCCCACCAGCGGAATCATCACCTCGGGCAGCACCTTGACACCTTCTGCGGCTACTTCGCAGGCGGCCTCGAAGATGGCCCGCGCCTGCATCTCGGAAATCTCCGGGTAGCTGATCCCCAGCCGGCAGCCGCGATGACCGAGCATGGGATTGAATTCGTGGAGCTGCTCGACCCGCTCCAGGACCCTCTTCTTCGCCTCCAGCTCTTCCAGCTTGCCTTCGAATCTCAGGCGCTCGATTTCCACCAGCAACTGCTCGCGGCGCGGAAGGAACTCGTGCAAGGGGGGATCGAGGAGGCGGATCGTGACCGGGAAGCCGTCCATGGCGACGAAAAGTCCTTTGAAATCATCGCGTTGCATGGGGAGGAGCTTTGACAAAGCAGCGCGCCGGGCCTCTTCGGTTTCCGCCATGATCATTGCCTGCACGTGCTGCAGACGTTCCTCGGCGAAAAACATGTGCTCGGTGCGGCAGAGGCCGATGCCTTCGGCGCCGAAGCGGCGGGCGGCTTTGGCGTCGCGCGGGATGTCGGCGTTGGCGCGCAGGCCGAGGCGGCGGAAGCGGTCGCACCAACTCATGAACTCGGCGAACTCGCCGCTGGCCGGGTCGGGCTCGATGGTGCGAGCCTTGCCGAGAATGACCCGGCCGGTGGAGCCGTCGAGCGAAATCCAGTCGCCCTGCTTCACCCGGGTGCCGTCCACGTTGAAGTGGCCTTCCTCCTCGTTGAGGCGGAGGGCCTCGCAACCCACTACGCAGCACTTCCCCATCCCGCGGGCGACGACGGCGGCGTGGCTGGTCATGCCGCCGCGCGCGGTGAGGATGCCGGCAGCGGCGTCCATGCCATGGATGTCGTCGGGCACAGTCTCGGTGCGGACGAGGATGACGGGCCCGCCAGGGGCCTCGGCGACGGCGGCATCGGCGGTGAAGACCACGCGGCCCACGGCGGCGCCGGGCGAGGCCGGCAAGCCCTTGGCCAGCACCTGCAGTGACTGCGAGTCATCGATGACGGGGTGGAGGAGCTGCTCGAGCTGTCCTGGCTCGACCCGCAGCACCGCCTCCTCGGAGGTGATGAGCTTCTCCTTGACCATGTCGTAGGCGATCTTGAGCGCCGCCCGCCCGGTGCGCTTCCCGGTGCGGGTCTGGAGCATGTAGAGCTTGCCCTTCTCGATGGTGAACTCGAAGTCCTGCATGTCGAGGTAGTGGCGCTCGAGGCGTTGGGCGATGCGAGCGAGCTGCTTGTAGACGCCCGGCATGAGGCGGTGGAGCTCAGCCACGGGCAGCGGGGTGCGGATGCCGGCGACGACGTCCTCGCCCTGGGCGTTCTGGAGGAACTCGCCGTAGAACTCCCTGGTGCCGGTGGCGGGGTTGCGGGTGAAGCCGACGCCGGTGCCGGAGTCGTCGCCCATGTTGCCGAAGACCATCATCTGGACGTTGACGGCCGTGCCCAGCGCCTCCGAGATGCGGTGCATGCGGCGGTAGGTGCGGGCGCGGGGGTTGTTCCAGGAGCGGAAGACGGCGTCGCGGGCGAGCTTGAGCTGCTGGCGCGGCTCCTGCGGGAAGGGCTTGCCGGTGTGCTTGCGCACCAGCTCCTTGTAGCGCATCAGCACGGTCTCCAGGGCCTCGGGGCCCAGCTCGGCGTCGGTCCGCACGCCGGCGTTGCGCTTGGCGTCGTCGAAGATGCGGTCGAACTCCTCCTTGCTTATCTGCAGGACGATGTTGCCGAACATCTGGATGAAGCGGCGGTAGCAGTCGAGGGCGAAGCGGCGGTTGGCGGTGCGGCGGGCCAGGCCCTCGACGCTCTGGTCGTTCAGGCCCAGGTTGAGGATGGTGTCCATCATTCCCGGCATGGAGAACTTGGCCCCGGAGCGCACGCTGACCAGCAGCGGGTCCGCGGTGGAGCCGAGCTTCTTGCCGCTGAGCTTCTCCAGGCGCGCGGTGGCCTGTTCGATCTGCTTCTCGGTGGCGGGGGAGAGGCGGTTGCCGCTGTCAAAATAAGAGAGGCAGGCGGTGGTGGCGATGGTGAAGCCGGGCGGGACCGGCAGCCCGGCGTTGGTCATATCGGCCAGCCCGGCGCCCTTGCCGCCCAGCAGGTCCTTCCAATCGCCGCGCCCGTCGGCGCGGCCGCCGCCGAAGAAGTAGACGTGCTTCCCTGCCTTGCACTGGATTCCTGCCTTCTTGCCCATCACGACTCCTTGCCCTTGGGATTGACCACAATCTCGGAGAAATCGGCCACGGTGGAGAACTCGCGCAGGAGGTGCGCCAGCAGCGTCAGGCGGTTCTCGCGCACGGCCTCGTCCTGGGCCATGACCAGCACTTTGTCGAAGTAGAGGTCGACCTGGGGGCGCAGCGAGGCAATCTGGCGCAGGGCGTCCTCGTACTTGTGGCTTTCGCGCAGGGCGGCCACGCGGGGGCGGAGTGCCTGGAAACGATCGTGAAGGTCCTGCTCCGGGCCGGCTTCGAGCAGGCGGCTTTCGATGGGGCGAGAGGCGCGGGCCGCCCCGTCTCCAGCTTGCTCGAGGATGTTGCGAATGCGCTTGAAAGCAGCGGCCACCGGCTCGAAGTCCCGGGTGGGGCGGAGGCGGCGGACAGCCTCTAGGCGCGCCCCGGTCTCGGTGAGGTCGTCCCAACCGGCGGCGAAGACGGCGTTGACCTCGTCATAGGGGAAGCCCCGGACTTCGCGGAAGAGGTGCCGAGTCCGTTCTTCGAGGAAGGCGGAGACTTGCCTCGCCACCTGGTCCCGGTCTTCGACGGGGATGCCGCCGTCGGCCACGCAGGCGAACGCCTGGGCGATCGCGGCTCGAAGCGAAAGCGTGAGCTTGCGCTCGAGCAGGATGCGGACGATGCCGGAGCCGGCGCGGCGCAGCGCGAAGGGGTCGCGGGAGCCGGTAGGGATCAGGCCGGCGGCGAAGCAGGCGGCGATGGTGTCGAGCTTGTCGGTGAGAGCAAGCGCGGCAGCCTCGAGCGAAGTGGGGAGCTCATCGTCGGGACCCGCGGGGCGGTAGTGCTCGTAGATGGCTGTGGCGACTTTTTCCGGTTCGCCCTGGGCGCGGGCGTAGAGGCCGCCGAGGACGCCCTGCAATTCAGGAAACTCGCCGACCATTTCGGTGGTGAGGTCGGATTTGCAGAGTTGAGCGGCGCGGATGAGGTGGGAAATGTCGGCGCGCCGACCTTCGGCGGAGGAAAGAGTGCGGGCCATCCACTCGCCCAAGCGCACCAGGCGGTTGACCTTGCGCAGGTAGCTGCCCAGCTTAGCCTGGAAGGTGACCTGCTCGAGGAGGATTACCCGGTCGGCCAGCGAGCGCTTCTGGTCGGTGCGCCAGAAGAACTGGGCGTCGCGGAAGCGGGCGGCGAGCACAGCCTCGTGGCCGCGGCGGATGTCCCCGGCGCGGTCGGCGTCGAGGTCGATGACGGTGAGGAAGGCGGGGGCGAGCTGCCCGCGGCGGTCTTCGACGGCCATATACTTCTGGTGGTGGCGCATGACGGTGGCTAGCACCTCGGCGGGGAGCGAGAGGAAGTCGCGGGAGAATTGCCCGCGCAGGACGACCGGATGCTCGGAGAGATTTACCAGTTCATCCAGGAGTTGAATGTCGGCGCGCCGACGTAGATTCTCTGACTTCAGCGCGCGCTGGGCCTCGCCCCCGATTTTCTGCCGCCGCGCAGCCGGATCGACGAGCACAAAGGCGCGCTCAAGCTGCCTGGCGTAGGCTGCGCTGCTCTTCAGCACGATCGGCTTCGGCGCCAGCAGGCGATGGCCGAAGGTGGTGCGCCCGGAGGCGACCCCGTCGAGGGCGAACTCAATCACCGTCCCGCCCAGCAGCGCCACCAGCCAGCGAATCGGGCGGATGAAGTGGGTTCCCTGTGGCGAGGTCCAGTACATCGTGCGGGGGAAGCTGATGCCGCGGATGATCCCCGGCAAAGCCTCGGCCAGGACCTGCCCCGCCGGCCTGCCCTTCTGGCTGGTGACGACCGCAACGTAGGCGCCTTTGGGGGTTTCGATGACCTTCAACGATTTCACAGCCACGCCGAGTTTGGCCGCGAAGCTTTCGGCGGCGCGCGTGGGCTTGCCACCCGCGTCGAAGGCGACGCTGCGCGGCGGGCCGATGGCTTCGCTGGTGCGGTCGGGCTCAGCCTCGGCCAAGGCGGCACAGAGGGCCGCCAGGCGCCGCGGAGTTGAGTAGGTTTCGACAGGCTTGCCTGTGAGCAGTCCTCGAGCGGCAAGCTCCTTTTCCAGCAGCTCCTTGAGGCTGGCTTCCGCCCCGGGGAGCATCCAGGCGGGGATCTCCTCGCAGCCGATCTCCAGCAGGAAGTCGGTGCTCACTGGGTTTTCTCCTCGAGACCGTACTTCTGGTGGAGGTAAGCCGAGGCGGTTCGGCAGGCTAGCTGGCGGATGCGGCCGATGAGGGCGGCGCGCTCGGTGGTGGAGATGGCGCCCCGGGCGTCCAGCACGTTGAAGAGATGGGAGCACTTGAGGCAGAGGTCGTAGGCGGCCAGCACGGGGTGCCTCTGGCGCAGCTCGGGCGGGGCCTGGCGGGGATAGCTTTCGAGCAGGCGGCGGGCCTCCTGCTCCTGGAGCTCGAACAGCTTCCGGCAGGTATTGACGTCGGCCAGGTCGAAGCTGTAGGCGGAGAACTGCCGCTCCTCTTCGAGGCGCAGGCGGCCATAGGTGGCGGAGTCGCCGCCCCAGGCGAGGTCGTAGACGTTGGGGACCTTCTGCAGGAAGGCGGCGATGCGCTCGAGGCCGTAGGTGAGCTCAACCGAGACCGGGTCGAGGTCGAAGCCGCCGCACTGCTGGAAGTAGGTGAACTGGGTGATTTCGAGGCCGTCGAGGCGGACCTCCCAGCCGATGCCCCAGGCGCCCAGCGTGGGCGCCTCCCAGTTGTCTTCGAGGAAGCGGATGTCATGCTCGCGCAGGCGGATGCCGAGGGCCTCGACGCTGGCGAGATAGAGGGCCTGGATGTCGGGCGGGGCAGGCTTGAGGATGACCTGGAACTGGGTGTGTTTGTAGAGCCGGTTGGGGTTGTCGCCGTAGCGGCCGTCGGCGGGGCGGCGGCTGGGCTGGACGTAGGCCACGCGGTAGGGCTCAGGCCCGAGGACGCGGAAAAAGGTCTCCGGGTGCATGGTGCCGGCGCCGACTTCGAGGTCGTAAGGCTGCTGGAGGATGCAGCCGCGGTCGGCCCAGAAGCGCGAGAGGGCTAGAATCACCTCCTGGAAGGAGAGCGGCTTCCCCGCCCGGGGCGCGCGCTTGGGCTTACGCGCTTTCATGCAGGAGCTCCCGCGTGACCAGTTTGTGCTCGCTATGGGCCTCGATGGAATCGAGGAGGTAATTCTGCAGCTCGGAGGCGCGCTGGCGGTCCCAAGCTTGGGCGGAGAGACGCGACAGCGGCTGGGCGAGCATGTCGAGGGCGGCCTGGCGCGTGGGCGGGCTCAGCAGGCGCATCCCGGGTTGGCGGCAGCGGCGGCAAGCGACCCGGCCGGAGACGGGGCTGGCGTAGATGGGCTCCTCGTTGAAGCTTTTTCCGCAGCGGAAGCAGGAGTCGAGCGCCGGGAGCCAGCCGGCCAGGCGCACCATCCAGAGTTGGAAGTAGGTGAGAGCCAGCCAGACGGAATCGGACTGCTTGAGGGTCTCCAGGGTCATGAGGAGGAGGCGGAAGGCGCGGTCGGAGGCTTCGCGCTCGGGCAGCATGAGCTCGGCGAGCTCGGCAATCTGGTTCAAGGCCAGCGTGCGCTCGTAGTCACCGCGCGGGTCCCAGTAGGCTGCGATCAATTCACTCTCCGAGAGCCGGACGAGCTCCTGGCCTTCGCGGTCAAAGAACCAAAGCCGGACGTGGCTGAGCGGCTCGAGTGCGGCGCCGAAGCGGCGGCGGGAGCGGCGGGCGTTGGGCGCCACACCGCGCAGCCGTCCGAGGCGTCGCGAAAAAAACGAGATCCATTTGTCGGCCTCGCCGAAGGGGCGCGCGCGCAGGATGACGGCTTCGGAGTCGAGCAAAGGCATTGAGGACTCGTGGTCGGCGCGCCGACATCCGCGGCGAAACAGCGAGCTGGCCGCGAAAAGCCAGAGACTATCACAGCGCGCGCGGGGTTGACAAACGCCGAGGAAATTCACTTTAGATACATTCTAAATAACAAAGAGGCCCTCTGGCTCTTTGCCCGCGGGCGCGAGTTCGGATAGAGTGCCGCTCGGACGCCGCGCCATGTGCAGGCAAACAACATTCGACGTGGTCGGTCTGGGTTTGAACGCCACCGACGTGGCCATCGAGCTGCCGCGCTTCCCCGCGTTCAACAGCAAGGTAGAGATTAGCGGCGCGAGCTGGCAGGGCGGCGGGCAGGTGGCGACGGCGCTGACGGTGTGCCAGCGGCTGGGGCTGCGGACGAAGTACATCGGGAGCGTGGGCGACGACCCTTTCGGCGTGTTCCAGCTCGAGACGCTGCGGCGGGACGGGATGGACTTGAGCGACCTGAGGGTGGTGCGCGGCTGTGGCAACCAGGTGGCGTACATTCTGATTGATCAAGCGAGCGGCGAGCGGACGATCCTGTGGAAGCGCGACCCGCGGCTGGCGATTCCGCCGGAGGAGGTGACGCGGGAGATGATTGCCTGCGGGCGGCTGCTGCACGTGGACGGGCACGACACGGCGGCCGCCGCGCAGGCGGCGCGGTGGGCGCGGGAGGCGGAGATGCCGGTGACGCTGGACGTGGACAACCTCTATCCCGGGCTGGAGGGGCTGCTGGAGCAGATCGACTACATCGTCAGCTCGGAGGAGTTTCCGCTACGCTACACGGGCAAGGAGGAGCTGTTCGCGGCGCTGTTCGAGGTCCGCCGGCGGCATCCAAAGGCGAGGCTGGTGGCGGCGACGCTGGGCTCCGACGGCGTGCTGGGGCTGGAGGGCGACCGGTTTATCTATGTCCCGGCCTACGACGTGCGCGCGCGGGACACGACCGGCGCGGGCGACGTTTTCCACGGGGCGTTGTGCTACGCGCTGCTCGAGGGTTGGGCGGTGGAGCGGGCGCTCGAGTTCAGCAACGCCATGGCAGGGCTGAGCTGCGAAGCCGTGGGCGCGCGCGGGGGCATCGCGACGCGGGCGCAGGCGGAGGAGCTGATGGCGAGCGGGCGGAGGCGTCCGGCGCGGTGGAGTTCCCTGCCCCGGCCGACGGAGGTGGTGTGAACCCTCAGGGGCTAAAGCCCGTCTTGTTGTTGCGGCTGGTAATGTCGCGCCGGAAGGCGCGACCCCATGAGGTGCGTGCACAGTTGGAGGCCGCAAGGTGATTCCGCTGCGGGATGCCAACCCGAGCCGGAGCGTGCCCTTCGTGACGCTGGCGCTGATTGCGCTCAACTGCCTGGTGTTCCTCTACGAGATGGCGCTGCCGGCGGCGGGGCTGGAGCGGCTGGTGTTCACCTTCGGGATGGTGCCGGCCAAGGTGACGGCGTTCCCGGCCAACCCGGGCATCGGCTTCCTGGATGCCACCGTGCCTTTCCTGACCAGCATGTTCCTGCACGCCGGCTGGCTGCACCTGCTGGGGAACATGTGGTTCCTGTGGATCTTCGGGGACAATGTGGAGGACCACCTCGGGCACCTGCGCTTTCTACTCTTCTACCTGCTGTGCGGCCTGGTGGCGGCGATCGTCCACCTGGTGTTCAACCTCCACTCGACCATTCCGACGGTGGGGGCTAGCGGGGCGATTGCCGGCGTGCTGGGGGCCTACCTGCTGCTCTTCCCCGGTGCGCGCATCCTGACGCTGGTGCCGGTGTTTTTCGTGTGGCTGATGGAGTTGCCGGCCTACGTCATTCTCCTCTACTGGTTTGTCCTGCAACTGTTGCAGGGGACGGCGACGCTGGGGGCGAGCGCCGCCGGCGGCGGGGTGGCCTGGTGGGCGCACGTCGGCGGTTTTCTGGCCGGGCTGGCGCTGGTGAAGATTGTTGCATCCCGGCGGCGGCGGTATTACGTCATTAGGCGGTAGCAGTGGAAAGTGAAGTGAACCTCAGATGCTATGAAAGAGAGCGTGCCTCCGAAGGGTACGATCGTGCTCGAAGCACAGACCCTTGAAGGAGGCACGGCATGATCCACA
>Ga0137796_10000473_pt1 | contig 25103 bp, 24 predicted proteins | sample OV2TP3_FD_97704 | JGI IMG/M metagenome (GOLD analysis project Ga0137796, IMG submission 97704) | reverse complement strand
GCCCGCGCCGTCCTGCGGGAGGGGGGCTACGCCGTCCCCGCCTGACGCGCCGGTCGCGAGGCCCCCTGCGGCCGGGCGGGGGGCGCCCGCGCTCACCCGCGCCGAGCGTGCGCGGCTCGCGTTGCTCGCGGGGCTCGGCCGCGGCGCGGTGCGGGTGCTCGGGGCGACCCTCCGGTTCGTCGAGGTCCGCCGCGAGGTAGTCGAGCGGCTCTGGGCGGCGGGCGGTCCGGTGATCTACGCCTTCTGGCACGGGCGCATGCTGATGCTCCCCTATTTCTACGGCCACGTGCGGACGTTCCACGTCCTCGCCAGCCGCTCGCGCGACGGCGAGCTCCTGAGTCGGTTCGTCCAGGGGTTCGGGGCGCGGGTGATCCGCGGCTCCTCCTCGCGTGGATCCGCGGCGGCCCTCCGCGCGCTGACGCGGCTCCTCCGCGCGGAGCGGGCGGAGGTCGTGGTGGTCCCCGACGGTCCGCGCGGGCCCCGCTACGTGGCCCACGCCGGACCCGTCCTGCTCGCCAAGCTCGCGGGGGCGCCGGTCGTGCCGATGGGCTTCGGCGCGTCGCGGCGGACCGTGCTCCGATCGTGGGACGAGTTCGTCATTCCGCACCCGTTCGCGCGTGCGGCGGTGGTGTTCGGTGACCCGCTCGTGGTGTCGCCCGACGCGGATCGCGCCGCGCTCGAGGCGCACCGCCTGGCGCTGGAGGCGACGCTCACGCGGCTGACCCGGGAGGCCGATCGCGTCGCGGGAGTGGCGGGTGTACCGGCTCTATAGCGCGACGATCGCGCTCCTCGCGCTCCTCTACCTGCCGGTGTTCCTGCTCCGCAAAGTCTGGCGCGCCGGCTACCCCCTGGCGCTCCGGGATCGGCTCGGCTTCGTCCCGGTCGCGCCCGGGCCGGAGCGGTTCTGGGTGCACGCGGTCTCCGTCGGCGAGGTGATGGCGGCCGTCCCGCTCGTCCATGCCCTCCGCCAGCGCTGGCCCGCGGTGGAGGTCGTCGTCTCCACGGTCACGGGGACGGGAGCGCAGGTGGCCCGCGCCCGTCTGCCCGAGGCGGCGGTGGCGTTCACGTTCCCGGTGGACCTCGCGGGGGCGACGCGGCGGGCCGTCCGCCGGGTACGCCCGCGGTGCTTCATCGCGCTCGACACCGAGCTGTGGCCGAACCTCCTGCGGGCGCTCGCCCAGGCGGGGATCCCGGCGGTCCTCGTCAACGGGCGGATCTCCGACCGCTCGTTCGGCCGCTACCGTCGCGTCCGGGGCCTGTTCCGAAGGGTTCTGGAGAACGTCGCCCTCTTCGCGATGCAGTCGGAGGAGGATGCGCGGCGCATCATTGCCCTGGGGGCGCGGCCGGAGCGCGTCGTCGTGACCGGCAACCTGAAGATGGAGGCTCCCGAGGGTCAGGAGGGGGCCGACCGGCTCTGGCGGCGACTCCTCCACCTCGGGGAGGCGCGCGTCTGGATCGCGGGCAGCACCCACCGCGGCGAGGAGGGGCCGATCCTCGACGCGTTCGTCACGCTGCGCGACGGGCGGGAGCCGCTCTGCCTGATCCTCGCCCCGCGGCACCCCGAGCGCGTGGACGAGGTCGCGGGCCTCGCGCGCGCCCGGGGACTCCGGGCGGTGCGCCGGAGCCAGATCGGGTCCGGCTCGGCAGGCGACCTCATCCTGCTCGACACGGTCGGCGAGCTGGCGACGCTCTACGCCGTGGCGGACGTCATCTTTGTCGGCGGCAGTCTGGTGCCGGCGGGGGGGCACAACGTCATCGAGCCCGCGCTGCACGCCAAGCCGATCGTGTTCGGCCCGCACATGGCAAACTTCCGCGAGGCGGCGGCGCTCCTCACCCGCGCCGGCGGCGCGGTCCAGCTGCGCGACGTCGCGGACCTCGCCCCGACCCTCCGCCGCCTTCTCGGAGACGCCGCGGCCCGGCGCGCCCTCGGGGGCGCCGCCTGGACCGCCGTGCGCGCGCATCAGGGCGCGTGTCGGCGGACGGTCGAGGCGGTCGAGGCGCTGCTCGACCGGCGGGTATAATGGCCGCGTGTTCACCGCGATCCAGCGCGCCCGCGTCGTGCGCGCCTGGCGGGAAGGCCTCCCCGCAGCCTGGGACGCGGTGCTGCTCCCCGCGGCGGTCGCGTACGGCGCCGGGCTCGCCCTGCGCCGGCTCGGCTACGCCTCCGGGATCTTCCGCCGCCGGAGCCTTCCGTGCCGCGTCGTCGGCGTCGGCAACCTCACGGTGGGCGGCACGGGGAAGACGCCGCTCGTCGAGCTCCTGGCGCGCGCCCTTGCGGCACGCAAGCAGCGCGTCGTCGTCCTCAGCCGCGGGTACGGCCGGCGCGCCGGCGGCGCGGTCGCGGCGGTCACCGACGGCGGGCGCTGGCTCCTGACAGCCCGGGAGGCGGGGGACGAGCCCGCGCTGCTGGCACGCCGCCTGGCGGACGTCCCGGGCAGCGTGCCGGTGGTCGTCGGCCGCGACCGGTTCCGTGCGGGGCTCTGGGCCGTGGAGCGCTTCCGGCCGGACGTCCTCCTCCTGGACGACGGCTTCCAGCATTGGCGCCTCCGCAAGGACGTCGAGGTCGTCTGTCTCGACGCGCGCGCGCCCTGGGGGTCCGGCGGCCTCCTGCCGCGGGGAAGCCTGCGCGAGCCGGCGGCGGCGCTGGGGCGGGCGGACCTTCTGGTCCTGACCCACGGCGACGCGGCGGGGGATCTCGAGCGGCTCCGGGCGGAGCTCCGGGTCTGGGCTCCGACGGCCCCGATCGCGGTCGGGGCGTACGAGCCGGATGGGGTCATGGAGCTCGGCTCGGGCGCCGTGTACCCCCTGGAGGCGCTCCGGGGGACCTCGGTGCTCGCCTTCGCGGGGATCGCCGTGCCGGAGAACTTCGCCGGCACGCTCCGCGGGCTCGGGATCGGGCCGCGCGATCTCGTGGCCTTTCCGGACCACCATCCCTACGGCGCGGGGGATCTGGCCGGGCTCGAGGCCCGGGCGCGGGAGGTCGGCGCGACGGCGCTGGTCACGACCGAGAAGGACGCCGTCCGCCTGCCGCTGACCGGGACCCTGCCGGTGTGGGCGCTTCGGATCCGGCTCCGACTCGACGACGCGGGCGGCGCGTGGTGGGCGGCCCTGGAGGCCCGGCTCGCCACGCCCCGCCCGTGAGGGAGGAATGATGAGGTGATCGCCGCGACCGAACTGCGCCGCGTGCTGCTGCGGTGTCCGAACTGGCTGGGCGACACCGTCATGGCGGTGCCGGTCGCCCGCGCGCTGCGCGCCGCGCTACCGGCCGCGGAGCTCTGGTGCCTCGGGCGGTGGGTCCCGGCGATCCTCGAGGCGGAGCCGGGAGTGGACCGGCTGCTCCGCTACCCGTCCGACTGGCGCGGGCGGTGGGCCCTCGCGCGGGAGCTCCGGCACGCCGCGCTGGATCTGGCGGTGCTCCTGCCGAACTCTTTCGAATCCGCGCTCCACGCGCGACTGGCGGGCGCCCGCTGGCGGCTCGGGTACGCCGGCGACGGTCGGACCTGGCTCCTCTCGCACGCGCTCCTCCCCTCGGCCGGGCCGGTCCACCAGGTCGAGGCATACCTCGCGCTCCTGGCTCCGTTGGGCCTCGAGCCGCCCGCGACGGCGCCGAGCCTGCGCGTCCTCGCCGAGCGCCGCGCGGAGGCGCGGGGGCTCCTGGCGGAGGTGGGCGTGGAGCCCGGCGACCGCGTCGTGGGGATCCAGCTCGGGGCGGCGCTCGGGCCTTCGAAGCTGTGGCCCGCGGCTCGGCTGGCGGCGCTCGCGGCAGCGCTGGAAGCTCGCGGGACGGCCGTCGTCTTCCTCGGGGACGCGGGCGCGGCGCCGATCCTCGCCGCAGTCGAGGCCGGTCTCCCGGCGCCCGCGCGGAGCCTGATCGGGCGTGACCATCCGGCGATGCTCCCGGCGCTCCTCGCGGAGCTCGCCGTCCTCGTGTCCCCGGACAGCGGGCCGGCCCACGTCGCCGCGGCGGTCGGGGTGCCGGTCGTGGCGCTCTTCGGCCCGACGGACCCGCGTCTCAGCGCCCCGATCGGGAACCGGCACGCGGTCATCCGGCGGCCGCCCCCCTGCGCGCCGTGCTTCCTGGGTCGCTGCCCGATCGATCACCGCTGCATGACCGCCATCACGGTGGAGGAGGTGGCGGCGGCGGTGGTGGCACGGCTCGAGGCGTCCCTGGAGGAGGCCCGGGTGCCGGCGGGCTGATGCGGCCGCTTCGCATCCTTCACGTCGTCTCCAACCGCTGGTGGACGGGGAGCGCGGAGCCGGCGCTCGACCTCGCTCGGGCCCTGCGGAGGCGGGATCACGAAGTCGCCTTCGCGTGCATCCGGGGGGACGCGCTGGAGGCGAAGGCGCGCGCGCTCGGGCTTCCCCCGGTGGAGGGACCGACGCTCGAGCCGACGGCCCGACCGTGGGCTCTCCTCCGGGACGTGCGGGCGCTTCGCCGCGCCGTCCGGGACCGCGGCGTGGAGCTCGTGCACGCGCACCTGAGCCACGACCACTGGCTGGCCGCCCTGGCGCTCCGCGGCACGCGGATCCGCCTCGTGCGCACGGTGCACCACCGTCGGGGCCTCCACCGCGGCCCGGCGGCGGCGTGGCTCTTCCGGCGGACGGACGCCGTCATCGCCGTGAGCCGCGGCATCGCCGACGCGGCCGAGGCGGCCGGGATCGACGCGGCGCGCGTGAACGCGGTGCCCGGCGCGGTGGACGTCGAGCGGTTCTCCCCCACGGCCGGGGGTGGCGCCATCCGGACGGAGCTCGGGCTCGACGGGTCGTCTGTCGTGGGCTGCGTCGCGCGCCTGGTCCCGGGCCGCGGCCACGACGTCCTGCTGGAAGCGACACAGCGCCTCCGCGACCGGGTGCCGCGCCTCTGCCTGCTCCTGGTGGGGCGCGGCGAGGGGCGAGCGGCCGTCGAGGGTCGCGTGCGCGAACTGGGCCTCGGAGACGTCGTGGTCTTCGCGGGATACCGCGGCGACGACCTGCCGGGGGTCCTGGCCGCGATGGACGTGGCCGTCCTCCTCGGCGTCGGCTCGGAGGAGTCCTGCCGCGCGGTCCTGGAGGCGATGGCCGTCGCTCGGCCAGTGGTCGCCGCGCGGGTCGGCGCGCTGCCGGAAACCGTCGTGGACGGCGAGACGGGGTGGCTGGTGGAGGCGGCTCCCGAGGCGGTCGCCGAGCGCCTCGCCCGCGTGCTCACGGATCTGGCGCGCGCGCGCGCGATGGGGGCGGCGGGGCGCCGGAGGGTCGAGACGCTGTTCACGCCGGAGCGGCGGGCCGCGGCCGTGGAGGCGGTGTACGGTCGCGTGCTCGGAGTCGGGGGGTGAGCGCGGGGGCGTGCCCGGGCGTTGGGGCCGGGAGGGTCGCGTGCTACAATCGGCCGGTCCGGGTTCCGGCCCGGTCCCGCAGCTCCTGGCCGCTATGGCGGCAAATCGCGATTCCCTCGGCGCGGCGCGGGTGTCACGGGTGGTAGCAGGCCTGCTGGGGGCGCGCGCCTGGGCGACGGCGACGGCCGAGCGCCGGGCGTTCGCGCGTTCGCTCGGCTACCTGGTCCTCACGCGACTGACGCTGTTCATCGTCGCAGCCAGCGCGATCCGGATCGTGCCCGCCGGGATCCAGCCGCCGACCGAGGTGTACCTGGGGAAGAACATCTCCGTGGCGACGTGGGTCCGGTGGGACGCCTGGTGGTACCTGAACGTGGTCGAGCGGGGCTACTGGTTCGATCCACAGGGGAAATCGAACGTGGCGTTCTTCCCGCTGTTGCCGATGGCGATCAAGGGTCTCACGGCGGTGATCGGCAACATGGTGGTCGCCGGGCTCCTCGTCGCCAACCTGGCGGCGCTCGGCGCCGTGATCGCCTTCTGGATGTGGGTCCGCGCCGAGGCGGGCGCGACGGCGGCGGAGCGGGCGGTCCTGTGGCTTCTCGTGTTCCCCTTCTCCTTCTTCTTCCACACGGTCTACGCGGAGTCGCTCTTCTTCCTCCTGATCACGCTCGCCTTCCTGGCGGCGCGGCGCGAGCGGTGGCTGCTCGCCGGACTCTGGGGCGGCCTCGCCGCGGCCACCCGCCCGATGGGGATCCTGTTGCTCCCCGCGTTCGGGTGGGAGGTCGCGCGGCGGTGGCGCGCCGGGCAGGCGCCGCGGCTCGGCGACGTCCTCGGTGTCCTGCTGATTCCGGCGGGGCTCGGCGCGTACGTCGCCTACCTCGCCGTCACCTTCGGCCGCCCGCTCGCGTTCTGGGAGGCCCACGCCGTCGGCTGGAGCGTGCGCCTGCAGTGGGACCTCGCGGGGTACTGGCGGGAGACCTACTGGATCCTGACGCACGGCCCGCGGATCCAGGCCTACACGCAGCTCCTCGACTCGTTGCGGATCATCCTGCCGCTCACGTTCATTGGGCTCACGGTTGCCGTCTTCCGCCGGCTCGGCGCGGTGCCCGGAATCTACACCGCGCTGGCCGTGGCGGTCGGCATCCTGTTCGCGCCGGAGAGCGTCGGCCGCGAGCTCCTGGCCGCGATGCCGGCGTTCGCGGTCGCCGGGATGCTCGACCGGGGTGGGAGCGTGGGGGAGGGGATCCGGATTCTCTCCGCGGGCCTGCTCGCGATCTTCCTCTTCGCCTTCGTCACCGGGCACTTCGTGAGCTAGACCGTGAAGCGGATCCTCGTCGTGGACGACGATGAGCGCCTCTGCGAGGTCATGCGCGAGCTGCTCGTGCAGGAGGGGTACGACGTCGCGGTCGCCCACGACGGCAACGCGGCGCTCGAGCGGCTGCGGAGCGACGGGATCGACCTCCTGCTCGTGGACATCAACATGCCCGGCCTGGGCGGGGCCAGCCTCGTCCAGGTGTTGCGGACCGAGGCCGAGTGGCATCGGTTCGCGCACCTGCCCGTGATCGTGATGTCGGCGCTCTGGGACGTGGTCACGTTCAACCTGGACATCCAGGCCGGGTTCCCGAAGCCGGTGCATCACGAGGACCTGCTAGCGAAGATTCGCGAGCTCATCGGGCCCGCGTGAGCACCGGGCGGATCTCGGGCCCGCCATCGGTCCGATGGTGGCCGCGCGAGCGGAAGTCGCGGCAAAAAGCGCTTTTGACGCCTCGCACGATCCGTATAATGACTCCGATGACTTCGGGGGGCGGAGCCTGACCGTGCCGAGCGTCGACGGGAGCCGCCTGCTCGGGCTGGTCGAGGCGTTCCAGGGCAAGACGGTCGCCGTGCTGGGGGACGTCGTGGCGGACGAGTACGTCTACGGCAAGCCCCAGCGGATCTCGCGCGAGGCGCCGGTGCTGATCCTCCGGTACCTCTCGCGCGAGGTGCGGCTCGGCGGTGCCGCGAACGCCTGCCACAACCTCCACGCGCTCGGGGCGCGCGTGGTGCCGCTCGGTGTGGCGGGCGACGACTGGGCGGGGGGGGCGATCCGGGAGCTGTTCGAGGCGGGGGGCGTGACGACGGAGGGGCTCGTCGCGGTCGGGGAGCGCGTGACCCCGGTCAAGACGCGCATCATGGCCGGCGGCTACCTGGCCACGCGCCAGCAGATGGTCCGGGTGGACCGGGAGCCGGAGGGCGGCATTCCCCCGGCGGCCGAGGCCGCGCTGCTGGAGCGGCTCCGGAGCTGGGGGCCGCGCGTGGACGCGCTCCTGCTCTCGGACTACGGGTACGGGACGATCACCGGACGGCTCCTGGACGCCGCGCGTGAGCTGGGCGCACGCCGCGGCCTCGTCGTCACCGCCGATTCGCGCTACGATCTCCTCCGCTTCGAGGGCGTGACGGCCGCGACGCCGAACGAGCCGGAGGTGGAGCACCTCCTCGGCGTCTCGCTCGATCCCGAGAAGGCCGTGGAGCAGGCCGGCTGGCGCCTGCTCGAGCGGCTGGGGAGCCGGCTCCTCCTCGTGACGCGCGGGTCGAAGGGGCTGGCGCTGTTCGAGCGCGGCGGCGGCGCCACGTTCATCCCGATCTACGGGAGTGACGAGATCGCGGACGTGACCGGGGCCGGGGACACGGTGATCAGCACGTTCACGCTCGCGCTGACGGGTGGGGCGGCGCCGCTGGACGCGGCCCGGCTCGCCAACTATGCGGGGGGTGTGGTGGTGATGAAGCGCGGCACCGCGCCGATCACCCGCGGCGAGCTCCGCGAGGCGATCGCGCACGACGCCGGCGCGGGGGAGCGGGGTGCCGGGCAGGGTGCTGAGCCTTGACGCGGCGCGCGCGGCTGCGGAGTCCGCGCGGGCGGGCGGCCGCCGCGTCGTGGTCGCCAATGGCTGCTTCGACCTCCTGCACGTGGGCCACGTGCGTTATCTCGCCGGCGCCCGGGCGCTCGGGGACGTGCTGATCGTCGGGGTGAACTCCGACGAGTCCGTCCGCCGCCTGAAAGGCCCGGGACGACCGCTGATGCCCGCCGCCGAGCGCGCCGAGCTGGTCGCGGCGCTCTTCGTCGTGGACCACGTCGTGATCTTCGACGACGACACCGCGGACCGCCTCGTCGCGCTCCTGCAGCCTGCCGTGCACGCGAAGGGGACCGATTACACGCGGGAGTCCGTGCCCGAGCGCGCGACGGTGCGCGCGGGCGGCGGCGAGGTCGCCATCGCCGGGGACCCGAAGACGCACTCCACCCGGGACCTGATCGCCCTGATCGTCGAGCGGTTCGCCGCGCCGGGGGCCCGAGCGCGGTGAGGGGCGAAACCGGAGCGGTGCCGCGCATCGCGCTGGTCAAGCTCTCCGCGCTGGGCGACGTGGTCCACGCGCTCCCGGTCGCCCGCGCCTTGCGCGCCCGCTTTCCGGGGGCCGGGCTGACCTGGATCGTGGAGCGCCGGGAGCAGGGAATCCTGGCCGGGAACCCCGACCTCGATCAAGTGATCGCCGTGGACACGCGGCTCTGGCGGCAGGAGTTCCGGCGACCCCGGGGCTTGCTGACGGTCTACGACAAGATCCGGGGGCTGACCCGGCGGCTCCGCGGCGGGCGATTCGACGTGGCGCTGGACCTCCAGGGACTCTGGAAGAGCGGGGTCATCACGGCGCTGACGGGCGCCCCGCTGCGGGTGGGTCTGGCGCTCGGCCACTGCCGGGAGCGGGCGAACGTGCTCTTCACCACCCGCCGCGTGACGCCCGCGGCCGAGGCCGTGCACGTGGTCGAGGTGAACCTCGCGCTTCTGGCCGCCCTCGGCATCACGCGGGCTGACGTGGGGACGCCGGTGTTCCCGATCGCGGCGGACGCGGGCGCCGACGCCGCGGCGGCGCGGGTCCTGGAGGAGGAGGGGGTCAAACCGGAGACCCTGCTCGTGGCGCTCCTCCCCGGGGCGGGGCAGGACGTGAAGCGCTGGGGGGTGGAGGGGTACCGGCGGGTGGGGGACGAGCTGGCGGAGCGCCTCGGCGCGCGCCTGGTCGTCGTGTGGGGACCCGGGGAGGAGCCGCTCGCGCGGGCGATCGCCGCGCGGATGCGCGGCGCGCCGCTCGTCCCGCCGGCGACGTCGATCCCGGAAATGGTGGCCCTCTTGAGGCGCGCGGCGCTCGTCGTCGGGGGCGACACGGGGCCGGTTCACATCGCCGCCGCGCTGGGCGTGCCGACCCTGGGCCTCTACGGGCCGACCAGCGCGCGCCGGAACGGACCCTACGGCGCGCGGACGGCGGCGGTCCAGAGCGCCACCGGGCGGATGGACGGCATCGGCGCGGACGCGGTGCTGGCGGCCGCCGAGGCGCTCGTGCGGTGAGGTGCGATCAGAGGTGAGGTGCCTCGTCACCGGCGCCGCAGGCTTCATCGGCTCCCATCTGGCGGAGCGCCTGGTCGCCGAGGGGCGCGAGGTCCTCGGCGTGGACGCGTTCACGGACTACTACGCCCCCGCGCTGAAGAGCGCGAACGTCGCGGGGCTCGAGGGGCGCCCGGGCTTCCGCCTCATCCGGGGGAACCTCCTCGACCTGGATCTGCCGGCGCTCCTCGACGGCGCGGACGTCGTGTTTCACCTGGCGGCGCAGGCCGGCGTGCGGGCGAGCTGGGGCCGCGCGTTCGAGGTCTACACCGGCTGGAACGTGCTCGCGACGCAGCGGCTCCTCGAGGCGGCGCGCGGCCGGCCGATCCGCCGGTTCGTCTACGCGTCCTCGTCGGCCGTGTACGGGCGCTCGGAGCTGCCGATGCGGGAGGACAGCCCGACGCGCCCCTTGTCTCCCTACGGGGTCTCCAAGCTGGCAGCCGAGCACCTCTGCAGCCTCTACGCGACCGCGTACCGGGTGCCGACGGTGTCGCTCCGCTACTTCACGGTGTTCGGTCCCCGGCAGCGTCCGGACATGGCCTTCCACCGGTTCATCCGCGCGCTGCGGCAGGGGCGGCCGCTCCCGGTCTTCGGCGACGGGCGGCAGACGCGCGACTTCACCTTCGTCGGGGACGCGGTGGACGCGACCTGCCGCGCGGCAGCGGCGGACGCGCCGCCCGGCGAGGTGCTGAACGTCGCCGGGGGGGCGCGGGTCGAGTTGCGGGAGGCGATCCGGGAGATCGAGCGGCTCGTCGGGCGGCGGGCGATCCTGGAGACGGCGCCGGCGCCGGCCGGCGAGATGGCGCACACGTACGCCGACACGGCCCGGGCGGCGGAGGTGCTCGGGTGGAGCCCGAAGACGCCGCTCGCGGAGGGGTTGCGTGAAGAAGTGGCGTGGATCGAGCGCGTCGAGCGGGCGGGCGGATTCCCGGATGGCTAGCCTCTCGGTCGCCGTGGTGGCGCTGAACGAGGCGGAGCGCATCCGCGCCTGTCTCGAAAGCGTGGCGTGGGCGGACCAGGTGGTCGTGGTGGACTCGGGGTCGAGCGACAAGACCGTCGAGATCGCCCGCGAGTTCACGGACCACGTCCTGTTCCACCCCTGGGCGGGGTTCGCGGCGCAGAAGAACTTCGCGGCCACCCAGTGCCGCGGCGACTGGATCCTGTCGCTCGACGCCGACGAGCGCGTGACGGAGGCCCTCCGGCGGGAGATCACCGGGGTGCTCGCGGGGGACCCGTCCGTCTCCGGCTTCTTCGTCCCGCGCCGGAACTTCTTTAGGGGGCGCTGGATGCGCTGGGGTGGATTCTACCCCGACTACCAGCTACGCCTCTTCCGCCGGGGCCGGGGCGCCTACCGGGTGCGGGCCGTCCACGAGTCCCTCCGCGTGGACGGCGCGACGGCGCGACTCCGGGCGCCGCTCGTGCACGAGAGCTACCGGGGAGTCGAGGACTTCGTCACGCGGGCGAACCGCTACTCGGACCTGGCGGCGCGGGACCTCGCCGCGGAGGGGCGCGGCGGGTCCGTCGTGGACCTGCTGCTCCGGCCCCTCTGGCGGTTCGCCCGGATGTACGTCGTCCGCGGCGGATTCCTCGACGGCTGGCACGGCTTCCTCCTGGCCGTCCTCTATGCGCACTACGTCTTCATCCGCACGGCGAAGGTGCGGGAGCTGCGGGTCGCGGGAGAAGGGAGCGGGGACGCGGAGGGCGCAAGCCGGAGGCCCGGCGACCAGATGGACACGCGGCCGTGACCGGCGCGATTGCCGTGATCCCGGCCCGCTACGCCTCGGCGCGCTTCCCCGGCAAGGCGCTCGTGGAGGTCGCGGGGAAGCCGCTGATCCGCCACGTCTGGGAGCAGGCGCGGCGCCTCCAGAGCGCGAGCGAAGTCCTCGTGGCGACGGACGACGAGCGGATCGCACGGGCCGTCCGGGCGTTCGGCGGCACGGCCGTCCTGACGCGCGCGGACCACCCGAGCGGGACCGACCGCGTCGCCGAGGCCGTGCGGGCGATCGAGGCGGAGCTCGTGGTGAACCTCCAGGGGGACGAGCCGGCGTTCGACGTCAAGGCCGTGGACGAGCTGGTGCGTCTGATGGCCGGGGAGTCGGCGATCGAGATGGGGACCCTCGCCCACCCGATCACGGACGACGCCGAGCACGCCGACTTGAACGCGACGAAGGTCGTCCTCGACCAGGCGGGGTACGCGCTCTACTTCTCTCGGGCCCCGATCCCATTCCGGCGGCGCCCCGGCTTCGCCGCGCCACTCCGGCACATCGGCATCTACGTCTTCCGGCGGGCGTTTCTGGAGCGGTTCGCCGCCCTCCGGCCGACGCCGCTCGAGCAGTGCGAGGCCCTCGAGCAGCTCCGGGCGCTCGAGCACGGGGTCCGGATCCGTGTCGTGCTGACGCCACACGCCTCGATCGGCGTGGACGTTCCCGCGGACGTGGCGCGGCTCGAGGCGCACCTCCGGACCACCGAAGGATCGGGATGAGACACTCGGTGTCAACCCCAGGGCCCTTGCGCGCCGTGTCGAGGGGCGCCGAGGAACCGCGGCCCCCCTCCCCCCGAAGGCGGCCGGAGGGACGGGGCGTCGCGAGGGCCGCAGGCCCGAGCCGTCCCGGCGATACGGTCAACGGGGGCGGGGGTGCGGGGGGTCCCGCGTGAGACACGCCACGTCCCGCCCGGCCTCGCCGGTGAGCGTTCTCAGCGTTGGGCGCCCCTCCCCCCGAAGGGTGGGAGGGGGCGGGGGTGCGGGGGGTCCCGCGTGAGACACGCCACGTCCCGCCCGGCCTCGCCGGTGAGCGTTCTCAGCGTTGGGCGCCCCTCCCCCCGAAGGGTGGGAGGGGGCGGGGGTGCGGGGGGTCCCGAATGACCGCGCGGGACCGCGTGCTCTCGGGAACCCGCCCGACCGGGCGCCTGCACCTCGGGAACCTCCTGGGGGCCCTCGAGGACTGGGTGCGGCTCCAGGACGAGTACGACTGCTTCTACTTCGTCGCGGACTGGCACAGCCTGACGACCGAGCTCCCGGCGAAGGGGGAGATCGCGGCGAACACGCTCGAGGTGGCGGCGGACTTCCTGGGCGCCGGGCTCGATCCCGAGCGGAGCACGCTCTTCGTCCAGTCGCTCGTGCCGGAGCACGCGGAGCTGCACCTCCTCTTCTCCATGCTCACGCCGGTGGCCTGGCTCGAGCGGGTCCCGACGTACAAGGAGATGGTCGAGCAGCTCAAGCTCGAGTCCCCGTCCTACGGCCTGCTGGGCTACCCCCTCCTGCAGGCGGCCGACATCCTCATGTACAAGCCGCGCTACGTCCCGGTGGGGGTCGATCAGGTGCCGCACATCGAGCTGACCCGAGAGATCGCGCGCCGGTTCAACAACACCTTCGGCCCCGTCTTCCCCGAGCCCGAGGCGAAGCTCACCGTGATCCCGAAGGTCCCCGGGACCGACGGCCGGAAGATGTCCAAGTCCTACGGCAACGCGATCTACCTGGCGGACCCGGCCGAGGTCACGGTCCCGAAAATCCGCACGATGGTGACGGACCCCGCGCGCAAGCGCCGCTCGGACCCCGGCAACCCGGACGTCTGCCCGGTGTTCGACCTCCACAAGATCTTCACGCCGGAGGCCGAACGGGAGTACGCCGCCCACGGCTGCCGGACGGCCGGGATCGGCTGCCTGGACTGCAAGGACATCCTCCTGCGCCACCTGATGCCGCGCCTGGACGAGCTGCGCGCGCGCCGGAGCGAGGCCGCGGCCAACCCTCGGCGGCTCCGGGAGATCCTGGAGGAGGGCTCCGCCCGGGCGCGGCGGGTCGCGCGGGAGACACTCGCGGAGGCGAAGGCCGCGGCGGGGATCGCCTGAGGCCGGGGGGCGCGTGGTGGTGATGGGGACGAATGCCCGGGAGGACGCCGGGGCCGCGTCCCCGCTCACGGTCCGTCTGGAGGGGTTCGAGGGCCCCCTCGACCTGCTCCTGCACCTGGCGCGGACCGACGAGATCGACCTGGCCCGGCTCCCGATCCGGCGGATCACCGACCAGTACCTCGCGCACCTCGAGTCGGTGGACTTCCGCGAGCTGGACGACGCCGGCGCCTTCCTGGTCCTCGCGGCGACGCTCATCTACCTCAAGTCGAAGCTCCTGCTCCCGCAGCCGGAGGCGGAGGAGGCGCTGGACGAGGAGGGCGAAGCGCTCCGCCTCGAGCTGGAGGCGCGGCTGCGCGCCTACGCCCGGGTCAAGGAGCTCGGCGAGTGGCTGCGCGACCGGGAGGCGGCGTGGGGCACCCGCTTCGCCCGGACCTGGAGCGAACTGCCGATCCCCGAGTACCTCCCGATCGAGAGCGTGAGCCTCTGGGATCTCGGGGAGGCGTACCGGCAGTTCCTCGAGCGCCTCGCCCGGGGGGAGCCGACCCGCGACATCGAGCCGGAGCCCCCGTCGTTGCTCGCGCGGATGGCCGAGATCCTCGGCGTGCTGGACCATTCCTGGTACGTGCTGTTCTCCGCGCTGCTCGGGGCCTCGCCGCCCCGCCCCGAGGTGGTCGTGACGTTGCTGGCCGTGCTGGAGCTCGTCCGCCTCCAGCGGGCCCGGACACAGCAGCCGGAGCTGTTCGGGGAGATCGTGATCGAACGCGCCCCGCCCGGAGGTGTGAGCCGTGAACCCTGAGACCCTGGCCGCCCTGGAGGCGCTGCTGTTCGCGTCGGACACGCCGCTCGAGCTCGAGCGGATCGTCGAGGTGCTCGAGCTCGATCCCGCAGCGGCCCGGGCCGCCGTGGAGACGCTCCGGCAGGCGTGCGAGGCGCCCGGGCGCGGTCTCGCCGTGGTCGACGTCGCCGGCGGGGTGCGCCTCGTGACGCGGCCCGAGCACGCCGCGACGCTCCTCCGGCTTCAGCGGCTGCGGCTCCGGAGCCGGCTCTCGCGCGCCGCCCTCGAGACGCTGGCGATCGTCGCCTACCGGCAGCCGATCTCGAGGCCGGAGATCGAGCATCTGCGCGGGGTGGACACCGAGGGCGTCCTGGCGCACCTGCTCGAGCGGCGGCTCGTCCGGGTGGTCGGTCGCAAGGGAACCCCCGGGCGCCCGCTGCTCTACGGGACCACGCGGGAGTTCCTGGAGCACTTCGGCCTGCGCGACGTCGGCGAGCTGCCGCCGTTCGAGAGCCCGGGGGGCCAGCCGGAGGCCGCCGCCGCGGCGGCGGGGGAGCCGACGGCCGTCGCCGCGGTCCGCCCGGAGGGCGAGGGTCCACCGGCGAGCGAGCGCTGACGGGCGTGCCGGCGATCCGGCTGCAGAAGCTGCTCGCCGAGGCCGGTCTCGCGTCGCGGCGGGGCGCGGAGCGCCTGATCACCGCCGGGCGGGTCGCGGTGAACGGGCGCACGGTGCGGGAGCTGGGCATCCGGGCGGACCCGACGCGGGACCGGGTGAGCGTGGACGGCCGGGAGCTCCCGCGCGCCGAACCGAAGCGGTACGTGCTGCTCCACAAGCCGCCGGGCTACCTCACGACGCGCGCCGACCCGCGCGGCCGGCCGGCCGTGTTCGACCTCCTCCCGGAGCTGGACGTCCGCCTCCATTCCGTCGGGCGCCTGGACGCCGACGCGGAGGGGCTCCTGCTCCTGACCAACGACGGCGCGCTCACGTATCGCCTGACCCACCCGCGGCACGGTGTCCCGCGCGTCTACCACGTGCTCGTGGAGGGGCGCGCCGACGCCGCCGCGCTCGCGGCGCTGACGCGCGGGGTCCTCCTGGAGGACGGTCCGGCGCGGGCCGCCGGGGCCGCGCTGCTCCGCCCGGCCGGGGACGGGGCGGCGTGGCTCGTGCTCACGCTCACGGAAGGCCGCTACCGGGAGGTGAAGAGGCTGTGCCGTGCCGTGCGCCTGCGCGTCCGGCGCCTGGTCCGGGTCGCCTTCGGACCGCTCCGCCTCAGCGGCCTCGAGCCGGGGAAGTGGCGCGAGCTCTCCGCCCGCGAGGTGACGGCGCTCCTGGGCGATGAGGCGGGCGCCGCGGGGGCGGCCCCGAGCCGGTAGCAACGCGGCGGCCCCGACTTGCACGGCTCGCACGGGCTCCTCTATACTACATGGGCTCTTTTCGACGTCGCTTTCTGGAGCGTGTATGCATTTTGACGAGTGGCGGGCGAGGATCGACGACATTGACCGCCAGCTCCTCAGGCTTCTCAATGAGCGTGCCGAGATCGCCGTAGAGATCGGCCGAGCCAAGCGCGAGGCCGAGACGCCGGTCCACGTTCCCGAGCGTGAGCACGAGATCGTCGAGAAGCTCGTCCGCCTGAACGGCGGCCCGCTGCCCGGCGAGGCGATCCGGGCGATCTGGCGGGAGGTCCTCTCGGCCTCCCGGACCCTCCAGCGGCCGTTCCGCGTGGCCCACCTCGGCCCGGTCGCGACCTTCACGCACCTCGCCGCCCTGCGCCACTTCGGCGCGAGCGCCGAGTACCTGCCCGTGCGGGGGATCCACGAGGTGTTCGCCGAGGTGGAGCGCGGCCGGGCGGACGCCGGCGTGGTGCCGATCGAGAACTCGACCGAGGGGGTCGTGAACCACACGCTGGATCGCCTCATCGACTCGGAGCTGCTGATCTGCGGGGAGATCCAGCTCGAGGTCCACCACTACCTGCTCTCCCGGGCGCGCGAGCTGGCCGAGGTCAAGCAGGTCGTCTCCCACCCGCAGGCACTGGCCCAGTGCCGGGGCTGGCTCGACGAGAACCTCGCGCACGCGCAGACCGTCGAGGTCGGCTCCACCGCGATCGCCGCCGAGCGCGCGCTCGAGGACCCGACCGTCGCCGCGATCGCGAGCGAGCTGGCGCGGCGGCTCCACGGCCTGCCGACGCTGCGGGAGCGGATCGAGGACCTCGCCCAGAACGTCACCCGCTTCCTCGTGGTCGGGGCGCGCGCGCTCGGCGCCACGGGGCGGGACAAGACGTCCATCCTGCTCTCGATCAAGGACGAGGTCGGCGCCCTCTACCGGATCCTCGAGCCGCTGGCCCAGGGCAGGATCAACCTGACCAAGATCGAGTCGCGACCGACGCGACGCCGGCCGTGGGAGTACGTGTTCTTCGTGGACTTCGAAGGCCACCAGGCGGACCCGACCATCCAGGGGGTCCTCGGGGCGCTGCGGGAGCGCTGCCTGTTCCTCAAGATCCTGGGCTCGTACCCCGCGGCGGTCTGAGGCCGAGCATGGTGCGGAGAATGGCGCAGCGGGTGGAGGGGTCCTCGCGCTCTCGAACGAGGCGCTCCGAGCGCGCTCCCACCCCTGCCGGGGGGGCGCCCGGCCCGGACAATCGAGGGGGGAGGAATCGGAGGGGGGCCTAGCCCCCCTCCGAGACAGGACGATGGGCACCTCCTGGGAGCGTCTGGCGAACGAGCCGATCCTGGACATCGCGCCGTACGAGCCGGGCAAGCCCATCGAGGAGGTGGAGCGGGAGCTCGGGATTGCCGGAGCCATCAAGCTCGCCTCGAACGAGAACCCGCTGCCGCCGCCGCCGGGCGTGCTCGAGGCGCTGCGGCAGGTCCTCGGGAACCTCAACCGCTACCCCGACGGGTCCGGCTACTACCTCCGCCACGCGCTGGCGAAGCGTCACGGCGTCTCTCCTGACGCGATCATCCTCGGCAACGGCTCGAACGAGCTGCTCGAGCTGGTCGCGCGGACCTTCGTCCGTCCCGGAGAGGAGGTCGTCCTCCCGCACCCCTCCTTCGTCGTGTATCCCTCGATCGTGCAGAGCGTCGGAGGCATCCGGGTCGTCGTGACGCTCAAGGACTACCGGATCGACCTCCAGACGATGGCCCACGCCATCACGCCGCTGACGAAGCTCGTCTTCATCGCCAACCCGAACAACCCGACGGGGACGATCGTGACTGCGGAGGAAGTGGAGAAGTTCCTGGCCGAGGTCACGGACCGGGTGATCGTCGTGTTCGACGAGGCGTACTACGAGTTCGCGCAGGGGCCCGACTTTCCGGACAGTCTCGGCCACCTGCGCCAGGGACGGCGCGTCATCGCGCTGCGCACCTTCTCCAAGGTCGCGAGCCTCGCCGGCCTCCGCGTGGGCTACGCGATCGCGGACCCCGACTGCATCACCCTGCTCAACCGCATCCGGGCGCCGTTCAACGTGAACACCCTCGCCCAGGTGGCCGCGCTCGCGGCGCTCGCGGACGACGGCCACGCGCGGATCACCCTCGCGATGATCCAGGCGGGAACCCAGACCCTCTGCCGCGCCTTCGACCAGATGAGGATCAAGTACGTCCCGACCCGGGCCAACTTCATCCTCATCGAGCTGCCGGACGCGGGGCGCGTCTACCAGCAGCTCCTCCGCGCGGGCGTGATCGTACGGCCGATGATGAGCTTCGGGCTCGAGCGCGCCCTCCGGATCACCGTGGGGACCCCCGAGGAGAACGCCCGCCTGCTCGAAGGCCTGCGCACCGTCCTGGGCAAGGAGGCGAAGCGCGGGTGAGTCGTCCCGGGCCGATGCCCATCGCATCCCGGCGTCCTCGGTCGTCGGCGGCGCTCAACGTATGCGGCATACGCCTCGCGCCGCCTCCTCCCTGCGTCCTAGGGCTGCTCGGGCCTCGCCCCGGTCCCACGCCGCGACATCGTGGCGCCGCTTTCCCGAAGGTGCGCGGGTGAGCCGCCCCCGGGTCGCGCGCCTGGCCGTCGTGGGCCTCGGCCTGCTCGGCGGCTCGGTCGTGCGCGCGGCGCGCGCGCGGCAGGCCGCGGCGCAGATCGTGGGCGTCAGCCGCAACGCGGTGACGCTCGGGGAGGCGCGCGCGGCCGGGCTCCTCGACGCCTCGGCGACTGACCTCGCCGAGGGCATCAGGGATGCGGAGCTCGTGGTGCTGGCGGCGCCGGTCGGGGCGCTCCCGGGGCTGGTCCGGGAGGCGTGGCCGCACCTGACGCCCGGGGCGGTGCTCACCGACGTCGGGAGCGTGAAGTGGGAGGTCGTCGGGACGGCGGAGCGCTGTCCGGCGCGCGCCGGCGTGGCCTTCGTCGGCGGGCATCCGATGGCGGGCTCCGAGCAGTCGGGGTTCGGCGCGTCGCGGGCGGACCTCTTCGCAGGCTGTCTCATGCTGCTCACGCCCACCGAGCGGACGCCGGAAGCCGCGGTGGGGCGGGTCGCCGCGTTCTGGGAGGCGCTGGGCAGCCACGTCCGGACCCTCGGGGTGGCCGCCCACGACCGGGCGGTGGCGGCGATCAGCCATCTGCCCCATCTGGTCGCCTACGCCCTGGTCGCGGCGGCGGAGGGGGAGGCGCTGGCGCTCGCGGGTCGCGGGTTCGTCGATACGACGCGTGTCGCCGCCTCGCCCGAGGCGCTGTGGAGCGACATCTTCCGGGTGAATCGGTCCGTGCTCCTCGACGCGCTCGTCGAGCACCGTGCACGCCTCGCCCGATGGGAGGCGCTGATCCGCGCGGGGGACTGGAGCGGCCTCGAGGGAGAGCTCGGGCGGGCGCGGGAGATCCGGGAGAAGCTCGGGTGAACGCGGTCGTGCGCCCCGCCGGCCGCGTGGCCGGCGCGATCGCCGTCCCGGGCGACAAGTCGATCTCTCACCGCGCCGCGTTTCTCGGGGCGGTCGCCACCGGAGTGACCGAGGTCCAGGGGTTCCTCGAGGCCGAGGACTGCCTGAGAACGCTCCGCGCGGCAGCGGCGCTCGGCGTGGACGTCGCCCGGAAGGCGCCCGGCCACTACCTGCTCCGCGGGGCCGGGCCGGAGGGTTTGACGGAGCCCGAGGATGTGATCGATTGCGGGAACTCGGGGACCACGGCGCGGCTCCTCCTCGGGATCCTCGCCGGCCAGCCGTTCGGCGCCGTGCTGACCGGCGACGAGTCGTTGCGCCGCCGCCCGATGCAGCGGGTCATCGAGCCGCTCGGTCGGATGGGCGCACGCGTGCTCGGCCGTGACGGCGGCGGGCGACTCCCGCTGGCGATCGCGGGGGCGCGACCGCTCGCGCCGATCCGGCACGCCTCCCCGGTGGCCAGCGCCCAGGTGAAGTCGGCCGTCCTCCTCGCCGGCCTCTGGGCCACCGGGCCCGTGATCGTCGTCGAGCCATCGTCGAGCCGCGACCACACCGAGCGGATGCTCGCGGCGTTCGGGGCCGACGTCACGGCCGAGGGTCTGACGGTGACCATCCGGCCGGGGCGGCCGCTCACGGGTCAGGTCGTGACCGTCCCGGGGGACATCTCGTCGGCCGCGTTCTTCCTGGTCGCGGCCGCCGTGGCGCCGGCCGGCGGCGTGACGGTGCGGGGCGTCGGCGTGAACCCGACGCGGACCGGTGTCCTCGAGGTGCTGCGCGCGATGGGCGCCGAGCTCACGCTCGCCCCCGGGCCCCGCGGCGCCGAGCCGACCGCGGACGTCACCGTCCGGCCGGGGCGGCTCAGGGGGGCGGCCGTCGGGGGTGACCTGGTGCCCCGGACGCTCGACGAGTTGCCGGTGCTCGCGGTCGCCGCCGCGTGCGCCGACGGGGTGACCGAGGTGCGCGATGCCGCGGAGCTGCGGGTGAAGGAGTCGGACCGGATCCGGGCGCTCGCCGTGGAGTTGTCGAAGCTGGGGGTCGAGATCGAGGAGCGCGCGGACGGGTTCCGGGTCCGGGGCGGGCGCCGCCTCAGGGGGGCGCGGGTGTCGAGCTGGGGGGACCACCGCCTGGCGATGGCGCTCGTCGTGGCAGGGCTGGTCGCCGACGGGGTGACCGTGGTCGAAGGGATCGACTGCGTCGCGACGTCGTATCCCGAGTTCATCCCGACCTGCCGGGAACTGGTGGGGGAGGATCGGATCGAGGTGATCGCGTGAGCGGCCCCGGCCCGATCCCCGTCGCCCCGCGGCGTCCTCCAGCTCGCCGGGACGCGCTCGGCCTGCGGCCTCGCGGGCGCCCCGCCCCTCCGGTGGGGTCGTCGGCGGCCCTCAACGTATGCGGCATACGCCTCGGGCCGCCTCCTCGCTGCGTCCTAGCGGGGCTCGGGCCTCGGGCCGGTACGGTGCCATGGACGCCGGCATGTCCAGCTCGTAAGGTGATCGCGTGAGTCGGCCCGGGCCCATCGCCGGGCTCAGGCGTGCCGTCTGTCCGAGGGTAGAGCGGTGAGCGGTCCGCGCCACCCGGTCGTCACCATCGACGGCCCGGCAGGGTCGGGGAAGAGCACGGTGGCGCGCCGCCTGGCCCAGCGGCTCGGCTACGGCTTCGTGCCGAGCGGGGCGATCTACCGTGCCGTGGCGTGGGGGGTGGCGGCGGGCGCCACGCTCGCCGAGGTGCTCGCGCGGGCGCGGGTCGAGTTCCGCGGCGGGCCGGAGCGGCAGCGGGTCCTGGTGGACGGCGAGGACGTCACGGAGGCGCTGCGCGTCCCGGGGGTGAGCGCGCTGGCCTCGACGCTTTCCCAGCGTCCGGAGGTCCGCGCGTACGCGGACGCTCTCCAGCGGCGCCTGGCCGAGGCGGGACCGGTCGTGGTGGAGGGGCGCGACGCGGGGAGCGCCGTGTTCCCGGGGGCAGAGTGCAAGTTCTACCTCGACGCCTCGCTGGAGGAGCGAGCCCGGCGCCGGTTCGCGGACCGGCGTGCGAGGGGCGAGGTCGTGGATGCGGGGGCGGTGCGGGAGGCGCTGGCCGCGCGGGACCTGGCGGACCAGACGCGGGCGCTCGCGCCGCTCGCGCGCACGCCCGAGGCGACGTACGTCGATTCGAGCGGGATGACGGTGGACGAGGTGGTCGAGCTGATGGCCAAGGAAGTGGAGCGGGTGTGTTCTACAGCGCTGTGAAATGGGTGGTCGGCGCCCTCCTGCGGGTGCTCTTCCGCCTCCGGGCGGTCGGTGGACCCCACGTGCCGCGCGAGGGCGCGGTGCTGCTCGCGGCGAACCACGTGAGCCTCCTGGACCCGCCGATCGTCGGGGTGGCGTGCCCCCGCCCGCTCCACTTCATGGCGAAGGCGGAGCTGTTCGGCATCCCGCTCCTCTCGCGGCTGATCCGGTCGCTCAACTCACATCCGGTGGACCGGAGCGGCGCCGACGCCGGCGCCCTCCGCGGGGCCTTGAGCCTGTTGCGCGCCGGTCGGGCGCTGCTCGTGTTCCCGGAGGGCACGCGCGGCGCCGCGGGTGGGGGACTGCGGCCGGGGAAGCCGGGGGTGGGGATGCTGGCGGTGCTCGCCGACGCGCCCGTGATTCCGGTGTACATTCAGGGGAGCGCCCGGGTCCTGCCGCGGGGGGCGGTCCGCCCGCGCCTGGCCCGGATCACGGTCGCCTTCGGCCCCGCCCTCAGGTTCGGCGCCGGGCGAGGACGGGAGCACTACCAGCAGGTTACGGACGAGATCATGGCCGCCATCGGCCGTCTGAAGGCGGCAGTGGAGGGCCCGGTCGACGCACAGCCGGTCGGCCCGGCCCCCCCGGATCACACGGATCGGACCGGCCGCGGGCCGTTGCCCGCCGGCCGAATTCACTGACGGGAGGAACGGAGGAATGGAACACGCCACACCAGAACCCGAGCCCCACGCGCGAGCCCGAGAGAGCGGGGGCGCCGGGACCGGAGCTTCCCTGAAGGAGGTGGGCGGGGAACGGCAGGCTCCGGGCGAACCGAGGGGCGCGGCCGGGCCGGCCGGCGGCCAGGAGGAACTCGAGCACCTCTACCGCCAGAGCCTCCAGGACCTCGAGGAGGGGGAAGTGGTCCGCGGCCACATCGTGGCCGTCAGGGAGACCGAGGTCCTCGTCGACGTCGGCTACAAGAGCGAGGGCACCATCCCCATCGAGGAGTTCCAGCGGAGCGGGATCGTCCCCAAGGCCGGCGAGGAGATCGAGGTCTACCTCGAGATGAAGGAGGACTCGGAGGGGTTGATCGTCCTCTCCAAGGAGAAGGCCGACAAGATCAAGGTCTGGGACGTCATCACGCGTGCCTACGAGAAGGGCTCGCCGATCGAGGGCAAGGTCATCGAGGTGGTCAAGGGCGGCCTCGCCGTGGACGTCGGGGTGAAGGCGTTTCTGCCCGGGTCCCAGGTGGACCTGCGGCCGGTCAAGAACCTGGTCTCCATGATCGGCCAGCCGATCCGCGCCCGGGTGATCAAGTTGAACCGGCGGCGGGGGAACGTGGTCCTGTCGCGGCGGGTCGTGCTCGAGGAGGAGCGGGAGGAGAAGCGCAAGCACACGCTCGCCGTCCTGCAGGAGGGCATGGTCCTGCCCGGCGTCGTCAAGAACATCACCGACTACGGCGCCTTCATCGACCTGGGTGGGATCGACGGGTTGCTCCACATCACGGACATGTCTTGGGGGCGGATCGGCCACCCGTCCGAGCTCGTGCAGGTGGGCGACAAGATCGACGTGATGGTCCTCCACTTCGATCGGGAGACGGGCCGCGTCTCCCTCGGCCACAAGCAGAAGGGCCCGGACCCGTGGGAGAGCGTCCACGAGCGCTTCGCGCCCGGCAGCCGCCACCGCGGCAAGGTGGTCAGCCTGACGAACTACGGCGCCTTCGTCGAGCTCGAGAAGGGCGTCGAGGGCCTCGTGCACGTCTCCGAGATGTCCTGGACGCGGCGCGTGCGGCATCCGTCCAAGCTCGTCAACGTCGGGGACGAGGTCGAGGTCATGGTGCTGGAGGTCAACAAGGCCCAGAAGCGGATCTCCCTCGGGATGAAGCAGGTCGAGCCGGACCCGTGGGACACGATCGACCAGCGCTACCAGCCGGGCGTGCGCGTGCAGGGCAAGGTCCGGAACCTCACGGACTTCGGCGCGTTCGTGGAGCTGGAGCCGGGGATCGACGGCCTGCTGCACATCTCCGACATGACCTGGGCGCGGAACGTCGCGCACCCGTCCGAGGTCCTGAAGAAGGGTCAGGGCGTCGAAACGGTGGTCCTCCACGTCGACAAGGAGGCCAAGCGGATCTCCCTGGGTCTGAAGCAGATCCAGCCGGACCCGTGGGATGCGGTGCCTGAGAAGTACCCGCTCGGGGCGAACGTCCGCGGGAAGGTCGTCCGCCTGACGGATTTCGGCGCGTTCGTGGAGCTGGAGGCGGGGATCGACGGCCTGCTGCACGTCTCGCAGATGTCCGCGCGCCCCGTGGCCCGGCCCGAAGACGTCGTGCAGGTGGGTGACGAGCTCACGCTCAAGGTGATCCGGGTGGACCCGCACGAACGACGCATCGGCCTGTCCCTGCGCGAGCTGGCGGCCGACGTCCCGGTGACCGAGGAGCAGGAGCACCACGGCCGGCGCGGGCGACGCCGCGAGCGCGGTGAGCGATACGGCGACGAGGAGGAGGAGGAATAGTCATCGGCGAGCGGATCGGGCCACGCGGCGCCGGAGACCGTGAGTGCCCGCCCGCGCGGGCGGTCGGGTGAGGTCGGATCGGAGGGAACGTTGATGCGGCGGGGCCTGCTGACGGCGATCGCCGTCACCGGGCTGGTCTTCGTGGCGTGCTTCATCCTGATCCTCGGCGTGCTGGTCCTGGCTGAGCGGGGTGACCTCTCGCTCGGCGGGAATCGGGTGGCACTCGTGGAGGTCGAGGGGCTCATCGTGGACGCCGAGCGGATCGTCCGCGAGCTCGAGGAGCACGCGCTGGATCCGTCGATCCGGGCGATCGTGGTGCGGATCCAGAGCCCGGGTGGGGTGGTCGCGCCCACCCAGGAGATCCACGACGCGATCCGGCGAGCCCGGGACCAGGGGAAGCCGGTCGTGGCGTCGATGGGGGCCGTCGCCGCGTCGGGCGGGTACTACCTCGCCGCGGCCGCCGACCGGATCGTCGCGAACCCCGGGACGCTGACGGGATCGATCGGCGTCCTCATCCAGTTGACCGACTTCGAGGGGCTGCTCAAGAAGGTGGGCGTTCGGCACGAGGTGGTGAAGGCCGGCCGCCTCAAGGACATCGGCAACATCGGCCGGCGGATGACCGACGAAGAGCGGGCGGTCTTACAATCGCTCCTGGACGACATGCACGACCAGTTCGTCACCGCCGTGGCCCAGGGGCGCGGGCTCGAGCGCGCGGCCGTCGTCGCCCTCGCTGACGGCCGCGTCTACTCCGGCCGGCGGGCCAAGGAGCTGGGTCTCGTCGACGCCCTCGGGGGTCTCGAGGACGCGGTCCGGCTGGCCGGCACGCTGGCCAGGATCCCGGGCAAGCCGCGGCTCGTGCGACCCCGGCGGCCCTTCCAGCTCACCGACCTCCTCGACTGGCTCGGCAACCGGACGCCGCTCCGGGACCTCTTCACGGGCGCAGGCACGCTCGGCCCCGCCCCCTGGCTCGGGGCGCCAAAGGTCCCCCTCTACGTCATGGACTAGAGGTCTCGGCGGGGCCTCGACGGCCCCCTCCGAAGCCTCGCGCCGCGCCCCCGCGCGGGTCCCGCCGCTCGGAGCGGAGCGCCATGGGCGCGTGGTGTCTCGCGGTGCAGTGACATTGTGCATCCTTTCGTCAAATACCTGGAATCTCGAGAGTGTGTAGATCGCCCATGCGACTCGTTGGGCGATG
>Ga0137796_10000472_pt1 | contig 25222 bp, 27 predicted proteins | sample OV2TP3_FD_97704 | JGI IMG/M metagenome (GOLD analysis project Ga0137796, IMG submission 97704) | reverse complement strand
TGGATGTCCTCGTCGTCCTCCACGTAGAGCACGCGCGTCAGGGGCCTCGCGGGCATACCGGGTCCTCCGGGTCAGGCGGGTGCCGCCGCCGCCGTCGCGGCCACGGGCAGGTCGAAGTAAAAGCTGGTGCCGCCGCCGTCGCGGCTGGCAAAGCCGATCGAGCCTTCCATCATCTCAATCAGGCGCTTGCAGATGGCGAGCCCCAGCCCGGTGCCGCCTTTCTGCCGCGTGAACGCCGAGTCGGCCTGCGCGAAGCGGCTGAAAATGCGGGCGCGGAAGCCCTCTGGGATGCCCGGCCCGCGGTCGTGCACGGCGATGCGCGCGCGCGTGCCGAGGTGCTCCATGGTGACCTCGACCACGCCCCCCTCGGGCGAGAACTTGGCCCCGTTCGACAGCAGGTTGGTCAGCACCTGGAGCAGGCGCTTGCGGTCGACGTTGGCCTGGGCGCGCACCGGCTCGCCGCGCACTTCGAACCGTACCTTGTAGCGCTCGGCGAACGCGCGGTTCAGCACCAGCGACTCGCGCACGATCTCGTCCAGCGCCAGCACCTCCGGGTGCAGGTCGAGTTTTCCCGACTCGATCTTCTCGACGTCGAGGATGTCGTTGATCAGGTCGAGCAGGCGCTGGGCGTTGCGCTCGGCGACGCCGGTCAGCTCGCCGACGTCCTTCTCTAGGTCGCCGAAGACGCCCGAGTTGATGAGCTGCAGCGAGCCGATGATCGAGGTGAGGGGCGTGCGCAGCTCGTGCGACAGCGTCGAGGTGAACTCCTTCTTCAGCCGCTCGGCCTCCATCTGCTGCGTGATGTCGCGCCCCTGCGCGATCACCGAGATGACGCGGCCCTCGGGGTTGACCAGCGGCGTCAACCCCCACTCGCACACGATCTCGGCGCCGTCGCGCCGCACGCTCGTCAGCCGACGGGCGAAGATCGGCTCGTGCGTCTGCAGCATGGCGCGCCACTCGGCGCGCATCGCCTCGCCGTCGCGCGGGGAGAACAGGAAGTCCGTAGGGATGCGCCCCGCGACCTCGGCGGCCGGGTAGCCGAGCAGGGTCTCCGCCCCCGGGTTGAGGCTCAGCACGTTGCCCGCCGCGTCGAGCTCGAACACCGCGATCGGCGAGCGCTCGGCGAACAGCGCGAGCTTGCGCCCCGAGGCCTCGACCTGGCGGCGCGCTTCGTCGAGCTCGACCAGCTGCTGCTGCAGCCTGCGGTTGAGCGCGGTGTAGTCCTCGGCGAGGCGGCCGTAGGCGTGGCGCAGGCGGTAGCCCGAGTCGAACACCTGGTTGAGGCGCCAGGCAATGCCCACGCTCACCGCGTAGAACGCGGGCACGAGCAGGGCGATCTCGGTGAACAGGCGGTTGCCGAACGTCGCCAGCACGTAGGTGAACGGCACCGTGATGCCCGCGGCGTAGGCGGCATACATGGGCCAGGAGGCCGCGTACATCGGGATGCCGCCGGACATGACTCCCGTCAGGAGCAGCGCGAGAAACACCTGCTGCTCGTCGGCGTGAGCGGGGAAGAACACCGCGGCGGCGAAGCCCCAGACGGCGCCGTTCGCCAGCGCGCCGATGCCAAGCCAGCGCAGCCACTGCGGCGCCTCCCCGACCCGGTCCCTGCCGCGGCGGTAGCCCCAGTAGAGCGCGGCGCGCGCCGCAGTGACGAACAGCACCAGCGCGGCCCAGAACAGCACCAGCTCGAGGTAGCGGCCCTGGCGCAGCTCGTAGGCCGCGACCGCACCTACGAGCACCGTGCCGGCTAGCCCCAGCGGCAGCTGCGAGTAGAGTTGCTCTACGCGATCGGCAAGCACGTGGCGTGCGTCGACGGAGGTGCCGACGCCGGCGGGCGCGGGTGCGGAGACGGTGGCGGACGCTGACACCGCGCCCATTATAGGGCGCGCCCGATCCTTCAAGCGGCTTCTTACAGACCCTTACCCGCGCGAATCACGCCGACCGCGAGCCCCTCGATCGCGAACTGCTCGCTGCGCAGGTCGACCTCGATCGGCGCGAAGTCCGGATTCTCCGCCTCGAGCTGCACGACGCTGCCGCGGCGCCGGTAGCGCTTCACCGTGACCTCGTCGGCGAGCCGCGCGACGATGACCTGCCCGGTGCGCGCCTCCCGGGTGCGATGCACCGCGAGCAGATCGCCTTCGAAGATGCCCGCGTCGCGCATCGACATGCCGCGCACGCGCAGCAGGTAGTCGGCGCGCGGCGTGAACAGGTTCGGATCGAGCTGGTAGCGGCCCTGCACGTTGGCCTCGGCGAGGATCGGCGCGCCCGCGGCGACCCGCCCGATGACGGGCAGCTCGAGCAGGCGGCCGAGCCGGCCGCTAGCGCGCTCGCGCACCCGGATGCCGCGCGAGGCGCCCGAGGAGATCTCGAGGGCGCCCTTCTTCTCGAGCGCCCGCAGGTGCTGCTCGGCCGCGTTCACCGAGCGGAAGCCCATCTTCTCGGCGATCTCGGCGCGGGTCGGCGGAAATCCCGACACCTCCGTCAGGTCCCGGATCAATCTCAGGATCTCCGCCTGGCGTTCGGTCAGCGGCTCGGGCATGGGGCCTCGCTTCCACTGTGACTGTGTACAGTGGAACTATATCCAGTATCGGCGGGGGGCGCAAGTAGAATGCCCGAATGCGGGCGATCGTGGTGCACGGCGGAGCAGGCGCCTGGGAGGACGGCGAGCGCGACGCCGCGATCCAGGGGGTGGCCCGGGCGGCAGCGGCGGGCTGGAAGGTGCTCCAGGCGGGCGGCGCGTCGCTGGAGGCGGTGACGCGGGCGGTCGTGGTGCTGGAGGACGATCCCCTGTTCAACGCCGGCACCGGATCGGTCCTGAATGCCGGGGGCGAGGTGGAGATGGACGCGGGCGTGATGGCCGGGCACACGCTCGCGAGCGGCGGGGTCGCGTGCCTGCAGCGCGTGCGCAACCCCGTGCTCGTGGCGCGGCGCGTGCTCGAGGCGACCGACTGCGTGCTCCTCGCGGGACCCGCCGCCGGGGCCTTCGCGCGCCTGCACGGCCACGGCGACCACGATCCGGTGACGGCGCGCCGCCGGGCGCAGTGGGAGGCCCTGCGCGCGGGCGAGCGCCGGGCGGACGCCACGGGGGACACGGTCGGCGCGGTCGCACTGGACGCCGCCGGCCGCCTCGCGGCGGCGACCTCCACCGGCGGTCGGGAGATGAAGCCGCCGGGCCGGGTGGGCGATTCGCCGGTCCCCGGCGCGGGGAACTACGCCTGCGAGCATGCCGCGGTCTCGGCGACGGGCACCGGAGAGCTCATGCTGCGCGCCGTGACGGCCCGGGTGATCGCCGAGCGGGTGGAGCGCGGGCAGGCCATCCAGGCCGCCGCCGAGGCCGTGCTCGACGCGATGGCGCGCCGCTTCGGAACCCCGATCGGGGTCATCTGCCTCGATGCGCGCGGCAACGTCGGGCTGGCGCATGGCACGCGCGCGATGCCGCACGCCTGGCGGCGCGGCGCGGACGCCGCGGTCACGGCGCGCTTCGCCCTCTAAGCAGGGTCTGGCACGATCAGCGAAGCGAAATCGTTGCGCGCGTCGTTGACCGCGCGGCGCACCCGGTGCAGCGCGACTTCACCCGGGGGGCAGGGCGCCAGCAGCCCGTCGGCGCCCTCGAGCCAGCGCCCATAGTCGGCCGGCGCAAGAATGACCGGCATGCGGTGGTGCACCGGGCGCATGGCCTGGTTCGCCTCGGTGGTGATGATGGCGCAGGTCTCGAGCTCGTTCCAGCGCTCCCACAGGCCGGCGAAACCGAACAGGCCGCCGCGCGACGGCCGGATGTAGTACGGCTGCTTCACGCCTGCCTCGCTGCGCCATTCATAGAATCCGCTCGCGGGCACGAGGCAGCGCCGCCTGCGGTAGGCGTCGCGAAAGGAAGGCTTCTGCGCCAAGCGCTCGCCGCGCGCGTTGACCAGGCGGGCCCCGATCGAAGGGTCTTTCGCCCAGCCCGGCACGAGGCCCCAGCGGACCGCCGCGGCGCGCGCCTTCGCGTCCTCGCGGCGCACGATCAGCACCGGCGAGGCGGGCGCGATGTTGTAGCGCGGCGCGAGCGCCGGCGGCTCCGCGAGGCCGAACTGCAGCGCCACCACCTCCGGGCTCGCGTGAAGCGCGAAGCGGCCGCACATCGCGCCATGGTAGCGCGGGTTAGAATCCCCGCATGGTCATCACCTCGCTGCTCGACACCGACCTGTACAAGTTCACCATGATGCAGGTGGTGCTGCACCACTTTCCGGGGGCGCAGGTGGAGTATTCGTTCCGGTGCCGGTCGAAGGGCGTGTTTCTCGGCCCGGACATAGGGGCCGTCCGGGCCGAGATCGAAAAGTTGTGCGAGCTCAAGTTCCGCGACGAGGAGCTGGCCTACCTGCGGGGCCTGCGCTTCATGAAGTCGGACTTCGTCGACTTTCTCGGGCTGTTCCAGTTCAACCAGAAGTACATCCAGATCGAGGCGGCGCGCGAGGAGCCCTGCGGCATGCGCATCACGATCCGCGGGCCGTGGCTGCACACCATCCTGTTCGAGATCCCGGTGCTGGCGATCGTCTCCGAGGTCTACTTCCGGCGCACGCAGCCCGCGCCGGACCTCGCCGAGGGGCGCCGGCGCCTCGCCGAGAAGATCGCGCTGGTGCGCGCCATCGAGCCCGACCTCGAATTCAAGATCTCGGACTTCGGCACGCGCCGGCGCTTCTCGCGCGGCTGGCACGAGGAGATCATCCGCGCGCTGAAGCGCGAGATCCCGGAGCGCTTCGCCGGCACCTCCAACGTCTGGCTGGCGATGCACAACGGCGTCACGCCGCTGGGCACCATGGCGCACGAGTACATGCAGGCCTGCCAGGCGCTGGGCCCGAGGCTGCGCGACTCCCAGGTGTTCGCGTTCGACGTCTGGGCCAAGGAGTACCGCGGCGACCTCGGCATCGCGATCGCGGACACCTACGGCACGGACGCGTTCCTGCGCGACTTCGACATGTACTTCTGCAAGCTGTTCGACGGCGCGCGCCACGACTCGGGCGACCCCTTCGACTGGGGCGAGCGGCTGATCGCGCACTACCGGCGCAACCGCGTCGACCCGCGCACCAAGACGCTGATCTTCTCCGACCAGCTCTCGTTCCCGCTCGCGATCGAGATCGCGCGCCGCTTTCGCGGCCGCGCCCTGACCTCCTTCGGCATCGGCACCAATCTCACCAACGACCTGGGCTACGAGCCGATCAACATCGTGATCAAGATGACCGAGTGCAACGGCCAGCCGGTGGCCAAGGTCTCGGACACGCCGGGCAAGACGGTGAGCAAGGATCCGGGCTACCTCGCGTACCTGCGGCAGGTGTTCGGCCTCGAGCAGGCCGACGTCGACTGATCAGAGCCGGACCCGGAATACCTGCAGCGACCCGCTGCGGCCCTTGAGGGGCACCGCCCCCAACGCCTGCAGCGCCGGGTCCGCCGGCAGGAGCGCGGCGGTGGCGCCGCTCAGCAGGATGCGGCGCGGCGCGTCCGCGTCGTCCTCGAGGGCCTGCAGCCGCGCGGCGACGTTCACCACGTCGCCCACGAGCGCGTACTCCAGGCGCCGGGCGCTGCCGATGCTGCAGGCGACTACCGGCCCGGTGTGCACGCCGACGCGCAGGCCGACGCCGGGCAGGCCGCGGGCCTTCCAGCCGGTCCCGAGCCGGTCCAGCGCCTCGACCATCCCCCGCGCGCAGCGCACTGCATTGCGCGCATCGTCGGCGATCTCCGGCTCGCGCCGGCGCGGGAAGGGCGCGCCGAAGGCCGCCATCACCGCGTCGCCGGCGAACTGCCAGACGACGCCATGATGCCGGATGACCTCCCGCGACATCGCGTCCATGAACTCGCCGAGCCACCCCGCCAGCGTCGCAGGCGCCAGCGTCTGGGCGAGGGGCGTGTAGCCGTGCGCGTCGGCAAACAGGATGGTCGCCGTCATAGGCAGGGGTCGCAGCCGGCCGCCCTCCAGCAGGGTCGCGCGCCCGCGCCACAGCGCCTGCGCCACCTCGTCCGAGACGTGGCGCGCAAACAGCGTCATCAGCATGGCGCGCTCGGCCCGCTCGGCCGACACGCGCAGCGCCACCGCGAGCACCGCGGTCGCCACGAATGCCAGCGTCGGCGCAAACGGCGGCAGCCACACGGAATACCGCATGGCGAGAGGGCCCGAGGCGAGCGCGACCGCCGCCCCCGCCGCCATGTAGCCGAGCGCCCAGCCTGCGCGCAGGCGGTAGGCGAGCAGCCCGAGGAGCGCGAAGGCGGCGATACCGAGCGAACGGGGCCAGCCCGCGAGCGGCACGAGCGGCGCGCTCTCGCCGAGCGCGAGCCTGAGCACCTGGCTCGCCAGATGCGCGTGGATCTCCACCCCGGTGATGCGATCGTCCCCGTCTCCGGCGCCGAAAGGCGTATGGAAGAAGTCCCGCAGGCTGTGCGCGCTCGCTCCGAGCATGACCAGGCGTCCCTTGGCGGAACCGGGTGCCAGCCTGCCGTCCAGCAGATCGCCCAGGCTGACGCGCGCAAAGCGGCCCGGCATGCCACGGTAATCGAGCAGGACCTGGAAGCCTGCGGCGTCGAGCTCCGCGTAGCCGCCTTCGTCGCGCTCCAGCGGCAGCAGGCGCGCCGGCCCGAGGCGAACGGCGTCGGTGCGTCCCGGATCGCTGCTCGGGCGCACGCCACGGGGAGCCAGATAAGCTGCGGCCGCCGCCAGCGCGAGGGAGTTCCAGTGCCGCCGGCCGTCGTCGAGCATGAGCAACCCGCGGCGCACCACGCCGCCCTCGTCCTCGAGGAGGTCGCTGAACCCGACGCGGGCGCTGCCGCGCAGCGCCGCCGGCGGCAGCACCCGCGTCACCCCGGGAGCGCCGAACTTCATGACCCACACGATGCGCGCCTCGGCGCCGAGCAGCGTATCGAGCGCCTCGGTGCCGGGCGGGACCGGGATGTCGCGGTACTTGTCCACGCCCACCACCGCGGCGCCCTCCTGCAGCAGGATGCGCAGCGCCCGGGCGAGCACCGCGTCGGGCAGCGGATGCCCGAAGCGCTGCAGATCGGCCTCGGTCTCCGAGACCACCAGCACCCGCGCGTCGACCGGGGTCGCCGGCCGCATGCGCAGAATCCAGTCGTAGAGCGTCAGCTCGGCGCGCGCCAGGGCGCCGTACTCGCGCAGGCCGAGCACGGCGGAGAGCACGAGCAGGAACGCCGCCAGGAGCTTCGCCCAGGCGGGCAGGCCCATGTCAGCGCGCGAGCCCTTGCGCATGCGCCTCGCGCGCGAGGCTTTCGCGCGAGTCGGACCGGGCGATCGCGATCATGCGCCGGGCGCGCTCGCGCAGGGTGCAGCCGCGCAGGTCCACCGCGCCGTGCTCGGTGACGATGACCCCGGCCTCGCTGCGCGGCGTCGCCACCGGCCCGGAGAGCCGCGCCACGATGCGCGAGGAAGGCAGCAGCATCAGCGAGACGCCGCCCGGCGACTGATTGGCGGCGCGGATGAAGTCGAGCGCGCCCCCTACCGCGCCCACATAGACGCCCCGCGCCACCTCGGCGTTGACCTGTCCCGTGAGGTCCACTTCGACCGCCGAATTGATCGCCACGAAGCGCTCGATCGCGGCGAGCACACGGGCGTCGTGGGTGTGCTCGCAGGAGCGCAGCTGGATCCTGCGGTTGCCGTGCGCGTAGTCGAAGAGCTTGCGCGTGCCGAGCAGCAGCCCCCCGACCGTGCTGGCGATCACCCCGCGCTGCATCGGCTCGACGACGCCGTCGCCGATCGCGCCCGAATGCACGCGCAGCCCCGAGCGGGCGCCGAGGAACGCGGGCACGGCGTCGGGCAGGCTGCCCAGGCCGAACTCGAGCGTGGCGCCCTGCGGAACGAACTGCGCCGCGTGGCGCGCGATGGCCTGCTCGAGCTCGCCCGGCGCCGCGTACGGCGCGGGCGCGGGCGCCCGGGAGCTGCGCACGGCCAGCGCGAAGTCCTCTTCCCTCAGCACCCGCTCGGCGTACGTCCAGGGGACCTGCTCGTTCACCTCGGCGATTACGGCACGACATGTCTCGAGGGCTGGCAGCAGGTACTCCGCGGCGAGCCCCAGGCTGTGCTCGCCGCGCTCGTTCGGCGGGCTGACCTGGAGCAGGACGACGTCGGCGCGGATCGCGCCCGAGCGGATCAATACGCCCAGGCGCGAGTAGGGATGGGGATGGATGTCGAGCACGCCCGCCTCGGCAAGCGCGCGGTTGGCGCCCGCCCCGCAGTAGGCGGCGAGGCGCAGATGATCGGCATGCTCCGGGCGGACGATGCCCGACCAGTTCACGCCGAGGAACACGCACGCCCCGGAGAACGCGGCGCGCTGCGCGACCAGGGCCTCGACCAGCGTCTGCGGCTCGGCGCAGGCCTGGCCCCAGAGGACGCCGTCGCCAGGTCGAATGACCCCCGAGAGGTCCATGCGCGCGATGCTAACATTCGCGCTCCCGATTTCCGGAGCGCACGATGCTGGACGACCAGGCCCTGGACACGATCTTCCGCGCCGCACGCACGCACAACGGCTTTTCCGGCCAGGTGCCTGACGAGAAACTGCGCGAGATCTACGAGCTGATGAAGTTCGGTCCCACGACCATGAACACGCAGCCGATGCGGATCGTGTTCGTCCGCTCCCGGGAGGCGAAGGAGAGGCTCAAGCCCGCCCTCAGCCCGGGCAACCTGGACAAGACCATGGCCGCGCCGGTGACCGCGATCATCTCCTACGACCTGCACTTCTACGAGAACCTGCCGAGGACTTTTCCCAACAACCCGAATGCGCGGAGCGTCTTCGCAGGCGAGGAGAAGAAACCTCATGCCCAGATCACGGCGATGCGCAACGGCTCGCTGCAGGGCGCCTACTTCATCATCGCGGCGCGCGCGCTCGGCCTCGACACCGGGCCGATGTCCGGGTTCGACAACGCCAAGGTGGACGCGGCATTCTTCCCCGAAGGGCGCTGGAAGTCGAACTTCCTGTGCAACCTCGGCAGGGGCGATCCGGCGAAGATCTTCCCCCGCAACCCGCGCCTTACTTTCGAGGAGGCGTGCGTGCTCGCGTGACGGGGCGCGCGCCCTGGTCGTCGAAGTCGTAGAGTAGGATCAGCTGGTCTCGGACCGGACCGGCCAGGCGCAGCTTCACCGCCCACTCGCCCGTCATTTCCAGGTCGAGGCGCGCCCGGTACTCGCCGGGCGATCTTCCGGGGCTGGCTTTCACCGGCCGCACGCTGTGCGCCATCGGCATCGCGGGCATGTCGGCGCCGACGGTGACGGTCGCGCCGCGAAGCGGCTCGCCCGCGCGCTGCAGGCGGATCAGGCAGTCGTAGACGAAGTCGGTGCCGGTGAAGCGGCATTCGAGCTCGGCCTGCGCGCGCTGCGCGGCCGCGGCCGCCGGGAGCAGGGCGAGGATCAGGAGAAGCGCGCTCTTAGCCAATGGACGACTCTCTCGTCGAGCAGACCGCGCGGCCGGAAGATGAGGAGCAGCGCCACCAGGCCGCCGAACACGGTCATGCGGTAGCCCTCGAATAGGCGGCTCCCCTCCAGGGCGCCGACGTCGAGCAGCACGCCGAGCAGGGGCCCCACCGCGGTGCCCAGGCCGCCGATCAGCGCGTAGGCGAGGCTGTGCACGCCGAGCATGATATCGAAGTTGCGCGGCTCGATGTAGGTGTTGTGGTGCGCGTAGAGCACGCCGCCGAGCGCGGCGAGCGCCCCGGCCACGGCGGCGACGCCGAGCTTGACGCGCTCGACGTTCACGCCCACCGAGGCGGCGAGCTCCGGATCCTCGCCGATCATGCGCAGCGTCGCTCCCAGCCGCGAGCGCTCCACCAGCCCGAAGCCCGCGACGACGAGCGCGAGCAGCGCGACGATCAGCGCGAGGTACTCGGCGGGCTCGACCCCCGCCTCGAACACCCAGCGGATGCTGCGGAACCCCTGCGTGCCGTCGGGCCCCACGAGGTCGCCCTCGATGCTGCGCTGGAAGTGCAGCAGCTCGAAGAGGATGCGCATCATCTCGGCGGCCGCGAGCGTCGCCATGGCGAAGTACAGGCCGCGCATGCGCAGCGTGGGCAGCCCCACGAGGAACTGCGCGGCCGCGCCCGCTGCCATGGCGGCGAGCACCGCCGCGGGCAGCGGCCAGCCGAAGAGCGTCGTCAGCATGCCGCCGCAATAGGCGCCGACGCCGAAGAAGGCCTGCTGGCCGAACGACATCTCGCCCGCCAGCAGCAGCAGATAGGCCGAAAGGGCGACGAAGGAGAACAGGGCGATGTTGGTCAGGACGCCGATCGTGTAGTCGTCCATGCCGCCATCCAGGGTGGGTTGATCGCGAGCAGCGCGAAGAGCAGCAGGTAGGCGATGAGGTCGCGCATCTGCGGCCCGAGGAACCACTGGGTGTGCGCTTCGATCACGCCGAGCGCGAGGCCGCCGAGCACCGCGCCGGGCAGCGAGCCCAGACCGCCGAGCATCATCGCCAGCAGCCCCTTCAGCGTCGTCCACATGCCGAGCATCGGCGTCACCTGCTCGTGGCTCGCCGCGATCAGGTAGCCGGTCAGGCCGCCGATCGCGGAGGCGAGCGCGAACACCAGGAAGAACACGCGGGGCGCGCTGATCCCGGCGAGCTCGGCCGCGACCGGCTGGCTGATCACGGCCCGGACCGCCAGGCCGAAGCGCGTGCGATAGAGGGTCCACCAGAGCATGGGACACACGGCCGCGGCGGCGGCCAGCATCGCCAGCGCTTCCACCCGCAGGAAAAGCGGGCCGAAGGTGAGCGGCCCGCCGTCATAGAGCGCCGGGAAGGCGTAGAGGTGCCGCGGCAGCAGGATCGTGGCGAGCTCCTCGAATTGCATCCAGAGCGCGAAGCTCGCCACCATCGCCGCGATCGCCGAGCCGCGCCGGTGCGGCGCGAAGCACAGCCGCTCGACGTAGCCGCCGGCGAGCACCGCGCCGGCCACCGTGATCAGCGCCAGCAGCAGGAGCCCGACCTGGTAGTTGAGCGAGACCCAGGTCGCGCAGTAGGCACCGAACATGATGGTCGGCCCGTAGGACAGGTTCATGCGGCGCAGCACGCCGAAGATCAGCGTGAAGCCCAGGGCGAGCAGGGCGTAGGCGGCGCCCGAGGTCAGGCCGTCGAGCGTGTTCTGCGCCAGGTCCACGAGCATCGCGGCCCTCCGGGCGCGGGCTCAGGCGTTGGCGGATCCGAGGTAGGCCCGCCGGATGACCTCGTCCTCGGCGAGCGACCCCGGGTTGCCGCTGAAGGTCACCTTGCCCTGCTCGATGAGGTAGAAGTGGTGCGCCAGGCGCAGCGCCATGTGCGCGTTCTGCTCGACCAGGAAGATGGTGGCGCCTTCCTTGTGCAGCTCGCCGATGATGCGGAAGATCTCCTCGACCACCAGTGGCGCGAGCCCGAGCGAGGGCTCGTCCATCAGCAGCACCTTCGGGCGCGACATCAGCGCGCGCGCCACCGCCAGCATCTGCTGCTCGCCGCCCGAGAGCGTGCCCGCCTCCTGGGCCTGGCGTTCCTGCAGTCGCGGAAAGCGCCCGAACAGGCGCTCGACGTCGGCGTCGACCTCGCCGCGGTCGCGGCGCTGGTAGGCGCCGGCGAGCAAGTTCTCGCGCACCGTCATGCTGGCGAACACCAGCCGGTTCTCCGGCACCAGCGCGATGCCGCGGGCGACGATCGAATTGGGCGTGCGCCCGGCGATCTCCTCGCCGCCGAGCCGGATCGAGCCGCTGCGCGGCTTGAGCACCCCCGCGGTGGTCAGCATGAGCGTGGTCTTGCCGGCGCCGTTCGGCCCCAGCAGGCAGGTGATCGAGCCCTTGGCCACCGAGAGGGTCACGCCCCGCAGTGCCTCGATCTTGCCGTAGGCGGTGACGACGTCGCGGACCTCGAGCAGTGCCTCGCTCACGCGGCTTCGCCTCCGAGGTAGGCCTTGCGCACCAGGGGATCGGCCTGGATCTCGGCCGGGGTGCCCTCGGCGATCTTCTGGCCGAAGTTGAGCACCGCGATGCGGTCGGTGACGCCCATCACCAGCTCCATCACGTGCTCGACCAGCAGCACGGTGACGCCGCGCTCGCGAATTTTCAGGATCCGTTCGCGCAGCTGCCCGATCTCCTCGCTGTTCATGCCGGCGGCCGGCTCGTCGAGCAGCAGCAGCCGCGGCCGCGTGGCGAGGGCGCGCGCCACCTCGAGCCGCCGCTGCTCGCCGAAGGCGAGGTTGGAGGCGAGCTCGTCCTGCTTGTGCGCCAGGCCGGAGAACTCGAGCAGCGGCAAGATCTCGGCGCGCGCGTCGCGCTGCCCGCCGAGCCAGCGGGCGAAGAAGCCCTTGCGGGCGCGGTCCTCGGCCGAGTTCTGCGCCACCCACAGGTTCTGCCAGACGGTAAGCTGGCCGAAGAGGCGGATGTTCTGGAAGGTGCGCGCGATGCCGTGGGCAAGCCGCGCGTGCGTAGGCAGCTTCGCGATGTCCGCGCCCTCGAAAAGGATCTGCCCGGCGCTCGGCGCGAACAGCCCGGTGACGAGGTTCACCGTGGTGCTCTTGCCCGAGCCGTTCGGCCCGATGAGGCCGAAGATCTCGCCCCCGGCCACCCGCAGGTCGAGCGCGTCGACCGCGCGCACGCCGCCGAAGTAGCGCGACAGGCCCCGCAGCTCAAGCACGCTCGCGTCCCAGCGCGAACCAGCGCGCGAAGCGCTTGAGCATCAGCGCGTCGAGGAAGCCGGTCGGCCGCACCACCATGGCGACGATGATGAGCGCACCGAAGAGCAGGTTCCTCCAGTCGCCGAGGAAGCGCAGGCCCTCCACCAGGATGCCCTGCACGAAGATCACCGCGAACAGGGTGCCGAAGACGCTCGCCATGCCGCCGATGATGGGGTAGGCGACCGCGAACACCGATTGCAGCACACCGAAGCCGAGGTGCTCGATGTGCGTGGTGTAGTGCGCGTACAGGCAGCCGGCGAGCCCGGCGATGCCGCCGCCGACCGTCATCGCGCTCACCTTCACCGCGGTCAGGTTGATGCCGACGGACTGGGCGGCGAGCTCGTCGTCTCCTACCGCGCGCAGGACCGCGCCGTAGCGCGAGCGATCGACCCACCAGATGAGCGCCATCACCAGGATTACGAACACCCAGACGAAGAGCATGACGTCGAAGGTGGTCCAGCCGTTCTCCGGGAAGTAGCGGATCTGGCGGAAGCCCTCGGGCCCCAGCGGCCCGACCTTGACGTTGCCTTTCTGGATCTGATAGTCGAAGTTGAAGAAGAACAGGCGCACGCCCTCGCCGAAGGCGAGCGTCGCGATGACCAGCATCAGTCCGCGCACGCGCAGCGCCGGGAACCCGACCAGGGTCGCGAAGAACGCGCCCATCGCCGCGCCGGCGAAGAGCGCGGGCACGATGTGCCAGCCCCACAGCACCGTCAGCATGGCCGAGACGTAGGCGCCGATGGCGTAGAACGCGGCCTGCGCGATGCTTAGCTGGCCGGTGAGGAGGATGACGTAGGCCGACAACCCGAGCAGCGTATGCACCCCGATGATCTGGATCAGGCCGAAGTAGAAGTCCACGGTTTCAGTCCCGTCCGGCGCCCCTGGCGAAGATGCCGTTGGGGCGGAACACGAGGAACGCGAACATCAGCAGCATCACGTACAGGTCGCGCTCGGTCACCCCGCGCAGGTACAGCACCACGTTTTCAAGCCCACCGACAAGGAGTCCGGCGACGATCGCCCCCGGCACGCTGCCCAGCCCGCCGATCACGGTGACGATGAGGCCCTTCACGGTAAGCGGCCCGGTGATCAGGATCGAGAGCGTGCCCACCGCCGAGCACACCAGGGCGCCGGCGATGCCGCCGAGCAGCCCGGTGATGACGAAAGTCAGGGCGTTCACCTTCACCACCTGGATGCCGCAGAGCTGCGCCGCGACCGGCTGCTGCGCGACGGCGCGGGTCGCCAATCCCATGCGCGTTCGGTAAAGCAGGGCGAGCAGCGCGCCCATCGCGACGACGCTCACCGCGAAGACGAATATGAGGTCGCCGCGAACCGAGAGCTCGCCCATGCGCACCATCTCCTCGCCGAACGCGGTGCTGGGGTAGTTCTGCGGCATGCCCTGCGTGGCGTGCGCGATCAGCTCGTCGACGAGCAGCAGCATGCCGATGGTCGACATGAGCGTCGCGTTTTCGTTGCCGAGCGGGATCAGATGGAAGCAGATGAGATAGACCAGCAGCCCGAACAGGCCGCCCAGCAGGAACGAGAGCCCGAACACCAGCCAGGCGGAAGCGCCGGCGACGAGACCGCCGACGACCAGCGCGACGTAGGCAGCGCCGATCGAGGCGCTGGCGTACGCCATGTTGATCTTGTGCATCACCCCGAACACCAGCGTGAAGCCGATGCCGATCAACGCATAGGTCGTGCCGTAGAGGATGCCGTCGATGAGGGCTTGGACGAAATCAAGCATGCGGGCGCGAAAAAAAGCCCGCCCCGGTCATTCGGGGCGGGCTGCTCTGCGAGTGCGAATCAGCTCCGGATCAAAGCGGGTTGTGCAGGACGACCCAGTCGTTGCCCTTGGCGTGCACGAACACGTAGGGCTTGTCCGCCTCGCGGTCCTCGGTGCGCTTGGAGATGCCGAGCAGGCCTTTGGTGGTCTTGGTTGCGGCGAGCGCGTCGCGCAGCTTGCGCCGGTCGGTCTGGAGCGAGGCCGCGTCCTTGTTGCCGGAGATCTTGGCGCGCTCGATCGCCTCCTTGAGGATGAAGACGTTCTCCCAGGCCGCCATGCTGTGCAGGTCGGCCGCCCCCTTCTTCTTCGCTGTCGCCTCGGCTGCATGCTTGGACTCCTTGGTCACCGGCGCGAAGCTGGTCGGGATGATCAGCCCTTGAGCATGCTTGGCGCAGCCGGCCAGCGTCTCCATGCTCGAGGTGCTGGTCAGGCCGACGAGCAGCTTGGGCTTGACGCCCTGGCGCTGCATCTCCTTCAGCACGCCGCAGGTGGTGAACGGATGCGCCGCGATGGCGACGATGTCGGCGTTCGCCTTCTTCATCTCGCGCACCTGGGTCGAGAAGTTGGTGTCGTTCAGCAGCCACTTCGACTCGCCGAGCACCTTGTAGCCGTTGGCCGCCGAGCGGTCTTTCATCACCGCGTACCACGAGGCGCGCGAGTGCGCGAAGTCCTCCTCCACGCCGCCGTACACCGTGGTGAGGTTCGGATGCTTGGTCTTCAGCCAGTAGAAGAGCGACGAATACATGGTGAACTCGCTCGGCACGTTGCGGAACGACCACTCCGAGATCTTGGCGAGCCCGCCCTTGATCGCGACGTCGGTCAGGATAGGGAACTGCAGCCCGGTGTCGCCCTTGTCGTCGACCTTCTTCTGCAGGATGCCGTAGAGCGGTTCGGCGACGTTGGAGCAGGTCGGGCCGATCGCGATCAGGGCGTCGCTGCCCGCGATGCGGCGCACCACCGAGATGCCCTCCTCGGCGTTGCAGCGGTCGTCGAGGTAGTCGGCGAGCTCGAATTTCGCCTTGCTGCCGTCGCCGAGCTTGACGCCGCCGGCCTTGTTGACCTCCTCGACGGCGGCCTTGAGCGCGGCCTCGCTGTTCAGCCCGAACAGGCGCAGCACCCCGGATTTCACCCCGAATCCCGCGAGCTTGATGGTCTTTTCCTGCGCCAGCGCCCCGCCCTGCATGCCCAGGGTGGCGGCGAACGCGGCCGCTACTGCCAGTGCGATTTTGCTCATCTGACCCCCTCCTTTGGATGACACGATGCAAGTTACGACCGGCTTGGGTTAAAGTCAACGCGAATCCCTCTACGCTGCACCGCACAAACGCTTGAGGAGCTGATCATGATCACCGCGATAGTGCGTTACAAGCTTCCCCCCAGCATCGACCATGACGCCTGCCTGGCGCACTTCACCAAGATCGCCCCGGGGTTCCGTACGGCGAAGGGACTCATCAGCAAGCACTTCATCTGGAGCGAGCGGACCATCGCGGGCGGCGTCTACCAGTGGGAGAGGCTGGAGGACGCGAAGGCCTTCTACTCGGGTCCCTGGCTCAAGGGGATCGTCGAGCGCTACGGCATGCAGCCCGAGATCGAGTTCTTCGAGGTGTTCGCCGTGACCGACAACGCCGCGGGCACAGTGAAGGTGCACGGCGAGCCGCGGCAAAAGGCGGCCTGACGCGGGCATGCTCAGGCTGCGCGCGCCTTGCGCGTGGCAGCCTGCTTCATGAGGTTCCGGTTCGGCTCGCCGGCCTCGCCGATATTGGCGCCCGGGTGCTCCCGCAAAACCACGTTGATGTGCCGGTAGGCTGAACCGATGGCCTTGTGCGTCACCTCGGTCATCTTCCGGATAAGCGCTTCCTTCTGGGCCTCGGTCAGGCCTTCCTGCAGGTCGCACTGGATGAACGGCATGGCTGTCTGCTCCTAATTGTCGCTGCCGCGGCGCTCGTCGCGCTTGCGCAATTGCTCGTGCCCGGCCACGTCCATCCCGTCCGGGCCCGGGATGTAGTCCGGCACGTGCTCGCCGGCGTCGACGAAGTTGAACCCGGGCATCTCCCGCATCACGAGGAAGATGCATTCGATGGGCGCCCCGGTAGCCTCTCGCACGGCGTGGGTGAGGCCCATCGCAAGCTCGTGCTTCTGCTCCTTGGTGCGGCCGATGCGGATGTCGCAGGTGATGATGGGCATCGCTTCCTCCTTGGCCAGCAGGGTAGGGGCTGGAAATCCATAAATCAAATCGTTTATGATGATAGGAAACATCAACGGTGGTGATTTATGGAGCTTTACCAGCTCAGGCATTTCCTCGCGGTCGCGGAGACGGGCAGCTACACGCGGGGCGCCGAGCGCGCGGCGGTCACCCAGCCGGCCATCTCGGCAAGCCTCGCCAAGCTCGAGGCGGAGCTCGGCGCACGGCTGTTCGATCGCGCGCGGCGCGAGATGCGGCTCACCGCGGCGGGCCAGCGCCTGCGCGAGGTGGCTGCGACGGTGCTGGGCGCCTGCGCCGGGGTGAAGGCGGAACTCAAGGCGGCTCGACCGGAGTCAGGCGTCCGGTTCGGCTCGCTGAGCACGATGCCGGTCGATCGCGTCGGCAGCCTTTGCCGCCACTTCAGGCTGACGCACCCGGACGTTGCGCTGGACCTCCTCGACGGGCCTTCCGAGCTGCTCGAGGAGCGGCTGGCGGCGGGCAAGCTTGACGTCGCGCTCACGCGCCTCGACGCACTCCCCGGCCGCAGCGAGAAGGTCCGATCGCGCGTGCTGATGACCGAGCCCTACGTCCTGGCCGTTCCCGCGGGTCACCGCTTTGCCGCCGCGGCGCAGGTCAGCGTGGGCGACCTCGAAGGAGAGCCTTTCATCACGCGCACCTCCTGCGAGACCTACCGCCGGACGACAGAGTACTTCGCCTCGCGGAACATCCGACCGCGCGTCGTCTACCGCACCGACCATGACGAGCGGGCGATGGCGATGGTCAGGGCCGGGCTCGGCGTGGCGCTGGTCCCTGCCTCGTTCCGCGATCCCGAGGTGGTGCAGGTGCCGGTATCCGACCTCCCGTCCACGCGCCGGATCGGGCTCAGATGGCGCCCGGCGGAGGCCGGCTCGCCGCTCGAGCAGTTCGTCGCGTTCGCGACGAACCATCCCTGGGCTCGGCCGCACAGGAATTCTCCGGCGTAGGGGCAGGCCGTCCCGGCCGCAGCCATGGCTGGCTGCGCCGGCACGCTCACCGGGCTGCCGCAAGCAGGGCGCGTGGCTCGCGGATCGGCAGGTTGACGAGCGCCGCGAAGACCGCGAGAGCGATGTCGGCGTACCACATCCAGTCGTAGCTGCCGGTCGCCGCGAACGCGACGCCGCCCAGCCAGGCGCCGAAGAAGCCGCCGAGCTGGTGCGCGAACAGCGTCACGCCGAACAGCGTGGCGAGGTAGCGCACGCCGAAGAGCTTGCCGACCAGCCCGGCCGTGGGCGGGACCGTCGCGAGGAACGTCACCCCCATCCATATCGAAAAGACGAGGATGGTGATCTCGGTCTTGGGCGCCAGCAGGAAGAACACGACTCCGAGGCCGCGCGAGGCGTACAGCGCCGAGAGCATGAGCTTCATCGGGAAGCGCTGCGCCGCAATGCCCGCCAGGATGCTGCCCACGATGTTGAAAAGGCCGATGATGGCGAGCGAGCTGCCGGCGAGCGCGGCCGGCAGGCCGCATTGCGCGATGACGCCCGGCATGTGCGTCACCAGGAACGCGACGTGGAAGCCGCAGACGAAGAACCCGCCCATCAGGTACCAGTAGCTCGTGCTGCCCGCGGCTTCGCGCAGCGCGGACTGCAGGCTGGAGGCGCCGCCGTCGGTCCCCGGGCCCGCCGCCTGCGCGCCGCGCCCGAACGCGAGCGCGAGCGGCACGGTGGCGAGCGCCAGCAGGGCGAGGCCGTACAGCGAGTTCACCCAGCCGATTCCCGCGATGCCTGCGGCAAGCACCGGAGCGAGCACGAGCTGCCCGACGGAGCCACCCGCGTTGACGACGCCCGCGGCCATGGCCCGGCTGGACTCAGGGACGCGCTGACCGATCGCGCCCATCAACACGGACATGCTTCCGCCGGCCGAGCCTGCCGAGAGCAGGATGCCGATCACGAACACCATTCCGGGCCCGCTCGTCGTGCCCGGCAGGAGCGCGTGGCCGAGCGCGAGCAGCAACGCTCCGCCGACGATGACAATGGTGGGCCCGTAGCGATCGGCCAGTGCGCCGACCACGGGCTGCCAGGCGCCCCACATGAGCTGCGCGACGGCCATCGCGAAGCTGAGCGTCACGATGCCGAGGCCCGTGCTCGAGTTGAGCGGGGAAAGGAACAGGCCCCGCGTCATCGTCGAGCCGAACGTGATGGCGAGGATCAGGCACGCGGCGAGGACCATCCCCCAGGGCACCGCGGCAGCCGTGCGTCGATGCTCGCTCACTGCAGGCCCTTGCCCGGGCTCAGCCGCGCAGGAGCTCCTCGACGTAGGGCAGGCGGTCCTGCCCGAAGTGCATGCGCTCGCCTACGAAGAACGTGGGTGCGCCGAACAGCCCCCGCCTTACCGCCGCGTCGGTCGCGTCCTTGAGCGCCTGCTTGATCGCCGGGTCCTGGATCGCGGCGAGCATCTCCTGGGGGTCGAAGCCGCTCCCCGCGAGCACCTTGCCGACCTCGTTCGGATCGTTCATGTTGACGCCGTCCGCCCAGACGGCCTTGTACATGGCGTCGGAGTAGGGCAGCAGGCGTCCCTGCTTCTCGACGTAGATGGCGCCCCGCATCAACGCCAGCGTGTTGATCGGGAAGTGCGGGTTCCAGCGGTACGGTACCCCGTAGCGCTTCGCGAACCACTCGAGGTCCGCCGACATGTACTTGCCCTTGGCCGGGATCTCGACCGGCGAGCGGTTGCCGGTGGCCTGGAAGATGCCGCCGAGCAGGATCGGCCTGTAGTTCACCGTCGCGCCGGTGCGCTTGGCGAGACCCGGAAGCTGGGTGTAGGCGAGATAGGCGGTCGGGCTGCCGTAGTCGAAATAGAAATCCAGGCTCTTTGCCACGCCGTGGCTCCTAGAAGGTGGTCATCGGTTCGACCCATGGGCGGACGTCCGCCTCGAAGGTCCAGGCGCTGCGCTTCTGCTGGTGAATCGCCCAGTAGGTGTCGGCGATGTCGTCGGGCTGCAGCAGCCCATCTTTCGGCCGCGACTTGACGAGGTCGGGGAAACGCTCGTGCACGAACGGCGTGTCGATCGGGCCGTCGATCACGATGTGCGCGACGTGGATGCCCTGCTTGCCGAACTCGCGGGCGGTGGACTGGGCGAGCGCGCGCAGGCCGAACTTGCCGGTGGCGAAGGCCGAGTAGCCCTCGCCGCCGCGCAGCCCCGCGGTGGCGCCGGTGAAGAAGAACGTGCCGCGGCCGCGCGGCGCCATGTGCTTCATCGCCTCGCGTGCCGTGAGGAAGGCCGTGAAGCAGGCCATCTCCCAGGTCTTGAAGTACTTCTGCGCCGTCATCTCGAGGAGCGGGAAGCGTATGTTGCCCCCGACGTTGGCGACCACGATCCCGAGGGGGCCGACCTCGCGCTCGATGCGCGCGAACAGCTCGACCATCGGCTCCTCGCGCCGCGCGTCGCAGCCGAAGGGGTGCGCGGTGCCGCCGGCGGCGCGGATCTGCGCCACCAGCGGCTCGAGCTTCTCGGCGTGGCGCCGCGTCACGCAGACTTTCAGTCCCTCGCGGGAGAAGCGGCGGGCGAGGGCGGCGCCGAGGCTGTCGCCGGCGCCGACGACGAGGGCAACGTCGGGAGTGGTCATCGGAGTGGGCTCCGCTGCGGTGGGGGTTGCAATTAGGTGTGTATACACCTATCCTAGACACTTCCGGGCCGATGCGCAAGCGATGAGAGACAAGCTCCTTTCCGAATGCGCGCTGTTCGACCTCCAGCGGGCCTCGCGGGTGGTCGGCAGCCTCTACAACTCGCACCTGCGCGGCACCGGGATGACCATCGCGCAGTGGTCCCTGCTGCGCAACATCGCGGCCCTCGCACCGGTAAGCGTCGGCCGGTTGGCCGACGCCCTGGCGATGGAGCGGACCAGCGTCACGCGCCTCGTCGAGCCACTCATCGGCCTCGGCTGGGTCCGGCGCTCGCAAGGCGACGATCGGCGGATTCGCAACCTCGAGGTCACGGCGGCGGGCAAGGCGAGGATACGCGCGGGGCTTGCGCACTGGCGTGCCGCACAGCGTGAGTTGATGCGCCGGCTCGGCGTGGAGCGGTGGCGTTCGATGCGCGACACCCTGCGCTCCACGGTCCGCCTCGTGCGGCAGACGGCGGCGAGGTCATAGTGGTGGCGAGTGGACTGACGCTCTGGGGCATGGGCACGGTGCGCCAGCTGCGCCCGCACTGGATGCTCGCCGAGATGGGGTTGGAGTACGAGTACTTCGCGGTTCATCCGCGCACCGGCGAGACCATGAAGCCGGAGTTTCTCAGGATCAATCCGCGGCACAAGGTCCCGGTGCTTCGCCACGGCGACATGATCATCACCGAGAGTGCCGCGATCATCCAGTACCTGAGCGAAGCGTTCGAGGCACCAGCCGGCGTGTACGTGCCTCGCGAAGCGGCCGAACGCGCAAAGCTCAATGAATGGTGCTACTTCGTCATGACGGAGCTCGACGCGACCTCGCTCTACGTCGTGCGCCGGCACCTGGGCCTCAAGCACGTCTATGGTGAAGCGCCGCAGGCGGTCGAGGAGGCGAAGAAGTACTTCTGCGAGCAACTCGGCGCGATCGACGAGCGCATCGGCGCGACGCTGCTGCCGCAGGGCTTCAGTGCCGCCGACATCCTGCTCGTCACCTGCCTCGACTGGGCGGTGAGCGAGAAGATCGAGCTGCCGCGGCGCGCAGCCGCCTATCGCGAGACGCTCATCCGGCGCCCGGCGTACAAGGCGGCGAGCGCCAAGGCGTACCAGGCATAGGATGCCGGGACCGCTCGCCGGCATCCGCGTGCTCGATCTCACGACGATGGTGTCGGGCCCGGTGGCGACGATGATGCTCGCCGACCAAGGCGCCGACGTCATCAAGATCGAGTCCCCGGGCGGGGATCTGATGCGCAACTACGGCATAGTCCACCGGGGCATGTCGTCCTCGTTCCTGTCCTCCAATCGCGGCAAGCGCTCGCTCTGCGTCGACCTCAAGAAACCCGAGGGCCTCGAGATCGTGCGCAAGCTCGCGCGCACCGCGGACGTGCTGGTGCAGAACTTCCGACCCGGCGCGATCGAGCGCATGGGGCTGGGCGAAGCCGAGGTGCGCAAGCTGCAGCCCGACATCGTCTTCGTCTCGATCAGCGGCTTCGGCGACACGGGCCCTTACGTGCACCAGCGCGTCTACGACCCGGTGATCCAGGCGCTGTGCGGGCTCGCCGAGATCCAGGCCGACCGGCATTCCGACGGCCGCCCCCGCATGGTGCGCACGATCATCCCCGACAAGACCACGGCGGTGACCGCCGCGCAGGCGATCACGGCGGCGCTCTTCGCGCGCGAGCGCTCGAAGCAGGGCCAGCACGTGAGGCTCGCGATGCTCGACGTGATGGTGGGCTACCTCTGGCCCGAGGCGATCTCCAGCCTGAGCTTCGTCGGCCACGAGGCCGACCCGGCACGCGGGCAGATGGGCCTCGATCTAGTCTTCAAGGCGCGGGACGGCTTCATTACTGCCGGGGCACTCTCCGATTCCGAGTGGGCGGGCATGTGCAACGCGCTCGAGCGGCTTGACCTGATCGACGATCCGCGCTTCAACAGTGTGGCGCTGCGGGGCAGGAACGCCGCCGAGCGCCGGGCGCTCATCGGCGCCGAGATCGAGAAGTGGCCGACGAAGGAGATCCTCAAGCGGCTGGACGAGCGCGGCGTGCCCTGCGCGCCGGTGCTGAGCCGCACGGAGCTCCTCGAGGACGCGCAGATCCTCGCCAACAAGCTGATCGAGGTGCACGAGGACCCGCGCCTTGGCCCGGTGCGCCAGCCCAGGCCGGCCGCGCTCTTCGATCGCACACCGGCGGCGATCCGGGCGCTCGCGCCATTTCTCGGCGAGCACAACTCGCAGATCCTGGAGGAGCTCGGCTACTCGCCGGCCGACGTCGAGCGCCTGCTGGAGCAGAAGGTGACGGTCAGGCCGGAGCCCTGAGGGGCCGATTCATTAGAATCCCGGTTGCCATGCCCGGACCGCTCGCCGGCGTTCGCGTCCTCGACCTGACCACCATGGTGTCTGGCCCCGTGGCGGCGATGATGCTCGCCGACCAGGGCGCCGACGTGATCAAGATCGAGTCGCCGGGCGGCGACCTGATGCGCAACTTCGGCACCTCGGTGCAGGGGATGTCGGGCGCATTCATGTCCTGCAACCGCAACAAGCGCTCGCTGTGCGTCGACCTGAAGCGCCCGGAGGGGCTGGAGATCGTGCACAAGCTCGTCCCCACCGCCGACGTGCTGCTGCAGAATTTCCGCCCCGGCGCGATCGAGCGCATGGGCCTGGGCGAGGCCGCCGTGCGCAAGCTCCGTCCGGACATCGTGTTCGTCTCGATCAGCGGCTTCGGCGAGGCGGGGCCCTACGCCCACCAGCGCGTCTACGACCCGGTGATCCAGGCGCTGTGCGGCCTGGCCGAGATCCAGGCCGACCGGCAGCCCGAGTACCGGCCGCGCATGGTGCGGGCGATCATCCCCGACAAGACCACCGCGGTGACCGCCGCGCAGGCGATCACCGCGGCGCTGTTCTCGCGCGAGCGCACGGGCGAGGGCCAGCACGTCAAGCTCGCGATGCTCGATGTCATGGTGGCCTACCTCTGGCCCGAGTCGATCTCGAGCCTGACGTTCCCGGGTCACGAGACCGACCCGGCGCGCGGGCAGGCGGGCCCCGACCTCGTTTTCCGCACCAGGGACGGCTTCATCACGGCGGGCGCGGTGTCGGATGTCGAATGGCGCGGCCTGTGCAAGGCGCTCGAGCGCGAGGACCTGCTCACCGACCCGCGCTTCGTCGGCGTCGCGATGCGCAGCCGCCACGTCGCCGAGCGCCGCACCGTCATGAGCGAGGCGCTCGCGCTGTGGGAGACGAAGACGATCCTCAAGCGGCTCGACGAGAATGGCGTGCCCTGCGCCCCGGTTGTGACCCGCACCGAGCTGCTCGAGAGCGAGCAGGTGCGCGTCAATGGCCTCATCGAGATGCACGACCATCCGGTCATCGGCAAGGTGCGCCAGCCCAGGCCGGCGGCACGCTTCGATCGAACGCCGGCGCAGATCCGTACGCTCGCACCGGCGCTCGGCGAGCACAACGCGGAGCTGCTCGCCGAGCTCGGCTACGCGCCTGCCGAGGTCGACCGGCTCGCTGCCGGCGGCGTGCTCGCGGGGCAGGGCACGAAGTAGAATCCGGGCTCCGAGGAGGAGCCCTGCATGGCCAAGAAGGCAGCGACGAAGCCGTCCCGCAACCCTTGGGCGTCGCTCAAGCCCGGTCCCGCCAACCACGCCCCGCTTTCGCCGCTCAGCTTCCTGCCTCGCGCGGCGGAGATCTATCCCGATCGCGTGGCGGTGATCCACGGCGGGACCCGCATCACGCACGCCCGGTTCTACGAGCGCGCCCGGCGCCTCGCCTCGGCGCTCGCGAAAAAGGGGGTGAAGCGGGGCGACGTGGTCTCGGCGATGCTGCCGAACGTCCCCGCGATGCTCGATGCGCACTACGGCGTGCCGATGCTCGGGGCAGTGCTCAACGCGATCAACACCCGGCTCGACGCGGACACCGTCGCGTACATCCTCGAGCACGGCGGGGCGAAGGCCTTCATCACCGATCGCGTGTTCGCGGGCGTGGTCGGCCCGGCGCTGGCCAGGCTGAAGAAGAAGCCCTTCGTCGTCGACGTCGACGACCCGCTCTACACGGGGCCGGGTGAGCGGCTCGGCGCGGTGGAGTACGAGGCCTTTCTCAAGACGGGAGACCCGAAGTTCGAGTGGTCGCTGCCGGCGGACGAATCCTCCCCGATCGCGCTCAACTACACGAGCGGCACGACCGGGCGGCCCAAGGGCGTGGTCTACCACCACCGCGGCACGTTCCTGGAGGCGAGCGGCAACATCATGGCTTGGGCGATGCCCGCGCACCCGGTGTACCTGTGGACGCTGCCGCTGTTTCACTGCAACGGCTGGTGCTATCCCTGGTCGGTGACGGCGATGGGGGGCACGCACGTGTGCCTGCGCGCCGTGGATCCCGCGCTCATCTTCCCGATGATCGTGGAGCACGGGGTCACGCACATGTGCGGCGCGCCCACGGTGCTCGCGATGCTCGTCGCCGCGCCCGAGGAGCAGCGGCGCAAGTTTGCGCACCCGGTGCACATCATGACCGGCGGCTCGCCGCCGCCTGCGAAGGTGATCAAGTCGATGGAGGAGCTCGGCTTCCAGGTGCTGCACATCTACGGCATGACCGAGCTGCAGGGGCCCTCGACCTTGTGCGCTACGCAGGATGCGTGGCAGGGCCTCTCGCTGGAGGAACGCGCGGTGCAGATGGCCCAGCAGGGCGTGCGCTACCAGGTGGTGGAAGGGCATATCGTCGCCGACTCCAGGACCTGCAAGCCGGTCCCCAAGGACGGCAAGTCCGTCGGCGAGATCCTGGTCCAGGGCAACACGGTGATGCTCGGCTACCTAAAGGACGCGAAGTCGACCGCGGAGGCGTTCGCCGGCGGCTGGATGCACACCGGCGACCTCGCGGTCTGGCACCCGAGCAACTACGTGGAGATCAAGGACCGCAAGAAGGACATCATCATCTCGGGCGGCGAGAACATCAGCTCGATC
>Ga0137796_10000471_pt1 | contig 25233 bp, 24 predicted proteins | sample OV2TP3_FD_97704 | JGI IMG/M metagenome (GOLD analysis project Ga0137796, IMG submission 97704) | reverse complement strand
GGCGCTTCAGCCAGCCGGCGATCGTGAAGGCGCGGCTGCGGGGGGTGGCCGTGGGGCCCAGGTCGACGTAGGCCGCGCGGCCATCCAACGCGAGGACCCCAGGCCAGGAGCCAACCAGCTCCAGGGCGAACGGGGCGGGGGACGGCGGGGGACTCGCCGGCTCCCGAACGGTCAGCGTCAGCTCATCCGTCGTCTCCAGCGCCCCATCCGAGAGGCTCACGGCCAGGACGTAGGTGCCGGGCTGCGGCGCGGTGACGGTCGTGAGGGGCCCGGCGGGATCCGAGAAGGTCACCGCGACGGGTCCACTGACCTGGCTCCAGCGCACGGCGAGCGTGCCGGGCGGATCCGGCAGGCCGTCATCCGAGACGCGCGCCACGAGCGACACCGCCCCGGGCGCCTCCAGCGTCTGATCCGGCCCAGCCTCGAGGGTGGGGGGGCGGTTGTCGGCTGAGGCACGGTCGCAGATGACCGCACTGGAGAACAGCACGACGAACCAACAGGATGGAATGATCCAATGGGCAAGAGTTGCAGGCGTGGTTCGGCGAACTCCCCTCTGCCCTACGGCATCGGGTAGTTCAGCAGCACACTCAACCTGATCGCGGAGGCCTCTCTGTTCCATGTTCCCTTGGATAATCGAACGGATGATGCCGGGAACAGTATCTATAATGATTAACTTATGATTTCAAAACTATTAACAATAAGAGCAAAAAAATACCGGGCCACTCATTCGGTAGCCCGGCTCTCTTCGCTGAAAGCTGCGAATCCTCACGAGAACGCGCCGATTCAGCTTTAACGGAGAAGCCTCGTTACTTGTACTATACCTGGTGCAGACTGTCCTGTGCAACATCCGCCTTCCCCATCTGATAATGATAAAAAAATCCGGGCTGCCGCTTTTTCGGCAGCCCGGCTGTCCTTGGCTCACAAGGATCCGAGGCTTTGCGCCCCCCCGTTACCGGGGGTTTGCCTGTTCGAAAGCATTAAAAGTGTACCATATTTCAACCTGAATATGTCGAGGCAAAGCAAGAAAAAATGACACCGGTGGGGATAAAATGTGCTAAAATTGCACACCCGTTCTCAAAAATACTCGGTGAGGATGGTCCGGGTTCGATCAAGCACCCGGTTCAAGAGGCGCTGGGGCTGGCTGAGCGATAAGCGGGGCTCCTGCGTGGCCATTTCCAGCAGGCCGATGGCGGCGTTCAATCCGAGTTGGCGTCCCAAGTCTCCTTGCCGCGCCGTTCTCGAGGGACGGCAGATGGCGGTGGACACACCGGTTGCGTGCTCCATCCATTCGGCAAACCCATCGATCAACGCTCCCCGGCCGCTGAGCAGCGCGACGTTCGGGCGTGGCTGCTGGGCGAGGAGGCGCTCCAGCGCAGGCTTCAACGTCTCCCAATGCGTCGCAATGATCGTCCGAACTTCCCGCCGGCGGCACGCGGTCCCTTCCACGCTCCAGGCCATCGCCTGCTCCACGGTGACGCGAAGCTGTGTGGCAACGGCCGTCGCCAACTGCACGCCGCCGATCGCTACCGGCTCGGCCGCCAGCAGCGCGCCTTCAACGAAGAGGCCGAGGTCCGTGGTCAGCCCGCCCGCGTCCACGACGAGCACGCGCTCGTGCCGCACGGCCTCATCGGCTGCAGCCGCAAACGTGGCCGGCAGCGTGTAGGAGAGCTGCGCGACCTCCAAGCCGGCAGACTCCACCACCTGCACGATCGCCTGCCGCGCCGCCATCGGCATCGTCACCACATGGAAGGTGCCGACCAGACGGGTGGCGGATCGCCCTCTTGGATCTCGCACGCCGGCAAAGCCGTTTCCGGTGAAGCTCAGGCGCTCCGCCAGCAGCGGCTCCCGATCAACACCAAGCACGCGATCCAGCGCGAGCCCCTGGGCTCGGTCCAGATCGTGCGCACGCACCGCCACCGGCTCATCACCCAGCGTGACGGCCGCCACCGCCTGTTCGCTCGTCAGGCCAGGCGGATTCATCGCTACGAGCGCCCGGTGAAACTCTTCGGTGACCGCCGTGGCCTCCAAGGCCTGCTCGATGGTCCGGCTGACCATCAACACATCTCCCAGCCACGCGGCGGACACCGCGGGGTAGGCCACGACGCTGCTGCCCAACAGCTCAAACCCGGCGCTGGACTCGTGCGGCAGGCCGATCGCGCACGCGACCTTGGTGGAGCCGATGTCCAACGCGACCAGCGGCTGGATCATCACGTGCGAGGACCGACCACAGGCTCTTGAAACCGCACGTCGATATAGCCCGCCTCGAAGGGCTGCCGGACCATCGCCCGCAACGCGCTGCGCAAGCGATGGAGGTTGGACTCCAGCTCCGCCTCGGCGCCGCAGCGCACTTCGGTGCCGTCCTCCAAGACAAAGCGGATCTGCTGGGGATCGCCCACATTGACGGCGGTGACCCGCCGCGAGATCATCGCCGGGGACCGGCGGATCACGTCCAGCGCCCGAAGGGCCAACCGCAACCGCTCGTCCTGGCCGGCGTTCCCTGCCCGCAGCGAGGCCCCGGGGCGGTCGATGCCGACAAGCTGCACCAATCGCTCATGGGGCTGCGGGCTGCCGTCGGGCACAATGAACCCGTCTCGGTCAACGGGATACCAGCGACCTGCCTGCGCCGCGCCATGAGGCCCCCTCCCCGGCGGCATCGGCGCGGCAGGCAAGTCCAGGCGAAGCTGGGCGATCGGCACTCGCTTGATGGCCTCGAGCCGGATCGTGTCCGGCAGCTGCCGAACCACCCGCACATCCTTCAGGCCCGGCTGCTGCGCGCGCAGCTCTTGCGCCAGCGCCTTGAGATCGAGGCTCCAGATGTTCCGGCCGATGAGCGGGTCGCGCAGCCTGAGCGTGGCATCCTGCGGCAACTGCACGTGGGCCACGAGAAACGCCTCGGATCGGATCGCGTACGTCCAGAGCGCCCATCCGCTGAAGCCGAGGACCGCCGGCAGGAGGAACGGCTGCGGATGCCGCGCGCCCCAACGGATCAGCCCCACCAGCCGCCGGCCGATCCACGGCACAAGCCCGGTCCGTCTCACCAACCGCCGTCGTCTCATGAAAAAGGTGTCAGACACTTTTCCCGCTTTGAAAAGTGTCTGACACCCTCTTGGGCCATCAGGATGAGGCGCTCGCAGAGCTCCTCATACGAGATCCCGAGGCAGGCCGCGGCTTTCGGGACCAGGCTCGTCGGGGTAAACCCGGGAATCGTGTTGATCTCGAGCACCACCGGCACCCCCTGCGGCGTGAGGATGAGATCCGTGCGGGAGAGATGCCGGCAGCCCAGCGCCTGGTGCGCCGCACGCCCCGCCGCCTGGACGCGCGCCGTCACCTCCGGCGGCAGCGGCGCCGGCACCAGGTACTCCGTGGCACCCTGCGTGTACTTCGCCGTGAAATCAAAGAAGGGCTGCCGGGGGCGGATTTCCACCACCGGCAACGGCTGCTCTTCGAGGACGCCGGCGGTCAGCTCGCGCCCGGCGATGAATTCCTCAATCAGCGCCTGCGGACCGTACCGGGCCGCCGTGGCGAGCGCCGCCGCCAGGCCGGCGGGCCGCTCCACTTTGGACACCCCGAGGCTGGAGCCTTGGTCGATGGGTTTCACGACGAGGGGATACGACCAGCCTGGTTCCAGATTCGAGATCCCGACATCCACGACCTGCCAGCGCGGCACCGAAAGCCCCGCGGCCTCAAACCGCCGCCGCGACGCCACCTTGTCCATCCCGAGCCGGCTGGCCGCCGCCTCAGAGCCGGTGTACGGCATCTGGAGTGTGTCGCAGAGGTGCTGGATCGTCCCGTCTTCTCCGAACGGCCCGTGAAGGGCGAGAAACGCCAGGTCGGCCCCGAGGCGACGCAGCGCAGACGCGACCATCTCGCAGGCCTGCTCGACGGTCAGCGCGGGGGGAATCACCACGGGCTCGGCGGCCCAGCCGCGCTTCCGCAACGCCTCGAGCACGCCCTGGCCGCTGTTGAGCGAAATCGCATGCTCGCAAGACGGGCCGCCCATCAGGACGGCGATGGTCGCCTCAGGATGCCCGGACATCGCTCACAACCGCTGGCCGATGATGCGCACTTCGGGCTCCAGCAGGATGCGAAACCGCTCCCAGACCCGGCGCTGGATATGCTCCATGAGCGACAGGACATCGTCGCAGCTCGCCTGGCCGGTGTTGACGATGAAGTTCCCATGCCGCCGGGACACCTGGGCGTCGCCGATGCGGCTGCCTTTCAATCCGGCCAGATCGATCAGCCGGCCCGCGCTGGCGCCTGGAGGGTTCTTGAACGCGCAGCCGGCCGACGGCAGCCGCAGCTCCTGGGTGGTATTGCGGTACTGGAGCGCTCGCCGAATCCGCTCGTAGGCTTCCGGCTGAGGAATCCTGGGAAATTGCAACACGACCTCGGTGATGATGCCCGGCTCCAGGGACGTATAGCGGTAGCTGAAGCGCAGCTCATCCCGCGTGATCTGCTTCACGACCCCCTCGGGCGAAATCAGGCTGATCTGCCGGAGGAACCGGCCGATATCCTGCGCATTCATCGCGATTGCGCCCCCCAGCTGCCCGGGCAAGCCCGCGAGCGCTTCGAGCTCGCCCCAGCCGCGCTGGGCCGCCAGATAGACCAGCCGCTGCGTCAACAGCGACGCCCCGCACCGGAGGGTGGCCGTCGCCTCGTCGGGCTGGCTCAGCTCCGTAACGGTGCGGAAGCGGGGGCCCAGATGCACCACCAGCCCCCCCACGCCGCGGTCAGCCGCCAGGGTGTTCGTGCCGCCTCCGACGATGGAGACCGGCAGGCCCAGCCGCGAGGCCTCGCGCAGGACCTCGACCAGCTCCTCCATCGTCTGCGGCTGCGCGAACCACTCCGCCGGGCCGCCGATGCGGAAGCTCGTGTGGTCAGCCAGCGGCTCGTGCCGTCGCGCGCAATTGAGCGGCCAGGTCATGGCAGACGTCTCCAATGTCTCCGGCGCCAAGGAAGAAAATCGTATCGCCGGGCTGCGCGATGCGGCGCACATAGGACGGCAGCTCCGGCTTGGGCACGTACCGGACGCAGGGATGTCCGTGCGCCTTGATGAGATTGGCGAGCCGCTCGCCGGACACGCCGGGGATCGGCGGCTCGAAGGCCGAGTAGATGTCCGTCACGATGAGGCCGTCGGCGCGGTCGAAACAGGCGGTCAGCTCGCGCTCCAGGGTGTGCGTCCGCGTGAAGCGGTGCGGCTGGAACACCACCACCCGATGGCGGTCCGAGACCGCGTCGGCCGCGAGGGTCGCCTGGATCTCCGCCGGGTGGTGCGCGTAATCCTCAATCAACCAGATGTCGCGGGGCAGCCGAAACACCTGGAAGCGCCTGCCCGTCCCCTTGAACCGGACCAGCGCCTCGCGGATCGTCGCCAACGGCAGGTCGAGCACAAGCCCCAGGCTGATGACCGCCAGGGCGTTGAGCACGTTGTGGCGTCCCGGCAGCGGCAGCGCGAACGTCCCCAGCCGCCGCCCTCGGTAGGCGGCGCGGAAGATGCTGCCATGGCCGGCCAGGCGGACGGACTCCGCCGTCACGTCGGCGCCGGGCCCGAACCCGTAATTCATCATCGACCGCGCCGTCAGCCGCTGCCGGATGACCGGGTCGTCGGAGCACCGGATGAGGGTTCCGCCGGGCCGGATCTGCCCCACGAACTGCTCGAACGCCGCGATGAGCCGCTCGAACGTCTGGTAGTGGTTCAGATGTTCCCGATCGACGTTCGTCACAATCGCGATGCGCGGGAACACGTGCAGGAATGAGCCGTCCGACTCATCGGTTTCGGCGACCAGGTAGGTGCCGCCTCCTGCGCGGGCGTTCGTGCCCAGCGAGAGAACGATCCCGCCGACGACGATGGTGGGATCCCATCCGGCCTGGAGCAGCAGTTGGGAGGCCAGGCCGGAGGTCGTGGTCTTGCCATGCGCCCCGGCGACCGCGACCAGATGATGCTCCTTGGCCAACGCCGCGAGCAGTTCCCCCCGGCTCATGACCCGCAGGCCGCGCGCCGCCGCCTGCCGCAACTCCGGCTCCTCGCGGGACACCGCCGAGCTGTAGACCACGAGATCCGTCTCCAAGTGACCGGCGTCATGTCCCAGGGCGATCGTCGCGCCACGCGCCTGCAACCGGACCGATGTCCCATTGAGCTTGGCGTCACAGCCGGACACGAGGCAGCCGCGCTCAAGGCAGATCGACGCGAGGCCGCTCATCCCGATGCCGCCGATGCCCATGAAATGCATCCGCAGGCCCTGATGGATGAGCGGGGTCGTCCCCCCACCTGTGCTCGGCCTGCCCGCATGCCCAGCAGGCCACTGCAGGGCAGGCCGTATACCAGACATCCGACGCTCGGGCTCCACCAGCTGTCTGCTTCCGCCGAAGGCGGAGGCTCGAGCGGCGGACGATGGTGACCGGTCCGCCAGAGGCGGACCGGAGGACAGGAGGTGGGGCACACAGGTGGGGGGATCACCGGCCATGCGAGGCTCCTGCCACGTCCAAAATGGTGTCCGTCAGCCGCTGTACGGCATCGGCGACATGCCGCTCCCGCATCCGCTGCCCCATGGCGGCGCGGCATGAGGGGTCGCCCAACAGTCGCCTCGCCGCGTCCAGCACCGCCAGCGGAGACGCCTGCGCCTCCTCGAGAACAATGGCAGCCCCGTCGAGTTCCAACAGCCGCGCGTTTGCGCGCTGGTGCGCCCCGGCATACGGGTACGGGATCAGGATGGCGGGCAGGCCGCAGCGGGAGAGCTCCGCAAGCGTCGATGCGCCGGCCCGCGACAGGACAGCGTCCGCATGGGCGAAGGCCAGCTCCATCTCGCGAAGGAACGGCGCGATCCATGCCGACAGCGCGGACTGCGCGTAGGCCGACCGGACCATGGCTTCGTCCGCCGGCCCGGTCAGATGGATCATCTGCCAGCAGCGGCACTCCTCCGGGGAGAGGCGTGCGAGCGCTTCAACCATGAGCCGGTTGATCGCCCGGGCGCCCTGGCTGCCGCCGAGCACAAGCAGCGTCGGCCGCTCTGGATCAAGCGCAAAGCGCCGCGCCGCCTCGGCGCGCACGGCGCGTCCAATCGCCCGACGAACCGGTAAGCCGGTTATCACGGTCGACGCGCCATTCGCGACGGGCACGGTTTCCTCGAACGAGAGGGCGATGCGATCCACCCACGGCGCCAGCAGTCGGTTGGCCTGTCCCATGACAACGTTCTGCTCATGGATGACGCAGTGGATCCGACGCGCCGTGGCCTGCCTGCCGCGCCATGGCGGTGTGGTCGCGCGGCGCAGGCAGGCGGCCAGGACCACCGGCGCTGAGATCCACCCCCCGAACCCCACCACCACATCGGGCGCGAACGTCTCGAAACAGCGCATGGCCCGCGACCACAGCTGCCCGCCCCCCCACAAGCGGCCCCAGACATTCGAGCGGGTGTCCATCGCCAGCGTCTCCACCTCCGTCGCGCCCTGCGCTAAGGCTTCGGCGAGCGGCGCCATCTGCGGCCGCTTCGCGTACCACAGCTTCACCTCGGCGCCGGTCTGGGCCAATGCCTGCGCCACTTCCAGCGCCGGGATCAGGTGGCCGCCGCTTCCGTCAGCGACCAAGAGCGCTTTCAAGTTTGAACCGTTCCCCATGCTTGCTCGCCTGGAAGATCAACGCGCAGGCCACGAGGTTCATCACCATGGAGCTGCCGCCGTAGGAGATGAGCGGCAGCGGCAGGCCCTTCGTCGGCAACAGGCCGGTGACAACCGCGACGTTGACCATCGCTTCCATCCCGATCATCCCGACCAGCCCGCAGACCAGGTACTTGCTGAACAAGTCGTGCGCGGCGATCGCGATGCGAAACCCGCAGGTCACGAACAAGGCCAGCAGCCCCAGGACCGCGGTCGTGCCGATCAACCCCAGCTCTTCGCCGATGATCGCGAAGATGAAGTCCGTGTGGGCGCTCGGCAAGAAGAAGAGCTTCTGCATCGAGGCCCCGATGCCATGCCCGGCGAGCCCGCCACTCGCCAGCGCGAAGTACGACTGGAGGATCTGGTAGCCGCCGCCCTGCGGATCGCCCCAGGGATCCAAGAAGGCCAGGATGCGCCTCCGCCGGTACTCCTCGCCCGCGATGAGCATCACCAGCACGACCGCCGCCACCCCCACCACCGCCGCCAGGTGCGCGCCGCGGGCTTTCGCGACGCAGAGGAGGAGCACGGCGACCGCCCCCATGACAATCGTCGTGCCAAGATCCGGCTGGATCAGGACGAGGCCGGCCATCAGCCCGGTCACCAGCAGCGGCGGCACCACTCCCCGCCAGAACGCTTTCACCGCGTCGCTGCGACGCGCCAGCAGGTCCGCCAGGTAGAGGATCAGAGACAGTTGCGCGAACTCCGAGGGCTGCAGACTCAACCGCCCGAGACGGAACCAGCGTTTGGCGCCGCCGACCTCCTGTCCCACGAGGGCGACCAGCAGCAGGAGGAGGATGCTGGCCACCAGCACCCCCTTCGCGCAGCGGCGCAGGGCGTCGTACGGCACCATGAGGCAGCCGATCCCCAACGCCGTCCCGCAGATGATCGCCACCAGGTGCTGGGTGATGAAATGGAGGCTGCCGCCATAGGTCGCTTCAGACGCCATGGCGCTGGCCGAGTAGACCGCGACGATGCCAAGCCCAAGCCAGGCCAGGATGATCACCAGCAAGATCTGCCGCAAGTGCCGTGGCGTCATCCCACACCCTGCCGCCGTCCCGCCCCACCAAGGGCGGGGCGGGACGGCCAGCCCCCATGGATGTCTGCTGCGCCGCTGGCCCGGCGGCGCCTCACGGGTCGTGTGCGGTATGCGCCGCCTCCGGCAGGGTGTGGGATCATCCCATCCCCCGCCACCCGTCCACAATGGCCTTGAAGGCCTGACCGCGGGCTTCAAAGTTCGCAAACATGTCGAAACTGGCGCAGGCCGGAGAAAACAGCACCGTCGTCCCGGGAGCGGCCAGCGCCCTGGCGGCGCGAACCGCCTCGGCCAGCGTCTCGCTCTCCCGCACGGTCGTTGAGCCGTTCAACAGCGCCCGCAGGCGCGGGCGCGATTCCCCGATCAGCACCACGCCCCTGACCCGCGCGTCATGGAGCCGGGCCGCCAGCGGGTGGAAATCCAAGCCCTTGTCGCGCCCGCCCAGGATGACCACCACATCGCCCCGCGTCTGGTCGAGCGCGAACAGCAGGCTGTTGGGCGTCGTGGACTTGGAATCGTTGACGTAGCGCACCCCGTGGATCGTGGCAACGCCCTCCAGCCGGTGCTCAAGCCCTCGGAAGGCCCGGATGATCTGCCACGTCAACGGGTCGAGCAGCCCCGAGAGTCTCGCGACCTGCAACACGGCCTGAGCGCCTGGCGACAGCGCCCGCAGCGTTTGCGGCGCGAGCCGCAGCTCAGGCGGATTGGTGCGGTTGTCGCCAAACCACACGCGCCGCGACGGCACCCCCTGCGCCAGCTCGACGACCCTCGGGTCGGTGCCGTTCAGCACCGCCCAATCCGAGGCGTTCTGGCGTTGAAACAGCCGGGCCTTCGCGGCGAGGTAGGCGTCGGCGTCCGGATGGCGGTCGAGATGATTCGTGCCGAGGTTGAGCAGCACGCCGATCGCCGGCCGGAACGCCTGGCAGGCCAGCAGCTGGAACGAGCTCACTTCCACGACGGCAACCGTCTCGGCGGTCAACTGCGGCGCGACTGACGAGAACGGCAGGCCCAGATTGCCGCAGGCGATGGCGATCCGCCCGCTCGCCTTCAACACGTCGGCCAGCAGCGTCACCACCGTGCTCTTCCCGTTGGTCCCGGTGACCGCGATGACCGGCGCCTGACAGAAGTGGAACGCCAGGTCGATTTCGCCCATCACCGCCACGCCGGCCTCCTCGGCCCAACGAACCGGATCGACGGATTCCGAAACGCCGGGGCTGACGACGAGCAGCTCGGCGCCATCGACCAGCCGCCTGGTGTGGCCGCCGAGCTCCACTTCCTCCACCCCCAACGCCGTCAACGAGGCCCGCTCGGCGCGCAGCGCGGGCGTGTCCTGCGCGTCAGTCACCCGCACGCGGCAGCCCGCCCGCCCCAAGAGCCGGGCGGCGGCGTTCCCGCTTCGGCCCAAGCCAACGACGGTCACCCGGCGCCTGTCCCACGAGCGGCCGAAGACATCCGTGGCGCGCAGATGAGGCGTCGACGCCAACGCGGAGGGGCTCATCGGGTCACCAGCCGAGTCAGGCCCAGCATGGCCAGGCCCAGCCCGACGATCCAGAAGCGGACGATCACCTTTGACTCATGCAGCCCGCCCAGGTGCACATGATGATGCAGGGGAGCCACCCGGAACACCCGCCGCTTGTTGCGCCATTTATAGGACGCGACCTGGAGCATCACGGAGACCGCCTCCGCCACGAACACCCCGCCGATCACCATCAGCCAGAGGCCGGCGTGCGTCAGGAGGCTCATGGCCCCCAGCGCCGCCCCCAGGCCCAACGCCCCGACGTCGCCCAGCACCACCGAGGCCGGGAAGCTGTTGAACCAGAGAAAGCCCACGCACGCGCCGGCCAGGCTCGCGCACCACGGCAGCAGGGCGCGGCCGAAGGGATCCGCCATGGCCCAGAGCCCCACGATCGCCAGCGCGATGGCCATGCAGCCCGCCGCCAGCCCGTCCATGCCATCGGTCAGATTGACCGCGTGGGCGCAGCCGGCGATGACGACGGCGGCAAACGGCACCCACGCCCAGCCGAGGTCGAGACTGCGCGACAGCCACGGCAGTTCCACCAGGCGCTGAGACCAGGGGCTGCCGGCGCCCAGCAGCGCGCCGATCGCCAGCGCGGCCATCAGCTTTGGCCCCCTGCGCAATCCGGTCGCGTTGGGCCGGCGGAATTTCAGCGTGTCATCCACCAACCCGATCGCGCCGAGCCCGACCACCGCGCCGAGCACGAGCCGGCCCGCGCGATCCGACAGCCCGCCGCCCATCGCCGCCACCAGGCATCCGACCCCGAGGACGAACAGCCCCCCCATCGTGGGCGTTCGCGGCTTGGTCTCCTGGTAGGCGGCCAGCGGCGGACAGTCCTCGTATCGGACCGGCGTCAGACACTGCGCGCGGGCCAGCGCGGGGATGAGCAGGCGCCCGACGACCATGCAGCCTGCCGCGCTGACGAGGAACATGACGGCGGCGTCACGGAACAGACTCACGAAGCCCTCACGGGTCGCTGGATCCTCGCTGGTAGTGGTGGACGAGGAACTCCGTCACCCGTTCCAGGCTGAGCTTCCGGGATCCCTTGACCAGCAGCCCGTCCCCGTGCTGCAAAACTGACGGCAGCCGTTCGATCAGCTCCGGCACGCTGTGGTAGATCCGCACGCGGTCGAGGTGCCCTTGGCCGGCGCCCTGCGCCACCTGCTCGGCATACTCCCCGACCGCGAGCACCGTATCAATGCCGAGCTGCATCGCGAGACGGCCGATGGCCTGGTGGGCCGACGCGGCGTAGGCCCCCAACTCCAGCATGTCCCCCACGATGGCGATCTTGCGCCGCACCTGAAGGTCACGCAGCGTCTCCAGCGCGCGGGCGAAGGACAGGGGGTTGGCGTTGTAGCAGTCGTTGAGGATCGTCAGGCCGTTGCACTGCACGAGCTGCGAGCGCAGCGGCATCGGCTCGAACGTCGCCAGGCGCGCTTTCGCCGTGGAGAGCGGCACGCCCATGGCCCAGACGCAGGCCACGGCCGCCAGCGCGTTCTCCACGTTGTGGTAGCCGAGGAGCGGCACGGTCCACTGGCTGGCGTGGTCCCGCAGCCGGATCAGCATGCCGCTCGCGGACCGCTGGATATCGAGGGCCTGCAGGTCGCACCGGTCGGTCGTGCCGAACGTCACGAGGCGGGTGCCGGCCGAGAGGTGGCGCGAGGCCTCCAGGCAGACGTCGAGCTGGTCGCCCGGCAACACGATGGTGCCGTGCGGCCGGACGGCATCCAGCAGGGACACCTTTTCCCGCAGCACGCCCATCAGCGAGCCGAAGAACTCCAGGTGCACCGGCCCGATGTTGGTCACAACCGCCACGTCGGGCTCCACGAGCGAGGCGAGGTAGGCGATCTCCCCGGGATGGTTCGAGCCGAGCTCCACGACCGCCATCCGATGATGATCGGTCATCCGCAACAGCGTCAGGGGCACGCCGATGTGGTTGTTCTGCGTGCCGTGCGTCTTGAGGATCGTGCGGGGCCCGCCGAGCAGGTGCGCGATGAGCTCCTTGGTGGTGGTCTTGCCGCAGGAGCCGGTGATGGCGATCACCGGACGGCCCAGCCGCTGCCGATGGAACCGGGCCAGATCCCCGAACGCCAGCGTGGTATCCTGCACGAGCACGAGCGGGAGCCCAGGCGAACACCCCTGCGCCTGGGGCAGCCGGGAGATAATCGCGCACGACGCGCCGCGCCGCGCCGCCTCCTCGAGGAAGTGGTGGCCATCCAGCCGACGGCCCTGGATCGCGACGAACGCCTCGCCGGCGGCGATCGTCCGGGAATCCATGCTGATCCCTTTGACCGGCGCCTCAGGCGCGCCGCTGAGCAGCTGGCCGTCAACGGCCTCAAGGACCTGTCGGATGCTCCACGCGCTCATGAGACGGCCACGGTGTGACGAGACTCCACCCACCGCTCGACCACCTCGCGGTCGGAAAACGGCACCGAGACGTGCTGGAACGTCTGGTAGGCCTCATGCCCCTTGCCAGCGATCAAGACGGTGTCGTCGCGCTTGGCGGCTGACAGCGTGGTGACGATGGCCTGTTCCCGATCCGGCACGACATCACACTGGGCAAATCCCGGCGGGAAGCCGGCCTGGATCTGCCGGATGATCTCCATCGGGTCCTCTCCGCGCGGGTTATCGGAGGTCAGGATGACGCGATCGGCCAGGAGGCTCGCCATTTTCCCCATCACCGGCCGCTTGGTCAGATCGCGGTTGCCGCCGCAGCCAAACACGACGATGAGCCGGCCCCGGGTCAGCTCCCGCAGCGACACGAGCGCCAGCCGCAACGCATCCGCCGTGTGGGCGTAATCGATCACGATGTTGAGCTCCTCAGGGTTCGGCACGCGCTCCAGCCGGCCCGGGACCTGCTCCACGCTGGCCAGGCCCTCCCGGATCGCTCCGGGTGAGAGGTCTAGCGCCAGCAGCGTCGCCGCCGCCGCCGTGAGGTTCCAGACGTTATGCCGACCCACCAGCGGCGTGGCGATCGGCACCACCCCCCACGGCGTCTCCAGGATGAGCTCGGTCCCCTGCCAGGAGCAGACCAGGTGCTTCACCGAGATCTTGCCGGGCCGCTCGACGCCGTACGTGACGACCGGGCGATTGGGAATCGTCTCTGCCAGGACCCGGCCGTACTCGTCGTCCAGATTGACGACGGCGCAGCCCCCCGGTCTGATGTAGTCGAAGAGCCGCCGTTTGGCCGCGGCATACGCGTCCCGGGTCTTATGGTAATCCAAGTGGTCGGAGCCGAGGTTCGTGAAGATCGACGCTTCGAACTCCAGCCCGTCGATTCGCCCCTGCGCCAGCGCGTGCGAGGACACCTCCATCGCGCACCACGACAGGCCTTCCCCGACCATCTGCGCGAAGTAGCGGGCCAGCTCCAACGGCCCGGGGGTCGTATTGAGGGAGGGCACCATCCGCCCGCCGATCTGGTAGACGATCGTCCCCAGCAAACCCACCGATTCTCCGGCGCGTTCCAGCATGGCCTTCAACAAGTAGGTCGTGGTGGTCTTGCCGTTGGTGCCGGTCACGCCGAGCAGCTTCAGCTTGCGGGACGGATGCCCGTAGAAGCGCGTCGCGATGGCCACCAAGGCCTGATGGGTGTCCGGCACGACGAGGCACGGGCAGGCGCGGGCCGATGCCTCCTTGCCCTGCCGGGTGGCGAAGGTTCGGTTGGACCGGCCGGCTGGCAGGCGTTGTGCGACCACGGCGGACGCCCCCCGGCGGATGGCCTCCTCGATGAACTGATGGCCGTCCATCGTGGCCCCCGCGATCGCGACAAAGAGGTCGCCCGGCCGGACCTGCTTGGAGTGGCAGGCGATGCCGGCCACCGGCACCGCGGCCACCGGATCCGCCGTCACCCCGCGCAAGAGATCCCGCAAGTTCATCCGTGCCTGCTCGCCCCCCAGTAGCTCGCCAAATGCTCGACCATCCGCTTGAACATCGGCGCGGCCACCACCCCGCCGAAGTACAGCGGGCGCGGCTCATCCACCGACACGACGATCACGAAGGACGAATCGGGCACCGGCCCAAAGCCGACGAAGGAGGCAACGAAACGGCTGTGGGAGTAGCGGCCGGTTGGCTCAAGCTTCTGAGCCGTCCCGGTCTTACCGGCCACCGTGAGGCCATGGACATTCGCCAGCTGGCCGGTGCCCGACTCGACGACACTCCGGAGCATCGATTGCAGAATCGCGGCGGTCTCTTCACTGAGGATCCGAACCGATGCGGACGGTCCCTGCGCGCGGATGACCCAACCATCAGGCCGTTGCACCCGCTCGACCAGATAGGGGCGGACCCGCAGCCCGCCGTTGGCCGCGACCGCGGTCATCACGGCAAGCTGAATCGGCGTGACCGCGACCTCCTGGCCGATCGGGATGATGTAGGGGGAGAGCTTCGACCAGCGGGACGGCGGGCTCAGCAGCCCCCGCACCTCCCCGGGCACGTCGATGCCGGTGGGCTCGCCGAAGCCGAACGCCCGGATGTAGCGGTAGAGCTCGTCCGGCTTGAGGCGCTGCGCCGCCTTGGCCGTGCCGATGTTCGACGACAGCCTGATGACGTCATGAAAGGACAATGTGCCGTGGGGCTTGTGATCGTGCAGCGTGTGCCGGGCGACCGTGTGGTACGCCCCGTTCTCGCAGAAGATCGGCTCCTCCGGCGTGATCCGCCCCTCCTCCAACAACGCGGCCGCGGTGACGATCTTGAAGATGCTGCCCGGCTCGAAGAGGTCCGTCACCGCGCGGTTGCGGCGGGCGTCAGCCGGAACCTTGGCCGGCTCATTGGCGTCAAAGGAGGGAGCGTTGGCCATCGCGAGGACGGCCCCGGTCGTCGGGTCCATCACGATGATCGAGCCGCCCTTCGCGTGGTACTTCTTCACGCCCCAGCCGAGCGTGTCTTCGGCCACCTGCTGCACCACGCTGTCGATCGTCAGGACGAGCTCCAGGCCGCCAACCGGATCCGCCTGCGTGGTCCAGGGGCCGATGAGCCGCTTACCTCGGGCGTCCCGGAGCGTGGAGCGCCACCCATCCTGACCCTTCAGCACACCGTTGAACTGCAATTCCAGGCCTTCCAGGCCGCGCTCATCGATATCCACGAAGCCCAGCAGGTGGCTGGCCAGCCGGCCGTGCGGGTAGAACCGCTTCGGCTCTTCGAGCACGCCCACCCCCGAGCGCTGCAGCGCGGCCAGCATCGGGGTGATGGAAAAATCCACCTGCCGCGCCACCCAGACGAAGCCCTTGTCCCGTTCCAGGCGCCGCTGGATGGCGCGCGGGTCCCGATGCAGGATCCCTGAGAGCTGCCGCGCCGTGTCCCCTCGGGCCGTCATCTGCCGCGGGTTTGCGAAGACGGACGGCATCGGGATGCTGATCGCCAGCGGCCGGCCCGCGCGATCATAGATCGCGCCGCGCTGCGCCCGCAACGGCTCGCCGATCCGGTGCTGGGTGACGGCGACGGCCGTGTAGCGGTGCTGCGCCGCCGCCTGCAACCACACGCATCGCAGCCACAAGACGCCCACCAGGCCCAGCCCCACCAGCAGGATGCTGATGATGCGGTCGTTCGTCATCCCTCGACTCGCTTCGCTCGCTCGGGACGCTCCCGAGCGAGACCCTCTCGGTCGAGGGTGGGGGCCGAGTCGAGGGATCGAGCGGGCCACCGGACGGTTGTGCCCTTCAGTCATCGGTCATCGACGCCACGGCGGTCAACGCCGGCTCCGGACGTGCGTCTTCGCGGCGGGCCGTCGTGGGAGGCGCCGGGGCCATCGTCGACCAGGCGACCAGCTTCAGCCGACGCGCTTCCGCCACCCGGGCCAAATGGACGGGCGAGGAGAGCTCCGTCACCTCCACGCGCAGGCGAGAGACATCGGTCTGCCGGACGTGCATCCGCTCAAGGCGGTCGCCCAACGCGTACCCTTTCAGGAACGCGGCGTTCCGCTGGGCCACCCGCAGACACCCGAGCCCCACGACCACCCCAATCAGCAAGAACCACCAACGTAATTGCATCATGGGCTCAGGGTTCTGGGCTCAGGGCTCGGGGGACTTGCCCAGAGCCCTCAGCCCCCAGCCCGGAGCCTCGTTTGATGGCCCGCAAGCGCGCCGACCGGGCCCGCGGGTTCGAGGCGACCTCTGCCGAAGACGGACGCAGCGGCTTCTTCGTCAGCGCCGCCCAGCCCTGCTGCTGCACGGCCTGCGCAAACGCGCGCTTGACGAGGCGGTCTTCAAGCGAATGGAAACTGAGGATCACCGCGCGCCCCCCGGTGGCCAGCAGCAACGGCAGCGCCTGCAGCAGTTCCTCGAGCGCGCCGAGCTCATCGTTGACGGCGATGCGCAGCGCCTGGAAAATCCGTGTGGCCGGATGCAGGCGACCGTGACGCGCCACCGCCGGCACCGCGCCGCAGACCGCCTGCGCCAGTTGCGTCGTCGTCACGAAGGCGGTTCGCTGGCGCTGCGCCACCAGATGCCTGGCGATGCGCCTGGCGTACCGCTCCTCGCCGAATCGAGCGAAGCACCCCTCCAGCTCATCGGCCGACCACCTGTTCACCACGTCCGCCGCAGTCAGAGGCTGGTCGCGGTCCATCCGCATATCGAGCGGGCCTTCGCGCGTGAAGCTGAACCCCCGTTGCGAATCATCGACCTGCACACTGGACATCCCAACGTCAAGCACGATCCCATCAACCGAGGGCACGCCGAGGTCCGCCAGCAGGCCGGGAAGATCCCTGAAGTTGCCGTGCACGAAGGTCAGGCAGGGAGCGAACTCGACCAGGCGGGATTGCGCGCGCTGCAGCGACTCGCGGTCGCGATCCACGGCGATCAGCCGCCCGTCAGGCAACACGCGCGGCGCAATCAGCAGGCTGTGGCCGCCGGTGCCGGCCGTGCCGTCCACGATCACGTCGCCGGGCGCCGGCTGCAACACGCGCAGGACCTCCGCGCCCAACACCGGCTGATGCCACGCCGGGCCGGCCTCAGCGCGCATCCGGGGAATCGTCACCTCGGCACATGCGGTGGGCATCGCGTCTGGCTGATCGCTTCCCTACTCCAGCATCACGCGTTCCGCGACTTCCTCAAAACCCTGCCGCGAGCTCTCGTAGAACGCCTGCCATTTCTCTTTCGCCCAGATCTCGATGCGGCTTGAGATGCCCACGATCACCACGTCCTCCTTGATCTGGGCGAAGTCTTTCAACGACCGCGGGACGAGCACGCGGCCCAAGCCGTCCACCGTCACCTCGATGGCGCCAGAGAAAAACAGCCGATTGAACTTCCGCCCCTCGCTCTTCGTGAATGGGATCTGCTTGAACCGGGCCTCGGCCGTCCGCCACTCGGACTCCGTGAACACAAACAGACATCCGTCCAACCCGCGGGTCACAAAGAGGGACGTGACGTGATGGGTCTTGAGCGCCTGGCGGAATTTCGCCGGGATGATCAGGCGCCCCTTGCGGTCGATGGTGTGCTCGTACTCGCCGTAAAACATTCCGCTGCGGAGATCGCGTTGATCACTCTCCCACTTTTTCCCACTTTAACCCACAATGACGCTGCAACTATACCTGTCCCCCCACTGGTTTGTCAAGACAAAAACCATGAAATCTTACGTGATGTTAATCAATTGCAATAAGTTATGAGAGGATATGGGGGGAGGTGCGAGGGTCGAACGGACGTTACGGAAGGCGGGCGAGCAGGCGGCGGGCGCGGAGGAGATCGCGCCGGATTTGACGGCGCAGGGCCTGCGCGCTGGGAAAGCAGCGCTCCTCACGCAGCCGCGCCAGGAGCGCCACTTCGACAGGGATGCCGAGGAGGGTGCCGGCGAAGCCCAGCAGGTGGACCTCGCAGACGAGGGCCCCAGGACCGAACGTGGGGCGCACCCCAAGGTTCATCACGCCCGGCCACGCCCGACGGGCCGCAAGCCCTTGCACCGTCACCGCGTACACCCCGCGCGGGGGAATCACCTGCGCGGTCAGCCGCAGGTTGGCCGTCGGAAACCCGAGCCGACGGCCCCGGCCGAGCCCGCGCACGACCGTCCCGTAGAGGGCCGGCGGCCGGCCAAGCAGCGCCCGGGCCGCATGAAGATGCCCAGACGCGATTGCCCGTCGGATGCGCGAGCTCGAGATGGGGGCGCCGGCGTGGGTGACGTCGCGGACAGATACCACCTGCATCCCGTGCGCGGCACCGACCGCCCGCAGGACCGCCAGGTCGCCCCGGCGGCCGTGCCCGAACACAAACCGCTCGCCGACGACAACGGCCCGCGCCCGCAACCGGCCGATGAGCACGCGCCGGACGAACGCGTTGGCCGAGAGGCGCGCGAAGCGCCTCGTGAATGGGATGACCCACACCCAATCCAGCCCGAGCGAGGCGAACTGCTTGACCCGCGCCGCAAGCGGCATCAGCGCCGGGTGCTCACGGACCGGATCCAGCACGTGCTGCGGATCGGGGTCAAACGTGACGGCGATGCTCGTGCCGCGCGTCCGGCGCGCCATCCGCACCGCCGTGCGGATCAGCCGCTGGTGGGCCCGGTGTACCCCATCGAAGACGCCAACGGTGACCACCGCTCGCGGGGGCGCGGTCGAGACCGCGGCCAGCCCCCGGAGGATGCGCGGAGCGTGTCGTCTAGGCATGAGGGAGCGTGGGCGAGGCGGGAACGGGGAGCAGCGCATGGCTGATCGATGCGGGGTCGGCCTGCTGAATCCAGGCCAGCGGCTTGGCGTCCTCGACGGTCCATTCCCCGATGCGCACGCGGGTCAGCGCCGTCAGATGGCCGACCGTCCCCAGCCGCTGCGCGATCTGCTCGGCCAGGGTGCGGACGTACGTGCCGGCAGAACATCGAACGCGAAAGGTGAGCGTCGGCGGCGTGAGACGGACGAGGGTAAGCTCGGCGATCTGCACGGTCCGCGCCCGCAGCGCGACCGGAGCGTTCCGGCGCGCCCACCAGTACGCCGGGCGTCCCCGCACTTTCACGGCGCTGTAGGACGGCGGCGTCTGGGAAACGGCGCCGCGCATCGACGCCAGCACGCCGGCGACACCATCCGGATCAAGTGGAAGCACCGGCGTGGTTTCAACGGCCCGTCCGGTCGCATCGCCGGTGTCGGTGCGCGTGCCCAGCCAGACGGTCGCCTCGTAGGCTTTCTCATGGTGCTGAAACGCCGCCTGGTGCTTGGTCGCCTCGCCCACCAGCAAGATCAACAGCCCCTCCGCCATGGGATCCAGCGTGCCGGTGTGACCGACGCGCCGCACGCCGAGCTTGCGGCGCACCACCTGCGCCACGTCGTGGGACGTCATGCCGGCGGGCTTGTTCACGAGCAGCATCCCCTGCATCATGGTGAGGGGGGCGGCCGTTTGAGCTGCTCCAGCGTGTCCGACAGCGCGACCGACCACTCGATCGACGGGTCGTAGCGGAAGGAGAGTTCTGGGATGGCTTTGAGCCGGAAGCGCTTCTTGATCAACCCGTACACAAAACTGGCTGCATGGTCCAGCGCCTCCTGCGATCGGGCCTGCTCCTCCGCGCCCCCCAGGCAACTGAAGAACACTTTGGCATACCGCAAATCCTTCGACAGCTCCACCCGCGTAATCGTCACAAACCCCAGGCGGGGATCCTTGAGCTCTTGATGGATGATGCGGGCGATCTCCTGCCGGAATTCGTTCGCGATGCGCGCCACCCGATTCGTCTGCATCGTCACCAGAACTCCTTGTCCACCCGGCTGAGCTCGACCAGGCGCGTGTCCCGCAGCCAGCTCGTGACCTCCTCGAGCAGGCCGTTCACATAGGCGCGGGAGACCCCTACCGTCGAGATCCCCACGGTCGCCAGCTGCCACTTGTCGTGCGCATCCACCTCGGCCACCGCCACGTTGAACCGCCCACGGAGCTGATCTTTCAGGCTCTTGAGCACCGAGCGCTTATCCTTCAGCGAACGGGCGCTGGGCAGGTGCACGTCGACCTGCAGCAGCCCGACAATCATCCGCGAGCCAGCTCCTGGAACCGCGCTTCGCCCACCAAGACGCGCAAGGCGCGCAGGCAGCCCGGCCCGTCCGGCTCCTGGCGCATCCGCGCAAGCTCCTTCCGCACGCGGCCCGCGTTCAGCCATCCCAACGCCCCCGACGCCAGGGCCTGCTGCAACGCGCGCGAGGTCTGCGGATCCCACGTCAGGCCGAACCGGTGAGCCAGCCGCGCCCCGCGCAGGATCCGGCTGGGATCGTCGAGAAAACTGCGCGCATGCAGGATGCGCAGCCGCTTGCGCGCGAGATCCTCCGCCCCGTGAAAGGGATCCACGAGCTGCCCGAAACGCGCCGGCGACAGGGCGACCGCCATCGCGTTGATCGCGAAGTCTCGGCGGAACAGATCCTCTTCCAGCGTGCCTGGCGCCACGCGCGGATAGGCGCCCGGCTTGGCGTAGGTCTCGTTCCGGCAGGTCGCGAAATCCACGCGCAGCGCGACCGGCTGCGTCAGACCCACCGTAGCTGTCCCGAACTGCTGGTGAACCGCAACCGTCCCGCCGAGCGCGCGAGCAGCGGCGCCCGCCACGTCGATCCCCGATCCCTCGACCGTCACGTCGAGATCCTCGATGGCGTTCAGGCCCAGCAGCCAGTCGCGCACGCACCCCCCCACCGCATAGGCGGGGGCGCGCAGCGACTCGGCCACCCGCCCGATCGCGTGAAGCGTGGGTCGGAGCCGCTTAGGGACGGGGGTGGAATCGCTCATGCACGGCTTTGAGTCGCGCCCGGTCCACGTGGGTGTACCGCTGGGTCGTGCTGATGTTCGCGTGGCCCAACAGCTCCTGCACCGTCCGCAAATCCGCCCCGCGCTCCAGCAGGTGCGTCGCGAAGGAGTGCCGCAGCGTGTGCGGCCCGATCGCCTTCTCCAGGCGGCTCGCCTTCGCGTACTGCTTCAGCAGTTGCCAGACCCGCTGCCGGCTGAGGCGGCCGGCCCGACGGTTGAGGAACAGCGCCTGCACGTCGGGGCGCTTCGCGACGAGCCGGCGGCGCTCCGTGCTCAGGTAGCGGCGCACGGCGTCCGACGCCGCGCGGCCCAGCGGCACGATGCGCTCCTTGCTGCCCTTCCCCAGGCACCGGAGAAACCCGGCGTCGAAATTGCAGCTGGCCACATCAAGGGACACCAGCTCCGAGACGCGCAGGCCGGCGCCGTAGAGCAGCTCCAGGATGGCCAGGTCGCGCGCGCCGCGCGCATCGTCCGGCACGCTGGACAGCAGCCGCTCCACTTCGCTCACGTGCAGGGTCTGCGGCAGCGTGCGCCACAGCCGCGGCGTTTCGATGAACGCGGTGGGGCTGTGCTGGATCAGCCCCTGCGCTTCCAGGAACCGGAAGAGCCCTTTGACCGCCGCCAGCTTCCTCGCCACCGTCGCGGGGCTGCGCGTGGTTCGCAGGGATTGCAAAAACTCGCGCACATGAACCGGCCTGACCCGGGCGGGCGATGCCACCCCCTGCCGGCGCAGAAACCGCTCAAAGAGCGACAGATCAAGCTGGTAGCTGGCGCGTGTCGTGCGGCTGAGGCCGCGCTCCAGCTCCAGGTAGGTCAGGTATTCGCTGATCTGCTGCTTCACGGGGCACCTGTCGTGTGGTCGCCGGCGGTCTGATTGAGCATCTCCTCGACCTCGCGCCAGTAAAATTGCCGGTGGAGCTGCCGCGTCTGCGCATTGAGCTCATGCCAGAGGGCGCTGGCCTGGGCCTCCAGGACGCTGCCGCTCTGCAGCTGCGCATCGATCGTCTTCCGTGTCTCGATGTGGGGCGCAAGCCGGGCGGCGGCGTCTTCACTCAGCAAGGCCTTGAGCTGCTCCATCTCGGCAAGCGCCTCGGAGGAGGCCCGGCGGAACCGCTTGGGGTTGATCGGCGGCTGCCGGAGGGATTCGATCAGCTCGCCGTTCCAGTATTCGAACATCAGGAAATGCTTGCGGTACCGATCCAACGGGGTCAGGGTGCGGCTGTAGTCTTGGAACGCAATGACCGGGCTGGGGCGCGCCTTGGGGTGCTTCGGCTTGCGGGTGAACTTCCGCTGCAGCGACTCGCAGCCCGTCAGTCCAGAAAGCAGAAGGCAAAAAGCAGACGGCAGGATCAGCCACCTGTGACGCTTTGGCCGTCTTCTGCCTCCCGCCGACTGCCTACTACTGCCTTCTTCCTCCCTGAATGAGCTGTTGAAACTGTTTTTCATCGAGGATCTTCACCCCCAAGGCCTTCGCCCGGTCGTGCTTCGAGCCGGGCGAAGCGCCGACCACGACGTAGGTGGTCGTTCGGCTCACGCTTGAGGACGCCTCGCCCCCGAGCCCGCGGACCAGCGCCTCGGCCTGCGGGCGGGTCAGGCTCGACAGCTCCCCGGTAAACACGAACGTCGTGTGCGCGAGCGGCTGCGCTCCGGCGCGGGCCGCCTCGGTCATCTGCACGCCGGCGGCCTCCAGCTTCTTGATCAGCTCGCGGGTCTGCGGCTGCTTGAAAAAGGTCGCGACGGACTCCGCGACAATCGGCCCGATTCCCGCCACCCCTTCCAAGGCTGCGACGTCCGCCTGCATCAGGCGGCTCATGCTGCCGAACTGCCCGGCCAGGTCCCTGGCGCCCCGCTCGCCCACATGGCGGATGCCCAGGCCGTAGAGCAGCCGGGCCAGGCCGCGGCCTTTGCTGGCCTCGATCATCGCCAGCAGGTTCTGCGCTTTCTTCTTCGCGAAGAGCGGCACCTTCAGCAGCTCCTGCTCCGTCAACCGGTACAGCTCGGCGACGTCCCGAATGAGCCGCCGGCGGATCAATTCCTCGACGGCCACATTGCCCAGCCCCTCAATGTCCATGGCCGCGCGGCTGCCGTAATGGAGCACCGACTGCACGAGCTGCGCCGGACAGGACGGGTTGATGCAGCGGTAGGCGACCTCCCCTTCCTTTTCTCTGGCGACGGCGCCGCTGCACGTCGGACACCGTTTCGGTGGATGGACCGGCCGCTCCTTGCCGCGCCGGCGGCTCTCGATCACCTTCACGACTTGCGGGATCACATCCCCGGCGCGCTGGATCACCACCCAGTCTCCAACGCGCACGCCCAGCCGCTCCACTTCATCATAGTTATGGAGGGTCACGCTCGAGATCGTCACCCCGCCGCAGGACACCGGCGTCAGCGACGCGACCGGCGTCACCACGCCGGTGCGGCCGACCGAGGGCGCCACCTCCAGGATTTGGGTCGTGGCCTGATGGGCGGCGAACTTATAGGCGATCGCCCAGCGCGGCGATTTCAACGTCGCGCCAAGCCGCTCATGGGAGGCGCACTCGTTGACTTTGACGACCGCGCCGTCCACCTCATAGGCGAGCCGCTCGCGCTGCGTTTCGAGGCGCCGGCACTGCGCCTCGACCTCCTCGAAGGAGCGGCACAGCTGCGCGGGCTCTGGAACCGGCAACCCCCACGCCCTGCAGGCCTGCAAGAACTCCCAATGCGTGGCAAACGCCCTGCCCTCGACCCCCCCTGAGGAGTGGACGAAGAATCGCAGCGGGCGAGCGTCGGTCACCTGCGGATCCTTCTGCCGGAGGCTGCCGGCAGCCGCATTGCGGGGATTGGCGAACGTCTCTTCCCCGCGACGGCTGGCCGCCTTGTTGTACCGCTGGAACTCCTTGATGGCCATGTAGACTTCCCCACGCACGTCCAGCCGGCTGGGAGCCGTCCCGAGGAGGACCAGGGGGATCGCCTGGATCGTGCGGGCGTTGGCGGTGACCTCCTCGCCCGTGATCCCGTCGCCCCGTGTCGCGGCCTGCGTGAGCCGTCCCTGTTCATAGGTGAGCACCAGGCTGAGGCCATCGATCTTGGGTTCCACGGTGAAGGTCGGCGAGGCGCCCCCCAACCCTTTGCGGACGCGCTCATGCCAGGCGCGAAGCTCCTTCTGACTGAACGCGTTATCGAGCGACAGCATGGGCGTGGCGTGCCGGATGGGGCGGAACGCGCGGCTCGGCACCCCGCCCACCCGCTGCGTGGGGGAAATCGGCGTGACGAGCTGGGGGGCCTTCGCCTCGAGCGCCTGGAGCTGCCGCAGGAGCCGATCGTACTCTGCGTCGGAGATCTCCGGCTGGTTGAGGACGTAGTACCGGTAGTCATGATGCCGGATCGTCTCGCGCAGCCGCTCGATCTGCGTTGCCAACGCGCCCGCGTTCGCGGTTGCTCTCGGCATGAGGGGTATCGTGTTACCGGCCGATCGCCAGCCGGTCCGCCAGGAACGCCGGCAGGCCGGCCTGGTGGATCTTGCGCTGGGCGGCGGCGACATCGTAGGCGACGCGGCGGATGGCAATCCGCTTAGCGTCGGTGTCGATGATGGCGGCGCTGGCCCGCGGATCCCCGTCCCGCGGCTGGCCGACGCTGCCCGGGTTGATCAGGTAGCGCATGCGGGACGGATCATCATGATAGGCGACGTCGGCGAGCTCGCCGGGCCCGGTGAGGACGCGGGCCAGGCGGCGTTGCGCGCGGTCGTACTCCAAGATGCAGGGCAGATGGGTGTGACCGACGAGGCCGAGCGGCGTCCGGCAGATGGCCAGCGTATCAAGCGCCTGCGCGATGTCCACCAGGTAGTCAAATCGCTGGGGGTGATGAAGGGTCGCGTGCGCCAGCGTGAAGGCGTCCACCGTCGTCGTCAGCGGCCACCGGCGCAGCGTGTCGAGCTCGGCGAAGCTGAGCCGGTCGCGCGTCCACCGCACCGCTGCCCGGGCCGCGTCATTGAACCAGCCGAGATCCAACTTGCCGATGCAGGCGTGGTCGTGGTTGCCGGCGACCACGGTCGCCTGGCGCTCCTCCAGGCGCGCCAGGCACGCCGCCGGATCCGCGCCGTAGCCGACCACGTCCCCGAGGCACAGATACCGATCGACGCGCTCCGATGCGAGATGGTCCAGCACCGCGGTGAGCGCCTCGAGATTGCTGTGGATGTCGGAGAGCACCGCGTACCGCATTCGAGTGCGGAATGCGGAATTCGGAATGCGGAATGGTCAGGCTCACTCCGCACTCCGCATTCTACACTCCGAATTATTGAATTACGCATAAATAATGGACAGGCTCACCGCTTCCAGGGCAGCTCCGAGGCTCCGATGCAGGCCCCGAGGAGGTCTTGC
>Ga0137796_10000470_pt1 | contig 25248 bp, 29 predicted proteins | sample OV2TP3_FD_97704 | JGI IMG/M metagenome (GOLD analysis project Ga0137796, IMG submission 97704) | reverse complement strand
CTTCGACTCCTCTCCTACTTCCTGAATGAGGGCAAGTCCATCCCCACCTTGAAGTTGGACTTCCTATAAAAAGTGTCCGGTAGTGAACCGTCTGGATAGCCTACGTTGAGCGACACGCATCTTACGAAGGTTGCCCCGCATCCAACGGTGGTTATCGACAGTTGTCCCGTCAGACAGGACCAAAAGGCTCTTAAGGCCCACGTCTACACCAACCGCCGGGCCGTCGTGGATGACCGGCTCAGGGTCGGGTATGTCCAGAGACAGGCAGACATACCACTCATCGAGGGACCGCTTAAGGATGACGTGCTTGATCTTGGAAAGATCGGGGATCGGACGATGATACTTGACCTTGATCTCACCCACGTTTTGCACGTAGAACAGCGTCCGGCCCCTGTCGTCTGTCCTCAGTTTGCAGCCGTCGCCGTGCCGGTATTCCAGACTGTGAAACCGGTTACGGCCCTTGAAGCGGGGAAAGCCGGGCTTCTCACCAGACTTGACACGGCGGAAGAAGGCAGCAAAGCTCTTGTCCAGACGGCGAAGCATCTGCTGAATGCTCGTCGCATTGAGTTTGCCTAACGTCTCAGGATTGGCGTTGCGCTCATCCCGAAAGTGCGCCCACTGTGCCGGGTGGCTGATACCCTTGCCGGTTTCCCGATACGTCCTGACTCTCTGCTCTAGGGCAGCGTTGTAGAGGTTGCGCCCCTGCCTTAGCAAGAAGTCCAGGGCCTTGTCCTGAGCGCGGTTGGGGTAAAGCCTGTATTTGTAAGTCCGCTTCATAACCTATTTGCCCTGTGGATGAGCATGTCCAGCTCCCGCGCGTAGGACTCGTCGCGGGTGGCCAGGTAGGCGGAGGCGAGAGTCGTCCACCAGCCGTGCCGGTTGAGGGCCCAGGTCCACTCCCAGTCTATGCCCGGCCTGTAGGTCCAGTCCAGGCCGTCCCCGCGCAGGGTCCCCGGCTCGTTGTAGAACTCGAACTCGTGGCGCATCGCCTTTCGGGCGGGGTCCACGGCCTCCGGGTCGGGTTTGGCCAGGAGGGCGGGGTCGGGCTCCTGCCGGTTTCGGAAGTAGGCCACCAGCTCGCTCAGGGCACGGCTCGGGTCGCCGGCTTCATAAGCCTCCTTCACCCGCTCCAGGCCCTTCCGGTCCAGGTCCAGCGACATCAAGAGGGGATGCATGGTCTGTGACTCCTCATTGGATTACCCGAGATAGGAGAAGGCGGTTCCCGCCGCTGCTGATGATAAAGCGCTGGACGGTCAGGAGGCCGTGTCGGTCGGGCTTCAGGACGCCTTCCTGCACGGTCTTGCCGGAACCCAGGGCGACGTTCCGGAAGGTGTAGCGAGCGCCCGGATCGACACGGAAGCCCTGGAGTCTCCTGGGGGTGATGTCCGCCGTCGCCTCGATCCGGCGGCCGTTCAGGGGCGCCAGGGTGACGCCGTACTCGCTGGGCCGGTCCACGATGTCCTTCCACTCGAACATCGCGTTCAATTGCCCTCGCGGCGCGCCTTCCTTGGACGTGGCCCCCGGATCGTCGTTGGTGGAGGCGAAGGTGATGGCCGGATAGCTCTCGTTCCGGCGCAGGCGCCGGAGGTCGAGTTCGTGGTAGACCTCCGGGACCCCGAACAGGGAGCCTTTCGGGCCGGCGTGCCCCCCCTCGCTCCAGACGGCGAGGAGGGCGTGGCGGGTCTCCTGCATGGCGTCGTAGAACAGCCTCGGCCCCTGCCACGTGATCAGCTGGTCCTGTTTGCCGGTCAGCATCAGGATCACGGGGAAATCGGCCTCCGGATGGGCGCGGACGAAGGCGACCAAATCCGCCCGGTCGTAGATGCCGACCCCTTCGTTCGTGAGGATGTTGGCCTCTCGCGGGCCCCAGTGCGCCAGCCCGATGCGGTTGCCGTAATCGGACATGCGATGGAAATCGACGGGAGGGACCGACGCATAGGCGGAGGCGAAGAGGTCCGGGTGGCGGAGCGCCAGGTTGAGGGTGGCATAGCCTCCCATGGAGCCCCCGGAGACGTGCACGCGGTCGGGGTCGGCGTTGTAGCGGGCCATCGCCCAGCGGAGGGTCCAGAGGACCCGCCTCTCGTCGTAGTTGACGTTGAGGCCGCCGAACGGGTTCTTCCGGTCGTAGAAGTTGCTGTTGAGCCCATACCAGAAGTTCGACCCGTTCCCGTTCCAGTCCGGGGCGATCTCGCTGCGATACGTGACGGTCCTCATGTCCGGGTAGAGGACGACCCAGTCGTCGCCGGCGATGTGCATGGTCCCGTACCAGCCGCCCGCGCCGTGGAGTCGGAGGAGCAGGGGGTGCCGCGTCTCCGGCCTGTGGTTGTGGGAGACGGTCACGGCGAAGCGGTAGGCCATGCCCTCCCGCGGGTGCATGTCCTCATCCACCCAGTGGGTGTAGACGTCTGCCACGCCGGTCTCGGTCCTCAGGCGTTCGGTGAGGACCGGCTGCGGCGGCGCGAGCGACTCGGAGACAGGGGCCTTCAGGCTGTTCTCCGCGGGGACGAGGCCGGAGACCGGGCGGCCGTCCGGGCCCAGGCTGCGGACGGCGTAGCAGGACGACTGATTCCGCCTGGCCGTGTGAACGTAGAGGCCCTGTCCGGGGAGAAGGGGGCCGCCGAGGTCGGTGATGACGAAGCCGCGGGGCTGCTTGAAGATGGCCTGATGGATGTAGTCCAGGCCCGTTCCGACGCCGACCGAGTCGGCGATGACGTCTGCCTGGGCGGCGTTCTCGTCCGTGATCGGCTCGGAATGGCGCAGGATGCGGTAGCCCCGCACGTTGGCGGTGTCGGCGTCGAACCAGGTGAGGAAGGTCTGTCCGTCCCGGTGCACGGCCTGAATGCGCGTGGCCCGTATGGAGTCGGGGCGCGTTCGCTGCGCGTCGGCCCCCGCCGGTGAGAGCGTCAGCGCGCAGAGCGCAAACCAGCGGAGGCAAAGGTTGCGGGGTGTGAGATTTTTGGACACGTTCGGCCTCCTCGGTCTATGGGCGTTCCGTCTCACGCTGTCTCCGGTAGTCCTCCTCCAGCGCGACCCGGAGGGGGTGCTGGGGCCGGCTGACGGCCCGGGCCTGGAAGGGGTGGTTCCTCAGCCCGTGCTCCAGCAGGAGGCCGCGCAGGCGCCGCTCCGTCTCCGCGTGCCGGGGGTCGCCGGTCAGGTTGGCGATCTCGTGGGGGTCGGCCCTCAGGTCGTAGAGTTCGGCGGACCCGTCGCTGTAGTGGGCGTACTTGTAAAGGTCGGTCTGGACCATGGCCCGCCCCAGGTTCTCGCTGAAGACGGCCTGCCGGATGGAGGCCTCAGGGTCGCGGAGGAGCGTTGAGAGGTCCTCCCCCTGGAGCGTGTCCGGGGGTTCGAGGCCGCAGGCGCGGTAGAAGAGGGGGATCAGGTCGAGGGTGCTGACGAGGGAGGCGCAGCGCCGGCCTGCGGGGACGCCGGGCCCCCGGAGGATGAGGGGGACGTGCGCCATCGAATCGTAGAAGAACCCTTTGTAGGGGAGGCCGTGATCCCCCAGGGCGTCGCCGTGGTCGCTGGTGAAGACGATGAGGGTCTCATCCCGGATGCGGGCGGCATCGAGCGCGGCGAGGATTTTGCCGATGCCCTCGTCGATCAGGGTGATGTTGGCGTAGTAGTGGGCGCGCCATCGGCGGTAGTGCTCCGGGGTGGCCTGAGAGAGGTCGATGCGATACATCGAGTTGTGGAGGCTGTTTTTTCCCCGGTTGCGCTGGGCAGGGGGTTTGTGGAGGAGTTCCTCCGGGGCGCCGACCGGGGCCGGGATGGGGGCGTCATCATAGAGGCCGGCCATCTCCTCGGGGGGGTCGTAGGGGTCGTGCGGGCCGGCGAAGCTGACCCAGAGGGCAAAGGGCTGCCGGGCGTTCCGGGCGACCCAGTCCGCGGCTTGATCCCCGATGAAGGCGTCGATGTGGAACCGCCTGGGCCGGGGGGTGACGGGCGCGCCGAGGGTCTCGAAGTAGCCGGGGTTGGCGGTGGGGTGAGGGCGCTCCAGGCCGTGGGCTTGGAGGAATTTGACGTGGTCGTCCGGGAGGTAGGTGTGCCGCTTGTCCTCGGCGATGATGCGTTCCTGGAACCCCCCCGGGTCGTCCCAGGGGTTGAAGTGCATCTTGCCGACGGCGGCCGTGCGTCGCCTGCCCGCAGCGCTGAGGAGGGCGGGCCAGGTGGGGACGGCGTCGGACAGCCAGTGGGAGTTGCCCAGCACGCCGGTGGTGGACGGGTACTGTCCGCTCAGGATGGCGGCGCGGCAGGGGACGCAGAGGGGCGCAGGGACGATGCAGCGCTCGAAGACGAGGCCCTCGCTGGCCAGGCGGTCCAGGGCCGGGGTCCTCATGAAATGGAGCCCGTAACAGGGGAGGCTGTCCCAGCGCTGCTGGTCGGTGGTGACGAAGAGGAGGTTGGCGGCCATGGCAGGGCCTCCTTAGCGAAAGAGCTTGAAGAAATCCGTTTGCTCAGGAGAGCGATATCTTGTAAAATACTGCTCAATGGAAGCAATCACAACAAGAAAAAGCAGGCACATTCAAAGGAGGCGTGCGATGGGGACGAATGCGGAAGAACTGCGATTTGGCGTGATCGGGTGCGGGGGCATGGCGAGGCAGGTCCACTGCCCCAATCTGGCGGCGATTCCGGGGGCGCGCACCGTGGCTTACTGCGACATCGACGAGGGGAGGGCCAGGCAGCTGCTGGAGGCGCACGGCGGGGACTACGCCACCACGGATGCGGATAAGGTCTTTGCGGACAGGGGCCTTCACGGGGTGCTGATCCAGGTGGGGCCGAAGATGCACCCGAAACTGGTGCAGGCCGCGGCCAGGGCGGGGAAGCACATCTTCGTGGAGAAGCCGATCGCGATTGAGCTGGCCGACGCGCTGGAGACCGTCCGGGTCGTGGAGGGGGCGGGGGTCAAGTTCATCCACGGGACGTGCAACCGGCTCGCCCCGATGGTGAAGCTGGCCAGGCGGATGTGCCCCCGTCCGCTCTATTCCTACTGCCAGTGCACGGACACGGTGACCGGCCAGGCCTGCCACAACCTCGACCTGGCGGTCAACCTGTTTCACGAAGCGCCGCTGGCGCGGGTCTACGCCAGCGGGTGGCAGTTCTGGGACCTGGACCCGCACCTGCCGGCGGACTCCTTCTCCGCGGTGCTCACGTTCGCCGACAGCAGCACGCACACCTACATTCAGCACGGGAAGGCGTACAACCCCATGCTCAAGAAGTACCACTATCAACTTTTCGGGAAGGACTGCTGCGTCTACCTGGCCAAACGGTTCAAGGAGTGTCATCTGATGCGGGCGCGGGACGCGGTCGAGCAGTCGTGGGTCTTCGACGGCGCGGACATGGACCGGGGGCCTTTCGGGTACATGGGGCACTATGACGAGCTGAAGGAGCTGGTGGACTGCATCCGAAACGGGGGGAACGGCACGATGACAGTCCGGGATGCGGCCTACATCCTGGCCGTGGAGAAGGCCATCCTGCGGAGCGTGGAGATGAGACAGGTCGTCGAGTTCCCGGAGTTCCTGCGCGAGAATCGAGCGGGCTTTCTCCTGGAGGGGAGGGGTTGAGGTGGATCAGGCCGCCAGCAGGCCGGATTTCCGGAACTCCCCCTGGAGTTGCCTCCGCGCCCGGCAGAGCCAGGTCTTGACCGTGCCCATGGGCACCTGAAGGGCGCGCGTGATCTCCCGGTAGGAGCGGTCCTGCACGTAGCGCAGATAGACGGCCTCCCGGTAGCGGGCCGGGAGGGTTTGGATACCCTCCCTCACGAGGTCCTGTCGCCACCTTGCGAAGGCCGCCTCTTCAGGGCTCTCGCCGTGCGCGGGCGTTTGCTCGATGCGGTGAAGATGGTCCCCGGCCTCGTAGCCCTGCCGCACCTGCTGCGCCCGGAGGTGCGAGGCGCAGACGTTGAGGGCGATCTGCGTCAGCCAGGTGGAGAAGGCCGCGTCCCCCCGGAAGCCTCTCAGCGCCTGGAAGGCCCGTATGAAGGTGACCTGGATCAGGTCCTCCGTCTCGTCCCGGTCCGCCGCGCGGCGCACGACGACGGCGTAGACGCGGGGGCGGTGCGCCCTGTAGAGGGCCTCGAAGGCCCTCTGGTCGCCCTTCAGCGCGCGGCGGATCAGGTCGCGGTCTTCTGTGGGTGTCATATTTGTATTCCTTAGACCCCTCCCCCCATCCCCACCACCCCACCTGTCGCTCCCATGAGGTCGCGACCCCTGCCCTCCCGGTGGGAGAGGGGGAGCAGACTTACTTCCCCCCCTTCAGGGGGGGATAAGAGGGGGGTCTCTTTGGGGTCGGCTATAACTTGAGATATCCGGCGTTCCCGATGCGGTCCTCGTCTTCGTCGTCCGACTCGGCCTCTGCCTTTGTGGAATCCGTCAGCTTTCCTTCGCTCATCCCCAGCCGGGCCCGGACGGCGCCCATCTGCGCGGGCGTGCATCGGATCTGGCCGAGGTTGTGGACCTTCGCCAGGCGGTCGGCAAGGAGCTTAGGGTCGATCTCGGAGGCGATGGTCAGCTCGCCGCACACCACGAGGGTCGCCCTGCCTTCCAGATAATCGAACTCGGCGGGGAGGAGGGTCCGCTCGTCGTCCACGAGCCAGAGCGCCCCTTCGTAGAAGATGGCCTTCAGGTCGATCAGGTTGCATTTGGGGGCGATCACACCCTTGAGGGCCGCCGGGCAGATGAGCAGGTCCTTGATGATGAGGGCCTCGATGCCGCTGTCCAGCGCGGACGGGTCCACGCCGGGGTCGATCTGGACCCGTCCCGTGCAGGAGAGCTTCCGTCCGGGCAGGGCCTTGAGCAGGTCGGCGTCCAGCACGAACGACTTCTCCACCGGCTCAAACCCGGCGGGGATGGCCGTCCATTTGGCAAAGCCCGATCTGTCGTCCAGGCGGGCGAGGAGGGCCTGCGCGTTCTCCTCGCGGCAGGTGATCCTGCCGATGACCTGGAGTTTCTGGATTTTCCGCTCCAGCAGGTCGTTGGGGAGCACCTTCGGCGCGTTCAGCTTGCCGACCACCATCAGCTCGACGCCGTCCTTCAGGGAGCGGAGGTAAGTTTCGTCCAGCGTCAGCGTGCCGATCGCCATTCGGCTGGCCCGGGTATAGGTGATCATCTGACCGCTGAAGTTACGGAGTCTGGACTGGATGGCTCCTGTGAGATGCTCGGGGCAGATGATCTGTCCGGCCATGACCAGGTCCCGGAGGCCCTTCGAAACGTCCTCTGCTAACACGTCCGGGTGGATGGTCAGTTGACCCGCTACGATCAGACTTAACGGTACGTCCTGGTCCTTGAAGTAGTCCCGGTTGAACACCACCTGGCCAGAGAGGAGTTTGGCATCCGCCGACGCCTCGATGGAGCTGCCTATATTGCCCATCTCAAACCGGGTGATGAGGGGAGCGGTGTCGGGGGAGTAGAGGAGCATCCCGACGTTGCCGATCCGGCTGATGCCGGCCACGGACGCCTCGGTGGCGGTCCGGAGGTCCAGGGTCCCCACGTTGCCGATGACCTTTCCCTGCGCCTTCTCCTGAGTTTCCATGACGTTCTCCTTCACTGGTACCGCGTTTTGTGGGCGCGAAGCTGTTTGATCGCCAGATGAAGCCGCGACCGGACCGTGGCTGCGGGGATCCCCAGCTCGCGGGCGATCTCCTCGCCCGTCATGCCGAGGACGTAGCGCTTTTCGAGCAGCTCGCGGTAGCGGTCGGGCACCCGCTCGAACAGGTTGGGCGACATCACCTCCTCCGCTGGTTGGGTTGCGGAAGGGGTCTCCAGGGTGAGTCGCTCGACCAGGGCCTGTTCCCGCTGGCGCGTCAGTTGCTGGTCGACGAACAGGTTCTTGAGAACGCGGTGGAGATAGGCGCTGCGCTGGGGGTCGTTCAACTGCCCCAGCAGATCGAGGTGGGCCATTGCCCGGATGAAGGTCTCCTGCACCAGGTCATCCGCCGTGTGCGGGTCGCGCGTCAGTCTCGCGGCGAAGCGGCGCAGCCTTTCCTCGAACGCCTCATAGAGGTCCGCAACCGTCATGCCCCTGTTCCTTTTCGTCTCGCCCCGGAGCTGCCTTCCGGGATTGTTCAACCCTATAACGGTCGCGGGCGTTCGAGTGTTTAAACTTTCTTGTCTAGGACTTGATCTCCTCCAGGCTGCCCCCCTGGTACTTGAACCCGGCCAGGTTGGTCCCGGTCAGGTCGACGCCCCGGAGGTCGGCCCCCTGGAAGTCCGAGTCCTGGAGGTTGGCCCCTTCCAGGCTGGCGCCTTCCAGGTCGGCCCCCTCGAAATTGGCGTCCATGAGGTTGGCGCCGGTCAGGTTGGCCTTCTGGAGGTTGGCGTTTCGGAAGTTCGCGTCGTGGAGGTTGGCCCCGGTGAGGGTGACGCCTTCGAGTCTGGCCCCTTCGAGCGCAGCGCCGTGGAGGTTGGTCCCTTCAAAATTCACGCCCTGCAGGTTGAGTCCGTGGAAGTCCACGTCGTGCAGGTCGGCCCCTTCGAGGTTGGCCCCCTGAAGGTTGGCCCCGTGGAAATCCGCGTCGTGGAGATTGGCCCCGGTGAGGTTGGTATTCCGGAGGTCGGCGTCCCGGAGGTCAGCGCCCTGGAGGTTAGCTCCCTCCAGGTTGGCTCCCTCCAGTTGAGCGCCTTCGAGTTTGGCCCCGTGAAGGTTAGCGCCCTGGTAGTTGAACCTCTTGAAGTCGAACCCCTGGCGACCGACCTTCTCGTCCGGGTCTGAGCCCGGGTTGTGTCGCGGCTCCGGCCTGCGCTCAAGCTGAACTCGGGCCGGCCCCTCGATCGCTTCGATCAGCCTGGAGGCATCTTCGACGGTGATCTTGCCCTCCTGGAGCATCCTCAGGATCTTCATGCGTTCTGCGCTCATGGCCTTTACCTCATCGTGAATGAGATGGCAGTGGAGACACGCCCCTGAAGGGGCGGCTACAGGGTTGTCGCTGGTTTTTCAGGACCAGCATCCTCAGCCACGGATTTCCCCCAGAGCGGAGACGGCCCTTCGGCGGACGTCTTCGTCCGCGTCTTTCAGCGCCCGGGTCAGCGCGGGCAGGGCTGCCGGGTCGCGGATTTCGCCTAGGGCGGAGATGGCCTTACGCCGGACGTCCCTGTCCTGGTCACTCAATGCTTTGATCAGGACAGGCACGGCAGCCGGGTCGCGGATCTCGCTCAGGGCGGAGACGGCCCTGCGCCGGACATCCCGGTCTCTGTTTTGCAACGCTCGGGTCAGCGCAGGCACCGCCGCGGGTTCACGGATCTCACCCAGGGCGGAGATGGCGCTGCGCCGGACGTCTTCGTTCTGGTCGTTTAAGGCCTCAATCAGGGCGGGTACCGCAGCCGAGTCGCGGATCTCACCCAGGGCGGAGACGGCCCTCTTGCGGATGTCCCGGTCCTCATCTTTCAGTGCCCTGGTCAGGGCGGGCACGGCAGCCGGGTCCCGGATCTCCGCCAGGGCAGAGATGGCCCTGCGCCGGACATCCCGATCTCTGGCCGTCAGCGCCTCTGTCAGGGCGGGCACGGCAGCCGGGTCGCGGATCTCACCCAGGGCGGAGATGGCCCGCCTGCGGACGTCTTCGTCCCCGTCTTTCAGCGCCCGGGCCAGGGCGGGCATCGCAGCCGGGTCGCGAATTTCGGCCAGGGCGGAGACGGCCCTTCGGCGGATGTCCCGGTCCTCGTCGTTCAGTGCGTCGACCAGGGCAGGCACAGCGGCCGGGTCGCGAATTTCGGCCAGGGCGGAGACGGCCCTTCGGCGGACGTCCCGGTTTTTGTCCCTCAGCGCTTTGGTCAAGGCGGGCACGGCAGCCGGGTCCCGGATTTCCGCCAGGGCAGAGATGGCCCTGCGCCGGACGTCTTCATCCTGGTCGTCCAGCACGTCTATCAAGGCGGGCACGGCAGCCGGGTCCCGGATCTCCGCCAGGGCGGAGGCGGCCCTGCGCCGGATGTCCCGGTCCTCGTCCTTTAGCACCCCTATCAAGGCCGCCATTCTCTCTGCCCTGTGCCCTCTCGTCCTCTCCTTCTGCTCGACCCTGAGAGGTCTGGGAGGTGGTATCCCTTGCGCCTCGCTGCCGAGCGCCTCCAGGAGACGTTCCCCCTCCTCAGCGGTGATCTTTTTCTCCGAGACCATGCGCAGGACGGTCAGGTGTTCCTCGTTCATGGCGAGACTCCTTCCTTTTTCAACTCCACCCAGTAACTTAACCTTGCACTGCCCCGCGTCGTCACTGCCCCGTTGAGCGCCTCCCCTCGAAGGTAGAGATAAACGTCGAGGTCGTAGGGCTCCGGGCCTGTGTCCTCTTCCGTGCCCAGGTCGCCCATCATGCGGCCAGTCAGACGCTGTCCGTTGAATCGGGCGTTGTTGAGCAGCGTCTCAAGCTGGCGAGATAGTACGTCGTGTGTTCGGTGGCCGGGATGCGATTCTCCCGGTCGGCCCAGCCGAACCCCTCCTCCCACAGGATTTCTCCCCGGCGCGCCACGGCGACGGAGACTGAGGACAGGGAGTTTTCGACCATCTGCGCCTGAATGAGCTTCCGGACCCCGGAGAAATCCGGCATGCCTGCCCTCCCGGCGGTCGGTTGCGGTTGAGCGCAGAGGGATGAAGCAAAGGAGAGCAGCAGAAGGATGGTCGCGTATCCCGCGTTCACGACTTTCCCCCTTTGAAGGTCCACTTCTCGCCGCACGTCCCCTTCTTTCCGAACGGCCCTTTCTTTCCGAATGGTCCGTGTTCGCCGAATGGCCCTTTCTTTCCGAACACGCCTTTTTCGCCGAACACGCCTTTCTTCCTGAATTCGAAGGAGAAGTTGAATCCCTTTTTCCCGGAGAAACCGCCCCCCGTCGTCTTCTCCTTCCGATCAGGCCCCGGTGGGGGAGGAGAGGGGGCCGTCTCGCTGCCGAGCGCCTCCAGGAGGCGTTCGCCCTCCTCGGCGGTGATCTTTTTCTCCGAGACCATGCGCAGGATGGTCAGGTGTTCTTCGGTCATGGTAAGGCTCCTATCAGGGGTGAGGGCTGGTCTTTCACCTGCTCGCGATGTAGATTCTCCCGCCGCTGGCGACGAGGTGGACGGATGCGCCGCCGCCTCTCAGGGTCCCCCTGAGCGTGCGCCCCGACCTTTCGGAGAGGTCGGTCCAGGGGAGCGATGCCGGGCAGATGACCCCTCCGTCCGAGACCTCCGCGGACAGGGCGCACGCGGAGTCTCTGGCGATGAAGAGTTCGATGTCCCCGCCCCGGGTCTCGCACCGGAAGTCCCCCTGGCTGATTGTGCCGAGGGAGAGGGAGATGCCGCCGTGGGCGACCAGATGCGCCCGCGTCGAGCGGACCTCCCTGCACTGGATGTTTCCCTGGGCGGCGGTGACGGCGATCTCCCCCTCGATGTCGAAGAGATTGGCGTCACCCCCGCGCACCTGGGCCTCGACGCCCGCGCGGAGGCCCTCGCACCGGAGGTCTCCGCTCTCGCACTCGACGCAGACCTTCTGCGCCCGGAGGTCCCGAACGGTCAGGTCTCCGGGGAGGACCTTCGCGTCGATGCGGGAGACCGCGTCCGGGACGCTCAGGTCCAGCGCGCCGGTGGCGCCGGCGATCCGGGCCGCGCCCGCGTCGCGCCCGATGCGCAGGTCGAAGGCCGCTGCGCCGATCTTCAGCGCCCTGCCCTCTCCGCCGGTCAGGGTCAGGTCCCCCTCATAGAGGACGGCGAACAGCCCGCACCCGTCGGCCAGGTCGAGGGTGTGATCCACGTGCACGGGGTGGTCGAAGTCCTGCCAGAACCACTGATAGGGCTGGTCCGGCCAGGGCCAGGCCCGCGGCGAGGGGGTGAGGGTGACCATGTGGCGCGGGTCCCAGTCGCGGACGCGCTCGGTCAGGGCGAGCAGGCGCTCCCGGCGCGTCAGGACGGCCGGACCCTCCGGGGCCGTCAGGACCGCCGGGGCAGATAAATCGGTCGGTGAGGGGAGGCGGGGTGCTTCCGCCCCCGGCTCTGCCGCTCCCGACAGGGCGTGGAGCGCGTCCTGAGCCGAGATCTCGCCCCGGTCGAGGCGGTCCAGGATGACTGATCTGTTATCCATAAATAACCTCCGTTAAACCTATCCCCCCAAACCCCCTTTCCTAAAGGAAAGGGGGAGAAGGAGGTCTACTCTCCCCTTTTAGGAGATGATCTCCCCTCTCCTTCAGGAGAGGGGCCGGGGGAGAGGTCTTATGACAACCAGAACCCGATTTCATCCTCGCCGTCCTTCACGTGGACGCCGGCCCCCCGGCCGTGGAGGAGGAGCGTCGTGGTCAGGGCGCAGAGGACGCCGATGCCCTGGAGAAAGTAGCCGAGCACGGCCCGTCTCCGGATGCTGACCAGCGCCACGACAAAGGCGGCGAAGGGGAGCAGGAGGATGAAGCCGACCAGGGCCAGGGGGCCGAGGACAAACAGGGGGAGTGTGAGACGGACGCCCCGGCCGTGCGACACGACCGCCACCCGGAACCAGAGGGGGAGCCAGGCCCGCCCCCGGCGTCTTTGGGGGAGCGGGGTTTTCAACGCCTTCACCGCCTGAGCGGGAGAGAGAACACCCCGTTCTATGGCTGACAGGACCTCGGCCCTGCGCTGCGGCTCCTTACTCCAGGAAGATCTCGACGTGGTCGCTCCCATCCTGTACCTCAACGAGTTTGCCGGGCTTCAGGTTGTCCACGACGCCGTTCAGGAGCTGGTCGATGTCCAGGCCCTGGGCGTTGATCTGCTGGCGGGCGGAGTTGGGGATGGCCCTCATCGCGATCCTGGCCAGGGCGAGGGGGACGTTGACCTTGACCTTCTCCTGCCCGTTCTCGCAGACCAGGATGCGGAGGAACTCCGCCTTTTCGCCGGAGGAGGACTCCCTCCGGGCCGGGGCCTGGGGCTCGATGGCCTCAATGAGCCGGGCGGCCTCTTCAACGTTAATCTTGCCCTCTTCGAGCATCTTCAGGATCTTCATGCGTTCTTCGCTCATGGGAATGGTCTCCTATAGCCTGGTCAGTTTGATGTCGCCGCCGCCGGGGGCGGACAGTTTGACGCGGCTGTTCCCGCCGCCGTTGCGCCGGCCCCTGAAGTGGGAGGCGCTCCGCGCCTCGCTCTCCAGGGGGAGGTCCGTGTGGATGTCCCCGCCCCCGCGGGCCTCCATCGCGATCTCGAAGGCGGCGTCCTCCGGGACCCTCAGGGTGATGTCTCCTCCGCCGGGGGCAGACAGGTCGATCTCGTGGCCGTCCAGCCTGATCAGATGACACTCGATGTCTCCGCCGCCGACGTTCTGGACGCGGATGGAGCGGATCGAGGCCGGGACGCTCAGGCTCACGTCGTTGCCCCCTCCCTCGTCAATTCTGGCCTCTTCCCCATAGGTGGCCACGCTGCAACGACCTTCGACCTTCAGCGTCGCCTCGTCTGTATCCAGGATGGTCAGGTCGCCGCCCCCGCTGCTCGTCACCATTAGCCGGCGGATACCGGGGTCGCTGATGGCGCGCGACTCCGTGGCCAGGGCGCCGACAAAGGCCCCCTTCACCGCATCGCCGACGATGGCTCCGACATTCACCGACTTCATGGCGTCGCCGACCGACCTCATGGCGTCGCTGACGATCCTTCCGACGTCCGGCATCGCGGGCATCGCTGGCGGCGCAGGTTTGGGCATCGCTGGCGGCGCAGGTTTGGGCATCGCTGGCATTGGGGGCATCGGGGCGATGGGAGGTCTTGCCGGCGCGGGCGTTGCCGGAGCAGATGGAGCCGCCTGAGGGGCCGGGGCTTCTGGAGGGGCCGGAGCTGCCTGAGGGGCCTGGGATGCCGGAGGCGGGATATGCATGCCGCGCCTGTGCGCCCGCTCCTCGTGTCTCCGGAGCCGCTCCTCGTGTCTCCGCTGTCGCTCCCGATCACGCAGCCTGTGCCGCTCCTCGCGCCTCCTCTGCTTCTCCTCCAGTTTCCGCCGGAGGGCCTCCATTTTTTCGGCCATGGCGTGGCGTTTCTCCTCGTAACTGCGCCTTTTTTCCCCCAGCCTTCGCTGTTTCTCCTCCAGCCTCTGCCGGAGGGCCTCCATCCTCATCCTGAACCGCTCCGACGCCTCCTGGCCGGCTCCGGGGTCCCGTTCGGCCTGCTCAAGGTCTCGTCTGGCCTGCTGGACGTCCCGTTCAGCCTGCTGGATGTCCCGTTCAGTCTGCTGGAAATCTCGTTCGGCCTGCTGAATGTTCCTTTCGACCTGCTGGACGTCCCGTTCGGCCTGCTGGAAATCCCGTTCGACCTGTCTGATGTCTTCCTCCCCCTGAACCTCCGGCCTACTCAGAAGGGCCTGGTTGACAGGCTGCGCCTTGAGACTCCGCTCCGGGCTTCCCCCCAGGGCCTCCAGGAGGCGATCCCCCTCCTCGGCAGTGATCTTCTTCTCGGCGACCATGCGCAGGACCGTCAGGTGCTCTTCGTTCATGGTGGGGCTCCTTTCTCAAAATCAGTGCTGAGTGCTGAGTGCTGAGTGCTGAGTAAAAGCAAAGAACAACGTTTTGGCCTTTACTCAGCACTCGTTACTCAGGACTCAGGACTGTTTTAGTTGCGCCAGCATCTCCGCGGCCTCGGCGGCCTTGATCTCCCCGCGATCCAGCCTGTCCAGGATCTCCCTCCGGCGGGGGGCGGTGTCGTCCTCCTCGACGGGCTCCACCTCGAAGCCGAGTTCCTTGATCAGGTCGTTGACCTTCCCCCGGACGGTGGAGTAGGGGAGGCCCAGCTCCCGCTCCATCTCCTTCACGTTTCCCCGGTTCTTGACGAAGGTTTCGAGGAACCGCAGGCTCTCCGGGGACAATTTGCAGAATTTGCAGGGGGCGTAGCGTCCCTGGATGACGGTCTCACAGGAGGTGCAGCTCATCCTGGTGATCAAAAGTTCACTGCCACAGGCTGGACAGCTTTCGAGGGCCTTGCGCATGACAATCTCCTTTGAATTTTTCAAAATATGAAATAAAATTTTCAAAAAATCAAGATAAATTTTCAAAATTTTATCAAAAAATTTGAAATTTTTGAAAAGAACAGATATGAACCGGATGATCGGGGAGGGTTCATCTCATTGTCAGAAAATTGATAAATAAGGAGTTGAGTAAGATTTGAGCCGATTGGGGGTTCGGGGCCAGGGGGAGGGCGCTGATCAGGAAAAGGAGCCGAAGGGGAGGGAGGATTTATAGAGGAATGGAGAGATGGGGAGGCCTGCTCTTAAAATTTCTTTGCAAACCGGATGCATTTCTTGTAAATTATTTCGATATATGAAGTTAGAATATTATCCTTAAGACAATCCGACATTTAAAGAAGGTGTCAGAAGGCCGGCAGGGGCACGGCATACGCCGTGCCCCTGCGCGCTGTTAGAGCGTCACCTTGACTCTCTTTTTGCGGGGGATCGACTTCTCCAGGGCCTCCAGCACGGCCACGGGCGTCAGCATCGAGGCCTCGGTCTCATCGGTCCTGCCGGTCCTGAACATCCGGCAGAAGGACTTGATGCCCGACAGGTAGGCGTTCGCGTCGCGGGTGATGGTCCGGTCGATGCGGCCTTTCTCGCCGATGACGGAGACGTGGAAGTCCGCGCGGCCCTCGCTGATCAGGTTCATGGTCGAGATCGTCCCGCTGGCCGAGAAGAGGGTCGCGGTGTGGTTCTTCTGACCGAGGTTGACGACGGCGTGGGTCACGTCGTGGTTCAGGAGGCGGACGACCATGTCCACCTGGTGGATGCCGTAGAAGAAGACGCCGCCGTACTTGGACCTGACGTCGCAAGGGCCGGTGGAGATGACCGAGATGATCCGGCCCAGGGCCCTGACCTCTTTTTGCAGGGCGACAAAAGAGGCCTGCTTCGGGAGGGCTGAGAAGGAGCAGACGGGGATCCTCAATTTCCTGGCGCGGGCCAGAAATTCCTTCCCCTCCCGGACGCGGTAGCAGAAGGGCTTGTCCACGAACAGGGGGATCCTGGCCTCCAGCAGGGGCCGGACCGCGGGCAGATGGTACCTGGGGTGGCGGTGGTCGACGAGGGCCGCGTCCACGGCGCCGATCAGGTCTTCGGGCCTCTTGACGATGGCCGGGATCTGCCCCGCCTCCGCCGCCTCCCTGGCGAGTTTTGAGGTCTCGCCCCAGACGCTCACCACGCGAAAGCCGGGGACGAGCTTCTGGACGTTGATGGTCTTTGAGATGGCGATGGTGTGGCTGTTCTCCGCGCCTACGATGCCGATTCGGATCATTACCATCCTCCTTAAATAGAGAAAGGAACCTCATGAAGCTTGGTTTAGTCGGCCTGCCCCAGGTCGGAAAGCGCACCCTCTTCAGGCTTCTGGCCGGTCAGGAGGCCAACCTGAACGGAGGAAGGGGGCTGGGGCTGGCCCGGGTGCGGGACGCACGGTTCGAGCGCCTCGTCTCGATGTATCGCCCTAAAAAGGTGACGCCGGCCCAGATCGCATTCGCCCTCCTGCCGGACCTGGGGGAGCAGGCGGAGCGGAACGCCCAGGTCTTTAAGGAGCTGGAGCAGGTGGACGCGATCTGTCACCTCATCCGCGCCTTTCCGGACGAGACGGTCTTCCACGTGGAGGGGAGCGTCGATCCTCGCCGGGACGCCCTGGCCTTTCACGAGGAGTTGCAGTTCAACGACATGCTGTTCGTCGAGAAGCGCCTGGAGCGCCTGGGCAAGGAGCGCGGCAAGAAGGCCGACGCCCAGAGGGTCGCGCTGGAGACGGACCTGCTCGCCCGGATGAGGGCGCACCTTGAGGCGGGCCGTCCGCTCCGCAGCTTCGGTTTCACGGACGACGAGCAGAGGCTGATCGGCAGCTATCCGCTCCTGACCCGAAAGCCCGTGATCCAGGCCCTCAACGTGGGGGAGGATGCGTTGCGCGACGCGGGCCTGGTGGACCGGCTCGCGACGGACCTCTCCGGTCAGGCGTTCGAGTGGATCGCCGTGTCCGCGAAGATCGAGGAGGAGATCTCGCAGCTCGGCCCGGAGGAGCGGGAGGCGTTTCTCAGGGCGCTGCACGTGGACCGGCCGGCCCTGGACCGGCTGACGCTGCTCTGCTATGGCGCGCTCGGCCTGATCTCCTTCTTCACGGTCGGGCCGGACGAGGTGCGGGCCTGGACGATCCGCCGGGGCTCCCTGGCCCCTCAGGCCGCGCGGGCCATCCACGCGGACCTGGAGCGGGGGTTCATCCGGGCGGAGGTGATGCGCTATCGGGACCTGGAGGAGATGGGCAACGAGCAGCGGCTCAAGGAGTCCGGCAGGCTCATGCAGAAGGGCCGGGATTACGTCGTCGAGGACGGCGACATCGTGCACTTTCTGTGCAAGGTGTGAGTAGCGAGTGAAACGGCAGACGGCAGACGGCAGACGGCAGATAGCAGACCGTCTGCCGTTTTATTTTTCCTGTTTCGGCTCCTTGAGCGTCCACCCCGGCTGCGTGCCCTTCCGCATGTGCTCCGGCAGGGGCTCCAGGAGCCTGCCGTAGAGGTCCGGGCGGCGGGCGCAGAGGTAGCGGTAGCCGGAGGAGACCGGGATCTTCTCCGGGGTCAGCAGGCCGACGACCACGTCGTCCTCCAGGGCGCAGGACTCGACCAGGACCTCGCCGAAGGGGTCGAGGATCATCGCATTGCCGTTCTTGATGGTGTCGTGGTCCACGCCGATGGGGTTCGTGTACACGGCGTAGACGCCGTTCTCATAGGCGCGCGCGGGCAGCCAGCGCATCAGCCAGGCCCGGCCCTTGGGGCCCAGGAACTCCTGCCGGAGGCGGACGGGGTCGCGATGGCGGTTCTCCCAGAGCTGCCGGTCGATCTTCCCCCGGCCCGGCATGACGGACTCCAGGCCGCAGGTGACGTGGGGCATGAAGATGATCTCCGCGCCCATCATGGCCGTGATGCGGACGTTCTCCGGGAGGTTGTTGTCGTAGCAGATCAGGATGCCGCAGCGGCAGCCGCAGAGGTCGAAGACGGTGTAGTGGTCTCCGGGGGTCAGGAACTTGCTGATGAAGGTGTGGAGCTTCCGGTGTCTGGCGACGAACCCCCCGCGGGAGACGGCCACGCAGGTGTTGTGGAGGCGGTCGCCGTCGAGTTCGATCAGGCCGGCCAGGACGGCCGCGCCGGTCTCCCTTGCGATCTGGACCAGGCGGCGCGTGGAGGGGCCGTCGGGCACAGGCTCGGCGAGGGCGACCATCTCGCTGCGGGAGAGGGTCTGGAGGAAGGTGTAGCCGGAGATGCAGCACTCGTGGAAGGAGACGATCTCCGCGCCCTGAGACACGGCCCTCCGCGTCAGGTCCGCGATGCGGCCCAGGTTGTATGCCTTGTCCGCGTCCCGCGCCTCGAACTGCGCCGCGCCGACTTTGATGTCTCGCATAAGGAAACCTCTTTCCGGTTACAACTCCCGCACCATGTCCAGGTCCTCGTCCGTGAGCCGGTAGTACTCGAAGATGACGATGCCCTGGATGCCCAGCTCGCGGACCTGCTCGACCTGCTGGAGAAACTTCTGAGGTTTGAGGGTCGGGCGGTACCAGAGGCCCTCGTAGAGGGGGGTCTTGCCGGAGACGGTGGCCAGGTGGTTGACGGCGCGCTGGCGGGCGATGCGGGGGACCATGGTGTAGTTCATGGGGAAGACGAAGTCCAGCAGGCCACGGCGCTCCCAGTCGGCCCAGTCCTGGCCCACGCCGGTGATGCACTCGGGATAGCCGGCGAACACGGCGGCGGACAGCTCCCGACCCCGCCTTTTCGTGGACTGGCGGACGCGCTCCACGAACCGGGTGATGTTGTTCTTCCGCCATTCGATCCACTCCGGCCACCCCTCGTCGCCGTCCTGGATGCGGATGGGGTCGATGCCGGTGAGCTTTCGGAATGCGGTCCGGCAGTAGTTGCAGAAGCAGCACCCCCCGCTCTGGTAGCGGACGTAGTCCAGATGGACGCCGGCGATGGGGTAGTTGTCCATCATCTCCTCGTAGATGCTCAGCTCGTAGTCTTGGACCTCGTCCTGGGACATGCAGGCGGACTGGAGGCGGGGGAAGGGCTCGGCGCGGTCCACGGCCTGGAGGTCGGGGTTGCGCTGGATGAGCGCGCCGGTCTTGCTCTCCAGGGCCAGGCAGAGCCAGGGGTGGATCTTGACGGAGGTCCCGGCCAGGGCGTCGCAGAAGACCCGGAGGGGGTCCCACTCTTTGTACTCCGGGCTGATGACGCCGATCTTCGTGTGGTAGTCGAGCATGCTGTCGGGGTTCTTGACGCAGGGGATGAACAGGTCGAACCCGCCCCGGACGAGGCGCTCGGCGTGACGCCTGACCTCGTCGGGGCTCTCCCTGGGCACGTTGTGCATCCAGACGCCCTTCTTGAGCTTTTCAGGCATGGGGATTCCTTTCGTTAGGTTGCGCGTTGCGGCCGGACCGGCCCGAAGGCCTCGACCCGCTCCCGGATGCGTTCAAGCCGGGAGAGGTTCGCGTCCGGGGGGACGTTGTCGGACACGCCCAGGATCAGGCGCTCGCCGGCGCCGAGTTCCCCGAACAGCCCGTCCAGGTGGGCCTCGAAGGCCCGGTCGTCCATCGCGTCGTTGAGCAGGGCCACGGAGGGGATGCCGCCCCAGACGGTCGTGTCTGGCCCCATCCCCGCCCGGATCTCCCTCAGCGTGCAGCGGGTCATGGGGTGGGGGCAGACGGACTCGGCCACGTCGAACCCGCAGGTGGGGTAGAGGGGGAGCAGGTCCCGGTTCTCGCCGTCGGTGTGGGTCAGGAGGAACTTGCCTGCCGCGCGCAGGCGGGCGCTGACCTTCCGGAGCCAGGGGGCGATCTCCGCCCGGAAGAAGGGGGGCCAGGTGAGGTCCTGGTCGTAGTTGGCGCCCCAGAAGACCACCTCGGCGCTGCACGCCGCGACCGCGTCGAGGGCGGCCTCGAAGAAGGGGGTCATCCGCTCCGTTAGGCGATAGAGGGCGTCCCGCTCGTCCGCGTAGAGGTAGAAGAACTGGTCCATCGGCATCAGCTCGTGCAGGAGCAGGTGGACGGGGGAGGCGGCGATGGGGCCGCTGGCCACGGCCAGGCCGCGGTCGCCGATGCGCTCGTGGAAGCGGGCGCAGGCCTCCGGCGTGGGGATCACCCGGAGGTGGTCGAAGACCCGGGCCACGGCCTCGAAGTCGTCCTTCGAGCGGATGGGATAGGTCTTCACGAACGGGAGGGAGATGCCGTCCCGCGCCATCCCGGCGGTGAGCTGCAGGTGGGTCGTCACCTCCCCGGCGGGGGTCCGAAGGGTCGTCCGGAGGTTCTCTTCGTCGTGGCTAAAATCCACCGGGAGGCCGCGCAGCTCGACCCGGTAGGGGTAGTCGGGGTGGTTCTCCAGGCCCAGACCGCGCAGGGCCAGGTCGCGGCGGGGCCTGGGCATCGTGTAGTCCGCCCGGACCGAGTGGCAGGCCACGTTGAGCCGGTCGGCGACCTGTGCGGTGTTCAGGCCCGCAAACCCCTCGGGCAGGGTCCCGCGCGCCCGCAGGGCGATGAGCCAGAGGTCCATCCGGGGCGCCCAGGGGAGGCGGTCCGTCGGCTCGCCGCGGATCGTCGCCAGCATGCGTTCGCGATGGGTCATCGTGCCTCGGGTTTCACCTTTTTCTGCGCTTCGAGGAGGACCTTTGACAGCCTGTCCGCGAACCGGACCTGGCTGTTGTCCTCCGGCGCGTAGCCGATCACCCTGCGGGCGTTGGCGAGGCTCCAGAAGTTGTGGGAGTTGCCGCTGATGCCGTAGAAGACCTGGAAGGGGACGCCGTTCTCGTCCTCGATGTCCGAGGTTTCGATGCTCTTGACGACGAGCTGGACCTGGTCCCTGACGCTCAGGTAGGCCCCCAGGCCCCGGTGCGTGCCTTTCAGGTTGTCCGCGCTGGCCCGGTCGATGTCGGTCTCGCGGGGGCCGCCGATGCGGAGCTGGACGTTCTGGAGCTTCTTCCCGTCGTTGACCCCCCCGGTCGCAAACGCAAACCCCAGCAGCTCATACGCGGCCTTGGCCCAGCCGTAGAAGTTGTCGGACAGGGGGCGCATGTCGGGGGTGACGAACTCCATCCTGTCGGCCCAGATCAGGCGCTCGTAGTAGTCCGCGGCGTGGTTGGAGCTGATGACGACGACCCGGCGAACGTTCTCCTCGACGGAGGTCTGGTAGACGTTGTAGGCCATGTTCACATTGTCGGACTCGGCCCAGTAGCGGTCCTCGGGCCGGGCCGCGCGCGTGAACCCGCAGTGGACCACGGCGTCCGCGCCCTTAAAGTGCTGCCGGTAGGTGCCCCGGTCCCGGTTGAGGAGGTCGGCGATGACGACGCCCTCCACCTCTTTCCCGTCCCGGTTGGTCTTCCTGACATCGAGCAGGGTCAGGTCATACTGCTCCCGCAGGGCGGGGAGCATGCGGCCCGCGATGTAGCCGGCCGCGCCGGTGACGACGACTTTGCGCTTTGCCATGCAAAGATTCCTTTCTCTATGACACGACGTGAGGCTTCAAGGCCTCTTCATCAAATTCGACCCCCAGGCCGGGGCGGTCGGGGACGACGAGACAGCTGTCCTCGATCACGAGCGGATGCTTGAGCACGTCGTTGCGCCAGGGGATGCGGCCGGGGGCGATGAACTCCTGGATCAGGCGGTTGGGGATGGCGGCCATGACGTGGGCGGCGGCCAGGATGCCGACCGGCCCCTTCGTGTTATGGGGGGCGATGGCGACCTGGTAGGTCTCGGCCAGGGCGGCCACCTTCTTCATCTCGGTGATGCCGCCGATGTAGACGATGTCGGGCTGGGCCACGTCCAGGGCCCCGGCGCGGAAGAAGTCGTTGAAGCGGTGCTTGCTGGTCAGACGCTCGGACCCGGCGATGGGGGTGGAGGTCCCCTGCCGGATGCGGGCGTAGCCCTCCGGGTCCTCGGGAATGGTGGGCTCCTCGAAGAAGAGGAGGCGGTAGGGCTCCAGCAGCCGGGCGATCTCCAGGGCGGAGGGGGGGTCGAAGTAGGCGTGGGGGTCGTCCATGAGCGTGATGTCCTCGCCTATGGCCTTCCGGAGGGCGGCGTAGCGGGCGTCTATGTTCCGGAGTTGCTGGCGGGTGATCTTGGGGCCGTGGGCCTCGAAGATGGAGATGCCGGACTTGAGGGCGTTGAAGCCCTCGCTCAGGACGCGCCGGGCGCTCTCGACCAGGGCCTCGACGGTGCGGCCGCCGAAGTGGGAGTAGACGGGGACCTTCGCGGAGCGGGGGCCGCCGAGCAGGGCGCAGACCGGGGCGTCCAGGGCCTTGCCCTTCAGGTCCCAGAGGGCCTGGTCGATGCCGCTGATGGCGCTGGTGAACATGACGCCCCCGGTCCGGTAGCCGGTCCTGGCCCCGGCGTAGAGGTCCCGGTAGATGCCCTCGGCGTCGAAGGGGTCCTTCCCGACGACGTGGGGTTTGAGGGCCTCCACCATGCTGGCGACCACAGTCTCCTTGTGGCTGTAGGTGGCCTCTCCGATGCCGGTCAGGCCCTCGTCCGTGTGCACGCGCACGTGCGTCCACTTGCGCCCGCAGTCGGACTGGACGAGTTGCACGGTGATGTCCGTGATGCGCATGGGATCTCCTTGCGACGGGTTGTGGTCAGGGTCTCTCAAACAGGCGCAGGGGGTTGACGCCCAGGATCTTCTCCCGGAGGGCGTCGTCGATCCGCGCGCGGTAGATCAGGTTCAGGCGGTAGGCGATGGAGTCCGTGAACCCGAACCCGAAGTCCGTGCCCCAGAGGAGGCGGTCGGGGTCGGCCCGCTGGCAGAAGACCTCGACGGCGCGCATGTGGGGGCCGCACAGGCAGGCCCAGACGTTGGGGCGGCGGACGGCCTCCAGGGCGCTCCGCCAGCTCCAGAGGAGCCCGGCGTGGCCGAGCACGAAGCGGGTGCGGGGGAAGCGGCGGGCCAGGCCGGCGACCTGCTCGGGGAGGCTGTAGCAGGGGGTGCCGTCGTGGAAGAAGACCGGGGCGCCCAGGGCGCCGGCCATGTCGTAGACCTCGCTCATGATGGGGTCGGCGGTGCTGAACCCCTGCAGCCAGGGGTGGAACTTCAGGCCCTTCAGGCCGAGGGTCTGGAGGCAGCGCCGGGCCTCCTTCACGGCGTCCTCGCCCATCTGCGGCCAGACAGTCCCGAAGGGGATGAAGCGGTCCGGGGCCCTGGCCGTGAGGCGGGAGAGGCGGTCGTTGTCCACCTGGCACTGGTCGCTCCGGTGGAGGTTGTAGTGGCCCAGGAGGAAGGCCTTGTTCACGCCGTGGTTGTCCAGCATCGCGAGCCAGCGGGCCGGGTCCTCGTGGTCGCGGTCCTCCCAGACCATGCCCCAGTGGGTGTGGCAGTCGATGATCATAGCGGGCCTCGCTTCAGGAGGAGACGGAGCAGGTTGCCGCCGCAGACGTCCTGCCAGTCCTCCGGGGACAGGACGCGGCGCATCTGGCCCCATTCAAAGGTGAGTTCGTTGATGGGGGCGAAGGAGCCCATGATCCCCCTGTGCATGCCGACCTCTTTCAGCCGGGCGACCAGGCTGAAGGGGCGGGCGAGGGAGGACTCCAGGTAGACGTTGTGGCCGGCCTTTCCGGCGTCGACCACGTCGTTCCAGAAGTCGGTCGCGCCGCAGTGCCCCATGATGAAGTCGGTGGAGGGATAGCGGTCGGCCAGGTCCACAACCTGCCAGGGGGTGGCGTTTCCGGGGGGGCCGGTGTGGAGGTAGACCGGGACCTTTTCGGCGCTCGCCGCGTCGAGCAGGGGCCAGACCAGCTCGTCGTTGGCCAGGTAGCCCTGGACGAAGGGGTGGAGGACCAGGAGGCGCGCGCCTTTTTTCGCGGCGCGTCTCACCTCCTCCACGCCCGCGTCCCCGTACCAGGGATTCGCGGAGCAGGCGGGGAGAAAGCGGTCCGGTCGCGCGGCGGCAGTTTTCAGGATGAAGTCGTTCCCCTCGCGGTTGCTCACGGCGAGATGGCGGTCCACGGGCGCGATCACGGCCCGGTCCACGCCGGCCCGGTCCATGCCGTAGAGCAGCGCGGACTCGGTCAGGTCGTACTCCCGGTCCACGCCGAGGGTGCAGTAGCCGTCTATGGTCATGAAGGATCTCCGTGATTCAGTTTTCCCCGCAGAAAGGACACGCAGTCCTCCACCTGAGATTCGGCCAGGCCGTGCAGGATCAGCGTGCCGTTAAACCCGGCGGCGCGGAGCAGGGAGAGGTAGTGATCGTAGTCGAGCAGGCCGGTCCCGGCGGCCAGATGGCCGGCCTCCCCATCCCGGTCCAGGTCCTTGGCGTGCGCCAGGGCGATGTCCGGGCCGAGGAGCGCGAAGGCCTCGTCCAGGATTTCCCGCATGCGGGGGAGTTCGCCCTTATGGAAGATGTTGGCGCCGTCCATGACGACTTTCAGGCGCGGGGAGCCGATCTCGTCTAACAGGCGGCGGGCCTTGCGGGCCGAGTCGACCACGTTGGACACCTCGGGCTCGAAGGCGAGGGTCACGCCGGTCTCTTCGGCGATCTCCACGGCCTGACGCATCGAGGCGACCAGGTCCTCCCAGGCCTCCGGCGCGTCGTTGCCGGGATGGCGACGCCACATGTTCTCCGGGTCGCGCGTGCCCGTGCAGAGGGTGACGACCGACGCGCCGAGGCGGGCGCAGGCCTTCACGAGTTCGCCCAATCGACGCAGGCCTTCCTCCCGCCTGCGCCGGTCGGGGTCGATCATGTTGAACGTCCCGGAGAGGGCGGACATGGCGATCCCCCGCGCGGCCATCCCCTGACGGATGCGGTCGCACAGGTCCGGGTCGAGATGGTCCGGCAGGTCGGGCAGTCCGGCGCAGGAGAGGTTGAACTGGACGCTCCGGATGCCGTGGTCCGCGACGGCGTCGAGGGTAGCCTCGATTGTCGGACGGACGAAGGTCCTGGCCATGATGCCGATGTGCATTAAAGCCTCGCCAAACGGACAACAGACAACAGGTCTTGTGGTCTGTGGTCTTGTGGTCTGTGGTCTGTTTTTACGGTCTCACCGGCGTGCCGTCGGGCGTGCGGGTCTGGGTCCAGCGGTCCACGTAGTCCTTGCAGGGGTGCTTGGCGGCGAGCTTCTCGTCGATGTCGATGCCGAGGCCTGGCCGGTCATTGGGATACATGTAGCCGTTTCGGACCTCCGGGGTTCCGGGGAAGACCTCGTAGACCAGGTCGGGGAAGCGGCACCACTCCTGCACGCCGAAGTTGGGGGCCCAGAGGTCCAGGTGGAGGTTGGCGGCGTGGCCCACGGGGGAGACGTCGCCGGGGCCGTGCCAGGCCGTGCGGATGCCGTACATGCTGGCGAAGGCCGCGACGTTGCGGGCCGGGGTGATGCCGCCCATCTGGCT
>Ga0137796_10000468_pt1 | contig 25274 bp, 23 predicted proteins | sample OV2TP3_FD_97704 | JGI IMG/M metagenome (GOLD analysis project Ga0137796, IMG submission 97704) | reverse complement strand
GAGCGGCTTCCTGCCCGTCAGCGTCGTTTCCCAGATCCGCATCGCGCGGCACTTTACCACCGCGTCCGCGTCTCGGAGAGCGGAACTTCGGCCGCAAAGGAATTCGAGGCGCTATCATGCGGCGTCGCGTCCCAGGGGAGGAAGGCATGCAGAAGGAGTCGGGGATTCTCGTCGGCGCCATCCGGCTGATCGACGCGATCAGCCGCTGGAGCGGGCGCATCTTCGCCTGGATGGTGCTGCCGCTCGTCGGCGTCATGACCTACGAGGTCGTGATCCGCCACGTGTGGAAGCCGACGCTGTGGGCGTACGACACCAGCTACATGCTCTACGGCGCCCTCTTCATGCTCGGCGCCGCGTACACGCTGTACCGCGGCGCCCACATCCGCACCGACTTCCTCTATCAGCGCTGGTCGGTGCGCACGCAGGCGACGGTGGACGCGTTCTGCTACCTGTTCCTTTTCTTCCCCGGCATCGCGCTGTTCCTCTGGTTCGGCGCCGAGTTCGCCTGGGCCTCGTGGCTGCGCGAGGAGCGCACCGTCGGCTCGAGCTGGATGCCGGTGATCTATCCGCTGAAGGGCGTGATTCCGGTCGCGGCGGGGCTGCTGCTGCTGCAGGGCGTCGCCGAGCTCCTGAAGTGCGTCTATGCCCTGCGCACCGGACGCTGGCTGGTGGTGCACCGGACGCTCGAAGAGCTCGTCAGCCATGAGCCCTGAGACGCTCGGCGTCTGGATGATCGTGGCCCTGCTGACGGGGATCTTCGTCGGCTTTCCGATCGCCTTCACGCTGATCATCCTCGGCATCCTGTTCGGCTACGCCGGCTTCGGCGACACCGTGTTCTACCTCATGGTGTACCAGTTCTTCTCGGTGATGAAGGAGCAGACGCTCGCCGCGGTGCCGCTGTTCGTCTTCATGGGGCTGCTGCTCGAGCAGGCGGGGCTGCTCGAGCGGCTTTTCCGCGCCGTGCAGCTCTCGCTGGCGCGGGTGCACGGGTCGCTGTTCATCGCCGTGATGTTCTGCGCCACGATCTTCGCCGCGGCGACCGGCATCGTCGGGGCCTCCGTGACGCTGCTCGGCATCATGGCGGCGAAGGCCATGGACCGCTCGGGCTACGACGTGCAGCTCTCGGCGGGCATCATCACCGCCGGCGGCACCCTCGGCATCCTCATCCCGCCCTCGGTGATGCTGGTCGTGATGGGACCGGTGATCGGCGTGCCGGTGACCGACCTCTTCGCCGCGGCGGTGATCCCGGGCCTGGTGATGGCCGCGATCTTCACGATCTATGCGCTGGCGCGCTGTTACCTCAACCCGTCCCTCGGGCCGGCGCTGCCCCAGGCCGAGCACGCCGGCTCGCGCCTGGAGATCCTCAAGGAGTTCGTGCAGGGGCTGATCCCGCCCGCGGGACTGGTGCTGGCCTCCCTCGGCTCGATCCTCTTCGGCTTCGCGACGCCCACCGAGGGCGCGGCGATCGGCGCCTTCGGATCGCTCGCGCTCACCATCGCCTACCGGCGGCTCACCCGGAAGCTGCTCACCGACGCGGTGGTGAAGACGCTCGAGGTGTCGTGCCTGATCCTGTTCCTGGTCGCGGCCTCGAACTTCTTCGGCGCGGTGTTCTCGCGCCTGGGCACGCCGATGATGATGACGCAAGCGCTGCTCGGCCTGGAGATGCCGCCGATGGTCATCCTGGTGCTGCTCATGGCGATCATCTTCCTGCTCGCCTGGCCGCTCGAGTGGGTGCCGATCGTGCTCATCTTCCTGCCGATCATGCTGCCGATGGTCAAGGAGCTCGGCTTCAACCTCACCTGGTTCGGGATCCTCGTCGCGGTCAACCTGCAGACCGCGTGGCTCTCGCCGCCGGTCGCGCTCTCGGCGTACTTCCTGAAGGGCGTGGCGCCGCAATGGCAGCTCTCGGACATCTACAAGGGCATGATCCAGTTCATGTTGCTGCAGCTCTTCGGGCTCGCGATCATGCTGGCCTTCCCGCCGCTCGCGCTCTGGCTGCCGGGCGTGCTCTACACGAAGTAGCACGGCATCCGTGGCCATCGAGTACCTGAAGCAGGCGGCGAAGACCCCCGAGAGCGAAACCGGCGCGGCGCGCCAGGTGGTGGACGGGATGCTCGCCGAGATCGGGCGGCGCGGCGAGGACGCGGTGCGCGAGTACGCCGCGAAGCTCGACGGCTGGACGGGCAGCATCGTGGTGAGCCCGGCCGAGGTCGAGCGGCGCGCGCGCGAGGTGCCCGAGGGCGTGAGGCGCGACATCGAGTTCGCGACCGCGCAGGTGCGCCGCTTCGCGGCCGCGCAGCGCGCCTCGCTCGCCGAGTTCTCCACCGAGGTGGCGCCGGGGCTCACCGCGGGCCAGCGCCTGATCCCGGTCAACGTCGCCGGCTGCTACGTGCCGACCGGGCGCTACGCGCACATCGCCTCGGCCTACATGAGCGTCGCCACCGCCAAGGCCGCGGGCGTGCCCAGCGTGATCGCCTGCTCCACGCCTTACCGTGGCGAGGGCATCCATCCGCAGGTGCTCTACGCCATGCAGGTGGCGGGCGCGGACGTGATCCTCACCCTCGGCGGCGTGCAGGCCATCGCCACGCTCGCGCTGGGCCTGTTCACCGGCAAGCCCGCCGACATCGTCGTGGGACCGGGCAACAAGTTCGTCGCCGAAGCGAAGCGCGCGCTCTTCGGCAGGGTCGGCATCGACGTGCTCGCCGGGCCCACGGAGATCGCGATCATCGCCGACGACTCGGCCGATGCGCTGCTCGTCGCCTCCGACCTCGTAGGGCAGGCCGAGCACGGGCACGAGACCCCGGCCTGGCTGGTCAGCACCTCGCGCGCGCTCGCCGAGGAGACGATGCGCCTCGTGCCCGGGCTGATCGGGAAGCTCCCCGCCACGGCGCGCGAGGCGGCGGGCGCGGCCTGGCGCGACTACGGCGAAGTCGTGGTCTGCGACACGCGTGAGGAAGCCGCGCGCGTCGCCGACGGCTACGCCGCCGAGCACCTCGAGGTGCACGCGCGCGACCTCGACTGGTGGCTCGCGAACCTCAGCTGCTACGGCTCGCTGTTTCTCGGCGAGCACACCACGGTCGCCTTCGGCGACAAGGCCTCGGGCCCGAACCACATCCTGCCGACCAGGGGCGCGGCGCGCTACTCCGGGGGCCTCTCGGTGCACAAGTTCATCAAGACCGTCACCTGGCAGCGCATGAGCGCGGAGGCGAACCGCTCGATCGCACCGGTCACCGCGCGCATCTCGCGCCTGGAGGGGATGGAGGCGCACGCGCGCACCGCGGACGATCGCCTTGCCAAGTACTTTCCCGGCGAGCCCTTCGACCGCGGCACGCCTGTCGAACAGTGAGTGTTCTCGAGCTCTTCTCGCTCGCCGGCAAGGTAGCCGTCGTCACCGGGGCCAGCTCGGGCATCGGGCGCGCGATCGCGCGGGCCCTGGCGGAAGCCGGCGCCCGCGTGCTGCTCGTCGCGCGGCGTGCGGCCGAGCTCGAGGCGGCAAGACGCGAGATCGGAGAGGCGCGCGCGGCGGTCATCCCCGCCGATCTCGCCGACCGCGAGCAGCTCGAGGCCTGCGCGCACCAGGCAGCCGGCCCCTTCGGCGCACCCGACATCCTGGTCAATGCCGCGGGCGTCAACATCCGCCGGCCGATGCTCGAGCTTTCCGCCGCGGACTGGGATGCGACCCTGAGGCTCAATCTGGAGGCGCCTTTCTTCCTCGCGCAGCGACTCGCTGCGGCGATGATCGAGCGCCGCTGGGGCAGGATCATCAACATCGCCTCCCTGCAGGCGGTGCGCGCCTTCGGCGACTCGGGCGCCTACGGTGCCTCCAAGGGCGGCCTCGCGCAGCTCACGCGCGCGCAGGCGGAAGCCTGGTCGCGCCACGGGGTGAATGCCAACGCCATCGCGCCCGGGTTCTTCGCCACGCCGCTCACCGCGCCGGTGGCGGGCGACCCGGGGCGCTGGAGGAAAATGGCCGACAGCACCTTCGTCGGCCGCAACGGCGAGCTCGCCGACCTGGCCGGCGCGGCGATCTTCCTTGCCAGCCGGGTGTCCGACTACGTCACCGGTCAGGTGCTGTTCGTGGACGGGGGTTTTTCAGCGGGGTAGCGCATGGGCGAAGATAACGAAAAGGTTTCCATCCACCGCGGCCTGAAGGGCGTGTACTTCGACCGCTCGAAGGTGTGTTTCATCGACGGACGCGCGGGCGAGCTGCGCTACCGCGGCTACTCGATCCACGAGCTCGCGCCCAACTCCACCTTCGAGGAGACCTGCCACCTGCTGCTGAAGGGCGAGCTGCCTGCGCGGGCCGAGCTCGCGGCGTTCGACGCCGAGCTCAAGGCCGCGCGCGCCCTCCCCCCGCCGGTCTACGAGGTCATCCGCACCGTGAAGCACGCGCACCCCATGGACGTGCTGCGCACCGCGGTGTCGGCGCTCGCCGCGTTCGACCCCGAGACCGCGGACAAGTCGCCGCAGGCGACCCTGCGCAAGGGCGTGCGGCTCACCTCGCAGGTGCCGATGATCGTCGCCGCGCACGAGCACATCCGCAACGGCCGCGAGCCGGTGGCCGCGGACCGGTCGCTCTCCCACGCTGCCAACTTCCTCTGGATGCTCAAGGGGACGAAGCCGAGCGCGGACGCGGCGCGGCTCATGGACACCGACCTCATCCTGCACGCCGAGCACGGCGCGAACGCGTCCTCGTTCACCGCGCGCGTGGTGGCGGGGACGGAAGCCGACCTGCACGCGGCGGTCACCGCCGCGGTCGCGGCGCTCTCGGGGCCCGCGCACGGCGGCGCGGCGGAAAACGTGATGAAGATGGCGCTGGAAGTCGGCGACGCCTCGCGCGCGGCGGAGTACGTGAAGGCGAAGCGCGCCGCCAAGGAACCGGTAATGGGCTTCGGCCACCGCGTCTATCGTGCGGAAGATCCGCGGGCGCGACACATGCGGGCAGGCGTGGAAAAGCTGTCGCGCGAAATGGGTCAACCGCAGTGGTTCCAGATCCTCGAGGCGCTGGTCGAGGCGATGAAGCCCTACGCGCGCCACGGCGTCAACGTCAACGTCGACTTCTACGCCGGGGTGGTCTACTACCTGAACGGCATCCGGGAGGACCTGTTCGTGCCGATCTTCGCCGTGGGGCGCGTGCCGGGGTGGACGGTGTCGGTGCTCGAGCAGCTGGAGAACAACATCCTGATCCGGCCGCTCACCCTCTACGACGGGCCGGAGCCGCGGGGATACGTGCCGATCGAGGAGCGGTAGCGAAGCCAGCGGTAGCCCAGGACCGCCGCGAACAGCAGCATCGTGGCGGCGCCGAGCCAGATCGCCTGCAGCTTGAGATAAACGAGCACGAGCAGCGCATCGCCGGCGAGCAGCAGGCGCTCCACCCCCGACAGCGGGCCGATGAGGCGGCCGTAGGCGACCGCGCCGAAGATGGCGGTCCCCGCGCAGATCGCCGCCGAGGCGAACAGCGTCTCGAAGGTGAAGTCCGGGAACTGCAGCGCGTTCGGAAACGCGACCAGGAAGAACGGCAGCAGCACGCAGACGAGGCCGAGCTTCATCGCCGCGATCGCGGTGCCCGAGAACGAGCCGCCGGATATCCGCACCGCCATCAGGATCCCGACGGCGACCGGCGGCGTGATCGCGGAGAGCACCGCGAAGTAGAAGGCGAAGAAATGCGCCACCAGCGGCCTGATGCCGACGTCGATCAGCGGCGGAACCACGATGATCGTGCAAAGCGAGTAGGCGGCGGGCGTCGGCAGGCCCATGCCGACCACCAGCGCGACCGCCATGCCGAGCAGCAGCATGATCTCCACGTTGCGGCCGGAGGCCGCGATCATCAAGCGCGAGAGCTCGATGCCCAGCCCAGTGGTGACGAGCACCTGGACGATGACGCCGATCGCGGCGAGGATCAGGGCGAGCTGCGCGCCCGCGATGACGCCCTCGCGCACGCCCCCCGCCAGCGCACGCCAGGAGGGCCGGTAGCGGCGCGGCCGCAGTGCGCTCAGGACGAGCAGCACCACGATGCCCCAGAACGCGGCCAGGTTCGCCGAGTAGCGCAGCGACAGCAGCACGATCAGCGCCGCGAGCGACGGCGCGAACGACGGCAAGATCCAGAGGAACTTCCGCCAGTCGACCTGCTCCCGCGCGAACGGGATGCTCGGCGAGCCGTGCACCAGCATGTAGACGCCGATCGTCAGCGTCACCATGAAGAGCGCCGCCGGCAGGATCGCCGCCTTCGCGATCTCGATGTACGGCATGCCGATGATGACCGCCATGAGGAAGGCGCCCAGCCCCATGATCGGCGGAATGATCTGGCTGCCGTTGGCGGCCATCACCTCGATCGCCCCCGCCTCCTCTCTCGAAAAGCCGCCCCTGACCATCGTAGGGATGGTCATGGAGCCCGAGAGCGCGATGCAGCTCACCGTCTGGCCCGTGACCATGCCGATGAGCGAGCTTGCGGCGACGCACGAATAGGCGACTCCGCCGCGGAAGTAATTGCCGATCGCCTTGCCGAGCTCGGCGAACATGTCGAGCACGTGGGTGCTCGCCATCAGGCCGCCGTACACGAGGAGCAGCAGGATGGTGTCGGCGGAGAGCGGGATGTACATGAAGATGCCGCGCGGGCTGCCCATTCCCGCGAGGTTGCTCACGACGACGCCCGCATCCAGGCGCAGCTCCGCGATCGCGGCGGAGAACAGGTGCCCGAACGCCATGTAGGCGGCCGCGGCCATGCAGACCAGGGTGAGCGCCGCACCCCAGACGATCCAGTTGAGGGCGAAGATGGCCAGGATCAGCGCTGTGCCCATCGAGAGCTGAATCCCGCCGAGGAAGGGCTGCGCGATCTCGAGCTCGGCGTTGAACGCGAACAGGTACCCCGCCGGAACAAGGATCGCCGGCAGCGACAGCCAGCCGACGAGGGCGGGTGTCTGCGGCGCCGCCGTGATCACCTTCAGCGCCACCACCACGAGCACCACGACCAGGTGCACGATGTAGTGGTGCATCGCGCTGAAGATCGCGAAGTACACGTCCAGCACGTGGTAGGCGACCGCGGCGAGCGCGATCGCCACCAGCGCGCGATCGACGACGGCGGCCGGGCGCGTCACCGCAGCGTCCACGGCCTGCACCGGGCACGGGCCGGGGTCAGCCGAGCAGGCCCAGTTCCCTGTACGCCTTGAGCGCGCCCGCGTGCGCCTGCGCGGGATTCTGGCGCACCGGGGCGGCAATCCCTTCCGGGGTCCAGAGCTTGCCGAGCGCGTTGTACTTCGCCACCACCGGGCCCATCTTCACCCACAGCTTGGCGAACTCGTAGGCGAGGTCCTCGGGGAAGCTCTTGTGCGCCGAGACCGTCATCTCGTTGCCGAAGCCGAAGAACCTGGCGGGCTGCCTGGGCAGCGCGTTGGGGCGGAACTCGCGCACCGTGAAGCTCGCGCCGGTTTTCCTGTTGTAGTCGCGGATCATCTCGGCGGTGGTGTCGACGTAGAAGAACTCCCGGTTCGACGCCAGCAGCTGGTTGAACGGCGCCGGCGTGATGACCTCCTTCATGTCGGGCGCGAAGAACGTCACCATCATCGCCGCCTGCACCTTGCCGTCGAGCAGCGCCTCGACGTTCTTGTCGGGGCCGAGCGCGTTGAAGCTGCGCAGCTTCGGGGTGAGGCCCCAGCCGTCGAGCAGCATGCGGGGATACATGCCCCACTCGTTCTGCGTCAGCAGCCCGGTGGAGATGCTCCTGCCCGCGAAGTCGCGCGGCGTCCTGATCGCGCGGTCGAGCGTCATCCAGAAGTTCCCCGTGCCGCCCATGCCGCCGACCACCCGAAAATCGCCGACCGCGGCGAGCGGCTCCGGATAGAAGGGCTTCAGGCCTGTCTTCGCCGCCCATTCCAGCACCGTCGAGGACCCGAGCATGGTGTCCTTCCACTGCTCCGGATTCTTGGCGAGGTAGTTGACGTTGTAGTTGAAGCCTCCGGACTCGACCGTCACGGGCCTGAGCCAGGGATGGTGCTCCGCGGCGCGCGTCTGCAAGATCGCGTAGGCGTGGTAGACACCCGACTGCTCCGGTGCCATGAGCAGGCGGAAGCGGCGCATCTCCTGGGCCAGGGCCCGGTCGGCGTGGATCACCGCCTGGGCGAGCAGCGCCGACATGCCCAGCATTGCCCTGCGGCGCGGTGGCGAGAATCGTGTCGCTTTCATGTCTCCCCCTCTCTCATAGGCTCAAGGCCGCCATTCGGGCAGCGCGACGCCGCCGCCGATGTGGTCGCCGGCGGCGCTCTCGCGCAGCAGCACGTAGACCTCCCGCGTGCCGAGCACCCGCTCGAAGAGGTCGCAGATCCGCCTCGCCACCTCGGTCTTCTGCTCCTGGCGCCGGCCCGGGCGCGTGTCGATGGTCACGGTCGGCAGCCCGTCTCCCAGCTTGCCGTACGCCTCGCTGATCGAGACGTAGATCCACTTGCGCGTCTCCGGGAAGCGGCCCTTCTGGCCGGGATCGAGCACCGCGTCGATCGCCTCCTTGATGCCGGCGCGGATCTGGTCCTTGGTCCGGTCCGGGTGCCCGGCCGGAATGTCGACGCGTACGATGGGCATGCCTCGCCTCCTTGCGCTTCGCGGCATGTTCGCTGCGCCGCGCGCGGCGCGGAAGCGATATCTTTTTACAAGACTGTTAAGCTGAGCTAAATTGACCGCGTGAGCCGCCGCCTGCCGCCGCTCAGTGCCCTGCGCGCGTTCGAGGCGGTCGCGCGGCGCCTGAGCTTCACGCGCGCGGCCGAGGAGCTGCACGTCACGCCGGCCGCGGTCAGCCAGCAGGTCAGGCTGCTGGAGGACCAGCTCGGCGCGCTGCTTTTCCTGCGCTCGCGGCGGCGGGTTTCCCTCACCGCAGCCGGCAACGCGGTCCTGCCGGATGTCCAGGCGGGTTTCGAGTCGCTCGGGCGCGTGCTGCGCGGCGGCACCCGTCCGCCGCACGGCAGGAGCCTCACCATCAGCGTCGCCCCGTCTTTCGCCTCCAAGTGGCTGCTGCCGCGGCTGCCCGAGTTCGCGGTGGAGCATCCCGACGTCGACCTGCGCATCTCCGCCACCGAGGCGCTGGCCGATTTTGCCAAGGACGAGGCCGACCTCGCCATCCGCTTCGGCGGCGGGCGCTACCCCGGATTGGACTCGGAGCGGATGTTCCGCGAAGTGCTCTGCCCCATGTGCGCGCCCCGTCTCGCCCAGGGCAGGCGCAGCCTGAAGCGGCCCTCCGACCTGCGGCACTTCCGCCTGCTGCACGATCTGTCCGTCCCCGGCGATCCCGCCGGCGGCTGGGCGCGCTGGCTCGAGCTTGCCGGCGCGCCGGAGGTCAACGCCAACCGGGGCACGAAGTTCAGCCTGGCGGAGCTGGCGCTGCAGGCGGCCATCGACGGCGCCGGGGTGGTGCTCGGCCGGATGGCGCTCGCCGAGCTCGACCTCGCCGCCGGCCGGCTGGTGCGCCCGTTCCGGCGCGTCCTGCCGATCGAGATGGGCTATTTCCTCGTCATGCCGAAGAAGCACCGCGAGCGTGCCGAGATCCAGTGCTTCCGCGCCTGGCTGCACGGGCTGCTCGCCCGGCCCAGGCCGCTGGGCCGGCTCGCCGGCGTCGCGGCGTGAAGCTCTATCTCAACGAGGTGTCGAACGCGCCGCTGCGCGTGCGGCTCGCGCTCGCCCTCAAGGGAATCGCCGTCGAGGAGATCCGCGTGGACCTGGAGCGCGGCGGCGGCGAGCAGCACTCGAGCGCCTTCGGCGCGATCAATCCGCAGCACATGCTCCCGGTGCTCGTCGACGGCGAGCACGTGGTCCGCCAGTCGCTCGCCATCATCGAGTACCTCGAGGAGCTCAAGCCGCGCCCCGCGCTGCTGCCGCCCGACCGCGCCGGCAGGACGCGCGTGCGCTCGCTCGCGCTGATGATCGCCTGCGACGGGCAGCCGCTGCTCAACCTGCGCGTGCGACGCTATCTCGCCGACGGCCTCGGGCTGCCGGCGGCGCAGGCCGACCGCTGGTTCCGCCACTGGATGGGGCAGAGCCTCGCGGAGTACGAGGCGGTGCTCGCGCGCGACGGGATGAGCGGGCGCTTCTCGCACGGGGACGCGCCTACGCTGGCGGACGTCTGCCTGGTGCCGCAGGTGCTGATGGCCGAGCGCTTTGGCGTGCCGACCTCCGGTTACGCGCAGGTCATGCGGGCGTTCGAGGCCTGCATGGCGCTGCCCGAGATCCGCTCGGTCGTGGACCGTGCGCGAGCGCTGGACTGCGCGCCGGAGGCCTTGCGGTGAACGAGAAGGTCGCGGCGACGGGTGCGAAGCCGGAGCTGGAGCTCACCGGCTCGCGCCAGTTCACCTCCTGGCTCGCCGAGGCCAGGGCGAGCCTCGCCTTCACCACCTACCAGAGCGGCAAGCTGTTCCTCATCGGGCTGCGCGAGGACGGCAGGCTGTCGGTCTTCGAGCGCACCTTCAACCGCTGCATGGGCCTGTGGGGCGACGGCCAGACGCTCTACATGAGCACGCTTTACCAGCTCTGGAAATTCGAAAACGCGCTCGAGCGCGGCGAGATGCACGACGGCTACGACCGGGTGTACGTGCCGCGCATGGCCTGGACCACGGGCGACGTGGACGCGCACGACGTTGCGCTGGACGGCCAAGGGCGCGTCATCTTCGTCAACACCCTCTTCGCCTGCCTCGCCACCGTGAGCGAGCGCTACAGCTTCGTGCCGCTCTGGACGCCGCCCTTCGTCACCAAGCTCGCGGCGGAAGACCGCTGCCACCTGAACGGCCTGGCGATGGAGAACGGCGCGCCCGCCTACGTCACCGCGGTGAGCAAGGGCGATGCGCACGAGGCGTGGCGCGACCGGCGGCGCGACGGCGGCATCGTGATGGACGTGCGCTCTAACACTATCGTCGCCGAGGGGCTGTCCATGCCCCACTCGCCGCGGCTCTACAAGGGCAAGCTCTGGCTGCTCGACTCGGGCAGCGGCCAGTTCGGCTACGTCGACCTGAAGAGCGGCAGGTTCGAGCCGGTGGCGTTCTGCCCGGGCTACGCGCGCGGGCTCGCCTTCAGCGGCGACTTCGCGATCGTCGGGCTGTCGAAACCGCGCGAGAACAAGACCTTCACCGGGCTCGCGCTCGACGACCTGCTGCGCGAGAAGCAGATCGAAGCGCGCTGCCAGCTCCAGGTGATCGATCTCAAGCGCGGCGACGTGGTGCACTCGCTGAGGATCGAGGGCGTGGTCGTGGAGCTCTACGACGTCGTCACGCTGCCCGGCGTGCGCCGCCCCACCGCGCTCGGCTTCAAGACCGACGAGATCCGGCGCGTGATCTCGGTGGGCCCGACGGCGCAGGGTTGATCAGGGTCAGACCCCGAATTACTGAAAAAGATGCCGCGCGCGCTGCGCTCCGGCTGAGCGCGCCCCGAAGGGCCGGCCGTCTCAGGTGACGGCGTCGATCGTCACGTCGGTGATCGCGGTGTCGACGCGCAGCGTCGCCTCCCCGAGCGTATACACGTCGTAGCCGCCCACGTTCTCCGCGAGGCTCCAGGTACCGCTCGTCATCTCCACGCTGTCGGTGCTGCCTCCCTCCACCGTCAGCTGGTTGGACGTGTCCGAGAGGTTGAGCGGGTCCTGGAGGTCGAGCACCAGGTCATTGCCGCCGTTACCGAGGTCGATCGCCTCGATGCCTTCTGATATTCTCCTGTAGAATCAACGAGTTAGCCACTCGCGCCACATGGTCCGGCAGGCATCGCCGAGCTCCCGCCCGGCGCGCGGCCCGTCGAGGATGGGCGAGGCAGCCAGGCGAGCGCGCAGCGAAGCGCGGAGGTCTCCGAGACGCGCGATGTCCGCTGCGAGCGCCGCAGCGATTTTCACGTACTCATCCGCCGAAGCCGCGACGAGCTCGGGCGAGCCCGCGTTGTGCATCAGGCTCGCGCCCATGCGCGCGAAGAACGCCTCTCCCGCGAGCGTGACCACCGGCACACCCATCCACAGCGCCTCGCAGGTGGTGGTGCCGCCGTTGTAGGGCGCGGGATCGAGCGCGATATCCACGCGCCGGTACTCGGCGAGGAACCTGTCGGGCTCGGTGGGCGGCTCGATGAGGAGGCGCGCCGAATCCATCCCGGCATCCGCGAAGCGCCGGCGGGTCATCTCGCGCGTCGCCGCGTCCGCGAAGGGCAGCGCTTTCAGCACCAGCCGCGAGCCGGGCACGGCGTGCAGCACGCGCGTCCACAACCGCAGCGTGGTGTCCGAGAGCTTGGAGAGCGCGTTGTAGGAGCCGAAGGTGACGCCGCCGCCGCGCAGCGCCGGCAACTCGCCCGGCTCGGGGGCCGCAGGGTTCGGGCGGTAGCACCAGAACGAGCCTGCAAGCCGCGCCACGCGCTCGCTGTAGAAGCGCTCGTATCCCGGCGGGCAGACGCGCGCATCGGCCACGATCCAGTCCATCGCCGCCATCCCGGTGGTGCCCGGGTACCCGATGTAGAGCGCCTGCACGGGCGCCGGCTTGGATGCGAGCGCACGCACGCGGTTGAGCGCGGTGTGCCCGGAGAGGTCGAGGAGCACGTCCACCGCGTCCGCCTCGATCAATTCGACCAGGCGCTCGTCGGCAAGGCCGCCGCACTCGCGCCACAGCGCCGCGTGTGGCTTGAGGCGCGCGGTAATCTCGTCGGGCGCCACGGTGGTCGAGTAGCAGGCGACCTCGAACTGCGCCGGGTCGAGGTGCTCCAGGATCGGCTCGATGAAGTAGCCCACCGGGTGGCGGCGCAGGTCGGCGGAGAGGAACCCCAGGCGCAAGCGGCGCTCCGGGTCACGGTCATTGCGCCATTGCGTCCTCACCGGGCCGGCGGGAACAATCTTCTCCGCCAGCTCGCGCGCGAGCCCGAGCAGCCCCGCCGCGTCGCGCGCCTCGCCGTAGAGGCTGCAGAAGAGCGCGTTGGAGAGCGGCACGGAGGACTCGGGCGCACGCTCGTGCGCGGCGCGGAACGCGGCGATCGCGTCCTCGATCCTCGCCTGGTGCGCAGCCGCGAAGCCGAGCATGAGGTGGCCGTCGCCGCTCTGCGGCGCGCGTTCCACTACGCCGCGCGCGAGCGCCTCGGCCTCGCCGATTCGCCCCATCTCGAGCAGCGCGTGGGCGAGCGTGGTCGCGGCGCTCGCATCGCGCGGCTCGATCTCGAGCGCCGTGCGCAGGTGCTCGATCGCGCGCGGCAGGTCCTTCATGAGCCGGTACATCGCGCCCAGGTTGGCGTGCGAAAGCGCGTGCCGTGGCTCGATTTCGAGAGCGCGCTGCCAGCAGGCGATCGCCTCCTGCGGCCGGCCGAGGTCCTTCAGCACCACGCCAAGCGAGCTCAAGGTATCCGGGTGATCGGGACGCGCCTCGAGCGCCTGGCGGTAGCGCCGCCCGGCCTCCTCGAAGTCCGCGCGCGCGTAGGCGAAGCGCGCGAGCCGCACCGCGGCGCCGGCGAGCTTCGGATTCAGCTCGAGCGCGCGCCGGTAGGCGGCCTCCGCCTCCTCGCGGCTGCCGTTTTCGCGCAGGAGATTCGCGTAGTTGAACCACAGCTCGGGCATCGCCCGGTGGGCCTCGAGCGCGCGCCGGAAGGCGGCGAGCGCCTCGTCCCTGCGCCCCGCCTGCTTGAGCGCGGTGGCGAGGTTCGCGAGCAGCCCCGCGTGGCGCGGTTGCCGCGCGAGGAGCCGTCGGTAGGCGGAGATCGCGCGCTTGAAGTCGCCTCGGCGGTGCTCGGCGACCGCGACCTGGAACGCCTGCTCGAAGCGATTCGTCAGGCGGCCGCTTTGAAGGTGTCGAGCTGGATGCGCTCGCGCTCGAGCGCCTTCGCCACCGGCCCCGCCTGCATCACGCGCTCTACATAGCCCAGGTACCCGGGCAGCGACTTCGGGTCGATCCCCGCGTAGCCGCCCCAGCGCAGCAGCGTGAAGGCATAGGCATCATGGCAGGTGATGCGCTCGCCGAGCCAGTACGGCGCGGCGCCCGCGACCCAGGTCTGGATGCGCTCGAGATAGCTGCGGTAACGCGGCAGCGCGCTCTTTCGGACCTCCACTTTCGCCGCTTCGCTCTCGCAGTAGTTCTCCGGGCGGAAGACGTGCGTGAAGGTCGGGTGCACGGTGTTGTTCATCCAGGCGAGCTGCGACATCGCCTGCGCGCGCGCCCAGGGCTCGGTCGGCAGGAGCTCCGCCTGCGGGAAGCTGCGGTCGAGGTACTCGATGATCGCGACGATCTGGTTCAACGGCTTTCCGTCCACCACCAGCACCGGCACCTGGCCGTTGGGGTTCATGGCGAGGTACTCGGGCGTCCTGTGCTCGCCCTTGTGGAACTTGACGAGCCGCGGCTCGAAGTCCGGGCCGCCGGCGGCCTTGACCGCCTCCAGCCCCACGTGCGGCACGAACGAGCAGGCGCCGGGGGCGAAATACAGTGCAAGATTCATGCGCTCCTCCGAAAAAAGGTGCCTGACCCCTTTTTCAGGCCTGCGCGAGGACCAGGGCCGCGGTGGCGACGATATCCTCGACGCTCGCCCCGCGCGAAAGGTCGCTCAGCGGCCGGGCGAAGCCCTGCAGCACCGGGCCGATGGCGCGCGCCCCCGCGAGGTACTGGGTCAGCTTGTAGCCGATGTTACCCGCATCGAGGTCGGGGAAGACGAGCACGTTGGCGCGGCCCGCGACCGCGCTCGCGTCCTTCACCTTGCGCGCCGCGACCTCGGGCACCAGGGCCGCGTCGGCCTGCAGCTCGCCGTCGATCGCGAGCCCCGGCTCGCGCGAGCGCGCGAGCTCCAGCGCCCGCGTCACCTTGTCGACGCGCTCGTGCCGCGCGCTGCCGCGGGTGGAGAACGAGAGCAGCGCGACGCGCGGCTCCTCCCCGGCGAGCGCGCGGTAGCTGGAGGCGGAGGCGAGCGCGATGTCGGCCAGCATCCCCGCGTCCGGCGCCACGTTCACCGCGCAGTCGGCGAAGACGAGCAGCCGCTCGCCGAGCGCCATGAGGAAGAAGCTCGAGGGCGTGCGGATCCCCGGCGCGAGGCCCACGGTCATCAGGCCCGCCTCGATGACGCGCGCGCTGGCGTGCGCGGCGCCCGCGACCATCGCTTCGGCGTCGCCCGCCTTCACCATCAGGCCGGCGTGGAACAGGGGCTTTCTCGCCACCCGGCGCGCCACCGCCGCCCCGGCGTCGGGCCGTCCGGCGAGGTAGAGCTCGGCGTAGGCCTCGAGCCGATCCTCCCGGAGCGGAGCGAGCACCTCGATGCCGCGCGCCTTCAGCTTCCCCGCGGCGGCAGCGACGCGCTCGTCGCCCCGCTCCGGAAGCGCGAGGCGCGCGCCGCGCGCGCGCGCCCGCTCCAGGCAGGATTCGATAATATCGGCCACAGGAGGAGTGTAGCCCGCCGTGGAAACGATACTGGAGGCGATCGCCCGCCAGGCGCGCGATCAGCCCGGCGAGACCGTCTACCTGACGCCGGCGCGCGCCTGGACCTTCGCGCAGCTCGCGGAGGCTGCCGCGCGCGTCGCGCATGGCCTCGAACGCCTCGGCATCGGCCGCGGCGACCGGGTCGCCTGCCTCAGCAAGCACACCGCCGAGTGCGTAGCGCTCGTGCTCGGCGCTGCCCGCATCGGCGCGGCGTGCATGCCGGTCAACTGGCGCCTCGCGCCGCCGGAGATCGAGTACATCGTGCACAACGGCCGCGCGCGCCTGATGCTGGCCGATCGCGCCTTCCTTCCGGCGCTGGCGCAGGTCCGCGCGCCGCAGCTGGTGAGGACCCTCGTCACCGAGGAATTCGCGCAGTGGTACGAGGCGCTCGAGTGCGCCCGCCCGGATTTCCGTCCCTCCCCCGGAGACACCGCGCTGCAGCTCTACTCCTCGGGCACGACGGGGCTCCCCAAGGGCGTGGAGCTGACGCACGGCAACCTGTCCGCGGGGATGATGCAGGCGGTGCCCGCGGCGATCGGCTACTCGGGGCCGGGCGACGTGATGCTCAACGTGCTGCCGACCTACCACATCGCGGGCGTGGGCGTGGCGCTCCTCACCGCCACCAGGGGCGGGCCGAGCGTGCTGTACCCGGACTTCGACCCGGCGCGCGCAATCGACGCCATCGCCGAGCACCGCGTCACGCACGCGTTCCTCGTGCCGGCGATGATCCAGTTCATGCTGCAGGCGCCGAACGCGCGCAGCGGCGACTACTCCAGCCTGCGCGGCATCTCCTACGGCGCCTCGCCGATCTCCGAGCGCGTGCTGATCGAAGCCATGCGCACCTTCAAGTGCGACTTCATGCAGGTCTACGGCCTCACCGAGACCACGGGCGCGGTGACCTGCCTGCCGCCGCAGGACCACGACCCGGAAGGCCCCAGGCGCCACCTGCTGCGCTCGGCGGGCAAGCCGATCGAGGGCGTCGAGCTACGCGTGGTGGACCCGGCCACCGGGCGCGACTGCGCCGAGGGCGAGGTGGGCGAGGTGTGGATCCGTACCGCGCAGAACATGAAGGGCTACTGGGCGAACGACAAGGCCACCGCGCAGGCCTTTGCCGACGGGGGCTGGTTCCGCTCGGGCGACGCGGGCTATCTCCGCGAGGGCTACGTCTACATGCACGACCGCATCAAGGACCTGATCGTCTCGGGGGGCGAGAACATCTACCCTGCGGAGGTGGAAAACGCCCTCATGCAGCACCCGGCCGTGGCCGACGGCGCGGTGATCGGCGTGCCCGACGAGCGATGGGGCGAGGCGGTGAAGGCCTGCGTGGTGCTCAAGGCGGGCGCCGCGGCGAGCGAAGCGCAGATCGTCGAGTTCATGCGCGCGCGCATCGCGCACTTCAAGTGCCCGAAGTCGGTCGACTTCCTCGCCGCGATCCCGCGCAACCCCACCGGCAAGATCCTCAAGCGCGTGCTGCGCGAGCCCTACTGGCGGGGACGCGAGCGGCGCGTCAACTAGCCCCGAGCACCCGCTCGATCGGCTCGGGGCGCTGCACGCCGAAGCCCTGCACGTAGCCCACGCCGAGCTCGGCGAGCTTCGCGCGCACCTCCCCCGACTCCACGCACTCGCCGATCACCTCCAGGCCGGTGACCTGCCCCACGCGCACGATCGCCTTGAGCTTCGCCAGCGCGCTCGCCGAGGTGAGGATCGGCCGGATGAGCATGCCATCCACCTTGGCGTAGTCGGCGAGCAGCGCCTTGAGCGGCTCGAACGAGATCGAGCGGCGCGCGAAGCCGTCCAGCAGCACGCCGCAGCCGAGCGCCTTCACCTCGGCGGCGAAGCGCTCGGCGGCCGGGCGCCGGTCGAGCGCGTCGTTCTCGTCGATCTCGAAGACCAGCGCCTCGGGCGAGACCGACGCGAGGCGCAGCTGCATCGCCACCAGTGGCACGAAGCTGGGCTGCTCCAGGGTCTGGCCCGAGACGTTGATGCTCAGCTTCGCGATGCGGCCGCCGCCGGCGCCGAGGTGCCGCAGCGCGTTCCTCAGCACCCAGCGGTCGAGCTCGGGCATCATGCGGTAGTGCTCGAACGCGGGCAGGAAGTCGCCCGGCGGGAGCATCCGCGTCTCCTCCTCGCGCAGGCGCACCAGCACCTCGGCGAGCGCCGCGCCGCCCGGCGGCGCGAGCGGCACGATCGGCTGCGCATAGAGGCGGAAGTGGTCGTAGTCGAGCGCCTCGCGCAGGCGCGCCGCCGGGTGCTCCCAGCCGGTGAGCTGCGCCTGCATCCGCTCGAGGAAATCCTCGGCCATGCCCGATTGTAGTCGGCAGATTAGAATTTCATTTTCGCGAGAGACTCCCATGGACTACGAGGACATCCGCTACGCCGCCGGAGAAGGCATCGCGACCGTGACCCTGCACCGGCCCGGGAAGCTGAACGCGTTCACGCGCCGCATGCGCGAGGAACTCGAGGACGCCTTCGGCAGGGCGGACGCCGACGACGCGGTGCGCGTGGTGATCGTCACCGGCGCGGGCAACGCGTTCTGCGCGGGCGCCGACCTCTCCGCGGGCGCCGACACCTTCAACTACGCTGCCCGTGCCGGCACTGCGGCCGAGCCGCACCGCGACGGCGGCGGCCGGGTGGCGCTGCGCATCTTCGAGATGAAGAAGCCGGTGATCGCCGCGGTGAACGGTGCCGCCGTCGGCATCGGCGTCACCATGCAGCTGCCGATGGACATCCGCATCGCCTCGAGCGCGGCGCGCTTCGGTTTCGTGTTCGCGCGCCGCGGCATCGTACCCGAGGCCTGCTCGAGCTGGTTCCTGCCGCGCATCGTGGGCGTGAGCCGCGCCGCGGAGTGGCTCTACTCCGGGCGCGTGTTCGGCGCCGAGGAGGCGCTCGCGGGCGGGCTCGTGTCGCGCGTGGTGGCGCCCGCCGAGCTCCTGCCCGCGGCGCGGCAGTTGGCGCTCGAGATCGCCGGGAACACGTCCGCGGTCTCGGTGGCGCTCGCGCGCCAGATGCTCTGGCGCATGCTCGGCGCCGACCACCCGATGGAAGCGCACAAGGTGGACTCGCGCGCCATCGTCGCGATGGGCGCTGCGCCCGACGTCGCCGAGGGCATCGCCTCGTTCAGGGAGAAGCGCGCGCCGCGCTTCACGATGCGCCCGAGCCGCGACATGCCGGGCTTCTACCCCTGGTGGACGGAGCGGCGCTTCGAATGAGGGTGGTGGTGCTCGGGGCCGGGCTCGAGGGCGTGGCGAGCGCCTGGTACCTGCGCGCCGCCGGGCACGAGGTCACGGTGCTCGAGCGCCAGCCGGCCGCCGGGATGGAGACGAGCTTCGCCAACGGCGGGCAGATCTCGGTGAGCCACGCCGAGCCCTGGGCCAACCCGCACGCGCCCTGGAAGGTGCTGAAGTGGCTGTTCCGCGAGGACGCCCCGCTGCTTTTTCGCCTGCGCGCCGATCCCCGGCAGTGGCGCTGGTGCCTGCAGTTCCTCGTCGAGTGCCTGCCCGGGCGCACGCGCCACAACATCCGCCAGCTCGTGGCGCTCGGCCTGTACAGCCGCGCGATGCTGCGCGAGCTGCGCCGCGAGACGGGGATCGCCTACGACCACCTCGAGCGCGGCATCCTGCACCTGTACACGGATCCGCAGGAGCTCGAGGCGGCCAGGGCACCCGCGGACCTGATGCGCGCGCTGGGCCTGGAGCGCGAGCCGAAGACGCCCGAGGAGTGCGTCGCGATCGAGCCGGCGCTCGCCTCGGCGCGACATCGCCTCGCCGGCGGCACCTGGTCGGCAAGCGACGAGTCGGGCGACGCGCACAAGTTCTCGCAGGCGCTCGCGGCGCTTGCCGCCGCGCGCGGCGCGGAGTTCCGCTACGGCGTGCACGTTGCGCGCATGACGGCCGCCGGCGATTCCGTATCCGGGGTGCAGACCCGGGACCGCGAGGTCGTGCACGGCGACGCCTACGTGGTGGCGCTCGGGAGCTACAGCCCGCTCCTCGTGCGCCCGTTGGGGCTGCGCCTCGCCGTCTATCCTGCCAAGGGCTACTCGGTGACGATGCCGGTGAAGGACCCGGCCGCGGCCTGGACGGTCTCGCTCACCGACGACGAGCGCAAGCTGGTCTACTCGCGCCTCGGCGACCGGTTGCGCATCGCGGGCACCGCGGAGCTCGCGGGCTACGATGCCTCGATCAGCCGGGTGCGCTGCGAGGCGATCGTGCAGCGGGCGCTCGAGCTCTTCCCCGGGGCCGGCGAACCGCGCGAGGCGCAGTTCTGGGCGGGCTTAAGGCCCTCCACTCCGAGCAACGTGCCCTACGTAGGGCGCACGCGCTACCGCAACCTTTACCTCAACACCGGCCACGGCACGCTCGGCTGGACGCACGCCTGCGGCTCGGGCCGCGCGCTCGCCGACATCGTGAGCGGGCGAGCGCCGCAAGTCGACTTCGCCTTCTGCTAGGCTGACGCCCGGGAACGTGGACACTCCCGACTCCCTGGGCAGCGTCGCTTCGGTCGCGCGCTCGCGCGACAGGGATATCGACGGCCTCATCACCGAGCTGAAGTGGAGCGCGGCCGACGACGGCACGACCCGCGTCAGCTACAGCTTCCCGGTCGACGGGAGCGTCTGGTCGAGGGATCCGGTGACGGGCTACGACGTTCCCTCGAGCGGCTACGAGCCCTGGGACCCGTCGTACCGGCCGCTCGACGCCGCCCAGCAGGAAGCCGCGAGACTGGCCCTGCAGAGCTGGGGCGCGCCCGCACGGCTCTCCCTGGTCGAGGTGGCCGACGATGCCGCCTCGGCCGGCGTCGTTCGCGTCGCCCTCACGGATACGCCGGGGGCGTACGCCTGGGCCTACCTGCCCGAGGCCACCGCCTACGCGGGCGACATCTGGCTCGGCGCGAACGAGCCGACCCACGACGCGCTCGATGCGGGCAGCTTCGGCTTCAGCACCCTGATCCACGAAATCGGTCACGCGCTGGGCCTCAAGCACCCGCACGAGAGGGGCTACACCGGGGTGAGGCTCCCGGCCGCCGACGACTGGCTCGGCATGACGCAGATGTCCTACAAGACGTACCCCGGGCTCGACGACGCCGAGGCAAGCATCTACCCGACGACGCCGATGATGCTCGACATCAAGGCGATCCAGTACCTCTACGGCGTACCTCAGCCCGACGACGCGGACAGCCTCTACAGGTTCCGGCAGGGAAACGACTACTACCAGACGATCTGGGACGGGGGCGGACGCGATACGCTGGTGTGGGACGCTTCCGCCCAGGGCGCGCTCATCGACCTCAGGCCGGGGCACTGGAGCCAGCTCGGCGATCCGATCCGGTACTCCTACGACGGGTTCGAGACCATCGAGTACGCGCGGCCGGAGACCGTGGCCATCTACCGGACCGTGATCATCGAGGACGCGGTGGGAGGACGCGGCGCCGACACCATCATCGGCAACGACGCCCGCAACCTCCTCTGGGGCCGTGCGGGCAAGGATTTTCTGGATGGAGGCGCCCTCGGCGATACCCTGCGGGGGGGCGTAGGCGACGATTCCCTGCAGGGCGGCGCGGGTGGCGACCTGCTCAATGGCGGCCCGGGGCGCGACACGCTGGGCGGCGGGGGCGGCAGAGACCGCTTCGCCTTCCGCCACCCGCTCGAGCCGGAGTCCGGCATCGACACGATCCTCGACTTTGCGCCGGGTGCGGACCGGATTCGCCTCGACAACGACATCTTCACGGCGCTCGGCACGCAAACCGCCACCACCAGCCTGCGGGCGCGGAACTTCTCGAGCGACGGCACGCCCGGCCCAACCAGTTACATCGTCTATGCGCCGTCGAGCGGCCTGCTGTACTACGACGCGGACGGCAGCGGGCCGGGAACCGCGATCGCCTTCGCGGTGCTCGGCACGACCACCCACCCGACGCTCACGGCCGCGGACCTGCAGGTCCTGGCCTGACGCCGGACCGCGCGCGCACTAGCTTTTCAGCGCCGCGAGCACCTTTTCGGGCGTGAACGGCACCGAGCGCAGCCGCGCGCCGGTCGCATCCCAGATCGCGTTCGCGATCGCCGAGGGCACGACCGCCGCAGTCGGCTCCCCGGCACCCCACGGCCGCTCGCGCGGACGATCGATCAGGTCGATCGCGACGTCGGGAACGTCCGGGAAGCGCAGGATCGGATAGCTCTCCCAGTCGAGGCTGGTGACCGCCGAGCGGCTCCACTGCAGGTCCTCGAGCAGGGTGCGGCTCACCGTCTGGACGACGTTGCCCTCGATCTGGTTGCGCAGGCCGTCGGGGTTGATGATCTGGCCGCAGTCGTGCGCGACGTGGAAGCGCTCCACCCTCACCTGCCCGGTGCGGCGGTTGACCGCGACGTCCGCCACGACCGCGACGTAGGTGCGGACCAGCTCGTACTTGATGTACGAGAAGCCCCGGCCGCGCGCAATCTCGCCCGGATCGCGCGCCCTGGCGCCTCGCGGCGCCCAGCCCGCGAGCCGCACGCAGCGCTGGATGCACTCGGCGCCGCGCGGGTCCTTGAGCTGGCGCAGCCGGAACTCGACCGGATCGACACCCGCCGCCGCTGCGAGCTCGTCCATGAAGCTCTCGTTGGCGTAAGTATTCTGCATCCGGCCCGGCGTGCGGATCCACGACGGCTTGAACGGAGTTTCCGCGAGCCAGTGCGCGGTCGCCTTGATGTTGGGAAACGCGTAAGGCACGGCAAGCGACTGGTGGATGTTGCCGGGGAAGGCAGGATCCTTCGGCAGGCCGGCGAGGTCGGCCGCCACCAGGGTCACCGCGATGCCCTTCGGCCGGTCCGGGATGTAGACCTCGCCCTCCCACGCGAGCACGTTGCCGCTCGCGTCGAGCGCGGCGCGATGCTCGAGCAGCGTGGGAGGCCCCTTGGGATCCCAGCCGTGCTCGTCGGCCCGGCTCCACTGCACGCCCACCGGCTGACCGGTCTCCCGCGCGAGCAGCGCGGCATCCGCCGCGGCATCCTCGTGGCCGTTGCGCCCGTAGCACCCCGAGCCTTCGAGATAGATGCAGCGTACCTCCCCGGCCTTCATGCCGAGCATGTTGGCGAGCTGCCTTTGCAGCAAGTGCGTCGCCTGCGAGGCCGTCCATACGCTGAGCTTGCCGTCCTTGTAGTGCGCCACCGCGCAGGACGGCCCCATCGAACCGTGGGTGTGCACCGCGAAATCGTAGGCTGCGCCCAGGCGCGTCGCGCCCCCACCGAGCGTGGCCGCCGTGTTGCCGACGTTCTGGAACACCTCGTCCTTGACGCGTTTGGCATTGCGCACGTGGTCCCAGAGCTTCGACTTCTCCGGCAGCCCGGACCAGCTCGACCAGGCCGCGCTGACGGCCCCTGCCGCCCTGATGGCCGCCCACTCGTCCTTGGCCAGGACCGCGAGGAAGCTGCCCTTGCGCACCGCGGTGACATAGCCGGGGATCCGGCGGCAGGCCGAGTCGTCGAAGGACTGCAGCTGCGCGCCCATCGCCGTCGGGCGCAGCACGCGCGCATGCAGCATCCCCTTCAGCCTGAAGTCGTGGATGTACGTGAAGCGCCCGGTGACCTTGTCGGGGATGTCGAGCCGCTGCACCGAGCGGCCGACGAGGTTGTACTCGCGTGGATCCTTGAGCGGCGCCTTCGGATCCACCTTGAGCCGCCATTCGCCGGTGCCGGCGAGCTCGGCGTACGAGACGCCCTTGCCGCCGCCGCGCGGAGAAATCATGCCGCCGTCCGCGGCCAGGTCGTCTTTCGCCACCTTGAGCTTCGCCGCCGCCCGCTCGAGCAGGGCGTTACGCGCAGTAGCGCAGGCCTGGCGAATCTGCATGCCGCCTGCCTGTATGCTGAGGCTACCCCACGTCGTCCCCTGGTCCGGGGTGAGCGCGGTGTCGCCCTGCACCAGAGTCACCGCATCGAGAGGCACCGACAGCTCGTCGGCGGCAATCTGCGTGAGCGCGGTGTACACCCCGGTCCCGAGGTCCACCTTGCCGGAGTAGACCGTGACCCGGCCCTTGGCGTCGATGGCGATGAAGCCGTCCACCTGGTCCGCGGCGAGCGATTTCGCCTTCGCTGCCTTGCCCGCGCCCTCGGCAAGCCGCGGCGCCAGCGAGAAAGACACCACCAGCGCGCCGCCGGTCTTGAAGAAGCTTCTGCGGGAAAAACTCTTCGGCTCGTTCATTCTCATGGCGGCCTCCTACGCCCGCATGGCGGCGGCGCGCTTCACCGCTCGCAGGATGCGCACGTGCGTGCCGCAGCGGCAGAGGTTGTCGGCCAGCGCCCGGCGAATCTCCGCGTCGCTCGGCTGCTTGTTGCGCTCAAGCAGGACTTTCGCCTGCATGATCATGCCGTTGATGCAGTAGCCGCACTGCACTGCCTGCTCCTCGATGAACGCCTGCTGCAGCGGGTGCAGCTTGCCTCCCGCGGACAGCCCTTCGAGCGTCACCACCCTCTTGCCCGCGGCCTGCGAGACCGGGTAGGAGCATGAGCGCACCGCCTCGCCGTTCACCTGCACCGTGCAGGCGCCGCATTGCGCCAGGCCGCAGCCGAAGCGCGGACCGTGCAGGTCGAGCTGGTTGCGCAGGGCGTAGAGCAGCGGCATCTGCGGATCGTCGGTCTTGACCGCGCGTGCCCTGCCGTTGACGTTCAGGCGGATCGTGGATGACATCGGCAGCCTCCCCTCGCCGGATGACTCAGACCCCACCATACGCCGCGCCGGGCGAAAAGGCATTTTGCGGCGCACAGAGCGGCGGCCCGGGGGCCAGGTTGCCGGACGCTGCCCTAGAGGATGCGGCTGAACCAGGCGAGCGAGAGCGCCGCCGCTGCGATCGCGAGCACCGCGGCGAGGGCCGCGAACAGCGCGGTCACCTCGGTGCGCTTCTTCTCCAGCACGATGCGCGTGCCGAGCGACTCGTAGACTTTCTTCAGGTCGGTCGCGGTGCCGGCGTAGAAGTACTCGCCGCGCGTCAGCGCCGCGACCTGCTTGAGCGTCTCCTCGTCCAGGCGCACGCGGAAGGACCACCCCTCGAAGCCGATGACGTCGCCTTCCTTGGTGCCGATGCCCACGGTGAAGATGCGCACCCCGCGGTCGGCCGACATCTTCGCCGCCTCGATCGGATCCGGCCCGGTGGTGCGCTGCCCATCGGTGAGCAGGATGATGGCCGCGGAGTCGTGCGAGCCCGGCGGCACCGGCTTGAATTCCGCCTTCGCCTCCTTCCTGCGCTCGGGAAAGCTCCTCGGGTGCGGCCGCGCCTCGCGCCCGTAGATCATCTGGCTGACGTCGATGCCGTGGTCCGGGAACAGCGTCGCGAGCGACACGATGATGCCGCTGCCGATGGCGGTCGCGCGCTGCAGCTGGAAGCGGTCGATCGCCGCGAGCACCTCCTCGCGGTTGTCGGTCGGCGCCTGCACCACCGAGGCCGTGCCCGCGAACGAGATCACGCCGATGCGCGTCTGCCTGCCGGGCAGCTCCCTCACGAAGGCGCGCGCCGCCTCCTGCATCGCCTCCAGCCGGCTGGGCTTGACGTCGCGCGCGCGCATGCTGCCCGAGACGTCCATGGCGAGGATGATGGTCTGCTTCTGCGAGGGCAGCACCACCACGCCCTCGGGCCGCGCCACCGCAAGGATCAGGATCGCGAGCGCGAGCAGGAAGAGGGCCGGCGGAACGTGCCTGCGGACCTGCACGCCGCTGCCCATCGCCTCTTTCACCATGAGGAGATTGGCGTAGCGCACCAGCGCGCGCTTCTTGCGCCGCAGGACGGCGACATAGCCCGCCACCAGCAGCGGCAGGGCCACCAGCAGCCAGAGCGCCTCAGGCCAGGCGAAGCTCATGACCCGGCTCCTTTCGAGGGGCGAATCGTCCGCGGCCCGCGATGCGGCTGCGCCGCCGGCGCAGCGCCGCGAAGCGCGCGAGCGCCTCCACC